>Ga0123338_10001448_pt1 | contig 22999 bp, 19 predicted proteins | sample grotaG_FD_89793 | JGI IMG/M metagenome (GOLD analysis project Ga0123338, IMG submission 89793) | Glacier valley bacterial and archeal communities from Borup Fiord, Nunavut, Canada, to study Microbial Dark Matter (Phase II) -... | ecosystem: Environmental > Aquatic > Freshwater > Ice > Glacier ...
ATCCATCATCGGCGCGACCGAGAGGCGCCAGGGCGAGGGCGGCGCGTTCACGTCGTGCATCGATGTCTTTCGCATCGGGAAGGCACGGGGTTCGACTGGCGCGACGGCATGGGCGTCATTGTCCGTCGGCGCGCCGCATCGGCAGACGCAGCGACTTGGGATTGTCCTGACCCGGCAGATCGAGAACCTGTGGAAAATTTCGTCGTCCGTCGGCACTGCCTGGCCCTCTTCGCTCGACCCTCGCATGAAGCGCATTCTCCTGGTCCTGCTCCTGCTCCTGCTCCTGTCGGCGACCGTCGCAGCGCACGCCCGCGATCATCAGGAGGCGCTGGCCCTGGTCTCGCCGCCCGAGGTGATCGAGGTCGACGAGCCGCAACCGACTCGCCAAACGACCGTCGACGTCCGGGCGGTCAAGGTCAACCGCTGCGCCGGCGCATCCGGCCGGCTGAAGCTGCAGGACACGCCGTGCAGCCCGATCACGGCGACGGCCGCTCCTGCGGCTGCATCGGCCGCGACCGACGTCGTCGATCTGTCGGCCCTGCCGCCGCGGTCGCTCAAGGAGTCGTCTGCGCAATCGCGCGAGCCCGACGCGAGGAGCTCGCTGGACATCGCCCTTTCCGCGGGCTGGAAACTGGCGCTCTTCGTGGCGGTCGGCTATGCGATCTTCCGCGGCATCCGCGCCTGGCGGAACTCGTACGCATTGTCGGCGGCGCTCGCCGATCGTCGGCGCACGCGCTAGACCTCGGCTCGTCCGGCGAAGCCGGATTCAGGCCGCCGCCATCCGCGCATCAGACCCGCCGATCGATGCCAGCTGTTGGCGCGCGCGCTGGGTCGCGCGGTCGATCAGGAAGGCGTTCTCGAAGGCACGCATCCGTCCGCCCTCGCACAAGCGCGCGAGCGTTCGCGCCGTCATCGAGATCGTCTCGCGGCCCTTGACGCCGTGGGCGAACAGGAAGAGCGTGCGGCCCGGGCTCATGTAGGTCAGGCGGACCTTCTCCCACTGGTCCTTGAGATTGAGCTGGTACGAGAAACCGAGCTGGAGGTGATCGCGCAGCTGCGGCCCGGCCGCGAGCTCGGGCGACTCGACCGGCTCCTCGATCGCCGGACCCGGCGCGAGCATCGACGGCGCGGGCGCATCGGCGTCGCCGTGCGACAGCACGGGAAACGGCACCGCGTCGCCAGCGTCGTCGCCCAGGGCGATGTCGACCGACGCGGAAGGATCCGGCGGCGGCGCGAGCGCGGCAGCGGCCTGCGCCTCGGCAGCACGCTTTGCGAGCGCCGCGCGCGCTTCGTTGGCAGGATGGCGCGACCAGTCGATCTCGCCTTCGGAGATCAGACCGATCGCTTCGCCTTCCGCAGCCGAGAAGCGCTGCTCGACGACCGGGATCGCGGACTGCGCCAGCTCGGGCTCGGGCTCGGCCGTGGCCTCCTCGGGGCTCGGCACCGGAATCCGGAACGCGGCCTCGAGCGTTCGCACCAGCATGTTGTGATCGAGGTCGCTGCGATCGGTGCCCTTCAGCGAGCCCGAGTGCTGCGAGATCAGTTGGCCGAAGAACGCGTCCTGCGCAGCCTGCGGCCACTCCACGAACTTCATGCCGGCGGTGAGCTCGGACATGAGTCCCGGCAACGCGACGACGAACTGCTTGCTCTCCTCGACCGATCGCTTCGGCTGAATGCTTGTCACCAGCGCAACACCGGTGCGGCGCAGGCTCTGCGCGTGCGTGCTCTCGGCGCCGTCGCGCCGCGACGCCATCACGATCGCCTGGCCCCAGACGCCGGCCAGGAAGTCGCGCACGAAGACAGGCAAAGCGAGCGGCTCGAGGGCCGCGAAGAGGCGCTGGCTGAAGCGCTGCTGGACGCGCCATTCGAGCTCCTTGCCGCGCAAGGTCGCTGCAGCGGAGCTCTCGCGAATCTCCGCATGCGTCTGCTCGGCGACGAAGCGCTCGAGCTCGAGCAGCTTGGTGTCGTAGGTCTGAAGCTGGTCGAAGTCGCCGTCGACGATCTCCTTGACCAAGCCGCTGATGCGATCGAGCAGCTCGCGTGCCGGGCCGGTCTCGAACGAATCGAAGGCGCAGGCGAGCGAAGCGATGCGGTTGATGAAGCGTCGCACCGGATGTCGCCGCGACGAGAAGAAGCTGCTGTCGACGAGCGCGGCGCGCAGAACCGGAAGCTGCAGCCGCGCGATCTGGCGCGCCATCTGAGGCGGCACGCGCGCATCGGAGAGGATCTGGTCGAACAGGCTGCTGACGACCTCGATGACCAGGTGATCGAGCTTGCCGCGCGACGCCTGCATCAGCTCGTCGCGATGGGCGCGGATCAGGTTGGCGGCCATCAGACCCGAGAGGCCGCTCGACGGTGCCTGCACCTGGTAGGCGCCGAGCGGCACGCCGGGCCGGGTCGAGGCGGCGAAGTCGGCGTCGCCGTCGCGCGTGTACGGGCCGTAGCCGCTGTCGCGCGCCGAGTTGAGCTCTCCGCGCATGCTGACGCTGCCGTTGAGGCGGCGCAGCAGGCTCATCAGCTCCACGTCGGCCTCGGCTGCACCCGACGCGCGCGACGCGCCCTGCGCCGCGCCGAACAACGCGGGCATCGCGCCGCGGATCAGGCGATCGAGCAAACCGGCCGAGCTCTCCGGATCGCCGCTCTCGGAGATCGGATTGCTGTGCCGGCCGAGGATCGAGCGCTCCCAGTCACGCGCGCTGCCTGGGATCTCGGCGCCGATCCGCCCTTGCCACGACATTTCCCAGGCCTTGCGCGCTTCGTCGAAGGCCGGGCCGGGGCCTGCGGGGCCGGGCGCGGCCGGCCGCGCGGCGGGGCGTGCGCCGAAGCCCTCGGTCGGCCGCATCCCGAGATCGGTCGGCCGCACGCCACGCTGCGTCAGGTCGGCGATGATCGACTGGTAGCACGCGGGCATCGCGTTGGCCATGGCCTGGCCGAACTCACGGGCGAAGATCTTCTGCGTGGCGGGCTCGTCGGTGATCTTCTCGATCGCCTTGTGCAGCGCAAGGCCGAGTACCGCACCGCGCAGCGGATTGCGCTCGGGGTCGGCCCAGCCGGTCTGAAGGAGCCCGTTCATGTAGCCGTCGAGCTCGCGCAGCTCGGCCTCGCTGCCGTGAGAGATCACCTGGCCGATTCGGCCGAACGAGATGCGTTCCTCGATCTGGTCTTCGCCGACCAGGCTGATCGATTGCCAGTCGGTCTTGGCCTTGTCTGCGGCCGAGCTGCTGCGCGCGCTCACGTCCTCGGCGATGCTGTCGCGCAGCGCGGCCGCGAACGACGTGAGGAAAAGCTCGCGGCTCTCGAGGATGTGGATCTGCGCGAAGGCGATCTGGCCGCGTTCGCGGTAGGTCGACGCCGACTTCATCTGCATCAGCAGACTGTTGGCGACGTCGACGACGATGCCGGCCGCGGTCGCGCGGATCTTGTCCTGCGCGGCGGCGAGTGCAGCAGTGGTCGACGAATCGCTCAGGCTCATGGTGGCAGCTTCAGGCGAACCTTGGCGGTGGCCTGACGAACGGCCGGGCGTGAGCTGAAAGTATCGTCGCTAAAGGGGCCTCCACCGCACCGCCGGACCCGGCGAAATGTCACGCCGGTCGGCCTGCGCAGGCCCCGCGTTTCAGGGGGACGTTGCCGTGGCCGCTTGGCGTCGCGGCGTGGGCGCCGCGGCGGCGCGCGCTGCGATCCCGGCGATGTCGGCGACGAAGCGCGGCCAGAGGGCTCGCGGCAGGTCGTGGCCCATGCCGTCGATGACGTCGATCGCGGCGCCGGCGATCTTGGCGTGGAGATCGCGGCCGGCCGCGACCGGCACGAGTGCGTCGCCCGCGCCGTGGATGATCTGCGTCGGCGCGACGATGCGCGATAGGGTCAGTGAGCGATCGCCGTCGGCGGCGATCGCCACCATCTGGCGCGCCGTTCCCGCGGGCCGGTACGAGCGGCGGATCGAGACCGAGAAGCGCTCGCGCAGCTCGTCGGGCGCGGCCGGATAGCCAGGGCTGCCGATGAGCGCATAGAGCCGCACGTAGTGCTCGACGATGCTGTCGATCGATCCCGGGTCCGCGGGCCGCGAGATCATCGCCGCGCGCACCTTCAGCGACGGCCCGGGCAGGCGACGGGCGCCGCTGCTGGTCATCATCAGCGTCAGGCTCTTGACGCGCCCGGGCCATCGAGTCGCGAGGTGCTGGGCGATCATCCCGCCCATCGACGCGCCGCAGACGTGCGCCCGATCGATGCCGAGCGCGTCGAGGATGCCGACGCTGTCGGCGGCCATGTCGGCCAAGGTGTAAGGGCTCTTCACGCGGATGCCGAAGGTGTATCGCAGCGAGTCGATCGCCAGGTTCGGTACGCCGTCGGCATCGAAGCTTTCGCTCAGGCCGCTGTCGCGGTTGTCGAAGCGGATGACGCGAAAGCCGCGAGCGACGAGCAGCGCGATGAAGTCGGCATGCCAGCCGAGCAGCTGCATGCCTAGCCCCATGACGAGGAGCAGCGGCTCGCCCGAAGGCGAACCGTGGTCCTCGAACTCGAGCTGCGTGCCGTTGGTGCTGATCTGCATCGAAGCGCGGGCCGCGGCGCTCAGCCGGCCACGGCGGCGCCGTCGGGCGCGCCGGTCCGGAAGAACCAGCGACGGGCGCCGGATGCTTCGAAGCTGCGCCACGCTCCGATCGGCTGGGCCAGCCGGTCGGCGACGGCGTAGAGGGCGAGCGGATTCATGCCGAGGCCGACGTGGCTCGCGGGCACCTCGATGTTCTCGGCCAGCGGCGACGGCTCGTTCAGGCTGCAGCGCCAGGAGACGATGCCGTCGCTGCGCGAGTAGATCGACGTCGTCGGTACCGGCGGCGCGCCGCGGATCTGCTCCATCACGTCGCCGTTGCCGACCTTGTTGCCACTCAGCAGCTCGTAGATCCGCCATGCGTTGGTCGCCTTCGGATGGCCGGTGAACGGCGTGCCGAGGGTGATGACGCAACGCGCGAGATCGGGATGGAGCTTGGCGAGCTCGCGCGCATAGATGCCGCCCAGGCTCCAGCCGATCAGGCTGACGGTCTGGCCGTGCTTGTCGACGAGGGCGCGGATGTCGTCGGCAGAGCGCTCGAGAACGCCGGGACGCGGACCGAAATTGAGGCCTTGGCCCCACGCCTGGGTCGCGTAGCCGAGCTCTTGAAGCAGGTGTCGGAGCGGCACGGTCGTCGCGTCATTCGCGCCCATGCCGGGAAAGACCAGCACCGGATGGCCGTCGCCGCGCGGCAGCTTCCTCATCCACGGCCAGGAGGCGACGAGCGACAGCAGCTCCATCGGCGCCCGTCCTTCGAGCAGCATCAGGAGCGCACCCGGGGAGCGCTCGGCTTGGCGCCGTGTCTTGTCGGCAACCGAGGAAACGGTCTTGGCGAGAGGAAGCCCTGGCATGCGCGAGGAAAAGGTCAAGAGACAAAGACATGGTAACGGGACCGCCCAGGTTTGCGCCGGGCCGCGGCCTTCGGGTCATGTCGCATTGACGACATCGTCACGGCGGCGCAGGGCCAGACCCTCGTTGGCAATCAGTGCACCCACGACAAGGGCGCCGCCGGCGAGGACGTGCGGACCAGGCACCTCGTCGGCACCGAGCCATGTCCAGGTGACGCCGAAGATGATCTCGAGCAGCGACAGCAGCGCCGCCTCGGGCGCGGGCAGATAGCGCGCCGCGGCGACGGCGATCAGGCACGGGATCGCGAGCTGGGCGACGCCGAGCAGCGCCAGCAGGCCGATGTCGTGTCCGGAGGCGTGCAGCGGCAGCGCCAGCGGCGCCGTGACGAGGGTCGAGAGGATGGCGCCGATCAGCACGGCGACGAGCAGGTCGACCTCGCCGCGGCGGCTGCGCTGGATCACGGTCCAGTTGATCGCGGCCGCGACCGGCACGCCGAACGCGACCGCCGTGCCGGCGAGCTGGCGCACGTCGGCGAGCGCGAATTCATGCGCGTACATCCAGCCGATGCCGATGCCGGCGACGACGATCGCGGCCCAGGTCCGCGTCGGCAGCTGCTGGCCGAGGACGACGCGGGCAACGAGCGCCGTCAGCAACGGCGCGATCGCCATCGTCACCAGGACGTTGGCGACCGTCGTCATCGTGATCGCGATCATGAAGGCGGTGAACATCACCGCCCAGCACGCGCCCGAGATCCAGAGCATGCGGTCGCCGCTCCTCAGGGTGGCCGCGAGCGCAGGGAAACCGCGCAGACGGGCGAGCACGACGATCAGCGCAGCGGCGTTGAAGACGCTGCGCCACGCGGTCGCCTCGAAGCTGGTCGCCGAATCGAGGTGGCGGGTGACGACGCCGGCGATGCTCCAGAGGAGCGTCGCGGCGATCATCCAGCCGACGGCGCGCGCGTGGGTCAATAGTCGCTGCCGGCGGAGCCCGGCGCGAGGTTGTCGAACTTGGTGAGCGGCTTCAGGAAGATGAGACGCTCGGTGCCGGTCGGGCCGTTGCGCTGCTTGGCGATGATGATCTCGGCGATGCCCGGCTCTTTCGAGTCCTTGTTGTAGTACTCGTCGCGGTAGATGAACATGATCACGTCTGCGTCCTGCTCGATCGCGCCCGACTCGCGCAGGTCGCTCATCATTGGCCGCTTGTCGTTGCGCGACTCGACGCTGCGGTTGAGCTGCGAGAGCGCCAGCACCGGGCACTTCAGCTCCTTGGCGAGCGACTTCAGGGCGCGCGAGATCTCGCCGATCACGGTCGCGCGGTTCTCGTCGCTCGTGCCGTCGCTGCCGGTCATCAGCTGCAGGTAGTCGACGACGATCAGGCCGAGCTGGCCGCAGCTGCGTGCCTGCCTGCGCGCGCGCGCACGCAGCTCGGTCGGGCTGAGCGAGCCGCTCTCGTCAATGAAGAGGCTCACCTTGGCGAGCTTCTCGACGGCCTCCGACAGCCGTCCCCATTCGTCGTCGCGCAGCGCGCCGGTGCGCAGGCGCTGCTGGTCGACGCGGCCGAGCGAGCCGACCATCCGCAAGGCCAGCTGCGCGGCGCCCATTTCCATCGAAAACACGACGACCGGCAGGCCTTCCTTGACGGCGACGTGCTCGGCGATGTTGAGCGCGAGCGCGGTCTTGCCCATCGACGGCCGTGCCGCGAGCACGATCAGGTCGCCCGCCTGCAGGCCGGCCGTCATTGTGTCGAGGTTGTAGAAGCCGGTGCGCACGCCGGTGACTTCCTCGGCGCCGTTCTCGTGGAGCTCGTTGACGCGGTCGATGAGCTGGACGACGAGCTGGTCCATGCTCTGGAAGCTCTGCCCGGAGCGCGAGCCTTCCTCACCGATGCGAAAGATCTTGCCTTCGGCGTCGTCGAGGATCTGCGAGACGGGACGGCCCTGCGGATTGAACGCGCTGGTGGCGATCTCGTCGCTCGCCGCGACGAGCTTCCTCAGCACCGAGCGCTCGCGCACGATCTCGGCGTAGCGCCGGATGTTGGCCGCGCTCGGCACGCTCTGCGCGAGCGCATTGAGGTAGACGAGTCCGCCGATGTCCTCGGCCTTGCCGAGTCGCTGCAGCTGCTCGAACACCGTGATCACGTCGGCCGGCTTGGTGGCGTTGATCAGCGAGGCAATCGCTTCGTAGATCAGCCGGTGCTCGTAGCGGTAGAAGTCGCTGGCGTTGAGCAGATCACCGATCCGGTCCCACGCGCCGTTGTCGAGCAGCAGGCCGCCGACGACGCTCTGCTCGGCCTCGACCGAGTGCGGCGGGACGCGCAGACGGGCGACGTCGTCGTCGCCACGGAGGTCGGTGGCGGGAGGCGAAGTCGAGAAGATCGCGGTCATGGAGAAATCATAGAGCCGAGCGCGCGGCCGCCAGTGGACAACCCTGGGGACAGCCGTTGCACGGCCGGTGCAAACGCGCAAAAAAACGGGCTCCGAAGGAGCCCGCCCCTTTCTCTGGGAGGAAGGGGAGCGAACGGGTAGGGAGCAGTCCTGTCCGCGTCGTCGTCAGCTCGTTTCGCCGAGGACGACCACCTTGACATCGACGACCACGTCCGTGTGCGGCGCCACCGTCACGGTGTGCTCGCCGACAGTCTTCAGCGGACCATTGGGCATGCGCACCTGGGCCTTGGTGACCTTGAAGTCGATGCGGTTGAGCGCATCGGCGACATCGCCATTCGTGACCGAGCCGAAGAGACGGCCGTCGACGCCGGCCTTCTGCGTGATGTGGACCGTGCGGCCGCTCATCTTCTCGCCGAGCGCCTGCGCGCCGGCGAGCTTGTCGGCGGCGTGCTTCTCGAGCTCGACGCGCTTGTCCTCGAATTCCTTGATCGCCGTCGTCGTGGCGCGGCGCGCCACGCGGGTCGGGATCAGGAAGTTACGGGCATAGCCGTCCTTGACCTTGACGACGTCGCCGAGGTTGCCGAGGTTGCCGACCTTTTCCAACAGGATGACTTGCATGGTGTCGGCCTCAGACCTTGTGCTGGTCGCTGTACGGCATCATGGCCAGGAAACGGGCGCGCTTGATGCACGTCGTCAGCTGGCGCTGGAAGAACGCACGCGTGCCGGTGAGGCGCGCCGGCGTGATCTTGCCGTTCTCGTTGATGAAATCGCGCAAGGTGTCGATGTCCTTGTAGTCGATCTGCTTGACGCCGGTGACCGTGAAGCGACAGAAGCGCTTGCGACGGAACAACAGCGACTGGGTGCTGCGCTTGGGCTTGCGGTCCTTGGAGAACCGACCTTTTCCGCGGGGCGGGGGCATGTGATGACCTCTCTACTTCAATGCGATGGACTGGATGTGAAAGACGATTCCGCGACCGTTTCGTTGCGCGCCGAGGAAGCCTTCAAATAGATGTTCGACGCCGAGCTCTGCTGCCAGCAACGCCCCGGTGACCTCGCCCACTGCGCGGGCGCGAACCTCGAAAGCGACCTTGCGGGCGACGCCCAACTGGGGCTTCTCCGATTCGTGCTGCAGGCTGACGTCGAGCGCCGGAAGCCCTGCGGGCGTGAACCTGAGCGCCGCGCGCTCGACGATCCGCGCCGTCAGCGCGAGCCGATTCGTCAGGCCGCTGCTTCCTGGGGAGCGCGCCGCGACTCTTCGCGGTCGACCGACTTCATCAACACCGACGGCGTCGTCTCGGCGTGGTCCTTGAGGACCGTGAGATGGCGCAGGACGGCGTCGTTGAAGCGGAACCCGGTCTCAAGCTCGGTCAGGACCTTGTTGTCGCACTCGATGTTGATGCACAGGTAGTGCGCTTTGGCGAGCTTCTGGATCATGTACGCCATCTGGCGGCGACCCCAGTCCTCGACCCGGTGCACCTTGCCGCCGCCCGCCGTGACGGTGGTCTTGTAGCGTTCCAGCATGGCTGGAACCTGTTCGCTCTGGTCCGGATGGATCAAGAGCACGATCTCGTAATGACGCATGGATTCTCCTTGTGGATTCCTGGACGGAAGCCGCTCGATCGACCAGAAGTCGGTCGCTCGAGTCACGTCAAGACCCGAAGCGGCAAGGGCAAAGCCAGTGAGTATAGCCGGCCGTGGAGCGCGCATTTTCTGCATGCGCAGCGCGCTTGCACCGGGGCCGGTGCGTCCGCGTCCACCGAGGCACAGTCACCCCCATCGAGGGTGGCTCGATCCGGTAATCCCCCACATTGGCGCCGACTGCGCATCATCCAATTTGGTGGACTCGCGCATGGAGGCGCGGAATACACTATGGTAGCGGCCGACCGATGTCGACTTTAGGCGGCAGGGCCATCCGGGCTTCGTTGCCCCAGCCTCGCAGCGGAACGGGTTTCGATGAGCAATTCGAGCAACGGCGGAAAGTTCGCGCGGGACGCTTCGAACAGCCCCGCACCGTCTCCGTCCACCCCCGACGATTCGCGGGCCGCACGCGCCCAGAACGCCACGCAGGAAGAACTCGACGAGTGGCAGTCGACCCGCGTCCTGGCCCGCCAACCCTCGGGCCTCGACGAGTGGCGCGTGCCGCAAGGCCCCGCCGGCGGCACGCCGCTCGAAGGTGACCGGCAAGCGGGCCGCTCGCGTAACGGCCTCGAGTCTCCCGACGCCTGGGCCTCGACGCGCGCTCAGACCGCTCTCGCGACCCAGCTGCTCGAAGACGAGAACGATTACCTCGCGACCGAAAAGGAAGAGATCGGTCGGCAGATCGGCGGCAACGAGCGCGAGCTTTTCGTGTCGTGCGCCCCGGCCGAAGCATTGCAGCAGCAGTTCGAGCACCTGCAACCCAACTTCATCGCCGTCCACGACATCGCGACGTCGTCGTCGCGCAAGCTTCTCACCGGCATCGCCGCGGCGAGCGGCCGCGCCGTACAGCGCCTCGTCATCCGTCGCCAGGGCTACGGCACGGCGCTGGCCACCCTCGAATTCGTCGAGTTGCCGACTGCCGACAACCAGCTGCTGCGCCTCTACACCACCGAAGCCGATGCCGACACCGCGTCGCGCCACGCGATCGCCCGCGTGCTGTTGGCCTACAGCCGGCTCGGCGTGCTCATGGTCGGCGAGCTGCCGAGCCACGCGATCGGCACGGCGCTGAAGCCGCTGCACGACGACATCGTCGCCGGCCCCTGGCCAAATCGCAACGTGCTCCTGCTGCCCCTGACCTCGGCGAGCACCCTGGTCTCGCACGGACTCGACCTCGGGCGCGGCACCGGCGTCGCCGTCCGCACGACGCCACAGGTGGCGCGCCCGGCCGATGCCTGGGGATTCATTACAGGCACCTGGAGCCGGCTGCGCGAGCAGCTTCCGGCCGACGGTCGCGCCGTCCCCGAGCTCGGCGCCTTCAAGGCCGCGGCCTATCAGGCCAAGCGCCCGCCACTCGCCACCGGCCTGCCCTCGGGCGATACCTTGCCGATGGAGGATCCGCGTCCGCCGGTCCTGACGATGCGTCCGATGCCCGCGATCGCGACGCCGGCGACCTTCTCCGTGACCATGCCGTCGACGCTGATCGAGCGCTACGTCAAGCAGCTGAGCGAGCTCAACGGCGTGATCAGCTGCTGCGTGTTCGAAGTGCAGAGCGGCAGGCCGGTCGCCCACGCCGGCGCAAATCCCGGCTCGGCCGAGCTGTCCTCTCACGGCAATACGCTGATCGCCGCCATGATGGCAGCGAGCCGCGGCCTCGGCTTCGGCCACGCATTGCCCGAAGCCGCGATCTCGCTCGGCTCGCACCACCTGCTGCTGCGTGGCGTGCCAAAGAACCCGGGCCTGGCGATGCACGCCGTGCTCGACAAGACCAGCGCGAACCTGACGCTGGTGCGGCTCCAGGTGCTGCGCATGGACGCTCTCTTCGAGGACGCCCAGACCGCGTGACCCGCCCCGCTGGCGGGGGCCTTCCCCTCGTCAGTGCACGACGCGCTCGAACACGAACCGTCCGGCTTCGTAGTCGACCGGGATCACGTCCTTCGGCCCGAAGCGGCCTTCCAGGATCAGCTTGGCAACCGGGTTTTCGATATCGCGCTGGATCGCCCGCTTGAGCGGCCGCGCGCCGAACACCGGATCGAAGCCGGCCTTGGCCAGTTGCGTCAGCGCGCCTGGCGAGACCTCGAGCTTCATGTCCATCTTCTCGAGCCGCGACTCGAGGATCTTCAGCTGGATCCGCGCAATCGCCTGGATGTTCTTCTGATCGAGCGCATGGAAGACGACGGTCTCGTCGATCCGGTTCAGGAACTCCGGGCGGAAATGCTTCTTGACCTCGATCCAGACCGCGTCGTTGATCGCCTTCGAGGGCTGGCCGGCCATCTGCATGATCTGCTGCGAGCCGAGGTTGGACGTCATCACGATCACGGCGTTCTTGAAGTCGACGGTGCGGCCCTGGCCGTCCGTCAGGCGCCCGTCGTCGAGCACCTGCAGCAGCACGTTGAAGACGTCCGGATGCGCCTTCTCGACCTCGTCGAGCAGCAGCACGCAGTACGGCTTCCTGCGCACCGCCTCGGTCAGGTAGCCGCCCTCGTCGTAGCCGACGTAGCCCGGCGGCGCGCCGATCATCCGCGCGACCGAGTGCTTCTCCATGAACTCGCTCATGTCGAGGCGGATGAGGTGGTCTTCGCTGTCGAACATGAAACCGGCAAGTGCCTTGCAAAGCTCGGTCTTGCCGACGCCCGTCGGCCCGAGGAAGAGGAAGGATCCCGTCGGCCGGTTCGGGTCCGACAGGCCCGAGCGTGAACGACGGATCGCATCGGCGACCGCGGTGATCGCCTCGTCCTGGCCGACGACGCGCTCGTGCAGCTTCGCCTCCATCTGCAGCAGCTTGTCGCGCTCGCCCTGCATCAGCTTGGAGACCGGGATGCCGGTCGCGCGCGCGACGACCTCGGCGATCTCCTCGGCGCCGACCAGCGTGCGCAGCAGCTGCGGGTGGCCGCCTTCGACGCTCTTCTTCTGCTCCTTGGCCTGCGCGTCCTTGAGCTTCCGCTCCAGCTCCGGCAGCGACTCGTAACGCAGCTTGGCGACCTTGTCGTAGTCGCCCTTCCTGGTCAGCTCTTCTATCTGGAAGCGCATGCGATCAATCTCCTCGAGCATCAGGCCCGAGCCTTGAGCGGCTGCCTTCTCTGCTTTCCAGACCTCGTCCATGTCGGCGATTTCGCGCTGGACGCGGCTGATGTCTTCCTCGATCAGGTCACGCCGGCGCCTGGACGCCTCGTCCTTCTCCTTCGTGACCGCAGCGCGCTCGATCTGCAGCTGGATCAGCCGCCGGTCGAGCTTGTCGAGCACTTCGGGCTTGGAGTCGATCTCGATCTTGACCTTGGCCGCGGCCTCGTCGATCAGATCGATCGCCTTGTCGGGCAGGAAGCGGTCAGTGATGTAGCGGTGCGAGAGCTCGGCCGCGGCGACGATCGCCGGGTCGGTGATCTCGACGCCGTGGTGCGCCTCGTACTTTTCCTTGAGGCCGCGCAGGATCGCGATGGTCGCCTCGACGCTCGGCTCGCCGACGAGGATCTTCTGGAAGCGCCGCTCGAGCGCGGCGTCCTTCTCGATGTACTTGCGGTATTCGTTCAGCGTCGTCGCGCCGATGCAATGCAACTCGCCGCGCGCCAGTGCGGGCTTGAGCATGTTGCCCGCGTCGATCGCGCCTTCGGCCTTGCCGGCTCCGACCATGGTGTGGATCTCGTCGATGAAGACGATGGTCTTGCCTTCGTCCTGCGCGACCTCCTTGAGCACGCCCTTCAGCCGCTCCTCGAACTCGCCGCGGAACTTCGCACCCGCGAGCAGCAATGCCATGTCGAGCACGAGGACGCGCTTGTCCTTGAGCGAATCCGGCACTTCGCCGGCGACGATCCGCTGCGCGAGTCCCTCGACGATCGCGGTCTTGCCGACGCCCGGCTCGCCGATCAGCACGGGGTTGTTCTTCGTGCGCCGTTGCAGCACCTGGATCGCGCGGCGGATCTCGTCGTCGCGGCCGATCACCGGATCGAGCTTGCCGGCGCGGGCGCGCTCGGTGAGGTCGAGGGTGTACTTCTTCAGCGCCTCGCGCTGGCCCTCGGCCTCGGCGCTGTCGACCTTCTGGCCGCCGCGCACGGCGTCGATCGCGGCTTCGATCGCCTTGCGGGTCGCACCGAACTCCTTCAACAACGCGCCGATGGAGCTCTTGGATTCGGCCGCCGCGAGCAACAGCATCTCGCTCGAGATGAACTGATCCCCGCGCTTGTGCGCTTCCTTTTCGGCCGCCTGCAGCAGCGCGCCGAGCTCGCGCCCGGCCTGGACCTGCTCGCCGCCCTGCACTTGCGGCAGTCGCGACATCGCGTCCTCGAGGGCGCCCTGCAGCTTGGCGACGTTGACGTTGGCGCGGGAGAGCAAGGCCTTCGGACCGTCGGCCTGCGCCAGCATCGCGGACAGCAGGTGCACCGGCTCGAGATAGGGGTTGTCGCGCGTCACGGCCAGGCTCTGGGCATCGCCCAGCGCTTCCTGGAACGTGGTCGTGAATTTGTCCTGTCGCATGTCGAGATTCCTCCGATCGTGGGGAGGTGGGGCAGGAACGTATCGTTTCAAGGCGGCCCGCGGCCGCCCTTGACCTAACGCAAGAGAAGCGCCTGGGCGATGCGGAAACCCAGCGCCGCGCAGGCCAGCGCGCCGATCACGTGGGTCATCGTGTGCGCCAGCGCCATGAGCAGCTCGCCACGTTGCAGCAGGATCAGGGATTCGGCGGAGAACGCCGAAAACGTCGTGAAGCCGCCGAGCAGGCCGGTGACGAGCAGAAGCCGCATCAGCTCGTTCGGCGAGCGCTCGAGCCAGAACAGCACGGCGCCGATCACCAGTCCGCCGACGCAGTTGACGAACAGCGTGCCGAGCGGGAAGCCGGCCCAGCGCGCGTTGAGCCAGATGCCTGCGCACCAGCGCAACAGCGAGCCGACGACGGCGCCGAGCGAAACGGCTGCGATCTCGAGCCAGGGCACGGTCATCGGGCCGGCGCATCCGCGGCGTTCGTCGCCGCGATTCCCCAGCGTGCCAGGGCGGCGTCGTCGGTGACGCGGGCGTCGACCCAGCGCGATCCCGCCGCGCCGGTCTCCTTCTTCCAGAACGGCGCCTGGGTCTTCATGTAGTCCATCAGGAACTCGCAGGCCTGAAACGCCTCGCCGCGATGCGCCGCAGCGACGACGACGAGGACGATCTGGTGCATCGGCTCGAGCCGGCCGATGCGGTGGACGACGCGCACGCCGCGCAGGTCGAAGCGCCGCACGGCCTCGTCGATCATGGCCTCGATCGAGGCCTCGGTCATGCCGGGATAGTGCTCCAGCTCCAGCGCTTCGAGCGCGGCGCCGTCGTGGCGATCGCGCACGATGCCGACGAAGGTCGCGATCGCGCCGATGCCGCCGTCGCCGTCGCGCAGCGCCGCGACCTCGGTCGCGAGGTCGAAGTCTTCATGCCGGATGACCACGCGCGGCGAAGCGGGCACCTCAACCTCCCGTGAGCGGCGGGAAGAAGCCGATCTCGTCGCCGTCGACGAGGACCGTCTCTTCGCTGCAGAGGGCGAGATTGCGGGCGCTGCGCAGCATGCGCTGGCGGCCGAGAGCTTGTGCATGACGACCGCCGCGCGCGATCAGCGCGTCGCGCAGTGCCGCCACGTCGGTGCCCGGCTCGACCTGCGCGCTCTCGCCTGTGCCGAGGGCCTCTCGCACCGACGCGAAGTAGCGGACCGCGACCTTCATCCGAGCAGCTCGCGATAGGAGAGATAGCTCACCGTGTCGCCGGGCGCGATCGTTCGTCCGCCCGGATTGTCGACCAGGCCATCACCCCAGATCGTCGAGGTGAGCACGTTCGAGCCTTGGTGCGGGAAGAGATCAAGGCCACCGGCGTCGTTGCGACGCACGCGCAGGAACTCGCGCCGCTTGTCGGCCCGCCGCCAGGCGAAGTCGGCCCGCAGCGGCATCGACCGCGGCAGCGTCGTGGACGCGCCCTGGAGGCGGAGCAGCACCGGCCGCACGACCATGAGGAAGGTGACGAAGGCCGACACCGGATTGCCAGGAAGGCCGATGAACCAGGCCGACGTGCCGTCGCCGCGGAAAACCTCGCCGAAAGCGAGCGGCTTGCCGGGCTTGATCGCGATCTGCCACAGGTCGAGCCGTCCTTCGGCCTCGACGGCAGGCTTGAGGTGGTCTTCCTCGCCGACCGAGACGCCGCCGCAGGTGACGATGAGATCGGCCGATCTCGCGGCGCGCTTCAAGGCCTCACGGGTCGCGTCGAGCCGGTCGACGACGATGCCGAGGTCCTCGTGGACGCCGCCAAGCGACTCGATCAACGCGCGCAGCGTGAAGCGGTTCGAGTTGTAGATCGAGCCTGGCTTGAGCGTCTCGCCGGGCATCGCCAGCTCGTCGCCGGTGGAAAAGAGCGCGACGCGCGGCCGGCGCACGACGCGCAGCGTCGATGCACCGACCGACGCCGCCATGCCGACGGACTGCGGATCGAGACGGCGTCCCGCGCTCAGCACGACGGCGTCGCGGGCGACGTCCTCGCCACGGCGACGAACCGATTGCCCAAGCGCCGGGACGACGTCGATCCGCACGCCCGACTCGACGACGGTGCAGTTCTCCTGCATCGCGATCGCGTCGGTGCCGGCCGGCACTTCGGCGCCCGTGAAGATGCGCACAGCGGTACCGGCCAGGAGCGGAACGCCGACCACGCCCGCGGGAATGCGCTGGCTGACGGGCAGGACGGTGCCCGCGGCGGGCAGATCGGCGACGCGCACGGCATAGCCGTCCATCGCGCTGTTGTCGGCGGGCGGGACGTCGATGAGCGATCGGACGTCGGCGGCGAGGACGCGGCCGAGCGCATCGAAAGTCGCGACCGTCTCGGCCGACGCTGGCGACGGCGGCTGCACCCGGCCGAGGATGCGCGCGACCGCGTCGTCGAGCGCGATCAAGGACGGGCGGGCTGTCGCATCGGTGCTCATCGCTCAGTCATTTTCGGCGATGAGCGCCTTCAGCCGCTCGACGTCGACCGGCATCGTCGTGAACCGTCGCGGCAGTGCCTCGAGACCGTCGAGGCGCGCGGGCCGCGGCGCATCGCGGCCGAGCGCTTCCTGCACGGTGACGTTGAACTTCGCCGCGAGTGCGGTCTCGAGCACGACCATCGACGTGCCGACTCGGGAGTGGTCTCGACCAACCTTGAGCGCATCGGCGGTATGCGGATCGACGACCTCGCGGAAGCGCTCGTACGCGTCGCGCATCGTCGCCAGGCGGTCGGCGGCCACGCTGCGGCCGCTGGTGAAGCCGAAGCTCGCGACGCGCGCGCGCTCGCCGGCATCGAGCACGAAGACGCGTTGCGATTCCACCTCGGCGAAGAGCGCCCGCGTGCGCGCCGCGTCGCGGCCCAGCGCGTCGAAAACGAAGCGCTCGAAGTTCGACGCCTTCGAGATGTCCATCGACGGGCTCGAGGTCTCGTGCGTCTCGGCGGCGCTGCGGACGCGGTACGTGCCGGTGCGGAAGAACTCGTCGAGGACATCGTTCTCGTTGGTCGCGAGCACCAGCCGGCCGATCGGCAACCCCATCGAGCGGGCGACGTGGCCGGCGCAGATGTTGCCGAAGTTGCCGGTGGGCACCGCGAAGTCGACGATCTCGTCGCCGTGCGTGGTGGCCTGGAAATAGCCGGCGAAGTAGTAGACGACCTGCGCCAGCAGCCGCGCCCAGTTGATCGAGTTCACCGTGCCGATCGCGTGGCGGCGCTTGAACGCGAGATCGCCGGAGACGGCCTTGACGAGATCCTGGCAGTCGTCGAAGACGCCGTCGACGGCGACGTTGTGGATGTTCGCTTCCTGCAGGCTGAACATCTGCGCCTGCTGGAACGGGCTCATGCGGCCGAGCGGCGAGAGCATGAAGACCTGGACGCCGCGCTTGCCCTTCAGCGCGTGCTCGGCAGCGCTGCCGGTGTCGCCGGAGGTCGCGCCGAGCACGTTGAGTCGGCCGCCGCGCCGCGCGAGCTCGTACTCGAAGGCGTTGCCGACGAACTGCATCGCGATGTCCTTGAACGCCAGCGTCGGGCCGTTCGAGAGGCCGAGGACGAAGAGGCCCGGCTCGAGCGGGCGCAGCGGCACGATGCGCGGATCGCCGAAGACCTCGGCGCGGTAGGTGCGGGCCAGCATCGCGCGCAGGTCGGCCGGCGGGATGTCGTCGATGAAGAGCGACATGACGCCGAACGCCAGCTCCGGATACGAGAGCTGGCGCCACGCGGCCAGCGTCGCCGCGTCGACCGTCGGATAGCGCTCCGGCACGTACAGGCCGCCATCGGGCGCGAGGCCTTCGAGCAGGATCCCGGAGAAGCCGCAGCCGCTCGCTTCGCCGCGCGTGCTGACGTACTTCATCGCCGTGTCGCGCGCGCCCTTCGGGTCTTCACGCCAGGTCTTCCTTGCGGATGCGGACGATCTCGGCCAGCACCGTCGGCAGCGCCTGCATCTGCGCGATCGCACTCGTCATCTGGCCTTCGACGGTGTCGTGCGTGAGGATGATGACGTCGGTGCGCGCCTCGTTCGCGCCGGCCGCGTTCGGGCGCTGCAGCAGCGCGTCGATCGAGATGCCGTGGCCGGCGAGGATGCCGGTGATGCGCGCCAGCACGCCGGTCTCGTCGGCGACCTGCAGGCGCAGATAGAACGCGGTGACGACCTCGTCGATCGGCAGCACGACGAGGTTCTGCATCGCCGCCGGCTGGAAGGCGAGGTGCGGGACGCGGTGGTCGGGATCGGCCGTCGCGAGGCGCGCGATGTCGACGAGGTCGGCGATCACCGCCGAGGCCGTCGGCTCGGCGCCCGCGCCCTTGCCGTAGTAGAGCGTCGTGCCGACCGCGTCGCCCTGCACCATGACGGCGTTCATCGCGCCCTCGACGTTGGCGATCAGGCGCCGCGACGGCACCAGCGTCGGATGCACGCGCAGCTCGATCCCGTCGGCCGCGCCGGCGCCGCCCTGGCGCCGCTTCGTGATCGCGAGCAGCTTGATCCTGTAGCCGAGCTGCTCGGCGTAGGCGATGTCGGCGCCTTGCAGCTCGCCGATGCCCTCGATGTAGGCCTTGTCGAACTGCACCGGCACGCCGAAGGCGATGGCGCTGACGATGGTCGCCTTGTGCGCGGCGTCGATGCCGGCGATGTCGAAGGTCGGATCGGCCTCGGCGTAGCCGAGACGCTTGGCTTCGGCGAGCGCTGCGGCGAAGTCGATCTTCTTCTCGCGCATCTCCGAGAGGATGAAGTTCGTGGTGCCGTTGATGATCCCGGCGATCCATTCGATGCGGTTGGCCGTGAGGCCTTCGCGCAGCGCCTTGATGATCGGGATGCCGCCCGCGACCGCCGCCTCGAAGGCGACGACGACGCCGTGCTTCCTCGCCGCCGCGAAGATCTCGGTGCCGTGGACCGCGAGCAGCGCCTTGTTGGCGGTGACGACGTGCTTGCCTGCCGCGATCGCCTCGAGCACGAGCTCTTTCGCGATGCTGGTGCCGCCGACGAGCTCGATGACCGCGTCGAGGTCGGGCCGCGCGATCAGCGCGTGCGCGTCGTTGCCGACGTCTGCGTCGCCGCCGGCGACGAGGGCCGCGCGCTCGAGGTCGAGGTCGGCGACGTGCGTGATCCTGATCTCGCGCCCGGCCCTGCGCTTGATCTCTTCCTGGTTGCGACGCAGGACGGCGAAGGTGCCGCCACCGACGACGCCGGCGCCGAGCAGGCCGACCTGGAACGGCTTCATCTCAGTCAACCATCAACGGCGCGGGGCGCGTCGTCGCGTGGCGCGAGCGGTAGTGCGCGAGGAAGGTCGCGATCCGCCCCATGGCCTCGACGAGATCGTCGGAGTTGGGCAGGAACACGACGCGGAAGTGATCGGGCTGCGGCCAGTTGAAGCCGGTGCCCTGAACGATCAGCACCTTCTGCTCGGCGAGCAGCTCGTAGGCGAACTGCTGGTCGTCGGCGATCGGGTAAAGATCGGGATCGAGCTTCGGGAACATGTAGAGCGCGGCCTTCGGCTTGACGCACGTGACGCCGGGAATCGCGGTCAGGAGCTGATGCGCGAGGTCGCGCTGGCGCGCCAGGCGACCGCCGGGCGCCACCAGGTCGTCGATGCTCTGGTAGCCGCCGAGAGCGGTCTGGATCGCGAGCTGGCCGGGCGTGTTCGAGCACAGGCGCATCGACGCCAGCATGCCGAGGCCCTCGATGTAGTCGGCCGCGTGCCGCTTCTCGCCGGAGACGACCATCCAGCCGGCGCGGTAGCCGCACGAGCGGTAGTTCTTCGACAAGCCGTTGAAGGTGAGGAAGAGCACGTCGTGGGCGAGCGAGGCGATCGAGGTGTGGGTGCAGCCGTCGTAGAGCGTCTTGTCGTAGATCTCGTCAGCGAACACGATCAGGCCGTGGCGGCGCGCGATCTCGACGATGCCTGCGAGCAGCGCGTCGGGATAAAGCGCGCCGGTCGGGTTGTTCGGATTGATGACGACGATCGCGCGCGTCCGCGGCGTGATCTTCGCGACGATGTCGTCGAGGTCGGGCATCCAGTCGGCGTCCTCGTCGCAGAGGTAGTGCACCGGCGTGCCGCCGGAGAGCGCCACCGATGCGGTCCAGAGCGGATAGTCGGGCGCCGGGATGAGCACCTCGTCGCCGTCGTTGAGCAGCGCGTTCATGCTCATCGTGATCAGCTCGGAGGCGCCGTTGCCGAGGAACACCTCATCGACCGTGACGCCCTTGATGTGCTTTTGCTGCGTGTAGTGGACGATCGCCTTGCGCGGTGCGAACAGGCCCTTGGAGTCGGTGTAGCCGGCCGCGTTCGGCAGGTTCCTGATCATGTCCTGGACGATCTCGTCCGGCGGCTCGAGCCCGAACGCGGCGATGTTGCCGATGTTGAGCTTGATGATGTGCTGGCCTTCTTCCTCCATCTGCCGGGCCTTCTCCAGGACCGGCCCGCGGATGTCGTAGCAGACGTTGGCGAGCTTGGCGGACTTGTAGAGGGGCTTCACGGGAAGAACTCCTGCGGGACGACGCGAGGACAACCCGATATTTGACCACAGGGGTCCGCGTCGCCCGGGCCGCGCCACGGGCCACGACGCGGCGATCCGGTGCGTCCGATAATCACGTCATGAAAATGCGCGCCGACCGGATGGAGGGGCAGAACGCCATCGCGCGCCACGGCCCCGAAGGCGTGCTGGTCAACGGCGTGGAGTACACCGAGAGCGTCGTCGTGCCGTGGAGCGGGACGGTCGCGCCGTGGCACGCGAACGGCTTCGACGCGCTCACCCCGGAGCACTTCGCCCGGCTCGCGGCGCTCAAGCCGGAGCTCGTCATCTTCGGCAGCGGCCAGCGCATCCGTTTTCCGCCTCCCGCGCTCCTCAGGCCGCTCATCGATGCGCGCATCGGCTTCGAGACGATGGACACGGCGGCGGCGTGCCGGACCTACAACGTCCTGCTCGCCGAAAGTCGCTCGGTTGTCGCCGCCCTCGTCTTCGCATCCGTCGACCGGGTCGGTGGATGACGAACGGGGGCCGGACGAGCTCGGGAGAGCCCCTATAATTGCGAGTTGCCAATTCGGTGACGCCCGTCCCGGGCTGACCTGTGACGCCCTCCGGGCTTAGCAAACAAGAGCTTCATGACGCCTGCACTCAATAAACCCGTTCCGGAATTCGAGGCGCTTGCAACAGGAGGAGTGAAGTTCACGCCGCAGGCCTACAGCGGCAAGATCGTCGTGCTGTACTTCTATCCGAAGGACAACACCCCCGGCTGCACGACCGAGGCGATGCAGTTCCGCGATCACTTCAAGGAATTCGTCAAGGCCGGCGCCGTTCTCTTCGGCGTCTCGCGCGACAACATGGCTTCGCACGACCGGTTCAAGGCCAACCTCGAGCTCCCGTTCGAGCTGATCGCCGACACCGAGGAAAAGCTTTGCCACATGTTCGGCGTGGTCAAGAACAAGATCATGTACGGCAAGAAGGTCAAGGGCATCGAGCGCAGCACCTTCCTGATCGACGGCGCCGGCGTCCTGCGCGGCGAGTGGCGCGGCCTCACGGTCGCGGGCCACGTCGAGGAAGTGCTGAAGGCCGTCAAGGCTCTCAAGAAGGCCGGCTGAACGTCAAGCCGCCTCGCTGTCGCGCGCCTTCGGCGCGCTTCCCTCTTCCGAGACTTCCATGCCATTGCCCAAGCCCCCGGCCAAGCGCGCCGATTTCCTGAGCCGCGCCGATTTCGATTCGCAGACCGCATCGCGATCGGCCAAGCGCACCGGCCGGCCGCAGCCCGTCGCCGAGACCGTCGCTCCCGCGGTCCTCGAACTGACCAACGAGAACGCCTTGCCTGCCGCCGCGCCTGTCGCAGCCAAGACGATCGCGACGGCGCCCAAGGCTCCGGCCGTGACCGTGGCGCGGCCCGAGCGGGCACGCCGGCCGCGCGGCACCGGTCCGGCGACGCTCTTCGTGCTCGACACCAACGTGCTGATGCACGACCCGACGTCGCTGTTCCGCTTCGACGAGCACGACATCTATCTGCCGATGATCACGCTCGAGGAGCTCGACGGGCACAAGCGCGGCATGACCGAGGTCGCGCGCAACGCCCGTCAGGTGAGCCGCGATCTCGACGCGCTCGCCGCCAACATGCCGACGCGCGACGCCGCCGGCCGCTCCGAGGGCATCGCCCTGGCCCGCACCGGCCACCGCGAAGCGGGCGGCAAGCTCTTCTTCCAGACCGACCTGATCCACGTCGAGCTGCCCCAGGGGCTGCCGCAAGGCAAGGCCGACAACCAGATCCTGGGCGTCGTCAAGGCGCTGCGCGAGCAGAACCCGAAGCGCGACGTCGTGCTGGTGTCCAAAGACATCAACATGCGCATCAAGGCGCGTGCGCTCGGCCTGCCCGCCGAAGACTACTTCAACGACAAGACGCTCGACGACGGCGATCTGCTCTACACCGGCACGCTGCAGCTCCCCGCCGACTTCTGGGACAAGCACGCCAAGACGGTCGAGAGCTGGCAGCAGGGCGGCCTCACGTACTACCGGATCAGCGGCGCGATCGTCGGCTCGCTGCTCATCAACCAGTTCGTCTACCTCGAGGCGCCGGGCTCGCCCTCGCTCTATGCCAAGGTCATCGAGATCACGGGCAAGGCGGCGGTGCTGCGCACGCTCAAGGACTACACCCACCAGAAGAACTCGGTTTGGGGCGTGACGGCCAGGAACCGCGACCAGAACTTCGCCTTCAACCTGCTGCTGGATCCGGACTGCGACTTCATCACCCTGACCGGCACTGCCGGATCGGGCAAGACGCTGATGTCGCTCGCGTCGGGTCTCGCTCAGGTGATGGACGACCGGCGCTACACCGAGATCATCGTCACGCGCGTGACGGTACCGGTCGGCGAGGACATCGGTTTCCTGCCAGGCACCGAGGAAGAGAAGATGGGCCCGTGGATGGGCGCGCTCGACGACAACCTCGAGGTGCTCTCGAAGACCGACAGCGGCGCCGGCGAATGGGGCCGCGCCGCAACCAACGACCTGGTGCGCTCGAAGATCAAGATCAAGAGCCTGAACTTCATGCGCGGCCGCACGTTCCTCAACAAGTTCGTCATCATCGACGAGGCGCAGAACCTCACGCCCAAGCAGATGAAGACGTTGATCACGCGCGCCGGTCCGGG
>Ga0123338_10001449_pt1 | contig 22998 bp, 21 predicted proteins | sample grotaG_FD_89793 | JGI IMG/M metagenome (GOLD analysis project Ga0123338, IMG submission 89793) | Glacier valley bacterial and archeal communities from Borup Fiord, Nunavut, Canada, to study Microbial Dark Matter (Phase II) -... | ecosystem: Environmental > Aquatic > Freshwater > Ice > Glacier ...
ACCAGCAGGGTGACATGCGAGGAATGCGCCGCATCCGGGATAGCATGGTCGCAATGGCGAAGAGTCTCGAACGCGACCCGCAGCTCGAATCGATCCTCGCCGCGCGTAAGTGGGACTTGGGCATCGGCTTCGACATCAGCGGCGACATCAAGCGCGACCTCGCCGCCAGCATCGGCTTCGACATGGGCCGAGGGCGAGGGATCGGGATTTGAGACCAAGGGATGCTTCGGCATTTATGGGGGGAGAAACTTGCGGTTCGCGTTTTCAGGGCCAGGCTCGACGTCCAAACTTGCCCGGTGACGCTGTCCTTACGCGTGAAATGTGTGTCAAATCGGTCTAGACCCAGTTCCCGTTTGTGTCAGAAGGCCGAAAACAACCCTTTTGAGAACCGGGATGATGTGTCACCCGCTGCGTGTCGCAACGGCAGACCTCCCTGAACCTCACGGGTCATCTGTATTGTGGAGCCTTAGAGCGGTTTTGGGGTGAGTCTACGCATATCCTGAATTGCTGAGGAAGTTGCGGCATTCGGTTGGGGTGAAGCTGTCGATGATCCGGCCGATGTTTTCGCACAGGCCGTCGAAGGTGCGGGCGGCGGTCTTTCGCAGGGCGCCTTGATTTTGGAGATCGCCTGCTCGATCGGATTGTGATCGGGCGAGTAGGGCGGTAGGGATCGCGGCTAGGCTCCGCGCGCTTCGATCATCTCGCGCACGCCGCTGGCCTTATGGCTGGCGAGGTTGTCGGGCACGACGATATCGCCGGGTTTGAGGTCCGGCGCGAGGCATTGTTCGACATATTGCCGGAAGATGCTGCTGTTCATCGGCAATCGAGCAGCATCGGTCCGAGCCTGCCCCGGACCCCGTTCCGGGGATGCCGCTGGACCGCAGCCCGGACACGAAGGTAGCGACCTTCCAGTGCCCGTGGCACGCGCATAGCCGAGCAGCCGGTTGCCGCGCCGCGAGCGGCCATGCGTGCGCTTGCATGTTGGTCGTCGTGCCCGTCTCGTCGAGGAAGATCAGCCGATCGGGGTCGAGCGACGGCTGCGCCTCACGCCAGGCGGCGCGCGCCGCTGCGGTCGCCGCGCGGTGCTGCTCGGCGGCGAACAGCGTTTTTTGGAAGCTGAAGCCGCGACGCTCGAAGAAACACCAGATCGTGCTCAGGCACACGCGCACGCCGTGCGTTTGCAGCAACGCGTCCTGCCAATCGGCGAGGCTCAGATCGTCGGCTTCGGCGTGCCGCGCCAGCAGCCAGTCCGCATGAGCCGCCAGCACCTCGCGCGGACGGCCGCGACCTGGCCTCGCGGTGCGCCGCCCCTCGTGCCTGTCCGCCTGCATTCACTTTATCGCGGTCGAACGGCTTACCCAAAACAGCGCGGAAGCCTTGCTCGCCGACCCGAGCCGGTGCGCCGCGTCGATCGCCCGCGTGCGAAGATCCTCCGAATAGGCGCGTCCCATCCATGCTGGCCTCCATCCCAGTAGCCAGCGTGAATCACAAAAAACCGCCGCCGGGAATCCCCGCCCGATTCAACTCACCTCAAAACCGCTCTAAGACGGGGTAACGGCTCGGCAGCGCGCTGCGGGCGGTTCGGCGCGTCGGATTACGCCAGGGCACGACGTCCTGTGCGCTTCCGGGTAGGCGGCTTTGGGTCTGTCGATCGATGCTTGAGCGTTGGCAGGGAGCCGTTCCGCAAACGTACGATGGGTTTGCTGCCATATCGCCGCTGAGGCTCAGTTTACCTCGGTCTACTCAAGGCAGAGCATGCGATAAACACTGTTCGTGATCCGCCGCGCCATCCGCGCCGATGCGGCCTCGGCCACATCATAGGCCGAAGCCGGACACCCGAAGCCCGCCAGCGCGGCGAACACCTCGCCGCGCAGGCTGGTCCATTGCTCGCCGGCCGACTCGACCAAGCCGCGCGCCGCCAGCGCGAGCGCGTCTCCGGGGGGAGTGGCATGTATGTGCACGGGCGCTGTTATCGTCGCGAACCAAAACCAATGCCGGGTGCGCGCGTAAGGGCGGGCCGGACAGCACGCCGCGCGGCGGAAGATCGCGCCGATCGCGCGGGTCTCGCCGGGGGCCATAGCCGGATGCGCCGCCGTCGCCTAAACTTGCCGCAGCCGTTCCCCCAGCCTGGAAGTCGCCGTGTCCGATACCGTGCCCAATGCCTATGACGCGTTCTGGATGCCGTTCACCAATAACCGGCATTTCAAGCGCGAGCCGCGCCTGCTCGCGCGCGCGCGCGGCATGTATTATGAAAAGCCCAACGGCGATCGCGTGCTCGATGGCACCGGCGGGCTGTGGTGTGTCAACGCGGGGCACTGCCACCCACACATCACGCAAGCGATCGCCGAACAGGCCGGAGCGATGGATTTCGCGCCGACTTTCCAGCTCGGCCACCCGCTCGCGTTCCAGCTCGCCGCGCGGCTCGTGGCCGAAATGCCTGCCGGGTTCGAGCAGATCTTCTTTACCAACTCGGGATCGGAGGCGGTCGATAGCGCGCTCAAGATCGCGCTCGCCTATCAGCGCGCCATCGGACAAGGCGGGCGCACGCGGCTGATCGGGCGCGAGCGCGGCTATCACGGGACCAACTTCGGCGGCACTGCGGTGGGCGGGATCGTCGGCAACCGCAAAGCCTTCGGCGCGCTGGTGGCGGGCGTCGATCATTTGCCGCACACGCATTTGCCCGCGAATGTCCACACGCGCGGGCGTCCGCCGCACGGGGCCGACCTTGCCGATGCGCTCGAGCGGATGATCGGGCTGCATGGTGGGGACACGATTGCCGCCGTCATCGTCGAGCCGGTGGCGGGATCGACGGGTGTGCTGCCGCCGCCGCTGGGCTATCTCGAGCGGCTGCGCGAGATCACCGCCGCCAACGGCATCCTGTTGATCTTCGATGAGGTCATCACCGGCTTCGGCCGCATGGGCACCGCGACCGCGTCTGAAGCATTCGGGGTAACGCCCGATCTCATCACGTTGGCCAAGGCAATCACCAATGCCGCCGTGCCGATGGGCGCGGTCGCAGTGCGCGGGCACATCTACGATGCGATGATGGCGCATAGCGCGCCGGGGATCGAGCTTGCGACCGGCTACACCTACTCGGGCCACCCGCTGGCGTGCGCCGCCGCGCTGGCGACGCTCGACGTCTACCGCGACGAGGCGATTTACGCGCACGCGGCACGCATGATGCCCGTATGGGCGGACGCGGTGCACGGGCTTGCGGATGCGCGCCATGTGATCGACGTGCGCTCGGCCGGGATCATTGCGGGCATCGAGCTGAAACCCCGCGAAGGTGCCGCGCCGGGCGCGCGCGCGATGGCGGCGTTCCACCGGCTGTTCGATACCGGCACGCTGGTGCGCGTCACCGGCGAGACGATCGCGCTCTCCCCGCCGCTGATAATCTCGGAGGAAGAGACGCACACGCTCGTCGGTGCGATCCGCGCCGTGCTCGCCGACCTCGACTGAACTTGACGCATGGCTAAGGCGTGCGCGAATGTGATCACAGTTGGAGCGTTGCAGTGCTGAAATCCACCCTGGCCGAAATCGAGGCGCGCGCGGTTACAGTTCGCCTGCCGTCTGCGGGAATCGTGGACGGCAAGCCGACGCCCGCGCGCTCGGGACGCACATTCGCCAACGTCGGACCGCGCGACGGCCGGGTGCTGGGGGACGTTGCGTGCTTCGAGGCGTCGGACATCGACGTTGCGGTCGCCTCGGCGCGCGCTGCGTTCGAAGACGGGCGCTGGCGCGATACCGCCCCGCGCCGCAAGAAGGCGGTGCTGCACAGGCTCGCCGAACTGCTCGGCACCCACGCCGACGAGTTGGCGCTGCTCGAAACGCTCGATATGGGCAAGCCCATCGGCGATGCCGCACGCGCCGACATCCCCGCCGCGATCGATACCTTCCGCTATTATGCCGAGGCGCTCGATAAGGTTTACGGCGAGGTCGGCCCGACGCCCGTCAACCGCCTGTCTTATGCGGTTCACGAGCCGCTGGGTGTCATCGGCGCGATCGTGCCGTGGAATTTCCCGCTGCTGATGGCCGCGTGGAAGGTCGCCCCTGCCCTGGCGATGGGCAATTCCGTGGTACTCAAACCCGCCGAGCAATCGCCGCTGACCGCGCTGCGCCTCGGAGAACTCGCGCTCGAGGCTGGACTGCCGCCGGGCGTGCTCAACGTCTGCCCCGGGCTGGGCGAGGGTGCGGGGCAGGCGCTCGCGCGGCACAACGATGTGGACATGATCGCGTTCACCGGTTCGGGCGCGGTCGGACGGCTGCTGATGCGCTATGCGGGGGAGAGCAACCTCAAGCGTGTGTCGCTCGAGCTGGGAGGCAAGTCCCCCCAGGTCGTCTTCGCCGATTGTCCCGATATGGACGCGGCTGCGCAGGCGGCCGCGTGGGGCGTGTTTTACAACCAAGGCGAGGTTTGCACGTCCGCGTCGCGGTTGCTGGTGGAAGCTTCGATCGCCGCCGAGTTCACCGAGCGGGTGATCGCGATCGCCGCCACGATCTCGGTCGGCGATCCGCTCGATCCCGCTACACGCTTCGGTGCCCTGGTGAGCGAAGGCCAGATGACGGGCGTGCTGGCGAGAATCGCGCGCGCGAAGGCCAGCGCGGCGCGGCTGCGGCTGGGTGGCGAGCGTGTGCGCACCGAAACGGGTGGCTTCTACGTCGAGCCTACGGTGTTCGAGGGTGTCGATCCCGCCTCCGAACTCGCGCGCGAGGAGGTGTTCGGGCCGGTGCTATCGGTGATGGCGTTCACCGGGGAGGACGAGGCGATCGCGCTTGCGAACGCCACCGATTACGGCCTCGCCGCCGGGCTGTGGACCCGCGATGTCAGCCGCGCGCACCGCGCCGCACGCCGGATCCGGGCCGGCCTGGTGTGGGTCAACGGCTGGGACAGTTGCGACATCACGATGCCATTCGGCGGCTTCAAGCAATCGGGCTTCGGTCGCGACCGGTCGCTCCATGCGCTGCACAAATACGCCGATCTCAAATCGATTTCGATCACGCTGCGGTGATCGCCAAAGCCGCCCACGCCGAAGCCGAGGCGTTCCTCGCCGCGCATCCCGAATGCGCGTTCTTCGAACTGATCTTCACGGGCATGAGCGGCGTGCCGCGCGGCAAGCGGCTGCGGCGGCACGAGTTGCTGCCCGTCTTCGCGCACGGGCGTTTCCTTCCCGTCTCGATCCAGGTTGCCGATGTGCGCGGCGAAGACTGCCCGGATACCGGCCTTGTTTGGGAAGAGGGGGACAGCGACCGGGTCGCGTGGCCCGCACCCGGCACGCTGGTGCCCGCGCCGTGGCTTGGCGGGGACGTGGCACAGATTATCGCCAGCCTGCACGAACGCGACGGCAGGGTGAGCGACCTCGATCCGCGCGCGGTGCTCGCGGGCGTGATCGCGCGCTTCGCTGCCGACGGATGGACGCCCGTGGTGGCGTGCGAAATCGAATTCTATCTGCTCGATGCCGCGCGTGCACCCGGCGCACCACCCGAGATTGCGCGGCTCGGTGGCGCGCGGCCGACCAGCCACGGAACCTACGGCCTGAGCGAACTTGCCGATGCTGCGCCCTTCCTGCGCGATTTGTGGGCCACCGCCGACGCGCAGGGCGTACCGGTGGAAGGCGCGATCAGCGAATATGCGCCGGGGCAGATGGAGTTGACGCTGCGGCATGGCCCTGACGCGCTCCGCGCCGCCGACGAGGCGGTCATGTACAAGCGGCTCGTCAAGGGCGTCGCGAGGCAGCACGGCATGGACGCGTGCTTCATGGCCAAACCGTTTGCCGCCAGCGCGGGATCGGGAATGCACCTGCATGTGAGCGTGCAGGACTCGGCGGGCCGCAACATTTTTGCATCCGACAGGCCCGAGGGGGACGAGCCGCTCGCGCACGCGGTCGGCGGCATGAAGGCCACGCTCGGCGACGCGTTCGCCATCTTCGCGCCCAACGCCAACAGCTACCGCCGTTTTCGCGCCAATTCCTACGCCCCGGTCTCGCCGACATGGGGCGTGGACAACCGCACGGTATCGCTCCGCGTTCCCGCAGGCGCGCCCGCTACCCGCCATATCGAGCATCGGGTGGCGGGGGCGGATGCCAACCCGTATCTCGCGCTTGCCGCGCTGCTGGCGGGCGTTCACCACGGCCTTGCGCACCGCATCGATCCCGGTCCGCCGGTAATCGGCGACGGTTACGCGGCTGCCGCGACCGGTCCGCGCCTGCCGGGAAACTGGTTTGCGGCGATCGATGCGTTCGAGGCGTCGCGGGTGATGGCAGATTATCTCGGCGAACGCTTCGTGAAGATGTTCGCCAGTGTGAAGCGCACCGAGCAGGACCGCTTTTTCGCCGAAGTGCCCCCGCTCGATTACGATTGGTATCTGCGCGATGCGTGAAAGCCGCCTGTCCCGGCGCGGACTCCTCGCCGGGCTGGGCGGCGCAGTCGCGGCGGGGTTCAGTCTGGGCGGATGCTCCTCGCGTGCTGCCATGGGTGCGAACGGCGAAGAAGCGCGGCTGAACCTCTATAATTGGGATACCTATACCGGAAAATCGACACTCGCGGATTTCCGTCACGCAACAGGTATCGATGTAAAGATGAGCCTGTTCGGCAATAATGACGAGCTGTTCGCCAAGCTGCGCGCGGGCAATCCGGGGTTCGATGTTATCGTTCCTTCCAACGAGTTCGTCACACGGTTGCGGGTTTCCAACCTGCTGATGCCGCTCGATCACGCGAAGCTGCCTAACTTCGTCAATCTCGCGCCATCGTTCCAGACAGCCCCGTTCGATCCGGGCCGTCGCTGGTCGATCCCCTACACCTGGCTCGTGCTCGGACTCGGCTACCGCAAATCGAAGATGGACGGCGTGCCCGATAGCTGGAAATGGGTGTTCGATTCGCCGCGCTATTCGGGGCGCATCGGCGTGTTCTCCGAAGCCGACGATCTGATCCGGCTGGGAGCCAAATATCTCGGCCATTCGCTGGTCGGCGTTACGCCCGCCGTCACCCGGCAGGTGACGCAGATGCTGATTCGCCAGAAGCCGCACATCAAGGTGTTCCATCATGATGAAGGCCAAGATTTGCTCGCCGCGGGCGACATCGACATCGTGGTCGAGTATAACGGCGATATTGCGCAGGTGATGGCGGACGATGCCGATTTGGGCTTCGTGGTGCCGCGCGAGGGGACGCTGATCAACTCGGACTGTCTGTGCATCCCCGCCGGCGCACCCCGTCCGGATAACGCACACCGGTTCATCAACTTCGTACTCGATGCAAGCGTCAGCGCGGGGATCAGCCGGACGATCCGCTACCCGACCCCCAATGCCGCCGCGCTGAAGCGGATGCCCGCCGATTACCGCGAAAACCGTGCGATCTTCCCGCCCTCAGACGTGATGGCGAAGAGCGAATATGGTGATTTCGAAGGCATTGCGCACGCGCAGCTCGTGGACGAAGCGATCACTGAGGTGATGGCCGCATGACTGCCGCCGCCGGTGGCGACGACTGGCGCGGCGCGAAGGGCATGTTCGCCGTCCTCGCCTCGCCTCCGGTACTGTGGCTGGCGGTGTTTTTCCTCGCGCCGCTTGCGATCGTGTGGGCCTATAGTTTCGGCGAGAACCGCTCGCTGACCGAAATCGCGGTGACCGGATCGCTCGGAGAGTATGCGCGCGCGGTGAAACCGCTGTATCTGGCGATCATTGGCAAGTCGCTATGGCTGGCGGGGTTGACTACGCTCATCTGCCTCGTGGTCGGCTTTCCGGTCGCGGTGGCGATCACATTTGCCGACGCGCGGCAGAAAGCGTGGCTGCTGCTGCTAGTCATGCTGCCGTTCTGGACCAACTTGCTCATCCGGACCTATGCGCTGATGGCGGTGCTGCGGACCGAGGGCTATATCAACTGGACGCTCGCGCTGGCGTGGAACGGGGTGGGCGCGGTAATCGCGCTACCCGCCTTCCGCCCGCTCGATCTGCTTCACAACAATTTCGCAGTCGTGTTCGGGCTGGTTTACGTCCAACTGCCCTTCATGATCCTGCCGCTTTATTCGGCGCTGGACCGGCTCGACCGCTCGCTGATCGAGGCCAGCCTCGATCTGGGCGCGGGTCACCTCGCCACGTTTGTGCGCGTGGTGGTGCCGCTCGCGCTGCCGGGCATCGTCTCGGGGGTGATCGTCACCTTCATCCCGTCGCTCGGCGCGTATCTGACGCCAGACCTGCTCGGCGGCACGTCCAGCCAGATGATCGCCAACATCATCGAACGCCAGTTCAAAAGCGCAAACGACTGGCCGTTCGGCGCGGCGCTATCGTTCCTGCTGATGTACCTGACCTTCGCCGCCATTGCCGCGCAGGCCATGCTGGGGCGCAAGAAGGTCCGCGCCGCATGAGAAGCGCCCCCGGCCCGCTCGAGTATCTGCGCCGCTGGCAGCTGCGCATGTGGCTGATCGCGGTCGCGCTGTTTCTCTATCTGCCGCTCGCAACGCTGATCGTATTCAGCTTCAACGACTCCAAGCGCACGATCCTGTGGAAGGGCTTCACGCTCGACTGGTATGCCAAGCTATTCGCCGACACCGATCTGCTGGCCGCGTTCGGCAACTCGCTGACCATCGCGCTCCTCTCGACGCTGATCAGCACCGTCCTCGGCACGCTGACCGCGCTGCTGCTGTGGCGCTTCCGCTTCCCCGGCAAGCCGCTGTTCGAGGGCGCGCTCGCACTCCCCATCGTTGTCCCCGAAATCTGCCTCGGCGTCGCGTTCCTGGTTTTCTTCAACACCGTGCTGCGCTGGCCGTCCGAATTGCCGTGGCCGCTCAATCTGGGGGCAATTACCATCGCGCATGTCAGCTTCTCGTTCAGCTTCGTCGCGCTGGTGGTGCGCGCGCGCCTGGCCAGCTTCGATCGCAATCTGGAGGACGCCGCGCGCGATCTCGGCGCGGGCGAGTGGGCGATCGTGCGCGATATCGTCCTGCCGCATCTGAGGCCCGGGCTGATTGCGGGGGCGCTGCTCGCGTTCACGCTCAGTCTCGACGATTTCGTTATCACCTTCTTCACTAGCGGTCCCGATACGGTCACCTTTCCGGTCAAGGTTTACGCAATGGTGCGGTTCTCGGTCACGCCCGAGGTCAACGCGGCGTCCACGCTGCTGATCGTGCTGACGGTCGGGCTGACGGCGCTCGCGCTCCGGATGCAGGGCACCGATCTCGTGAAGACGCAGGCGGCGGCGTGAGCGCGATCATCCGCTTCGAGGACGTCACCAAACGCTACGGGCCGGTGCTCGCGGTCGACAACGTCAGCCTTTCGGTCGAGGAGGGCGAATTCTTCGCGCTGCTCGGTCCGAGCGGCTGCGGCAAGACAACGTTGTTACGGATGCTGGCGGGGTTCGAGACGCCGAGCGAGGGCCGCATCCTGATCGACGGCGCGGACGTGAGCACCACGCCGCCCAATCGCCGCCCGGTCAATATGGTATTCCAGAACTACGCGGTGTTCCCGCACATGAGCGTCGCCGACAACATCGGCTACGGCCTGCGCATGGGCGGTGTGGGCATCGGCGAACGCGCACGTCGGGTGGACGAGGCGCTCGCGCTGGTGAAGCTCGATGGCCTCGGCCAGCGCAAACCCGATCAGCTTTCGGGAGGCCAGCGGCAGCGGGTCGCTCTCGCCCGCGCGCTGGTCAAGCGTCCGCGCGTGCTGCTGCTCGACGAGCCTTTGAGCGCACTCGATGCGAAGCTGCGCGATGCGATGCGCTCCGAACTGGCGGCTCTTCAGCACGAAGTAGGGATTACCTTCGTTCTCGTCACGCACGATCAGGACGAGGCATTGGCGATGGCGGGACGCTGCGCGGTGATGAACCGCGGGCTGTTGCAGCAGGTCGCCACCCCGTCCGACCTGTACGAATTTCCCAACTCGCGCTTCGTCGCGGATTTCATCGGGAGCGTGAACCTGTTCGAGGGGCAGCTGACGCTCGACGAACCCGGCCGCGCAATCGTTCACGCGCCCGATCTCGCCGCACCCGTCTTCCTCGATCACGGCGTCACCGGCGGCACGGGCACAACCTTGTGGCTCGCGCTCCGCCCCGAGAAGATCGTGCTGAACAAACGCGCCGATGGCCCGCCGCCGCCGCTCTCCGACGACGGCGATACCCCGCCCGGGCACAACATCGCCGAGGGCACGATCCGCGCGATCGGTTATCTTGGCAGCGAATCGACCTACGATATCGCGTTGGGCAACGGTCGCCATGTGCGCGCGCTGCGCTCGAACCTCACCCGCTGGGATCAGGAGGAATTGACGATGGGCGAACCCGTTTGGCTCCGGTGGCATAGCTGTTCGCCTGCGGTGCTTTTGTCGTGAGGCCGGTGCTGGGCCTGATAGCCTGCAACCGGCGCGTCGGCACCGAAACCGCGCAGGCGGTCATGAACCGCTATGCCATTGCCGCGATGCGGCATGCGGACGCCGCCGCGCTAATCGTGCCCGCGCTGCCCGAGCTGATGCGCGCCGAGGAGGTGGCGGACCGGCTGGACGGGCTGCTGCTCACCGGCAGCCCGTCTAATGTCGAACCCGCGCGCTACGGGGACGGCAGCGCGGGCGACGGCCCGTTCGATCCCGCGCGCGACGCGATGGTGGCCGCGCTGGTCGAAGCCCTGACCGCGCTCGGCAAGCCGGTGTTCGGGGTTTGCCGGGGCTTCCAGGAGCTGAATGTCGCGTTCGGCGGCACGTTGCGGCGCGATCTGGGCGCGGTTGCCGCGCCGCATCACGCGCCCGCCGACGCGAGCTTCGAGGCGATGTTCGATCATCGCCATCCGGTCGCGCTGACGCCGGGCGGCCTGTTCGCGCGCGCGTTCGATGCGCAGGCTCTGACGGTCAATTCGGTGCATTATCAGGGCGTCGAGCGGCTGGGAGAAGGACTGTGCGTCGAAGCCCGCGCCCCCGACGGCGTGGTGGAGGCGGTCTCCGCGCGCATCGGTCGCGCGTCTGTGATCGCTGTTCAGTGGCATCCCGAGTGGGATGCCGATACAAATGCGCAAAGCCGCACCTTTTTCCACCTGATGGGCCGCGCGCTGCGTGGCGACCCGCTGACGAAAGACCCCGCATGAGCGCGCCGCTTCGCAATTACGATATCGCCGAACTCCGTCGCCTCGATGTCGCGCACCATCTGCCCGCGCAGCAGGATTACGGGCTGATGCGCGATATCGGTGGCAGTCGCATCATCGTGCGCGCCGAGGGCAGCACGATCTGGGACGGGGAGGGCCACGCGATCCTCGATGGCATGGCGGGGCTATGGTGCGTCAACGTCGGGTACGGGCGCGAACGTCTGGCGCGCGCGGCATACGACCAGATGCGCGAGCTACCGTTCTACAACACCTTCTTCAAGACCGCGACGCCGCCGCCGGTGAAGCTGGCTGCGAAGCTGTCGTCCCTGCTCGGCGGGCATTTCAGCCATATTTTCTTCAACAGCAGCGGATCGGAGGCGATCGACACGCTCATCCGCCTCGCGCGCTATTACTGGCAAGCGAAGGGCCAGCCCGAGCGCAACGTCATCATCGCGCGCACCAACGCCTATCACGGCTCGACAATCGCGGGAGCCTCGCTCGGTGGCATGGGATCGATGCACGCGCAGGGCGGGCCGATGCTGCCCGGGATCGAGCATGTGATGCAGCCCTACGGCTTCGAGGCGATGGCTCCGGGCGAAGACGAGGACGCGTTTGCTGCGCGCGCTGCGCAGGCGGTGGAGGACAAGATCCTCGAGGTCGGCCCTGAGCGCGTCGCAGCGTTCATCGGCGAACCGGTGCAGGGCGCGGGCGGCGTGATCATTCCGCCCCGGGGTTACTGGACCCGCGTGGAGGCGATCTGCCGTCGCCATGGCGTGCTGCTGTGCTGCGACGAGGTCATCTGCGGGTTCGGGCGGCTGGGCGCATGGTTCGGCCACCAGTATTACGGCATCCAGCCCGATCTCGTCACAATGGCGAAGGGGCTTTCGTCGGGCTACATACCGATCAGTGCCGTCGGCGTTGCCGATTTCATTGTCGAAACATTGCGCGAAACGCGGGACGACTTTTACCACGGCTACACCTATTCGGGACATCCGGTCGCGGCTGCCGTCGCGCTCGAGAATATTGCGATCATCGAGGAGGAGGGGCTCGTCGAGCGCACGCGCAATGTGACCGGGCCGCATCTCGCCCGCCGTCTCGCTGCACTCGCGCAACACCCGCTGGTCGGCGAAACACGCTCGCTCGGCCTGATTGGCGCGGTCGAGATCGTGGCGGACAAGGCTACCCACGCGCGCTTCGGCGGCGGCGGCAAGGCGACGATCGTGCGCGACATCTGTATCGAGCGCGGTCTGATGGTGCGCGCGGTGCGCGACAGTATCGTTATGAGCCCGCCGCTGGTGATCACCGAGGCCGAACTCGATCGCATGGTGGACACCATCGCGGGCGCGCTCGATGCAGCGACACCGGTGCTGCGCGCGCTATAGGCTCGCCCGCCCGAGCAGCCCCATCCCGTCGGCAATATCGGCGGCGATCGCGGCGCGCGCGCCCTCGGCATCGCCCCGCGCGATCGCATCGAGCGCAACTGCGTGCTGATCGATCAGACCGCTCGTGCCGAAGCGACCGTAGACGAGCCGCATGAACGGCCCGAACTGCAACCACAGCGCCTCGATCGCGCGCGCCAGAATTGGGCGCCCGTTCGCCCGGTAAATCGCAAAGTGAAACGCGTGGTTCGCCTCCATATACGCAATCGGATCGCCGCCCGCGACCGCGCGATCGAGCGCGGCATCGGTGGCGCGCAATTCGCGCAGCAGCAGCGGGCCGATGTACGGCACCGCGAGCGCAGCCGCAGCGGGTTCGAGCAGCAGGCGGCATTCGAGCAGATCTGTGAACCGCGCTGCGTCCATTGCGGGCACCTCGATGCGGCGCTTCGAGCGGATCGCAACCGCGCCCTCGGCTGCGAGGCGCGAAAGCGCGTCGCGCACGGGCATCTGGCTCACACCCAGTTCGACCGCGAGGCCGCGCGTCGAAAGGCCGATCCCGGGCACGATCTTGCCCGTCAACACGCGCCGACGAAGCTCGTTGTAGACGCTGGCGTGCAGCGCGGCGGGTTGACCTTCGGCGAGCGGAATGGACATCGGAGCCGCCCTGCTATCACACTGGGCTGAAGGAGGAAGCCGTGAACGACGGGCTCGATATGGCGCGCTCCTGGTATGCCGCGACGGCCGCGTCTGCGCTCGCTCATCCGGCGCTCTCGGGCGACGCGGATGCCGATCTTGTCGTGATCGGCGGCGGCGCGACAGGTCTGTCGGCGGCACTTCATGCGGCACAGGCGGGTGCGCGCACGGTGCTGCTCGAAGGCGGGCGCATCGGCTGGGGCGCGACGGGGCGCAACGGCGGCCAGATCATCCCCGGCCTGCGCAAGGGTGCGGTGGAGCTGGTTGCCGCTTTCGGCCGGGAGCGCGCGCGCGCGCTGTTCGATCTCGCGCTCGAGGCGCACACGCTGGTGCTCGCGCTGATCGAGCGACACGCGATAGCTTGCGATCTCAAACTTTCCGGTCACCTGCTCGGCGCGGTGGCACCCGGGCAGATGCGCGATTTCGAGGCGGAAGTGCGCGCGCTCGAAGACATTATGGGTTACCGCGACGCGCGCGTGCTCAGCGCCGCTCAGGCGCGCGCCGAAGTCGATACGCCTTACCTTGGCGCGCTCGTCGATGCGCGCGGCGGACACTTCCACAGTCTCAACTATGCGTTGGGCCTCGCGCGGGCGGCCGCAGAGGCCGGAGCGGTGCTGCACGAACGCTCGCCGGTATCGGTGGTGGAGCGCGCGGCCGGCGGCGTGATCGCGCGCACCGCCACCGGAACCGTGCGCGCCCGCGCGGCGCTGATCGCCGGGGACGCGCTCATCCACGGCATTCCCGCCGCACGTCCCGCGCGCATCATGCCTGTGGCGAACTATATCGTCACGACCGAGCCGCTCGCCGATCCCGCCGCGCTGATCGCGCACGACATGGCGGTTTCGGATACGCGCTTCGTTGTTAACTATTTTCGTCGCACGCCGGACAAGCGCCTGATGTTCGGGGGCGGCGAGCGTTACAGCCGCCGTCCGCCGCACGACATTGCAGGCTTCGTCCGCCCCTTCCTCGCGCGCACCTTCCCGCAGCTCGCTGAGGTGCAGATCGATCACGCATGGGGCGGTCTCGTCTCGGTCACGATGAGCCGCCTGCCCGATATCGGCCGCGACGGGCCGATCCTGTGGGCACATGGCTATTCGGGGCAGGGCGCGATCCTTTCGACCCTTGGCGGCGCGCTGATGGCGGAGGCCGCGCTGGGGCAAACGTCCCGCCTCGATCGCTTTGCGGCCATCGCGCCTGCCGCCTTCCCCGGCGGCGCGGCACTGCGCGGGCCGCTGCACGTGCTCGGCATGCTCTGGTATGCCCTGCGCGACCGGATCGGCGCATAGCGGCGCGGATGCAACGCCTCGACGCCAATGTGATCACAGCCGCTTGACCTCGGCGCTGGTGCGGCGGATCGTTCGCACGGGTGCGGAGAGACGCAATGCGAACGATCGATCATGTGCGGGCAGCGTTGGCGTGCGGCGTGGCATTCTCCTGTCCGGCGGCCGCCCAGACGGCAACGCCGGACGGCGCGCAGCAGGCTCCCGGCTCGCGGGCGGTGCCGACGCAGACGCAGACGCAGACGCAGACGGGGCAGATTCAGGAAATCGTCGTCACCGCGCAGCGTAAATCCGAACGGCTTTCGCGCGTGCCGATCAGCGTCAGCGCGTTCACAGACCGGAAGATGGAGGTGCTGGGCATCAAATCCTTCGCCGATATCGTGCGCTTCACGCCGGGTGTGCAGTTCAACAACGATCGCCACGATATTGCCATTCGCGGGATTAGCTCGGCGGCGGGCACCGGCACGACGGGCGTGTATATCGACGATACGCCGATCCAGGTCCGCGCGCTCGGCCTGAACGCCAACAACACGCTGCCAAACATTTTCGACCTCGATCGCGTCGAGGTGTTGCGCGGCCCGCAAGGCACGCTTTTTGGCGCGGGGAGCGAGGGCGGCACGGTGCGCTACATCACTCCCGCGCCGAGCCTCGACAAATACAGCGTCTATGCGCGCACCGAGGCGGCCGGCGTGGAGAAGGGAAGCCCCAATTACGAAGCCGGGGTTGCAATCGGCGGCCCGCTGGTGCGCGATACGCTCGGCTTCCGCGCCAGCGGCTGGTATCGCCGCGACGGCGGTTATGTGAACCGGGTGGATTACCGGACGGGCATCACGACCGAGCGCGACGCCAATTATGTGGACACTTACGTGGTACGCGCCGCGCTCGGCTGGGCACCCGCGCCCTCGCTGCTGGTGACACCTTCGATATTCTACCAGAAACGCAACCAGCACAATCACGACGAATATTGGGTCTCGCTCTCGGACTCATCGCAATCGAATTTCCTCAGCGGCACGCCGGACCGCCAATCGGATCGGGACCGTTTCCTGCTGCCCGCGCTCAAGATCGCCTGGACCGGGGACTCGGTGCAGGCGACAAGCAACACGAGCTACTTCGATCGCAAGGAGGTCGTGAACGGCTATTCGGGGACGCTCTACAATCTTTCGCTTCTCGACCAGCTGCTCGGTGCCCAAATCGATTTCGCAGGCAATTCCAACCCCAATCAGATCGTCGATCCCACGCGCGTGATCCTGCAACCGGGAACGATCAACCTGCCCGAGTTCCCAGGATATATCTCGCGCGTTTTCATCACCAACGCGCAGCAGAACTTCACGCAGGAGCTGCGGCTGCAATCGACCCGCCCGAATGCGCGTTTCCAGTGGACGGCGGGCATCTTCTACAGCTTCAATCGTCAGGCGAGCACCGAAGAGATCCGCGATCCGCTGCTGCCGCAACTCATCCCGCTGCTGTTCGGCGTCGACGTTCCGGGCTTCTCCAATGGCGTTGATCTGCTCCCCAACGGCGATAGTTATATCAACCATACGCTCGGTCACGATCGCCAGATCGCGCTGTTCGGGGATGCGACCTACGCGGTGACGCCGAAGCTGAAGGCGTCGATCGGGTTGCGCTATGCTTGGACCAAGTTCGAGTTCACCAACTATTCGGACGGGCCGCAGAACCTGGGTCGCCGCAGCGGCTCGGGCGGCAAGAGCGAGACGCCGTTCACCCCCAAGATCAATGTGAGCTATCAGGCAACGCCGGACGATCTCTATTACGGGACGATTTCCAAGGGCTACCGGATCGGCGGTGCAAGTCCGCCTTTCCCGCTTTCCCCATGCCAGGCCGACCTTACCCGCCTCGGACTGACGGCTGCGCCTGCGTCCTATAGCTCCGACTCGGTCTGGAACTACGAACTCGGCTTCAAGAACAAGTTTCTCGATCGGAGGCTTAGCATCGCTGCAAGCGCGTTCTATCTGAAGTGGAGCAACATCCAGCAAGCCAACTATCTCACCTCATGCGGCTTCCAATATACCGGCAACTTCGGCGAGGTGGAGAGCAAGGGTTTCGACGCACAATTCCAGGCAGCGGTGACCCGGCATCTCTCGCTCGATCTGTCGCTCGGCTACACGCAGGCGCGCTACTCGAAGACGACCCCGGTCGGCACCACCGGGGTTCCGATCACGAGCAAGGGCAATACGATTCCCGGCGTCGTGCCGTGGACGGTATCGCTGGGCGGCCAATACAGCTTCGAGCTCGGCGGGCGCGATGCCTTTCTCCGCGCCGATTACGAGTTCCAGAGCCGCAATCCCTATTTGACCGCGCAGCAGGATATCAACAACGCCACCAACGATCCTTCGCTGATCAACGATCCTTCCACCCACTTCGTCTCGGTGCGCAGCGGGATAACGCTCGGCAAATTGCAGGCACAGGCGTTTATCGACAACCTGCTCAACATCCACCCCCAGTACAATCTACAGCATCAGGACCAATACACTGCGCTATTCGAGGCGACCACTGCGCGGCCACGCACGTTCGGCGCGTCGCTCAGCTATCGCTATTGATCCGATGGCGGATCGAGGATGACGAAATGCTTCGTCATCGGCACGATCACCTCCCAAACGCCCGCAAAGCCGGGCTGCACGGTGAAGCTGTCGCCAGGGCCGATCTCGACCGGATCGGCGCCGTCTTCGTGCAGCCGCGCGTGCCCCGCGATGACGTGACAGAATTCCCACTCGGTGTAGGCAACCCGCCACGCTCCGATCCCGGCGTGCCAGACGCCCGTCGATAACCGCCCATCGCCCGACGTATCGTGCACCGCAAAGCGGGTAACCGGCGCGCCCGCAACGATTACCTCCGGAATATGCGTTTCAACCGCATCCGGGCGGTCGCGGAAAAGGACGAGGTGCAAGGGCTAAACCTTGAGCAACAGATGCTCGCGCTCCCACGACGAAATCACGTCCTGGTACGCGTCCAGCTCCGCCTGCTTGATCGCCACGAACGTGTCGACAAATTCCTCGCCCAGATAGGGCCGCACCGGCTTGCACTGCTGGAACCGGTCCAGCGCTTCATACAATGTGCGCGGCAGCGTCCGCGCCATCCGGTAGGCGCTGCCCGTAATCCGGTCGCGCGGCTCGTATTCCTCGATCATTCCGACATAGCCGCACAGCAGCGATGCGGCGATCGCAAGATAGGGGTTGCTGTCCGCGCCAGGCAGCCGGTTCTCCACGCGCCGATCCTGCCCGCCCGAAAGCGGCACGCGCAAACCGCAGGTGCGATTGTCCAGCCCCCACTGCGTGTTGATCGGCGCATCGTGCTGCGGTTTCATACGCCGGAAACTGTTGACGTTTGGCGCAAACAAGGGCGCGACTGCGGGGAGCAGCTTCTGCAAGCCGCCGATGTAGCCGTGGAAAAGATCGCTGTCCTCGCCGTCCGGGTTGGCGAAGATATTGTTGCCGTTCGCGTCCACCACCGATTGGTGCAGGTGCATCGCCGACCCCGGCTGATGCTGCATCGGCTTGGCCATGAAAGTCGCGTAAATGCCGTGCCGCAGTGCCACCTGGCGGATAACACGCTTGAACAGCAGCACCTGGTCGGCCAGCTCGAGCGGGTCGCCATGCTGGAAATTGATTTCGAGCTGTCCGGCACCGCTCTCGTGGATCAGCGTGTCGATCTCGAGCCGCGCCTTCTCCGCGAAATCGTATAATTCCTCGATCAGATCCTCGAACTCGTTCACCGCTTCGAGACCGTAAGGCTCGCTTGTCGTCTCGGCGCGGCCCGAACGACCAACGGGCGTTTGCAGCGGGAAATCGGGATCGGTGTTCTTCGCGGTCAGGAAAAATTCGAGTTCGGGTGCCACGACGGGCTTCCACCCGCGCGCTTCATAAAGCCGGATCACCTGCTTCAGAATATGGCGCGGCGCGATCGCGAGCGGCTCGCCGGTCGAGACGAACGCGTCCGTGATCACATAGGCGGTGGGGGTGGTGTAGCCCGGCGCGATGCGGATCGTGCTCGCGTCGGGCACCAGCACCACATCTGCATCGGTGTGCGAGAAGGCGGCATCCTCGGGATAGTCGCCCGTCACCGTCACGCTGAAGATCGAGGACGGAATGCGCAGCGAGCGGTCCTCCACCATGCGCAGGAACTTGGGCGCGGGAACAACCTTGCCGCGTATGATGCCGTTCATGTCGGGCACGATGCACTCGACTTCGGCAATGCCGTTGTGCGCGATCCAGTGCGCGATATCGTCTTGGGTCATGCTTTTCCTCGTGGGGCTTGGGGCCGGGCGCGAGGGCACCGCTAATCCCCGCCAGGGAGGACGCAGGGCAGACGAACGGACGATCCGGCCATCACGCGGGCCGATGCCAGGACATGCAGGGGCGTATGGTCGCGCAAGCGGCACATGCAAACACCTATGCGCCGCCGAATCTGCGATCACAACCGCTATTGCGTCGAGGCATAAATCCTGCGCCCGGCAAACCATGTCTGGCGCACTTTGGTCTTGCCGATGCTCCCCGCAGGCACCGCCAGCACGTCCTGATCGAGCACGATGAAGTCCGCCGACTTGCCGACCGCGATCGAGCCGAACTCGTCTTCCCGGCCGAGCGAACGCGCCCCATCGATCGTGTAGGCGCGCACCGCGTCCGCAATCGTGATCGCCTGCGAACGGCTGCCGAGCGGCGGACTGTCTCCCTGCGCGCGCGTCACCGCCATCTGCATGTTGACGAACGGCTGCGGATCGCGCGTGAAGACCGGCGCGTCCGATCCCGCGACCAGCGTCGCTCCGGCTGCCTTGAGCGCACCCACGGGATAGGCCTGAAGCTCGTAATAACTGTCCGGCCGATGCAGGGACGCGTAATCGTCGCCGGTCACACGCTGGTTGAAGGGTATGACCGTCAGATCATATTCCTTGTCGGTGTAAATCCACGAATAAGTCATCGCCAGAAACAGGCGATCGCGCCCGATCCTCACGATCTCCTCGGGCGCGACAAGCTGGAGATGCGCGAGCGTATCGGGTCGCATCGAATCGGGCGCAGCGTCGCCCGCGCGCGCAGCCTCGAGCGCGTCCACCGCCGTGCGGACCGCCGCGTCGCTGATCGCATGGATGTGCAGCGTCAGCCCCGCTTTGTGCATGCGCCGAATATATTCGAAGATCGTCGCGCGGCTGTGCTGGAGCTTGCCCGATCCCGTTTCGCATTGCGCGGGATGAAAACCGTTCGCCTTGAGGAATGCGGTCGGCGCGGGCGGTGTGGCGCGCGCTGCTGTACATTGCGGGCTTTGTGGATCGACATATCGCCCCGAGAACGTCGCACGGCCCCGCGCATCGCGGCCGAAGACGGGTTGCAGAAAAGGGGCAAGCGCAGGGGACTCGGGCAAGGTGGGCGGCGTGGCGAGCGGGTTTCCCTCCATCACGCCGTCGGCGAACAGCTTGACCGTGTCCGCGCGGATCAATGGATCATGCGCGTAGCGGTCGCGCGTCCGCACCGCGTCCGCGACCATCCGGTCATAGTCCGGCGTGCCATCGGCGCGTTTCACAACGTCCGGATCGTAGAATTGCGCGAGGCTGGCGTGCGCGCTCAGCAGTCCCTGGTCGCGCAGCGTATCGTAGACCACGAACGTGTCGGGGCTGGCGGCAGCATCGAGGAATGCCGTGATCCCCACCGAATTCAGGCGCTCCGTCACCTTTTCGGGCGATTTCATCACCGCCGCCACGTCCACAATCTCGAGTGCGCCCTTCCCCATCAGCGCGCGCGCATCCTCGTTCACCCCGCCCGACGGTTCGCCCGCCGCGTCGACGCCAACGAGTTGCCGGTAGGCTGCGAATACCCCGGCAACCGTGGTGGCACTCAACCCCGTTTTACGCCCGTCCGGTGTCGCGGCCAATGCAAGCGCCGCCGAGTTGAAAGCGCCGTGATGCCCGTCGTTGCCGAGCAGTTGCACCGGGTTGTCCGGCGCACCGCGATCCAGTGCAGCGCGCAGCGTGGGGTTCAGCGCATCCGGCTCGTTGCCATTGGTGTAGTTCCACTGCGCCACGTTCAACCACTGGCCCGGCTGCACCTTGTAGCGTTGCACGCATTGCGCAACGATCGCGGCAGTTTGGGCCAGCGTATGCGGCTGGCTGTGCAAATCGCACACGTCCAGCTCCACGATGCCGAGCGGGTGGATGTGCGCGTCCACAAGTCCCGGGAGCACACGCGCCGCGCCGAGCCGCAGCACGCGCGTCTGCGGCCCGGCAAGCGCCAGCGCGTGGCGCTCGGTCCCCACATAGACGAACTTGCCGCGCGAAACCGCAAACGCCTGCGCGCTCGGGTGTGCGGAGTCCGCGGTGGCGATCCGCGAGGACAAAACGATCAGCTCGGGCGCAACCGCGTGCGCCGGGCGCGCCAGCAGCAACAGAGGGATCAGCAGCGCGCGGTCCATTGAACATCTCCCGGTTAGCAACAGAAAGTATCTGTCCCGGGCATGCCTGCTCACCGTGCGGGGACGCAATAGAAATAGCAGAGGCCGAGTGCGGCGTTAACCCAGCAGCCCTCCGCCTGAAAGTGGAGTCCGACCGCTTTGTAGTAGCGCCTGTTCGGTTTCCTCGAAAAACAGCCAACAACCCTCTCCGAGGTCGGCAGTGATGAAGCGACCCTCGAAGCGACCCGAACCGATCTGCTGATAGTATCCCCTTGGGAGACCAGGCGTGACACACTGCAAAGTCCGCGTTTTCGGGACCAAGCCATATTAGCGCTCAGCCCAATTGTTGCTCCAAGCGCAACATCGGACTCGCTCTCGACCGCCTACTGACCCACGACATACCCCGCCAGCGTCGCCGGGCCACCCGCGGCGGCGCTTGACCAGGTGACCGGGAGCGCCGTCAATCGGGTGGATGCGCTGGCAACGCTCGCGGGGCCGGACGCCCCCGCGCGGTAGGCGAACGGGCCGCCGCCCCGTGGCGACAGGACCGCGATCCAGTAAGTCCGGTCCGCGACGAGCGCCGGGGCCTGCGCGAGCGCGATCTCGTGCCATTGACCGCGGCCGACCTGCACACCGGACAGCGCGGCCTGCGCAATCAGCGCGCCCGGCTGCCCGGCCGCGTCGGCGTACAGACCGACGAGCACGTGCGTCCCCTGGTTGGTGTCGTCGACATAAAGGCCGAGCCGGGCCGCGTTGCCGTTCGCGGCCGCGACGACCGCAAAGGCCTGCGCGGTGCCACCGACCACCCGGGGATGCACCGCCTGCTGATCGAGCTGGTTCTCGGGCGGCGGCAGGATCGGCTGCGATTGCAGCACGGTCGTCCCCGCCAGCACCGGCCTGCCCACCGTATCCACGCCGACTTCGAGGTAATAGCCCGAGCCGTCATTGGTATTGATGCTGTGGTTCCACCAGGTGAAATCCACCCCTTCTGGATGGTAATGGAAGAACTGCGACCAGCGTACGGTTGACGCGTCGTCGATCAGGCCGTCGCGGATCAGCTCGTAGCTGCTCCACGCCGTCGCGCCTGCGGGCTTGTGGAAGCGCAGCTTGCCGTTGCCGAGCCCGCGCAGATCGCCCTGCGGCATGTCGTGGCCGTAGATATACAGCCCGCCCGCGCCGTCCGGCCCGAGCACGGGATCGTGCGTGACCTGAGAAGGCGGCTGCTCGTCGCCGCGCTAGCCCTGGCCGGCCGCCAGATCGTAGAAATACTGGATCACAATATTGTCGTCGAGGAACGTCAGGTGGCGCACGCCATCGGCGGTAATCATCAGCGAGCAAGACTGGTCGAGGCTGCTGCCCGTGGTCACGGCGGGCACCGCGATGCTTGCGTCCCACTGGCCGTTCGGGTGCAGCACGCGCGAGCGGACCGTGCCTTGGCCCTGTTACCGCCCGTCGCCATCGACCCAGGCCACGACGAAATCGCCGTTGGGCGCGAAGCCGACGCTCGGATGCCGGGCCCCGCCGTTCGCGTCGACATCGTCCACCTGCTGCGCCGCGCCGAACACGCCGTTCGCCGCCACCGCCACCGCCAGATGCAGGCGCAGCAGACCGCTGCCCGGATCGACGTAATCCCATACCGCATACGGATTGCCGCTCGTGTCGACCGCCAATTGGATCGTGCGCCAGATGCAGAGTATCTTCGGCCAGTCCTGCTTCGCGGCGGGCACGCTGGTGCAGACCGAGCATGGTCTGCGAGCGATCGAGACGATCAGGCCGGGCGACATGGTGTTGTCGCGCGACGACGCCACGGGGCGTACTGGCTATCGCCGGGTGAGCGCGGTCAAATCGCCAACCACCGACGACCTCTACACGGTCGATCTCGACGTGTCGGACGCGGGAAAGGGGATGCACCATGCCGACTTCGAGGCGACCGCGACGCATCCGTGGCGCACGGCGCATGGCCATTGGGTGCAGACCGCCGACCTGCGCCCGGGCACACACTTGGTGCGCGCAGACGGCGCGGCGGGGACGGTCGATTTCGTGCGCGACACGCACCATGCCGCGCCGACATACAATCTGACCGTCGAGGGCTGGCACACCTACTTCATTGGCAAAGACAAGGTGTGGGTGCATGATGCCTGCAAACCACGCCTGCCCGGCCAGTCTGGCAAGGAGGCCGCAGACAACATCCCCTCTTGGGCAC
>Ga0123338_10001453_pt1 | contig 22965 bp, 21 predicted proteins | sample grotaG_FD_89793 | JGI IMG/M metagenome (GOLD analysis project Ga0123338, IMG submission 89793) | Glacier valley bacterial and archeal communities from Borup Fiord, Nunavut, Canada, to study Microbial Dark Matter (Phase II) -... | ecosystem: Environmental > Aquatic > Freshwater > Ice > Glacier ...
GTCACAAGCTCAAGAATATACCCGGAGACGCCGGCAGCAAGCTTTGCGCCGAATCCGGAAATGTCGATGCCGAAGCGCTCTCCAAAGGTGATTATCTCACGAGCAAACGGAACATGGCTTAGAGTACCCGCCCCGGTTGATTTAAAAACCTGAACAAGCCGTTCTGCTTCGCTGTACCATTCAGCGGCGTTTTCAGCGACCATGGCGATCAGTACAGCAACAGGCAGTATGAAACAGACTGTAATGGCGAGAACCATCACACCGGCAGCTCGGTCTGGATGGCCGGGATACTTTTGCGTAAGACGGTCATAATGAGGTAGAGTTGCGATACCGACGATAAGCGCCCACGCCAGCGGTTTTGCTATGGGTGCCGCAAGCAGGGCGAACATCCAAACTGCAGCAGCCGTAGCAAGTGCGGCAATGATGCTCAAGTATACTCTTTTGTCCATTACCACCACCATTTCCCCTTTTTCATTCCAGATCGGGTTTTGTCCGTCGTCCGGATTCACCGTTGAGCACTTTACTCTTTGCCGGGGGAGATTCTCGTCCATGAGCAATTCCTTTCTACTGGTAATGTACGGCGGAAACAACTATAGATGGACGGCTTTCAGTAACATCGGCCACGACATTACGGTTTGCTGTCATCCCCGAAGTCTTTCCTTATGGAGAAGTTGTTGCCATGAGTTTCTAGCCTGCTATGAAATGGGAGCCGTACATTTGCGACGACATTCCCGTTGTCAACGGAAGTTAGTCCCACTCTGCCACCATGCTGCTCAATAATGCTTCGAGTCAGATACAGTCCTAAACCGACACTGTCGGCATTCATGCTTTTGAGCCCATGACAGAATTTAAGGAAAAGCGGTCCAGTATCGTACGAAAGTTGCGTGGAAGCTTTATTGATAATGATCAGATCAATCCAATCATCGTTTCTGTCCATCTGGAACTTAATATGATGATCAGGTTGCGAGTATTTGGCTGCATTATCCAGTAGATTTGAAAAGGCTATCTGCATCAGATAGCGGTTTCCACGCATTCTGCATTCCTGAGGTGGAATACCCAGTCTGACGAACCGCTTACCCCAGAATTTAGTTGAATCGTCCAAGGACTCCTTGAAACAATGATATACTTCAAAATCATCAAAATGCGTAAGTGCCCTGCTCATAACCATACTCCAGAAAAAGGTCTGTGATTAGGATCTATAATTGAGACCTTTGCGGCTGAATCATCCGAACATGTTGAACCACGGTTAGCGGTTTTTTGTGTAATGTCTAGCCATAAGTATCCGTCCTTTTAGAGCCTGCCCTCAACAATAGTATGATCAGTATCAAAAAGACCAAGCCTAGTCCGCCACTCGGGTAGTATCCCCACTGACGGCTGTGAGGCCAAAATTATTAGTATGATTCCGGGTTACGATTTGCTGTGTAGTAAGCCGTAAAGAGTTTCACCTGCTGATTTATTGCGACGAACGTGCCAGAATAGCTGTGCATTTAACAGCCTGATTTTATGAGGAATAATCTGATGAAAATGTCTTTGGAAGGGATAAACTGTGATCGTAAACTGTTAAAGGCAACACAACCGCCAAATTTGACGGTCTGGGATTGAGGCACGTTGTCTTATTACCGTACTATGCCGTATTTCCGCATACGGGCGCGAAGGGTGCTGGCGTTTAGACCAAGGAGCAGTGCCGCACCGTTTTTACCCTCTAACCCCGAATTACTTGCGGCATAACTGCGGACAGAGGACAAAACGGCCCGAGAACGACACACGGTAACAAAATGAATTAATTGAAGTTTTTGAGTATTTTTTCTGAGTGAGGGCGGCAAAAGGACCGACTATGGCCCGGGGCACAAAAAAGGGGTTACAGCAATTAGCCGTAACCCCTTGAATTCTATGGTGCGCCTGAAGCGATTCGAACGCTCGCCCTTCGGATTCGCAGAAATATGTTCTAAGTAGTTTAAATACTATAACTTTCGACTGTTGTAGGCACTTTCACTAGGGAATAAAAATAATCAGAGGGTTATGACCTTTCAGTAGTATATTTTGATATTGCCTATTCAAAGCAACTTCCATCGCCTGTTACAGTCGCAGGTGAGCCTTTGAACGCCCATTTTATTGTGTGCTACAAGATCGGACACATCATGTGCTCGTGACAAACTTCTGAAATACTGTTGACGGTAGTTCGTTTTGAGGGTACGTTACCCCCCTGAAAAAGCGAATCCTTATCCTTTCTGTCCCGGTCATTTCCTTCCTTATCCTTTTTATTCAACAACACCGACTGGAGTAACGTTATACGATGCCAACTACAAATCTACAGGAATTGCCCGAGCGTGAAATGACCGACGCGAGCCTGCGCGAGGAACGCGAAAAAGCAGATCGGGAGATAACAGCGAGCCGAGTGGCCATTGAAAAGGACGCAGACGCGGTAATCGAGCACGCCCGGGAGAACGCCGACGCTGTTCTGGTCGCGGCCCGCGAAAAATCGGACGAGAAGGCGGACGGCACCGTACCCCACGTAATGCAAGCCGCCATTGCAGATGATCGGGAGGCCGAAGACATAGCCCTGCACGAAGAACGGGCTGCGGCAGATAGGAGCGTACGCCGCGAACGCGAAGCGAGGACCTGCATGCTTTTAAGTCTCTTGCCTATCGAGCGCGATGCGACCGATCAATATCTGTTGACTGAGCGCGCCCGCTCCGACGACGCGCTCGCCACCAGGGACGATTTCCTCGGCATGGTCTCCCACGACCTGCGCGATCTCCTGAACGGGATACTGATGAGTTCGCAGTTCCTTGCTCAAAAGCTTGAGAAATACAGTGACAGCGAGCAGTTGCTCGTCGAGACAGCGCGTATCCAACGCTTCGGTAAGCGCATGAACCGGTTGATCGGCGACCTGGTTGACGTCGCTAGCATCGACGCCGGCAAACTGGCTATGCAGACGGTTCAGGGCGACGTTGCCTTTCTGGTAGGCGAGGCGGTGGACGCTTTTCAGGTCGCGGCGTCGGCAAAGGGCGTATCCCTCGAAGTACAGGACGTGCAGGAGTCTTGTCTGGCGGATTTCGATCATGATCGCATGCTGCAGGTACTCGCCAACCTTGTCGCAAATTCGATCAAGTTCACCCCCAAAGGCGGCAGTATTCGCGTGCAATGGGAGCGTAACGGAGAGACGCTTGCATTTTGCGTGAGCGACACCGGCGACGGGATCCCCGTAGCGATGTTAGAGGCAGTGTTCGAGCGGTTTTGGCAGGTCGGCAAGAACGACCGGCGTGGGCTGGGCTTGGGCCTGTATATCTCGCGGTGCATCGTGGAGGCCCATTGCGGCAACATCCGGGCGGAAAGCAGCCCGGGCAAGGGCACCCGGATGCTTTTCACTCTACCCGTCAGCACTAAGCAGAATCCCTGAAGTATTTTCGCTTTTACGGCCTCTCCGGAACTTGCGACGTTATCCTTTAACCATGGGCCGACGGCCGGTCTGACGGTATCTAACGCTCAAGTTGTTTTTCAAATTATCTCTTGCCTGACTACCCTAAAAAGTATGAATAAAGTATGAATAAATTAACTGAAACAGAAAAGGCACCCACAATAATACTTGTAAGTGCCTTATTTTATTGGCGTCCCCTAGCAGACGTACTTAGAACTTTTTCAGTTAGCTGACCAGCAAATTTCTTGTTAATTTGTCTTCAATTACCATAATCGTTTTGTTCACTATTTCCAGCATGCCTCAGTTGAGTGTCAAGTAAGTTGAGTTGACAACAATGCATTACTTAGATAAAATTAGATTGCCAAACTCTGGGTGATCAGAGGACGGAAAGCCAGCGGAACTTGGACTTAAAATGATTGATTCAGTATTTCACTGAATCGAATATTTGCCTTTTTTGTTGTACATTTCAATTACGTATTCTTCAAGTTAGCCGGGTTGCCGCTTATAACCATCTGTATGGTTGCAAGCGTATAGCCCGGCTTTTTGTTTAGCCGGTTGGGAAAGGAGGGGTGGATATAGCAGGAGTTGCTTATTATCAACCTTTAACCAACAAAAAGGAGAATGTCATGAAAACAAACAGATTCACATTAGCAATCTATTCCATTTTGTCAGTAGCTGTCATTACACTATTCGCATGTGGGGGAGGTGGAGGGGGTAGCTCTACTCCTACGGTATCAGGGGTCGCATCGAGCGGAGCACCTATGAGTGGCACCGCATTTCTGAAGGATTCTGCAAATCACCCCGAAATGAGCACCACGATCAATGCACAAACCGGCAATTTTTCGTTTAATGTCAGCGGTAAAACCGCTCCCTACATGCTCAGGGCAGGTACGCTCTATTCAATGAGCAGTGGTCCGGGAACAGCCAACATCAACCCTCTGACGCACCTGATGGTGGCGAATGCAGCAGGATTTGCCAACATGGCATCCATGAACGCTTTTTACAATAATCCTAATAGCACCGAAATGGGTACCATTTCTTCAAACATCGGTGCATCACTACAGCAGATGCATCAGACGATGGCACAGTTGCTAAACACATATGGAGTTGCCAACGTAAACCCGATTACAGGGCCGGTCACTATCGGTCAGGCAATGGACAGGATGTTTGATGACATGAAAATGACTATCGATGCAAACGGCAGTGTATCCATGATGTATGTAAGTGGTACTGCTACTGGCACTGCCACATATACGGGACCAATGGGAAACATGTCGGGCGGTATGATGGGAACCGTCATAACGCCACCTACTACACCACCCGTTAGCGGCATGGTTATAACTCCCAGTGTCGCCAAAATGCAGATGAACGCACTTCAGGCCCCGCAACAACAGTTTACGGCCAATATCCCGGTGACCTGGTCAATGGTTACCGCGAACGGCGGAACAATTGATGCAACCAGCGGACTCTACACAGGGCCCAATGTCCAGGGGATGTTTCTCGTAAAAGCGACGAGTATTGCTGATCCAACTAAATCTGCAACAGCCACCGTGCAGATGGGAAGTGGTGGAATGATGATGTAATCGTCATCTTCCGTTTTTAGGTTTTTTTGTGGGAAGTTTTACGTAAAATCACCCCTTGTTGACATTATGCTCGACAAGGGGTGATCAGTGTTCCATTCAGAATATAATATTTTAACTTGCTACGAGTCTATTTCGTCTGTCTGGACCATTCCGCCTGTCGGGAAAAGCACACATCCATGGCTCGCCCTTCTTAGATTTCTTGTAGGCCGCAAATTGTGACAACAAAACTATAGTGGACCCCATATTTCGGACAACAGTTTAAGATGGTAGCCTGCAATAAAAAGGAGCAGGAATTAGATAATTAGAGACACTCCCCATTTGTTTTGAAAGGGCGTCCTCTTTTCTTGTGTCAATCAGCTTCCAACATTGACCCCCAATCGGCGTCCTGATTGACTCACCAATTAACGTAATATTGGCATGTTATAAGTGGCAAGTGGGTCAGTTTCGGCGCCTAAAAGGGTCAAACACCAAATCCGATTCACACTCATGTATTGAATTTGTGAAATGTGTAGCACTGACCCTTAATTATTACTGCCCGTTTGTTCTTAATGCCTTGATATTCACGCTGCTGCGGCACCGGGTGTTTTCAATTCTTCCTGTGCTGAATCAATTTTTTCTTTACAAGCTTTGTTTGCGTTCACTGCGGCTTTTCCCGTGGCAGTAATATCCGTTCCGCACACATTCGTTTTCGTGGGAGCCGCTTTGGATGCTTTGGCTGGATTGTTGTTTTTCATGGTTTTACTCCTTTTTTCATCAATATGTTGTTGTAGGTTACCCTTCTCAAAAAGGGAATCCTCATTACTAGATGAGCAACTTGTGTGCCGAAGAAAGCGTATTCGTATTTCGAATGCAAGGGTTTGATTATACAGGAAAATATAAAAAGGAGAATAGGAGGCGAGAGGAAATCCGTTAGCAGAAATCCGGCATGTTTAACGTAGCTGTCAAATATGACGGAACTTATTGAGGAATTTGTGTGCAAGTTTTCCAGGACATAATGTTCAGGCTAAATTCTGATTTGATTGCGGTCACCATTCCGGAGCAATTCCGCTAGTTTAAAATGAGAGTGTAGTCGCGGGGTAATTCCAAAAAGTATTCTGCCTTCTTTGATTGAATAACGAGGAGGGCGTGATGCCGAGAGAAAAAGTTACCATGCGAAAGATACGAGAGAACTCCGTCTTGTCAGGTCGTGCAACCAGGGCAGACGTGACACATTTAGAACCTGCGATGTCGGCAAGATCACCGTGGATGACACAATTAACCTGGCGGTTGCTGCAGGTTTTACATGGTCATTGCCTTCTGATCTTGATGATAAAGCCCATGAACTGCGCCTCTAACATCTGAACGTTAAAAGGCCTGTTGAAGTTAAAACCAGGCAGAAGCACCCTCCCAGATAGCCAACAAGCATACGGAAAACCCCTTATTTGATATGTAGCACCCGGTTAAGGTCAATTTTGTCGGAGATTGACAGGTGAATTGTGAGCAGTCTGAAATTTTCGCCGGTTAGACAGAAAACAGTTTCTGTCATATACGGCGGCTATATTCATCGTGACGTATCCTGATAACGGTTTTACCTAACACCTCGAAATATTCTTTCGCCAATTTATCACGTATTATCATATTGTTGCACAAGTTATCTCACAATCAATTCTCCGGCATGCTAATTGCCTTTTACCTTCCTAGTATGAGGTCTGTTACCAAAGTTTCAGGTAAGGAAGGAGTCATGCCGCAAAGTATATCAATCAATCGCCGAATCGTTCTGAATTCCCGCCCGGTCGGCGTCCCGACAATTGATAACTTTATGATTGAAAATTCCTCCGATACTGTCCCTTCGGACGAATTAGGTGCTTCTGCGGACCCTGTATCATTATCAAGCAAAAGCTGTTCTTTGCGGTCTTCTACAACCTCTCGGTATTTCCCTTGCCGCTGGAGCCCTGTATGAACTCTGGGAAATGGTGCAGATGTCTCTGCCTACGTCGAAACATCGGGAAATTTCTGGATTGGCACACTTGGCTTTTGCACGTAGGCAGACACTAAAGTACCGGAGTGTCGTACAGCTATCGAAATATCTACACTGGACTGGCAGAGTCAATAGACCAGGAGAATTCCAATGAATATGAAAGAACAAGAAAACTCAGCCCAAAATCAACCTGAGACCAAGGCTACGAAAAACGAGATGGCCAAGAAGGCAAACATCGAAGGTAAAACGCCGCAAGTCGAATCCAACCACAAGGACCACCATGCCCACATGGCGGCGGATTTTAGAAATCGGTTCTGGATCTCATTGGCCCTGACACTGCCGATCCTCGTCCTCTCGCCGCTACTCCAGAAGATTGTGGGTCTAAGTGAAGCCATCCGTTTTCCCGGAGATCTTTACGTCCTGTTTGGCTTTGCATCGGCAGTCTTTTGGTATGGCGGCTGGCCGTTCCTCAAAGGGGTGTTTGAGGAGCTCAAATCCTGGAAGCCCGGAATGATGACGCTGGTTGCCGTCGCTATTACCACAGCCTATGTTTACAGCAGCGCCGTGGTGTTCGGCCTGGTCGGCAAGATGTTCTTCTGGGAGTTGGCTACCCTCGTAGACATCATGCTGCTTGGGCACTGGATCGAGATGAAGTCGGTGATGGGTGCATCAATTGCTCTGGAGGAACTGGCCAAACTGATGCCCTCCGACGCCCACAAACTTATGCCAGACAGCAGCGTGAAAGACGTGCCTCTCAGCGAACTGGCTGTGGATGATCAGGTTCTGATCAAACCAGGTGAGAAGATTCCCGCCGACGGCGTTATCGTGGAAGGCCAGAGTTCGGTCAACGAGGCGATGCTCACCGGAGAATCAAACCCTGTGACCAAGAAGGCCGGCGGCAAGGTCATCGGCGGCTCCATCAACGGCGAAGGCTCTCTCACCATCGAGGTCAAAGGCACCGGCAAGGATTCGTTCCTGTCGCAGGTCATCGATTTGGTCAAGCAGGCCCAAGAAAGTAAATCAAAGACCCAGGATATGGCCAACACGGCCGCCATGTGGCTCACCATTGTGGCCCTGAGCAGCGGAGCTATCACTTTCTTCATCTGGCTGGTTCTCATGAGCAAGGAATTTGCCTTTGCAATTGAACGCAGTGTCACCGTCATGGTCATCACCTGTCCGCACGCCCTCGGTCTGGCCGTGCCGCTGGTGGTGGCCGTCTCCACGGCTTTAGCCGCAAAAAACGGCTTGCTTATTCGTAATCGCAGTGCTTTCGAAATCGCCCGAAAACTGAAGGCCGTTATTTTTGACAAGACCGGCACGCTCACCGAGGGCCGTTTTGGCGTAACCGACACACTGATACTTTCACAGGACATCGACGAAGAAACGCTACGCAAGTATGCGGCCTCGGTGGACGCGAATTCCGAACATCCCATCGCTAAAGCCATCGCCGCTGCATCGGAAAAGAAGCTGCCCGTCGAGAACTTTAAAAGCATCCCTGGCAAAGGTGCCGGAGGCAAGGTCGAGGGCAAAGAGATAAAGGTGGTGAGTCCAGGCTTCTTGCGCGAAGAAAACATCGCCATGACCGACAAGCGTGTTGAGGAACTGCAAGCCCAAGGCAAGACGGTCGTGTTTGTCCTTGTTGACGGGAAGTTGAAAGGCGCGATTGCCTTGGCCGACATCGTCCGCCCCGAGGCGAAGCAAGCTATAGATGCACTCAAGACTTTGAATATCCGCTGCATGATGCTCACCGGCGATAACAAAGCGACGGCCAAATGGGTCTCGGACCAGGTCGGACTGGATGAATTCTTTGCCGAAGTCCTGCCCCAGGACAAAGCTGCCAAAGTGAAAGAGGTCCAGGTACGGGGCGTGCTGGTGGCCATGACCGGCGATGGGGTGAACGATGCCCCAGCGTTGGCGCAGGCTGATGTGGGCATCGCCATTGGCGCGGGCTCGGATGTGGCGGTCGAAACCGCCGACGTTATTCTGGTGCGAAGCAATCCGCTGGATGTCGTGGCCATCGTGCAGCTCTCCCGCGCCACGTATCGGAAGATGATTCAGAACCTTCTCTGGGCCACAGGCTACAACGTCGTAGCCATTCCTCTGGCCGCAGGCGCGCTGTATGCTTGGGGTGTCCTGCTCAGTCCCGCCATGGGAGCAGTACTGATGTCAGCGAGCACGGTGATTGTGGCCATCAATGCGCGGTTGCTGAAACTAAAAACAGGAGCTAAGCCTGAAGGCAAAGCAGAGCCTCAGCCTGATGCCAAAGCCGAGCTTCAGCCCGCGGGCAAAGACGAACCTAAGCCTGAAGCTGAGACCGAGGCTAAAACTGAAGTTGAAGTAGAGCCTAAGGCAGCAATAAAATCTGAGCCAAAGGCTGAACCCAAGACCGCCGGGCCTAAAGCCCTGGCCCTGGCCCTGGACAAGGACAAGGACAAGCCTAAGCCTAAGGCTAAAGTCAAAAAATGATCAAATCATGCTGACGCTTCTGAGCGGACAAGGACGTCCCCTTTCGTGCAGATTCCAGCACCATGTCCAGCGTATCCAGTAACTCTTTAAGGTGGAACAGCTCGAAGGAAAAAATGAAGGCATTTTGACAGCGGAAAGCGTTTACTCGAACTCGCGCAAAAGGCCGCCAGTCTTTACTCTGCACAGATTCCGGCAGAAAAACGAAAGTTGCTTAATTCGGTATACTCGAACTCCACTTGGGCGGGTGGGGAGCTGACTCCAAACTATAGAAAACCCTTTGATATGATTGCGGTTTCTAATCAGGCCTACCAAAGAAAAAAGGTCACTTCCCCGGAGAAAAATGACCTTTCTGATATTTGGCGTCCCCGAGTCGATTCGAACGACCGGCCCCTTCCTTAGGAGGGAAGTGCTCTATCCAGCTGAGCTACGGGGACATATGTTGAAAACTGATAAGATATAACAGAGAAGTTGATCCGGTTCAACCTCTTTAAAACTAAAAGTTAAGAAGTGAAAACACCTTGCCTTCCGGTAACCGCTTGCGCCCCCCAAGAAAATCAAGTTCGGCCATGAAACAGCACTCCACAATCTCTCCCCCCATGCTCTGTACCATATCAACAACCGCAGCCATGGTGCCGCCGGTGGCGAGGAGATCGTCTGCTATCAGAACCCGCTCGCCAGGCTTGATGGCGTCTTTATGAATTTCCAGGGTGTCGGTGCCGTATTCCAGGTCGTAGGTCTTGCTGAATGTTTCAGACGGGAGTTTCCCCGGTTTGCGGACCAGTACAACGCCTGCGCACAATTTGTACGCCAGTGCCGAGCCTATTATGAACCCCCTGGCTTCAACCCCGACAACCTTGTCGATCCGTTTGCCGATATAACGGTGTGAAATAAGGTCAATCATCTTTTGGTATGACTGGGCATCCTGCAACAGCGTGGTGATGTCTTTGAAGATGATGCCTTTTTTAGGGAAATCGTGGATATCGCGGATGATGGTTTTCAGGTCATTGTTCAACATCAGTTTTCCTCGTGATTGTTTGATTTATGCCAGACTCTGCGTGTAAAAAGACCTAAGTTTTTCGAGACTCTTAGCCTCTATCTGGCGGATGCGCTCCCGTGTAACGCCGAATTGCTGGCCGATAGTGTCCAGAGTCTGAGGGTCATTATCGTCAAGTCCGAAGCGGAGGGTCAGAATCTTTTGTTCGTTTTCAGTTAGTTTGTTGAAGTGCTGGGAGATTAGTTCAAAAAGATTGATGTTCTCGTGCAGGTCTGTCGGAGCCACAATGGAACAGTCTTCTATGGTATCGATCAGAGCAAAATCGTTGCCGTCACCCATCGGTGCTTCTATCGAACAGGTGTGGCGCAACAGGGTCATCAGACGGCGAACATGCTGGATTTTGGTCTGCATGGCGTCGGCAATTTCCTCAATGGCCGGCTCTCTGTTAAGCCCCTGGGAAAGTTTGCGCGTAATACGGATCATGCGGCCGATGTCGTCTGACACATGTACCGGCAGGCGAATTGTGCGGGACTGGTTGATGAGCGCCCGCTCAATGGACTGACGGATCCACCAGGTAGCATAGGTCGAAAAACGGCACTCTTTGGACAGTTTGAAGCGCTCTACAGATTTAATCAACCCAAGGTTGCCTTCTTCAATAAGATCCAGAAACGGCAGCCCACGGTTCATGTAACGCTTGGCAATCTTAACCACCAGCCGCAGATTCGACTCAATCATCTTGTTACGGGCCGCGCTGTCGCCATTTTCAATTTTTCTGGCAAGTTCCTTCTCGCTGTCGGCATTCAGCAGCGGGGTTCGTTGAATGTCACGCAGGTAGATCTTGATGGCATCATCATAGCGTTCAAGTTCAACAGGCGGTATTTCCTCTTCGACTTCGTCTTCGTTATCTTCGCTGTCATGGAGCAGTAGCGGCTCTTCAATGTCGTTGAGCGTCAACGCCGAAAGTCCGGTGAGCGGTGATTCGTCGATTATGTCGTGCTGCAGAAGGGTGTCGTTGTGCATATGCAACTTTTCTCCCTTTTCGCTGTTATCAGGCTTGCCACCCCTGTTTTCCGATCAGAGGTACAAATCGGCACTCAACCGAGGACTCTCGAAGCAGTTCGCCGTCCTCATTTTTGACAATTGTAATCAGCTGTTGTACGGCATCAGCACCAACCGGTATTACCAGTCGCCCGCCCAGGGCGAGCTGGTCAGTCAGGATAGCTGGGACGTCAGGTGCCCCGGCGGTAACAATGATGGCATCAAACGGAGCTTCTTCCTCCCATCCGATCGGGCTCCCTTCGGTGTCATTAATGCGCAGCTGGACATTGAAAAGTTTCAGTGAATCAAGGCACCTTCGCGCCCGCAGGGCCAGTGGTCGAATACGCTCTGCAGAGTAGACTCTGTCGGACAGGGTTGCTAGAAGTGCGGTTTGATAGCCGGAACCGGTGCCGATTTCCAGAACCCTCTCCCTGCCGGTCAGCGCCAGTTTTTCGGTCATAAGGGCGACGATGTAGGGCTGTGAGATGGTCTGTTTTTCTCCGATAGGGAGTGCTTTGTCGCTATAGGCTTGAGCGGCAAAGGCCTCCTGAACGAAAATATGGCGTGGAATCTTTAGCATTGCATCAATGACCTTCCGGTCACTTATTCCGCGTGCCATGATCTGCTCCTGCACCATTTTTTTTCTCATGATCTCAAAGTTCAAAGAAAGCCCCGCACCAGATAATCTAAATATAAAACGTTTTTACGCCCTGTTTTGCCATTCAAGTGGAGAAGTGTTGCTCCAGTGGGTTAAAACGGCGCGACTATAGCAGGAGATGGTGTGAATGTCCATATATGTCAAAACGTCCATCCGGCCAGAATCGGCAGTGATTTGTGGTTGGTAAGATCTAGATGCAGAGGTGTGATGGAGACATGATGGCGGTTGATCGCGTGAAAGTCTGTGCCGGGCTCGTCGTGGTGATGTGGTTCTTCGTTACCGACCCAGAAATACTTTCGTCCGCGTGGATCGGTTTTGTCGACAATTTTCCCGACGAAGGAGCGTTTTCCCTGACACGTTATCTGTGGTGGAAGCATCCTGCTCTTGGGGCAGTTGGGAATGTTGACATTAAGAAAGGTGTCGGCAGGGAGTCCGTTGGCTATTACCTGGCGGGCAACTTGTACGGCAATTTGTGCAGCATCGGTGAAATAGTCGCTCTGCTCAAATGTTGCCAGCGAGAATGCGATCGCCGGAATTCCCATCAAGTTGGCTTCCATGGCGGCTGCAACAGTGCCGGAATAGGTAACATCATCACCAAGGTTGGCGCCATGGTTTATGCCGGAGACCACCAGATCTGGCACGATCGGCAGCATGTTGTGAATTCCCATGTTGACACAGTCTGTCGGTGTGCCATCCACAGCATACCAACCTTTATGCAGCTCAAAAACGCGTAGCGGTGAATGCAGTGTCAAGGAGTGACCGGCGGCACTTCTTTCCCGGTCAGGGGCGACAACGGTTACGGTGCCAAGTTCAGTCATGGCTTCAGCCAGGGCACGGATGCCTGCGGCGTGGATGCCGTCATCGTTTGTAACCATGATGTTCATGGAGCAGATCCTTTCATCTCACTTATGGGAACAGGCCAATTTATCGCAGAAATATCTCGGTAAATCAAGCTGATCAACTGTTTTGATTTTGTGTTTACAAAATAGCAGTAAGCCGCTACATTCAAAAACCAAAAATTAGTCTTAAAGAATAGCAGTATACAATACTAGCAGGAGGTGCAGTTATGAAGGCAGTTTTAATGGACGCTTTTGGTGGTGTGGAAGTTCTCAAGGTTGGTGAGGCTGAAAAACCGAGTCCTGCCGAGGGGCAGGTGCTGGTAAAGGTTTTTGCTACATCAATAAATCGGCCGGACCTAGTCCAGCGTGAAGGCAAGTATCCACCGCCAGCGGGAGACTCTGTCATTCTTGGCCTGGAAGTTGCCGGGACCATTGAGGGACTGGGAGCCGGTGTTAGCGGTTGGCAGGTGGGCGACCGCGTGATGACGCTGGTTGGCGGAGGCGGATATGCCGAGTTTGCGGTGGCATACGCAAGTCACCTAATGCCCATCCCTGAGAGCATGAGCTTCGAAGAGGCTGCCTGTGTCTGCGAATCTTATATTACGGCGTTTCTAAACGTCTTCATGATCGGTGAATTCAAGGACTCACAGACAGCCATTCTGCACGGCGGTGGTGGCGGTGTTAATACTGCTGCTATCCAACTTTGCCGTACACTGACTCCGTCAAGCAAGCTGATTGTGACCGCCTCTCCTGCAAAAATGGAGAGGGTCAAGGCTATAGGTGCTGATTTTCTGATAAACTTCCATGAGACTCCGGACTTCACCGAGGTTGTAAAGGAGTATACAAATAAAAAAGGAGTTGATCTGGTTCTGGATCATGTCGGTGCAAAGTATCTGGCTCCTAATATGAACTCACTCGGCTATAAGGGGCGGTTGGTAATCATTGGTGTTATCAGCGGCATCAAGGCTGAGCTAAATCTGGCTCTGATGATGGTGAAGCGCCAGCAGATAATCGGCAGCGTCCTCCGCTCACGTCCGGTTGTTGAAAAAGGCGAAATTGTTGCAGAATTTACCCGTCGCGCCTTACCGAAATTTGCTGATCGCAGCATTGTTCCGATCATCGAAAAAGTTTTCAGCATCGATCAGGTAGCAGACGCTCACCGCATGATGGAGGAAGATAAACACTTCGGCAAGATCGTGCTCAGGATTCGGTAAGCACCTGTTCCATAACGTTTTACTGTAATTTATTTGTACTAACCATACTCAATCGTAGTATTGTGTACATCCTGTAATAACACTCACTAATTTCCGGAGGAAAAAGATGTCAGATCAGAACCCGCAGGTTATGCTGGAAACATCCATGGGCAACATCAAAATTGAACTATTTAAGGAGAAAGCTCCGATTACCGTCAGAAACTTTCTTTCCTACGTCAAGGACGGCCATTACGACGGTCTGATATTCCACCGTGTTATCAAGGATTTTATGGTTCAGGGTGGGGGGATGAATGAAAATATGGAGGTTAAAAAACCGAAGTTTGCCATCAAAAATGAGGCAACCAACGGTCTGCTAAACAAGCGTGGCACACTTGCCATGGCTCGTACTGCAGTTGTCGATTCGGCTACCTGCCAGTTTTTTGTCAACACGGTTGATAATGCGTTTCTTGATAACAAAGGAAAGCATCCGGACCATTTCGGTTACTGCGTGTTTGGCCAGGTACTCGAAGGGATGGACGTGGTTGATCAGATCAGGGCTGTGAAAACAGGAACCAAAAACGGCCATTCAGATGTGCCACTGGAGCCGGTCTTCATAACATCCGCACGACTGATTGAAGAGGAGGCATGATCATGGATAATAACCAGGTCTGTTATACATTAGATGCGGCGCTCGAGATGGCGATCAAGATGGAAGAGGAAGGATTTCGCAATTATCTGGCCGCTGTCCGTCAGCTTACACACAAGGGTGCCAAGGATTTAATGCGGGAAAATGCGCTTGATGAACTGAACCACAAACACCAGTTGGAGAAAGCACTGCTGGATGGGCGCATGGAAGGTGGCGACGATCTCGATCAGCCGATTCCCACAATGCGCCTTGATTATCTTTTTAAGAAAGAGGAACTGGGCCCGCAATCAGGAGTCCGTGAGGCGCTTATTTACGCCATCCACCTGGAAAAAGGTGCCGTGGATTTTTATGGCAGGGTCTCCGGCGGTTGTGCAGGGGCACCAATGGGAAAGCTTTTTGCTCAGCTTCTTCAAGAGGAAACTCGCCACCTTCAGTCACTTGAAGATCTCTATGAACAGCATTTTATGACCGAAAACTAAGTGGTTGCCTGACTTGTTGGGGTATAGCAGTAAATAATAAACCGGTCGAACGTGATTGAACACATTCCAAGTGTTGTGTGTTCATCCGCTCAATGGTGTCACATGTCTCGCTTGAACAACAAAAACCCGCTTCCATTATTGGAAACGGGTTTTATTTTGGTGCGCATTGCCAATCTGCCGGGAACTGATAGAATCTATTCATCTATCAAGGAGGCATTTGTTATGAAAATATTCTCTACGTTTTTTGTGTCGATCCTGCTCGCCATTGTAATGCCTTTTGCTATTTTGGCTGCAGATATCCCAAGGGATATTGGCCCTGAAATAATCAAACTCAAAATGGGCGACCTATATATGAATTTCAGTCACTGGAAACATCAGAAATCGAATAATAACGAATGCTTTCAATGCCACAGTTCTGACGGGTGGAAAATTGGGCCATGGGAGAAGGAGATTGCCCACCAAATATGTATTACTTGTCATGAAAATATTAAAAGAGGGCCGGCAGAATGCAGTGGTTGCCACACTGCCGACTACACAGCTATTCGAAAGGAGAGTACGCCATGAGCATTATCGGAGCGGTCATTATGTGGGTATTTGCAGTCGTGATTTTCGCAATCATCACCAGGTGGCCCATGGGTAAGACGTATGAGCAGCGCGCTGCATTTTGGGAAAAATATGAGGGTAAATAATAGGCTGCTTATATTGCCATTACGATTAAACAATCCGGCCGACCTGCTCATGATTTTGCTTTGAGTTGGTCGGCCGGTTTTGTTTTACTTGCTTGGCTTGATGCTGTTGTGTGTGCGCGTCAGAAATCCTGCAGATCTTCATCGGAAAAATCAAGCGAATCCAGCAGGTGTGCCGCTGCATTTAGGCGAGATTGGATGTCCCTGAAAGCCGGGTCGGACGTGCTTATTTCATTCAGAAGAGTAGTTGCCTCTTCCTGCTTACCCGCGGCTTCATATCCGGACGCCAATTCATATTTCACGGCACAGCTTTCTTCTGCGCTTAATCCCGGCTTTAGAAGGGCTTGCAGCATGGTGATGGCATTTTCAACGTCACCGCGCTCTCTCAGGCAGGCGCACTGCATTATCAGGCACTCGATCCGTCGCGACGTGTCTTGCGAAGCCTGCCGAAACTCGTTAATGGCCTCATCATATAGCCCCATCTCTTTAAAGGCCTGACCAAGATCAAAGTGCGACTGGGAGTCGGAACCATCCATTTCGTCACCGAACTTAACAACACTAGGAGCTGTGCTGATGGTGTCAAACAATTCTCCGACTGACTCGAGCCAGTTATCAGGATCTGATGATGTTCCCTCTTCCTGGTCCATAGGACCAAAAGGGGAATCCATATCGATGTCAATATCGATCTCTATCTCTTCGTCAGGTTGCCATGGTGTTGCAGTGGGCGCAGTAGAATTGTTGCCGTCCGTGAGGGGGGCCGGCTTGCGCTCTTCTTCAGTGGTTCCAGGATCGAAGCTGGTAGGCTGCTCGAAGGAGCTCTCACCGAAGAAAATTGAGTCGTCAATTTCGTCAGTACCCAAGGGCTGTTCATTGGAAAAAACATTTGAAGCCTTCAGCTCAGGGGAGGGGGACTGACTCTTGTCTGAAACGGACTGCAAAGATTGCTGCTTTGACGTAAGCAAGCTGATCTCAGTCTCATTGCCACTTGCGGTGGCGACCCTTATGAGCCCTTCCAGGACCCTCATGTTGATCGGATCAATCTTGTCGAGAGAGTGATATATCTCTTCAAGTTGCGGCAGGAAGCCTGCCGAAATAAGTGTTGATTCGTATTTATCAAGCAGTTCCAGTGCCCCTGCGAGGTTTTTTTCCGCAATGATGGACGAGATAACGCCGAGCATTGCTGCAGGTTCTGCTGGGAAAAAGTTAAGATAATGCTGGTAGGCGATTTTGAGCCGCTGTGGCTGTTCAAGCTGTTGGTAGGTTTTTATAATTAAATCCCAGGCAGATTTGTTGCCGGGGTTATTACGAAGAATGTTCTGGAGGCTGCCTACTGCTGTTGCAGCACTTCCCTGGCTGACCTGCTCCGAGAGAACCTCGAGCAGGAAGTCCGGCTTGTCCGGGAAAAGCTGCTGAATTCGGGCACAGACTTTGGCAAGCGTCGCGTTATCAGCGCGTTCAAGAAGTAAAGAGGCAGTTTTCGCAAATACGGCGTACGCTTCATTCTTCTTCCCATGTTGAGCATATGCCTCTGCAAGTTTTATTTTTATCGGTATGTTCTGCGGATCAACCTTTTGCATCCTGTCGAGGATGTCGAGCGCTTCGGGCGTATTGCCGTTTTTTTCATGGTATTCATATACGAGTTTGTATTCTGAAAGTGAATTTGCGATGAGACCATGTTTTTCGTTCAGTTCGGCAAGTGTAAGGGAGAGAGAGATGTCTGCCTGAAAAAGCTTTTGCAGCTGTTTGTATACCGCAATGGCTTTGAGGTAAAAACCGTTCTTTGCGAAGTGCTTGCCGATTGTTTCAAGTTCTTTACGTGCATCATCACTGCGCCCGCATTTAATCAAAAGCTCAGCCAGCTTCTGGCGCTGGCTAATAGCGGCAGGTTCCGAGGCAAGAATCTGTTCATAGACTTTGGCGGCCTTATCAAACTGGCCGCGCAGCGCGAGTTTTTGAGCCTCTTCAATCAGCTTGTCTTTTTTTGAGATAACAGCCATTAATATCCTTTAGTCGGAGTTGTCTGAATGAAACCGGAAGGAACAACTCTTGAAATGGCTAAAAGCTACTGTAGCGACAACAATTTGTCAAGTTTAATATCCCGTTTATGCTAGGATATTCAGCTCGTTATACGGTTTTATTTTGCTTTGACATGGCCCTGAAAATCCTTTACGGTACTTCAGCTTTTTGAGTTATTGTTAAGCCTGAAATGGTTGTGGCCGAAATGGTCCTATTTACATTATAATCCGGAGGCCGTGGGATGCGTTTCCTGCCGAAAGCAAATCCGCTGTACGAAAAAGTATCTGCCGATAAAGTTGTTATCCCGGAGGTTCTGGAAAAACTCGGTAGCGGTGGTTTTACCGGGTATCTCCATCATTCGGCTCCAGATTTTGATTTTTATGGAGTGTTTGCAAAGGGTAAGCTGCTGTGTGCCATCAGCAGTGATGCCGGCCGGGATAAGACCGGTTTTGAAGCGATTGTGCTTCTGTTTGACAAAGTGCTCTCTACTGGTGGCGAAATAAATGTCTACCGCATGACAGCAGATCTTGCCGTATGTGCCTATGCTCTGGTCCTTGGCTCCCGCCTTTTAGATGGCGAAGAGGTGCGTCAGGTCGACATTAAGGGTGTCCTGGCCCGGCTGAAGGCGCAGGATATGAACGGGGTCGTACGTTTCTATACAGCAGAACGCTCGGCGATGATGTTTTACAAAGACGGACTGCCGATCGGTTTCTATCATGACGACTCCAGCTCGATTGAAGCGTCACCGGATGAATCACGAAAAATAGCCGCTCTGCCTGGTGCACGTGTTGAAATCTGTTCAACCAGAACTCTTGAAGAGCTCCTGCAGTACGATCTCCTGCAAATGGTTAACCTGCAGAAGTTATGGGAATCAGCCCGGCCAAGGAATGCTGTACCAAGCACGGAACAGGCAATTGAAGCCGGCGTTTCTGCTTCAACGATCAGTGAGCAGAAGTTGCTCGAACTTATTGACGATGTTTCTGAAGTGGCCTCGGCGTATCTCTCCAGAGCAGGGCGCACTATTGTTGAGAAAAGAATCAAGGAAATTGGCGGCCCCTCGCAGTTGCTGGATGACACAAAGCGTACGCTCTTTTTTACCCAAGTAGAGGCAGACGCCATTGAAACCGACTCTGATGCCCGCATTGACGAAATGATTGATCTGATGAAATCAGAAATTGTCGGCCGACTTGCTGTTTAGTAAGCTGGAAGTTTTCTCAGTGAGCTTTTTTACGGGAAATAACTTCGTTAGCGCGCTTGTCCTGTCCAGCTGGGCCGGAATGTTCTACAACAGAGGCAGATGGTGCAAGTCCAGCAGATTCTAAAGGAGTATCTGGAACTTCACGGGTACTGGGTACTGTTCGTCGGGACATTTCTGGAAGGTGAAGCGGTCCTGCTCCTGGCCGGATTGCTTGCCTTCCAGGGGTACCTGAATATTCTAGGCGTAATATGTACCGCCTGGGCAGGCTCTTTTCTTGGCGATCAGTTCTATTTCTATCTCGGTCACTACAAAGGGAAGTGGTTACTAAGGCGCTTTCACTCGATAGCCAAAAAGTTCCGTGAGGCTCTTAAGTTAATTGAAAAATACGGTAACTATGTGGCGTTTATCTCCCGCTTCACCTATGGATTCAGAATTGTTCTGCCAATAATTCTCGGAATAACCAATATTGCCCCCCGCACATTCCTCTGGATAAATCTGGCGAGCGCCTTAACCTGGGCTGTTGCCTTTTCTTTCGGCGGATATCTGTTCGGCAAAAGTGCTTCGCTCGTACTGGACAATGTCAGTAACTACGAGCATTACCTTGTGCTGGCCCTGTTTGGATTCATCTTTATGGCATGGTGCGTCCATGCCTATCACGTCTGGAAACTAAAAAAGCCGGCAAGACAGCGGCTGGCACGGATGCGTGCCGCAATTGCATCAAGAAAGGCAGACTCTTGAACAAAGATATCACCATTATTCTGGTTGAACCTCAATCGCCGGGAAATATCGGCATGACCTGCCGTGCCATGAAAAACATGGGTTTTACTCAACTGAGAATCGTAAAGGGGTGTGACCGTTTTGATCCGGAATCGCTGAAATTTGCGGTTGCCGCGCGCGATCTGCTCGAATCGGCCCAGGTGTTTCCTGATCTGGCTTCTGCCATGGCGGACTGTACCCTGACTGTCGGTACTACCCGGCGGCACGGTAAATACCGCCAGGAAATCCTTTCTCCGCTTGAGGTGGCGACTTGTCTCAGGGAGCAGGTCGCTCCGGACTGCCGGGCGGCACTTGTTTTCGGACGCGAGGACAGCGGGTTGACGACCGAAGAGCTGTCCCTCTGCCGCTGGCATGCCACCATTCCGACCTCCAATGAGTACGGGTCGCTCAATCTGGCTCAGTCGGTGCTGCTTTTTTGCTATGAACTTGGTAAAGCATCTGAATCGCCGGGTGGGGGGCGGCACCTCGAGTTGGCAAAATCCGAAGAGATGGAGACACTCTTCGCGCATTTTAATGCCACGTTGAACAAGATCGGATTTCTTAATGAACAAAATCCGGCGCACATGATGCGCTCTCTGAGGAGAATCTTCTTTAGGGCGAATCTTGATAGCCGGGAAGTGACAGTCCTGCGTGGGATGCTGACACAGATTGACTGGTCCAGCTCCGGTTTTGACGGGAGGAAACGCTCGTGACTCCGACAGCAGTCGGTCTTGTTGCCGGTACTCTCACAAGTGTTGCTGCCATCCCTCAGGTAATCAAAACGCTGAAAAGCCGTAACGTCCGCGATATTTCCGTTTGGCAGCCGCTTCTGCTGGCTTTCGGTGTCGCACTCTGGATGATGTACGGCTTTCTTATTAATGATCTGCCCCTGATTCTGGCCAACATTATCCCGCTGGTCTGCAATGTTGCCCTGACCGGCATGAAAATTCGATATGGCACTAACGATTTCAATGATTACGGAAATTAACTTCTAAAACATTCCGGGCGAGCAATCTATTTGGACATCTTCTCTGAAAAAACAATCCTCACGGTCAGTCGTCTGACGACTCTGCTCCGCGGAGTGCTTGAAGAAAACTTTGAGCAGCTCTGGGTGCAGGGAGAAATCTCCAACCTTTCCTATCCATCTTCCGGGCATTGCTATTTTACCCTCAAGGACTCCGGTGCCCAATTGCGCTGCGTGATGTTCAAGAGCGCCGTAAAAAATTTTAAATTCCGCCTTACGGACGGGATGGCGCTGATTGTACGTGGTCGTATTTCTGTGTACGACCAGCGTGGAGAGTATCAGCTGGTTTGCGAATACATGGAGCCGGCCGGAATTGGCGCTCTGCAGACCGCCTTCGTGCAGTTGAAAGAAAAACTGGCGCTCGATGGCTTGTTTGACGAAGCGCATAAGATGAATATGCCGCTTTTCCCTCGTAAAATAGGTGTGATTACTTCACCAACCGGCGCTGCCATTCACGATATCCTCCACGTACTGAAGCGCCGCTTCGCCTCGCTGAACGTGCTGCTGTACCCGGTGCGCGTTCAGGGGGAAGGCGCAGCCCTTGAGATCGCGCGCGCTATAGATGAAATGAGCCGACTGGCCGAGGTGGATGTCGTTATTGTCGGTCGTGGCGGCGGCTCGCTCGAGGATCTCTGGGCTTTTAATGAAGAGGTGGTGGCCCGGGCGGTTTATCGTTCAAAGATTCCGGTTATCTCGGCTGTTGGGCACGAAACTGATTGGACTATTTGCGATTTTGTTGCCGACCTGCGTGCTCCAACACCGTCGGCTGCTGCAGAGTTGGTGATCTCAAGCGCCGATGAGCTTCGCCATCAGATTGAAACTCTTGCCCATCGCTTGCGTAGGTCTCTTGGGACGCTGCTGGCTAACTATAACTATCGTCTTGGCGGTCTGCGCCGCGCATTGCATGACCCACGGACGATGCTTGGTCACTTGGCTCAGAGGATGGATGATCTGGCCGGAAGACTTGATATGGGTCTTAGTGTTGCGGTGTCACGGCGCCGTGACCGCTTTGAACGACTTCAGGGTGCATTGCAGCACAGCGATCCGAAGGTGATGGTCGATGCTTTGCGTCAGCGGCTCGAGCTTTTGTCTGTTCGGGCAGAGCATTCACTGTCACAAAGTCTGGAAGCCGTCCGGCAGGAATTTGGTGATAATTCCGCCCGCTTGGAAGTGCTCTCCCCGCTTAAAACCCTCGCCCGTGGATATGCGATTGCAACGCATGGCGATACCGGAGCGGTTGTGACAGACGCTGGCTCTTTGGCCGTTGGTGAACGCATGCTGCTGAAGCTTTATAAGGGGCAGGTGCAGTGCCGGGTTGAGTCAGTTGAAACCGGCAAAGCTTGACGCCATTGGGCATACATGTATACAATCCCAAACTTGATTATGAGAGATACCGACTATGGCTACCGATAAATTTGAAGCATCTCTGAAAAAACTGGAAGAAATTGTAAAGCGTCTGGAAACGGGCTCGCTTTCCCTGGAAGATTCCCTGAAAGCTTTTGAAGAGGGGGTGAAGCACGCAGCTTTCTGCTCCAACAGGCTTGAAGATGCTGAACGGCGTGTCGAAATCCTGCTCAAACAGAAGGATGGTTCCCTGAAACGGGAGCCTTTTGAACCCGGTCAAGAGTGACAGAAGGGGGATCGGTTATGGATCTGAAGGTATATATGAAAGAGCAGTGTGCCCGGGTGGATGCGGCACTTGACAGATTTCTTCCGCGAGAAACAGTGTTGCCGCACAGTCTCCACAAGGCCATGCGTTACTCTGTTTTTGCCGGCGGCAAGCGTGTGCGGCCGATCCTCATGCTGGCTGCCTGTCAGGCGGTTGGCGGCGATACCGAGCGAGCCGTGCCAGCCGCGTGTGCAATGGAGATGATCCACACCTATTCGCTTATTCATGATGATCTGCCGGCCATGGATGACGATGATTTCAGGCGTGGCAATCCGACCAGTCATAAGGTTTTCGGGGAGGCTATTGCCATTCTGGCCGGCGACGCGCTTTTGACTGAGGCCTTCA
>Ga0123338_10001461_pt1 | contig 22902 bp, 23 predicted proteins | sample grotaG_FD_89793 | JGI IMG/M metagenome (GOLD analysis project Ga0123338, IMG submission 89793) | Glacier valley bacterial and archeal communities from Borup Fiord, Nunavut, Canada, to study Microbial Dark Matter (Phase II) -... | ecosystem: Environmental > Aquatic > Freshwater > Ice > Glacier ...
CCCTGCCATGTTCCGAAAAGCATCCGGAGATCAAGGCGTTGCTGGGTGGCTCGGAATCCCCGTTGCCCGGTCAACCTCTTGCCGATCCAGCGACTTCGCTTTGGTCCTGGCAGAGTAGTGTTAAGGCGCACCCACATCCAAGCTGCCAGCGGCGGTTCTCGGCAACAGCGGCTGCAACGTCCTCTGCATCGCACGGCATGTGCAGGAACGGAGCTTGCAGGAGCGGCCCGGCAGCGGCCCGGCACCTAGATTTGGCACCGGTCCATTCCCGTCCGGACACCGCTGGAGAGGCCAAGTGAAAAGACCTCTTGAAAAAGGGCAAAGGACGCTGCAATTTCGCTCGGCAACGAATCGGGGGACTCCCTATGGCAGACGCTTCAAACGACAGATTGCACCGTATGGTGCTGGGCCTGAGCTACAGCGAGCTTGGTGAGCTGATAAGCCTTGCAGAACATGAACGTGGCGGAAAGCTGGAAGAGGCGCGGCGCAGCCTGATGGCCGAAGTAGAGGAGAAAGCGGCCTCGATCGGCCTCACAGCCGAGCAGTTGTTCGGCATATCGCGCGGCGCACCGGAAAAGCAGAAGCGCGGCCGCAAGGCGGAGCAGCAGCAGCAGAGGACAGGAACCCCGGCAGCGGTGAAGTTCCGTTCCCCAAGTGGTCAAACATGGTCCGGGCGCGGCCGCAAGCCGACCTGGCTGACCCAGGCGGAAGCCGCGGGCCAATCAGCGGAGGAGTTCCGCGTCAGCGAGTAGTATCGGCCTCGGGGGACGGGCCTGCATCCAGGCCCGTCCTAAGCAAACCCTTTGCGCGTATGATGCTGCGGAAAGCAGATACGGGCGGACATATGCCCTGTCGGGTTTGTCCGTCTTTGCAAGACGCGCAACACCTTGGCAATGCCGTCAATGGTGGCACCCACCCCCTCTTGCGGCTTCTGCGCAATGCCCCAAGCGCCATGCCATGACGGAAGGGCCTCAGTGAATGCCCCGCGGCATGAACGGGGTGCCGCATCGGAGCATAGCCAACGGGCGTAACTGGCCTTTTGGCCCATCCCTTGTATCGGGCCTTCACTTATCGCATGACGGCGGCCTTTCAGGAGCCTGGATTGCTTCCATGGCGGCCCCGGGTTCGCAATGCCGTAAGCGGCCCGCAATGGTAGGTGCAATGCAAGATCAGAGGATAAGGCTAGCGCCATCAACGGCGGATGCGGTTCCCCAGGATTGCGGCCAGTGCCGGCTCAATCGCTTCCGCCATGCGCGCCTGCGCGGCGACCGAGGGATGTAACGGCGGGTCCGGCGGATCCAGCATGTCATCGTAGAACGCCGCCCGGTCCACTTGACCGTCACGCAGGAACAGCCCGCCCACGTCCATATAGGTCACGTGCGGCACCGCGCCGCCGCCGTACCGGGCGGCAAGGCCCTGGTTCACGTCCAGCGTCGTGCGCGTCACCCACGGGGAGCGTATGCTGGGCAGCACGCCGACCAGCAGCGCCTTGGCGCCGGGCAGTTGGCGGTGCAGGTCAGCCAGCACGGCGTCAATGCCCGCCAGGGTTTGCGGCGCGGACCAGTGGACGCGGCCCATGTTGTTTGCGCCGATCAGCACGACCACGGCGCGTGGCTGGATGCCGTCCAACTCGCCGTTTTGCATCCGCCACAGCAGGTGTCCGGTGTTGTCGCCCTTGAAACCCAGGTTGACCGCACGGCGCCCGCCGTAGAACCGGTCCCAAACCGGTGCGAAGTTCATCCAATCCGGCGGCCCTAGGCGCTCCCAGTTCTGGGTGATGCTGTCGCCCAGCCAAACCAGGTCCGGCGGTTGCCGGCGCAGCTCCTGCAGCTTTTCCTGGTGGCGGGCGCGCCACCAAGGGGTTTCCATGCGGGACAGCGGCGTGGCCGCCAGGGGCATCCGCTCGGCGCCGCCCAGCAACAGCGCTGGGGCAGCCAGCAGCACGCGGCGGGTGGGCGCCATCCCTAGCGCAGTCCCAAGTAGGCTACGCAGCCTAGCCCGACCACGATGCAGTAATAGGCGAAGGGGCTAAGCGCCCAGCGGTCGTTGTTGCGGAAGTAGCGCATCAGGAACCAGGTCGTCAGCAGCGCCGTCAGCCCGGCGGCGACCGCGGCCACCGCCGCCTGCGTGAACACGCCAGGGGCCACGCTGGCATGAAGCAAATGCGGCACCTCCAGCACCGTAGCACCGACAATGATGGGCAGCGCAATCAGGAAGGAGAAGTGGGCGGAGTCCTCGTGGTTCAACCCGCGCAGGAGGCCGCCAACCATGGTGGCGCCAGCGCGCGAGATGCCCGGCAGCAACGCGCCGCATTGCCACACGCCAATCGCCAGCGCATCTGCCGCCGTCATGTCCGGCAGCGTCTTGGTTGCCGCCGCGGCGCCGACAGTTGCAGTCGCCGGCACGCCGCGCCGCAGCCGCTCCCCGAACAGGAGAAGGAACCCGTTGACCACTAGGAACCCGGCCGCTGCGACTGGCGCCGCGAACAGGCCGCCAAGCACCTTCCGCAGGCTGTAGCCGACGATCACTGCGGGGATAGTGGCGATGACGATCAGCATCGTCATCCGCCGGGCATCCCGCACCCGCTGCGCGTCGCCGCCCAGCCCCAGCACACCCAGTCCCAGGGCCAGCCAATCCCGCCAGAAGTAACCCAGCAGCGCCAGCGCAGTACCAGTGTGCAGAAGCACGAGGAAGGGCAGGAACTGGTCCGACTTCTGGTCCACGCCCCAGCCCAGTACGGCCGGCAGCACGACGGCGTGGCCCAGGCTGCTGACGGGGAATAGCTCGGTCGCGCCTTGCAGGATGGCGATGGCGATGGCCTGCAGCATGTCCATTAGGGGTGTCTCCGGTGTGGCCGCCTCCCTGCCGGATCGGGCTGGCATTGGCAAGTTGGGGATTTGTAGTGGCGAACTGCCCATGCCGCCTCCTAATCTGCGACGGCTTGGGGGCGGGCTGGTGGGCTAGCCGAACTTTCAGTTCGGCCACGCCGGCCTGCTCGATGCGGGCCTGGCCGGCAGATCTGCCTGCACGGTCCATGGCGGGCACTCCTTCCGCCGCCTCTCCTTGTGGTCAGGAAGTAGAACGCGGCCTGTTGCCTTTACAGAAAGGACACGGGGTCCACGTCGACGTCCACCCGGGCGGTGCCGGGTACGGGCACCTGGTCCAGCCAGTCCCGTAGCAGCGGCTGGACGGCGATGTCACGCCGGGTCTTCAGCAACAGCCGCCGGCGGTGGCGTCCGCGCAGGATGGCCAAGGGCGCCGGAGCCGGGCCGAGGACGGTGACGCCCGGCGCACGCGGCGCGGCGCGGCCCAGGTCGCGCGCCAACTCGTCCGCGGCCTGCGCCGTATCGGCGCTGACGATCAGTGCCGCCAGCCGACCGAACGGTGGCCAGTGGCCGGGGCGCCGCCCCTCGGCCTCTGCCGCCATGAACGCCTGCAGGTCGCCGCCGATCAGCGCCTGCATCACGGGATGCTCCGGGCTGAAGGTCTGCAGCAGCACCTGGCCCGGCGCCTCCGCCCGCCCGGCGCGGCCCGCGACCTGGTGCAGCAACTGCACCGTCCGCTCCGCCGCCCGCAGGTCGCCGCCGGCCAGGCCGAGGTCGGCGTCCACCACGCCCACCAAGGTCAGGTGCGGGAAGTGCCAGCCCTTGGCGACGATCTGGGTGCCGATGATAAGGTCCACCTCCCGCCGCTCGATCATGTGGGCGGCCTCGGCGGCGGCGTGGGGGCCGGGCATGGTGTCGCTGGCCATCACCAGGCGGCGGGCCTCGGGGAAGACGGCGGCGACTTCCTCGGTAATGCGCTCGACGCCGGGGCCGATGGGGACCAGGCTGCCCTCGGCGGAGCAATGCGGGCAGGTCGGCGGGATGCTTTCGGTATGGGCGCAGTGGTGGCAGGTCAGCACCTGGCGGGCGCGGTGCTCGACCAGCCACGCCGTGCAGTTCGGACACTGCATCCGGTGGCCGCACACCCGGCATAGGGTCAGCGGCGCGTAGCCCCGGCGGTTCAAGAACAGCATCGCCTGCTCCCCGCGGGCCAGGGTGTCCTGCACGGCGGCCACCAGCGGCGGCGAGATGAAGCGCCCGCGGTCTGGCGGGGCCACGCGCAGGTCTATGGCGGCCACCTTCGGCAAGGTCGCGCCGCCGTGCCGCACCTCCAGCGTCATGCGGCGGTAGCGCCCGGTCTCCACGTTGGCCAGCGTCTCCAGGCTGGGCGTCGCCGACACCAGGACGGCGGGGGCGTTGGACAGGCGGGCGCGGACCACAGACATGTCGCGGGCGTGATAGACGACGCCGTCCTCCTGTTTGAAGGCGGTCTCATGCTCCTCGTCCACCACGACCAGGCCCAGGTCGGGGAAGGGCAGGAACAGGGCGGAGCGTGCGCCCACCACGACCGGCGCCGCCCCGTCCGCCACAGCGCGCCAGGTGATCCGCCGGGTGCGGGATGCCAGGTCCGAGTGCCAGACCGCCGGCGCCACGCCGAAGCGGACGGCGAACCGCTCCAGCCACTGAGAGGACAGCGCGATCTCTGGCAGCAGCACCAGGGCTTGGCGGCCCGTGGCGATGCACTCGGCAACGGCCTCTAGGTAAACCTCGGTCTTGCCCGATCCGGTCACGCCGTCCAGCAGGGTGACGGTGAACTTGCGGGCGGCGACGGCGCCGCGCAGGCTTTCGGCGGCGGAGGACTGGGCGGCGGACAGGGTGGGGCCGGGATGCGCCGGGTCGGGCAGATGGAAGGGCGGGCGGGCGGGCAGCGCCACCGGATGCAACAGCCCGGCGTTTGCCATCCCGCGCACCACCCCGCCCGTGACCCCCGCCGCGCGCACCAAGTCGGAGGTGGACAGCAGCGCCCCATCCGCCAGCGCAGCGGCAATCCGGACCCGGGCGTCGGTCAGGCGTGCGTCGGCAGGAATGTCGCCGAGGCACCAGCCGGCCTGCGGCGTCTGCGGCTGCAGGGCGTTGATGCGGAGCGCCATCGCCAAGACTTCGCCCGGCGTGGACAGGGTATAGCCGGCCACCCAGTCCACGAACCGCCGCAGCGCCACTGGGAACGGCACGGCCTCCAGCACGGCGGTGATGGGCTTCAGCTTGGTGTCGGCGACCGAGGGTCCGGCGGGCAGGTCCCAGACGACGCCGACCTCCTCCCGCCGGTTCAGCGGCACCAGCACGACGTCGCCGGGCCGGGGATCCATGCCGGGAGGCACGGCGTAGTCGAACGTGCCTTGGAACGGGCGCGGAAGAAGCACCGGCACCCGCTTCCGGGGCGGTGCGGGCGCGGCTAGGCTGGCGCCCAGCAGCCCGTCCATCAGCAGTCCCCCGCCCAACAGTCCCCTGCCCGACAGCCCCGCCCGATCCCCTCGCTTGCTCAACGGCCCGCCCCCACCCTTGCCGTGTCCATCTCGACCCTATACCACGCCCGCCCCGGCTGAACGAGAACGGAGAGTGAACATCGAAGATGAGGCCCCCTGCCCCGGTTTGCAACGGGATGCGCTGACGCCGGCGCGGCTGCTGGCTGGTGCCGCACCGGCGGCGGTTGGACCGAGTACGCCCGCCCCGGCAAGCCCCAAGCCGGGTGGGGCGGGACTGGATGCGGCCGGGCCGGGTATGGACGAAGCGGGCGCGGTCGAGGCCTTCCTGCGTAGCAACCCCGGATGGCTGGCGGCGCAGGAGGGGTTGTATCGCCTCATGGACCCGCCGCGCCGCGTCCACGGGGAGCGTTTGGCCGACCACACCGCCGCACTGCTGGCGGCTGCCCGCACACGGGCCGACGGCCTGGCCCGGGACACCGCTGCCGCCGCCGCCGACCGCCGTGCGGCGGAGGGCTTCAGCGCACGGGTCCAAGACGCCGTACTGGCCCTGATGCGCGCCCCGGACCCGGCCTGGTGCTTGCAGCATGACCTGCTGGCCCTGCTAGGCGTGGACGGCGCAAGGCTGAGCGTAGAAGGGTTGCGGCCCGGCATGGCAGCGGTGCCGCTCGGCACGGTCGCGGCGGCCCTCGGCCAGCGGCTGGCGCTGGTGCGCGGTGGAGTGGCGCTGCCGCATCTGCACGGAGAAGCCGCGGCGCTGGCGGAGTGGGAGGCCCTGGTGCGCGTGCCGCTCGCCGGCGGCCCGGCCCTGCTGGCGCTGGCGTGCCGCGACGGGCGCGCCCTGGCCGGCGCCACGACGACGGCGCTGGCCTTCCTGGGCAGCGCTACCGCGGCGGCGCTGGACCGCATGGCCGGTCTTGCCACTCCCTGATCCCAACCCCATGGCGCCGCGGACAGCGGCGGACGCATCGGTGCTGTTCCTGGACTGGATGGGGCGGGAGCGCCAAGCGTCCCCCCTGACGCTGCTGGCCTACGGCACCAGCCTGCGCCGCTTCGTGGCCTTCCTGACCCGACACCTCGGGCGGGAGCCTGCGCTGTCCGACTTGGCGGCCCTGACCCAAGCCGACCTGCGCGCTTGGCTGGCGCAGGAGGCCGGGACGGGCAGCACTAACGCCACACGCGCCCGGCACCTGGCGGCCATCCGCAGCCTGTTCCGCTATTTGGCCCGGCGGCACGGCATCGCCAATCCGGCGCCGGGCCTGCTGGGCACGCCGCGCGTCCAGGCGCCCATCCCCCGCGCCCTGACCACCCCGCAAGCCCTGTCGGTGGCGGCGGACATCGGCGAGGCCTCGCTGGGCCAGGCCACCGCGCAAACCCAGGCACGCGACGCCGCGCTGTTCACGCTGCTGTACGGCTGCGGCCTGCGCATCAGCGAGGCCCTGGCCCTGGACGTGCGGGACCTGCCCGGCCCCGGCGCCCCGCTGCGCGTGATGGGCAAGGGCCGCAAGGAACGGCTGGTGCCGCTGCTGCCTGCGGTGCGGGCGGCGCTGGAGGCCTGGCTGCACCTGCACCCGGACCGCCGACCGGAGGCGCCGCTGTTCCTGGGCGTGAAGGGTGGCCGCCTGAACCCGCGCATTGCCCAACTGACACTGGAACACTACCGCGCCCTGGCCGGCCTGCCCGCGCACGCGACGCCGCACGCGCTGCGCCACAGCTTTGCGACGCACCTGCTGGCGGGCGGAGCGGACCTGCGCGCCATCCAGGAGCTGCTCGGCCACGCCAGCCTGTCCACCACCCAGCGCTACACCAGCGTGGACCCGACGGCTCTGCTGGCGGTTTGGCGTCGTACGCACCCGCAGGGGTCCGGCGATTGAAGCTGGGCGTTCAAAGCTGGGCGGCTGAGGCACGGCCATTTAGGCCCGGTGGTTGAAGTCCAGTTCCAGACGGCGCAGCCTGCTTGGCACTGCCGCTGCACATGAGAACGCGTCCGGAGATGAGCCGATGAGCGATCCGTCCTGCGTCTGCCTGCCCGGCGAGAACCTGTTCCAGCGCGGCGGCTTTGGGCGGCGGCAGGTGCTGCGCGCCACTGGGACGGGTTTCGTCGGCACGCTCGTGGCGATGCTGGCCGGGGCCGGGCGCACCGCGAAGGCGCAACCCGTGGCGGGGCAGGCGCCGGTGGTGGACGGCCTGTCCGTCCGGATCGTGACCGACAACCTGACGGACCGCTACAGCATCCCCGTCCCGACGCCGGGCATGAAGGTCGAGCGCGTGGGCGCCACCGAGAAGCCCGGCGTCGCCCCGCACGCCACGCTACGCGCCGAGTGGGGCCTGTCCCTGGTCGCAGACTCCGTACGCGGGGGCGAGGCCCGCCGGGTGATGGTGGACTACGGCTACAGCCCCGAGGTGCTGCTGACCAACTTGGGATTGCTGGGCATTGATCCCGCCACGATTGACGCGATGGTGCTCAGCCACGGCCACTTCGACCACTACGGCGGCCTGATGGGCCTGCTGGCGGCGGCCAAGGGGCGGCTGAAGCCGAACCTGCCGCTGTTCGTCGGCGGCGAGGACTGCTTCTGCACCCGGCAGGGCGGCGGCGGGACGGATTACGGCGTCGTGGACCGCCCTGGCATCCTGGCTGCCGGCATCCGGCTGATGATCGCGGAAGGACCGTCCATCGCCGCCGGGCACGCGGTGACCTCGGGCCAGATCCCGAAGACGACGCGGGAGGACCCGTTGCGCGCGACGTCCGAGCGGACTGGGATGGTGGCCGGCCTGGGCTGTGACCCCGCACTGGAACCTGCGGCCAAGAACACCGGTGCCTTCGTCCCGGACGACTTCCAGCACGAGGTTGCGACTTGCTACGTGGTCAAGGACCGGGGGCTGGTGGTCCTGACCTCGTGCAGCCACCGCGGCGTGATGAACACCATCAAGCAGGCGCAGGCCGCGACGGGGGTGGACAGGCTGCATGCGGTGATCGGCGGCTTCCACCTGCCGCCGCCGTTGAGCAACGACTACGTGCGGGAGACCGTGGCGGAGATGAAGGCGGCTGGGCCAGACTGGGTGATCCCGGCGCATTGCGCGGGGGAGCGCTTCTACGACCTTGCCCGGGTGGAGATGCCGGGGCGCATCGTGCGGGCTGCGGTCGGGTCCTTGTTCTCGTTCGGCACCAAGGCCGGTTGACGCGGCGGATGTAGGGCGCGGCCCTACGGGGCTATCCATCCCTGCCATGGTTCGGCGGCGCGGTCGCATGACAAACTGCTGAATGGACGGACCACAGGGTCAACCGGGCAACGCTTACACCCCAGACAGCCCACAAACCGCGTCAGTGACCCAACGCTCACGACCAATTATCTCAATAATAATATTGTGCTGAACTTTGGGATGTGCGATAGATAATGAGACGATTGGTTGTTTGCGGAGGTCACGATGCCATACCTTGCCCGGTTCGCCACCCTAGCAGCCCTGGCAGTCACGCCCGTGGCGGCCCATGCTGGTCCGTTCCAGATCTCCTTCGGCCTGAATGCCCTACCGTCGCCGGGTGGCCCTGTGCAGGACCTGAGCATACCGACGGCATCCCTTGGCCAGCAGAGCTTTACCCTGGGCAGCGGCCCGACCGCAGTCAGGGTCACTGTAGATGACCAGGCCCAATCCACTGGTGGCGGCGTGGTGCAAGGGTCGGCACCGGGCCGCTATGCCGCGCCTGTCTCCGGCCCGAGCACGACGTACGCAGCGCCTTATCTGTCCGCCGGCGTCGGCACGATCACGCTCGCGTTTGCAATGCCGGAGCGCTACCTCGGCCTGCTCTGGGGATCGGTGGACTACACGTCCGGGAGCAACGGCCCGAACCGGATTGACTTCTACAGCGGCGCCACGCAGGTGGGTTTCGTCACCGGCGACGATGTGCGCGCGGTGACGGGCACCGCGGCTGCAAACGGGAGCCAGGGCTACGGCGGCAGCTTCTATACCCTCATCAACGACACCCAGGGCACGTTCGACCGGGCCGTTCTGTCCAGTGGCACCGTCTCGTTCGAGGCGGCGCAGTTGCAGGTGGCCGGCCGCAACGTCGGCGTGCCCGAACCGGTGAGCCTGGCGCTGGTCGGCTCCGGGCTGGCGTTGATGGGACTGATACGACTTCGCATCAAGAGGTAGCGGCGGCTGCACAGGCGTGCCCCGGCGGACGATGCAGGCCCGGCGGCGCGGGGCCGGCCGGCAGCTACGCCAGGGTCAGGTCGTTGGCTGGCTTGGGGCGGCCGGGCCGGAGCCGGCGTCCTCGTCCAAGTCCTCGATCAGTTCCACGACGGCAGACTTGTCCAGCTTCTTGGCCTCCGCGATCAGTGCGTCCGCACGGGCCTCGTCGCCCTTGTCCAGGGCCTCCAACGCCTCTTCGGCCAAGTCGCGGGCGTGTTCATGCTTGTCCGACATCGGTGCCTCCATGCTGCCCGGCACAAGCGCGTGCGCCCGGCAGCGGTTCCGTGCCCCAACGTCTTGCCCAAACCGGGGGCGGGTGGCTGCCGGCTGGGCGACCGTCCCCGTTGATGCTGAAACCCGCGGCGCCGCAGGTTGCGGTTCTCAGGGCCATGCGACTCCACTGGGCTGGGTTGCCCGTCCGGCAACGGCAGGCGTCGGTATCATGTGCCGGGATTGCGCGTCAGAGTCGCGCGTCCGGACCGTGCGCCAGGACCTTGCGCCAAAACCGCGCATCAGTACAGCGTCGCCTTCACCCGCTCCGGCAGCGCCTGGTCGTAGTCGTCGCCGCCATGCCGCTGGGCGCTCAACTCGGCCAGCATCCTGCCAGCGGTCGGCAGGGTGCCACGGGGGACGTGGTGCGCCGGGTTCCACAAGTCCGCGCGCACCACGGCGCGGGAGCACTGGAAATAGACCTCCGCCACCGTGACCACCAGTACGCTGCGCGGGGCCTTGCCGTCCACCGCGAAGCGCGCCAGCAGGTCCGATGCTGTGGAGACGGCTGCGGTACCGTTCACGCGCAAGGTCTCGCCCAGGCCGGGCACCAGGAATAGCAGGGCCACGCGGGGGTCGCGCACGATGTTGCGGAGCGTGTCCACGCGGTTGTTGCCGCGGCGGTCGGGCAGCAGCAGGGTGCTGCGGTCGGCAACCGTCACGAAGCCCGGCCCGTCCCCGCGCGGGGAGGCGTCCACGCCCTCCGGCCCCACGGTGGACAGCACGGCGAAGGGCGAGGCCTCGATCCATGGGCGATAGACCGGGTGGATGTGGTCCGTCACCTTGATGATGCTGCGCGGGTCCGGCGTGCCATACAGCCGGTCCAGCGCGTCCAGGTCGGTGGTGACGTCGCTCATGTCGCCCCGTCCCGCGCCGCCTGCATCAGCGCGCGCATGGTGCCGACCACATTGGCCAGGCCGTCGGTGATGGCCTGGCCGATCAGGAAGTGGCCGATGTTCAACTCCATCACCTCCGGCATCGCCGCGACGGCGGCGACGTTGCCGTAGGTCAGGCCGTGCCCGGCGTGGCACTCCAGGCCCAGGCCGGCCAGGGTTTGGGCACCCAGTTGCAGGCGGTCCAGCTCGCCGGGGCGGCCCTCGGCATAGGCGCCTGTGTGTAACTCGACCACTTCGGCGCCCAGGTCCAGGGCGGCTTGCAGTTGCACCGGGTCGGGGTCCAGAAAGAGGGAAACGCGGATGCCGGCGTCGCACAGGGCCTGCACCTTGGGGCGCAGGTGGACGGCATGCCCGGCGGCGTCCAGCCCGCCCTCTGTCGTGACCTCCGTCCGCCGCTCCGGCACCAGGCAGCAGGCGTGGGGGCGGAGGTGGCATGCCATCGCCACCATCTCGTCGGTGGCCGCCATCTCAAAGTTCAGCACGATCTCCGGGCTGCCGGCGATGCGGCGCAGGTCGTCGTCGCGGATGTGCCGCCGGTCCTCCCGCAGGTGGACGGTGATGCCATCCGCGCCAGCGCCGACGGCAATCAGGGCGGCGGCGAAGGGGTCCGGGTGGCTGCCGCCGCGGGCGTTCCGCACCGTGGCCACGTGGTCCACGTTGACGCCGAGGCGCAGGGGGGTACGGGTCATGCGGCACGCCTTTCAGCGAGGGTGGCGGCCAGCCGCAGCGCCGCGATCAGGCTGGACGGGTCGGCCCGGCCCTGCCCGGCGATGTCGAACGCCGTGCCGTGGTCGGGTGAGGTGCGGATGATCGGCAGGCCCAGCGTGACGTTGACGCCGCTGGCCATGTCGAGCGTCTTCAGCGGGATCAGCGCCTGGTCGTGATACATGCACAATGCCGCGTCATATAGGGCGCGGGCGGCGGGCGTGAACATGGTGTCCGGCGGGTGCGGGCCGGTGACGGCGATGCCCTCCGCCCGCAGCGCGGCGATGGCGGGCTGGATCAGGGTCTGCTCCTCCGTGCCCATCGCGCCGCCCTCCCCTGCGTGCGGGTTCAGCCCGGCGACAGCGATCCGAGGGTTGGGCAGGCCGAACTGGTCGCGCAGAGCCGCGGCCAAGATGCGGCCGGTGGCCACGATCCCCTCCGTCGTCAACGCATCCAGGGCGGCGCGCAGGCCCACATGAATGGTCACGGGCACCACGCGCAAGTGGTCGTTGGCCAGCATCATCACCGGCAGCTGCGCGCCGGTCAGCGCGGCCAGGAACTCGGTGTGGCCGGGGTGGCGGAACCCGGCGGTATAAAGGACGGCCTTGCTGACCGGGTTGGTCACGACCGCCGTGGCCTGGCCGGATTGGGCCAGGCGCACGGCGTGCTCGATGCTGGCGATGGTGGCGGCGGCGTTGGCCGGGTCGGGGCGGCCGGGCACGGGGGGCGCACCAAGTTGCAGGGGCAGCACCGGCAGCGCGTGCGGGAAGGCCGCCGCGGCCTCCTGCAAGGTGGCTACGGCGCGGACCTGCGCGCCGTGCAGCGAGGCCAGGTGCGCCGGGTCGGCAAGCACGACGAAGGCCGGGTCGCCACCGTGCAGCGCCTGCCAGGCCAATACGGACAGCTCCGGCCCGATGCCGGCGGGATCGCCCATCGTGAGGGCGATCATGCGGTCTTGGCTGTCGCCGATCCCGCCGCCGGCGCCATGGCCAAGTGGAACACCGGCTCATGCCGGATCGGGAAGTTCACGCTGTTGGCAATGAAGCACTTGGCGTGGGCGTCGGCGTGCAGGGCGCGGGCGCGGTCCAGGTCGGCGCCGGGGTCCAGCGTGACCTCCGGCTGCAGCACGACCTGGCTGAAGGCGCCGCCGCCATCCCGCTGCTCGGTCATCACGCCCTCGGCGATGTCCTCGTAGGCGTGGACGACGATGCCCTCGGCGGAGCACAGATGCAGGTACCAGAGCATGTGGCAGGACGACAGGGCGGCGACCAGCATCTCCTCCGGGTTGTAGCGGCGGCGGTCGCCGCGGAAGGCCGGGTCGCTGCTGGCGGGGATGGGGGGCTTGCCCGGCGCGGCCACGTCGTGCGTGCGCTCGTAGGCGCGGTAGCCGGAGGTGCCGGTGCCGGTGTTGCCGCGCCAGGTCGTGGTCACGAGGTAGGTGTGGTCCCGAGGGGCGTCTATCGTCATGGGCGGACCCTAGACCGGGTTCGGGGCGGGGGGGAAGCCGGTGCTAGGGAGTTGCGCTCACCTATGCATTATGCCGCTGGCGGCATCCAAAGGCTCCTCAAGCGTGGGTGCGGTCAGATCCACGCCAGTGGGGATCAGCACCGACCCGCGCATGAAACCGTGCAGAGGCTGCGTTGCATCCGCATGGTCCGGAGGCGGGGCCAACACGGCGGCAACCTTGCCCTGCTTCGCGACCGACGGGCAGCCGTCTTGGCGGGAGTCAGCCTCGTCCATCGAGGCAACACACTTGGCCATAAGCTTTGCTGCGCTGATCATGTCCATCCCGCCATCGTCGGACGGTCAGGATCATAGGACCACGTCCGCAACCCCGCCAGGCCGAACCCGGCAGGCGTGCCAGCCATTGGCGACGAATGCTCACGCCAGCGGGCTGTCAGCCTCCCCCGCGTAGTGGCACGCCACCTCCCGCCCGCCGGGGAAGCGGCGCAGCGGCGGCATCACCCGGCCGCACAACTCCGTGCCCCGGGCGCAGCGGCCGTGGAAGCGGCAGGCGTTGGGGTCGGGGTCCACGGGGCTGCGCGGCTCGCCGGCCGGGGGCGGGGCGTCCGGGCGGATGCCATCCAGGCGGGGCACGGCGGCGACCAGGGCGCGGGTGTAGGGGTGCAGCGGCGCGTCGAACACCGCTTGCGCCGGGCCGGCTTCGACGACGCGGCCCAGGTACATCACCAGCACCCGGTCGCACAGCAGCCGGATCACGTTCAGGTCGTGGCTGACGAACACGTAGGCCATGCCGAGCGTGCTGCGCAGCTCCTGCAACAGCTTCAGCACCGTCACCTGCACCGACACATCCAGCGCCGCGGTGGGTTCGTCCAGGATCAGCAGGTCCGGGCGCGGCGCCACCGCCCGGGCGATGCCGACGCGGGCGCGCTGCCCGCCGCTGAGCTGGTGCGGGAAGCGGCCGAGCAGCGCCGGCTCCAGCCCGCACAGTCGCGCGGCTTCCTCCACCTTGGCGCGCAGGGCCGCGCCGCGCAGGCCGCGCAGGCGGCGGAGCGGGTCGGCGATGGCGTCGGCGGCGGTGAAGCGCGGGTTGATGCTCTCACCGGCGTCCTGGAACACGACCTGGATGCGGGCGCGGTCGGGGTCGCGGGCAAAGCGCCGGGCGGGCAGCAGGGACAGCTCGCGGCCGTTGAAGCGGATGATGCCCTCGGTGGGGTCCAGCAGCCGGGCCAGCATCCGGACCAGGGTGCTCTTGCCGCAGCCGCTCTCGCCGACGAGGCCGAGGGCTTCGCCGGGGTGGAGTTGCAGGCTGACGTCGTCCACGGCGTGGACCTGCGGGACGTGCGGCGCCGGGCCGAACAAGGGAGGGAGCAGGCGGCGGCGCCCGGCGGGGAAGCGGCGGGACAGCTCCGCGACGTCCAGGAGGGGTGTCATGCCTGCTCCCTCTCCCTCCGGGAGAGGGCCGGGGTGAGGGGGTCTTGGCTGGGGCGCACGGTACGGACCTTGCCACTGAGCCGGGGCTTCCTGTGGAAAAGGATGGCGCTTGCCCACCCCCTCACCCCAACCCTCTTCCGGAGGGAGAGGGAGAAAGACAGCCGCCTCATCCCGGATGCCAACACGCGACGGTATGGCCCGGCGCGGCCTCAGCCCAGACCAGCGGCTGCTCGCAGGCCGCCGTCCGCCGCTCGCAGCGGGCGGCGTAGCGGCAGGGGGGCAGGTCGGCGCGGCGCAGGTCCGGCAGGTGGCCGGGAATGGCGTGCAGGTCGGACAGCGCGCCGGCCCCGGTCGGCGTCGCGGCCAGCAGGCGGCGGGTGTAGGGGTGCCGCGGATGCGCCAGCAGGGTGCGGGTCGGCGCCATCTCCACGATGTGCCCGGCGTGCATGACGGCGATGCGGTCCGCACGCTCGCTGGCCAGGGCCAGGTCGTGGGTGATCAGCAGCGTCGCCATGCCGGTGTCCCGCGCCAAGGCGCCCACCAGGTCCATGACGACGGCCTGGGTGGTCACGTCCAGGCCGGTCGTCGGCTCGTCGGCGATCAGCAGGGCGGGGCAGGCGCTGACGGCGATGGCGATGACGACGCGCTGGCACATGCCGCCCGATAGCTCAAACGGGTAGGCGCCGGCGCGCCGGGCCGGGTCGGGAATGCCGACGGCGCGCAGCAGCTCGATGGCGCCGGCCGCGGCGGCGCGGCGGCCCAGCCCGGCATGGCGTCGCAGCACGTCGGCGATCTGCGTGCCGATGGGGCGGATCGGGTTCAGGGCGGCGCGGGGATTCTGGAAGATCATCGCCGCCCGGCGCCCGCGGACGCCGGCCATCACGCGCGGGGACGCGGCGGCGAGGTCCACGCCCTCCAGCACCGCGCGCCCGGCCGTCACCTGCCCGGCGGCGTCCAGCAGCCCCAGCAGCGCAAAGGCGGTGACGGACTTGCCGCTGCCGCTTTCGCCCACCAGCGCCAGGGTCTCTCCGGCGTGGAGGGTGAAGCCCACGCGGTCCAGCGCCCGAACGGTGCCGGCGCGGGTGCGGAAGGCGACGCACAGGCCGTCCACGTCCAGCACCGGGATGCGGGGTGCGGTTGCTGGTGGCGCCGCATCGGCAGCAACATGCAAGGTGCTCATGAGGAACGTCATTGCGGGCCGGTCGCGGAATGGCGGTCTAGCGGCTGCAGGGGTGACGACCCGCGCTGCGGGGCCGCTGGATTGCCACGGGGCTGCGCCCCGCGCAGTGACGGTGGGACAGGTTGCGCCACTTGCGATGATCGCGGGACAGGCTGCGTCTTTCGCGACGACGGTGGGACAGGCAGCGCCCGTCGCGATGATGGTGGGACAAGCAGCACCCCTTGCGGTGACAGCAGGTGACGCTGCGCCCCTCGCAATGACCACGGGACGGGCGGCGCCCCTGGCAAGGACGCGGGACCGAACGTCGCATCAGCGGGTCGGCGCAAGCAGGCCGTCCTCACGTCCGCCGCCTGGGGTCCACGATGTCCCGCAGGCCGTCGCCGAGCAGGTTGAAGCAGAACACCGCCAGCATCAGCACGGCGCCGGGGAACAGCGCCACCCACCACTCGCCGGACACGATGAAGCTGGCGCCCTCCGCCACCATGATGCCCCACTCCGGCATCGGCGGGCGGACGCCCAGGCCGATGAAGCTCAGCCCGGCGGCGTTCAGGATCGCGTAGCCCATCGTCAGCGACATCTGCACCGTCATGATCGGCATGATGTTCGGCGCGACCTGGCGCAGCAGCACCGCGAGGTCGCGGTGCCCGGCGACGCGCGCGGCGTCCACGAAGCCCGCGTCCCGCCGTGTGCTGGCCTCGGCCCGTGCGACGCGGACATACAGGGGGAAGTTGATGATGGCCGTCGCAAGCACGATGTTCGGCACGGTGTTGCCGAGTGCTGCGACGATGCCCATGGCCAGCACGAACAGCGGAAAAGCCATGATGGTGTCGGCCAGCCGGCCCACCACGCCCTCGACCCAGCCGCCGTAGAACCCTGCCGCCAGCCCGGCGAAGCCGCCCAGCACGAACACGAGCGCGACGCTCGCCGCCGCGATGCCCAGGTCCAGCCGCGTTGCCACCAACGCGCGGGACAGCACGTCCCGGCCCAACTGGTCCGTGCCGAAAAGGTGCCGCAGGCTGGGCGCCTGCAAAGACGCCATGGTGTCGCTGGCGAGTGGGTCATAGGGCGCGACGGTGGGGCCGAGCAGCGCGGCCAGCACCAGCAGGATGAACAGCAGGAAGGCAAAGCCGGTGACGGGGTTCTCGGCGACGGTATGCCGGGCGTGGGCGAGCGCGGTCATAGGGCGTGGCCGCCATGCCGTGCTGCTGCTGCGAGGCGGGCAGGTTGCACCGACGAGTTCCCAAGGAAGATGTCTGCCTGCTCCCTCTCCCTCCGGGAGAGGGCCGGGGTGAGGGAGGCCGCAAGGACCGCACCCACCCTTCGGAAGGGCTGACCCGTGCTGCCGCGACCGGGTTCTGCGCTGGCCGCCTCCCTCACCCCAAACCTCTCCCGGAGGGAGAGGGAGCAGGGCGGCGCCGTCCAGGCGAGTTGCAAGGCCCGCCCCCTCACGCCGTCCGCACCCGGGGGTCCAGCGCCCGCAACAGCAGATCTATGCCTAAGTTCAGCGCCACGTACAGCACCGCCATCGTCAGCACGAAGCCCTGCACCGGCGCATAGTCGGATGCGATCAATGCCTCGACGGCATACGAGCCGACGCCGGGCCAGGCGAACACCTTTTCAACCAGCACGTTCGCGCCCAGCAGGAAGCTGAACACCATGCCCAAGGTCGTCACGACCGGCAGCAGCGCATTGCGGAAGGCGTAGCGCAGCACGACAGTGCCAGTGGACAGCCCGGACGCCCGCGCGGTCCGCACGAAGTCCGCCCCCAGCACTGCCAGCATGGATGCACGGGTGATGCGCGCGATGGGGGCCAGCGCGAACAAGCCCAGGGTGCAGGCCGGCAGCACCAATTGCGCCAGCGCGCCGCGGAACCCATCCCAGTCGCGCGCCAGCACGGCGTCCACCAGGAACAGCCCGGTCACGGTCGGCGGCGCCGTCGCGTAGGCGTCCAGCCGCCCGACCGGCGCCGGCGCCCAGCCCAGCAGGAAGTAGAACACATAGACCAGCAGCAGCCCGGTGAAGAACACCGGCAGGCTGACCCCCGCCGTCACCACGACCCGGCACAGATGGTCCCACGCCGACCCCTGCCGCACCGCGGCCACGATCCCCAGCGGCACCGCCACGCCCACCGCCAGCAGCAGCCCGGCCAAGGTCAGCTCCGCACTGGCCGGCAGCCGCGCCGCGAGGTCCCGCAGCACCGGCTGCCCGGTGGTCAGCGACATGCCCATGTCACCGCGGGCCAGGGCGGCCACGTAGCCGAAGAACTGCTCCGTCAGCGGCCGGTCGAGGCCGAGGCTGTGGCGGATTTGCTCGATGGCGTCCGCGCTCGCGGTCGGCCCGGCGAAGTAGGCGGCGGTATCGCCGGGCAGCACGCGCGTCAGCACGAAGGTGAACAGCACGACGCCCGCCAACGCCGGCAGCGTGCCGGCCAGCCGGGACAGGACGGCGCGCATGGGGCTAGGCCTTGGTCAGGGAGCGGAAGTCCGGCTCACGGCACGGCCAGAACTGATAGCCGCCGATGCCCTTCTGCATCGCCACGTCGTGCAGCGGCTGGCAGACGGGGATGAACGGCACCTCGTCCATCGCCTTGGCCAGGAAGCCCTGGACGTCGCGCGCATACTCGGCGGCGTCCTGCGTGAAGCGGGCGCCGTCAATCAGCTTGTCCATGTCCTTATTTTGGTAGTTGCTGGTGTTGAAGATCGCGTTGCTGCTGTGCAGGTTCCAGAAGAAGAAGTAGTCGGGCCAGTCCAGCCAGCCGCCGAAGCGGTTGATGACCATGGGGGCGGTCTTCTTCATCAGCTCGCCGCGGAAGTTGGCGCCGGGGATCTTCTGGATTTCGACATTGATGCCGATGGCGCCGAGGCTTTCCTTGACCAGCACCGACATCGGCTCGGCAATGGTGCCGGACCCCGCGTCGAACAGCAGGTTGGTCGTGAAGCCTCCGCCGGCCTCGGCCACCAGCTTCCGGGCGCGGTCCATGTCGGTGGCGTAGGGATAGGGCTGCGGCCACTTCTCACCGGCCGGGGACTCCTTCGCACCCCACATCGGCAGGCCGCGGCCGAACAGGGCGGCCTGCATGATCTTGTCATACGGCAGGGCGAAGGCGACGGCCTGGCGCAGCCGCTTGTCGGCGAAGGGGCCGACCTGGGTGTTCATCGCGACGTACCAGATGGCGTTGGGGATCGGCACGCCGGACACCTTGATCTTGCCGGCGTCCGCCAGGTCCTTGAAGTCCTTGGGCGGCAGGCCGTAGCTCATGTCGGCGTCGCCGCGCTCGATCAGGGCGCGGCGGGTGCTGGGGCTGGGGATGTCGCGGGCGATGACCCGGCGCATCCGCGGCAGCGGGCCGCTGCGCCAGTCGTCGAAGCGGGTGTAGATGGTCTCGTTGCCGGGTTTCCATGACTCGACGCGGTAGGCGCCGCCGCCGGCCACGTTGTTCTTGAGGTACTCCTTGGCCCAGGGGTCGCCGGCCGCGTTCTTCTGGGCCAGCTCGCTGTCGAACACGAAGGGAATGGTGACGCCCAGGTTGGGCATCAGCAGCTTGTCCCGGCGCAGGAAGTCTATGCGGAAGGTGCGGTCGTCCACGGCGACGAACTGCTCCGGCTTCTCCATGCTGCCGGCGTTCATCTGCGTGGTGGCGAAGCCGCCGATGCTGACGGCGCGGTCCAGCGACCACTTCACGTCCTTGGCCGTCACGGACCGGCCGGAGTGGAACACGGCGTCGCGCAGCTTGAAGGTGACGCTCATGCCGTCCGACGCGGTCTGCCAGCTTTCCGCCAGCTCCGGCTCCAGTTGGGTCAGGTCGTAGCTGAGGGTGCCGTCCGGCAGCGTCGTGCGCTTGAAGCGGACCAGGCGGTCGTAGCAGTTGAGCGAGACGCCGTTGACGGGCTGGGCCGCGCCGATGCCCTGCATGTCCAGGCTGTTGGGGCCGTACTCCTGCACGATCAGCAGCGTCTCGGCGCGCGTGGGCGGCGCCTGGGCGGCGGCGGGCCGGGCGGCCAGGACGCCGCCGGCAGCGGCGAGGAAGGTGCGGCGGTTCATGGTTCTCTCCCGTTCGTGCGGCAGGATGCAACGGATGTGCCGCGTGTCAACGGCAGGGACGACCCTCGTCTTCGCAGGTTGGCCCCCTTCGCAGGCTGGCCGGCGGCGGCTAGACCAAGCGCGGCACGGGCACGCCAGGCACGGCGGCAACCTTGCGCCCTTCACCACCGGAGCAGTCCTTTATGGACCAGGACATCGGCCGCATCCTCCTGAGCTGGGCACCCATGCTCCTGCTGATCTTCGTCTGGGTCGTTTTCATGTGGCGCTACCGGGCCAGCCAGCGGACGCCGGCCGGGGAGACCTACGTCCAGTTGCTGGCGAAACAGTTGGAGGCGTCGTTGGCCATCGTCGAGGAACTCCGGCGAGGCAACGCGGTCAACGAACGGTTGACGGCGGAGTACGGCGCCCGGATTGCGACGTTGGAAGCCGCCGCGCGGCGTCCGGCAGCATGACTGGCCCGGTCCGGCCCGCCGCTCCATTATGATGCAAGCCCACCACACCCTGCATGTCCAGACCCGCGGCAAGGGCCTGACCGAGATCACCGGCCCGGTCCTGGACTGGACGGCGGCGCGGGGCATCCGCCAGGGCCTGCTGACCTTGTGGTGCCGCCACACCTCGGCGTCCCTGACCGTGCAGGAGAACGCCTCGCCTGCCGTGCGCGCCGACATCGCCCGGTTCTTCGACGACCTCGTGCCCGAAGACCCCGCCCGCTACGCCCATGGCGACGAGGGGCCGGACGACATGCCCGCGCACCTGCGCGCCATGCTGACCGGCACGACAATGGGGATTCCCGTCCTGGACGGCCGCCCGGTGCTTGGCACCTGGCAAGGGCTATATCTGTTCGAGCACCGGCGCGCGCCGCACCGGCGGGAGGTCGTGCTGCACCTGATGGGCGACACCCCGGGTGAACGCGGCGGGCCGTAGAGCCACGCGCCCCTAGACAGCGACCACGACCACTGGCGGGATGTCGGCCCGCAGGAACAGGTCCAGCGTGCCCCGTTCAGTGCCTGCGCGAAGGGCGCCTGACTGCCCAGCGCACCCATCGCATCGGGCGGCGCTTGGAGAGCTTGCAAGCCTCCGATGCGCTCGCGGGCATGGGACGGCCGCACGCCGTCCCATGCAGGGCCGGATCAACAAGGACCCTTTGACCCGGCGTTCTGCATTCGTCATCAACGGGCCAGAGCGCGTCCAGCCCATCCGCGCCGGTCAGCTCTACCGCACCAGCGCCTGCATCCCCCGTTCCAGCAATTCGGTCAGCGCGTCGAAGTGCCCCAGCAGCTCCTCGCTCAGCCGGGCGATGCGCTCCTGGCCGGCTGGGGAGCCGGCGTGCTGCAAGGCCGCACGCACGGCGTCCCAGCACGACGTGGCCAGGGCCAGCTCGGCCTTGATGGCCGCGTTGCTCAGCGGCAGGGCTTGCAGGTAAGCGAAGCCACCCACCAGCTCCGCCGCCGTGCCGTCCTCCGCCGCCATGCCGGTCAGGGCCGACAGCAACGCCTGCTTGGCCAGGCGCTGGGACAGCATGCGCTGCCGCCCCGCCACGTTGATGACGTGCAGCGCGGTCGCGAAGGCGGCGATCTCCAGGTTGGCCGTCAACTGCTCGGCCTGGGCCAGCACCTCCTCTGCCAGGGCGTCAACGTCCGGCAGGCGGGCGGCTGCGGCCGGGGCGCGCAAGGCGCCGCGCAGGCGGCCCCAGGGGACAGCTACTGCGTCCACCAGGTCGCCGAAGGTGGGACGGGACAGGCTGCGCGCCAGCGTTGCCAGGTTCGCCTCAACCGCCGCAACGCTGTCTGCCAGAAGCCCGGCAACCTCTGGCAGGCGCACCGGGCAGCATTGCAAGGCATACAGCTTCACCAGGCGCTGCGACAGCATCCGCAACTGCCCGGCGCGGTTGATCGCCTCGCCATAGCGGGCGGAGTCGATCACCTCCTGCGACACCTGGCCGATGCGCTGCTTGGTGTGCATCGCCGCGGTGCGGAGTGCGCGGTAGGCCTCCTCCTCCCGCAACTGCCGGGCGCCCATCAGGATGCCCTTGGCGCGGTCCACGAGCGTCCGCTCGGCGAAGCGGCGGTTCAGCTCGGCCAGTTCCTCCTGTAGGATTTGGTCCCGGCGGAACCGCGCCTGCGCCAGGTGCATCACCGGGCGCAGCCGGGCCGGGTTGTAGCCGTTCACGACGTAGGCGTGGACGCCGGCGTCGGTCGCCAGGGCAATGCTCTCCGCATCCGGGTCTGGGGTGAACAGCACAATGGGCCGCGGGGCCGAGTCGGCGACCCGCCTTATGCTGTCGAACAAGGCAGGTCCGGGACGGGCGTCATAGACCATGACCACATCCGGCTCATTCTTAATCACGTAGCGCACAAGGTTTAAGCAATCCGCGGTGCCGACCACCTGCACCCCGGCTGCGGCGAGGTCGTCTGCAAGGGCGGGAGCCCCAGGACCGCCGGTCGTCAGGATCAAGGCAGAGGGCATGGGGCAGGTCCTCCAAGGCGTGGCCGCGCCGGGCAAAGCCTGGCTGCGCCTGCAGCAACGCAAAATCCGCACCATCGCCGACAGACAGCCGCCGATTGGCACGCAACGTGCATCCCAGTCGGGCGGACACACTGGCGTGTCCGGACCAACGCCTGCGCACTGCGCGTCACGTCCACATTGCCGTGGACAGCCTTGTGCCTCCCGCCCCGGCTCGCCGGGGCGCGCCGAACGGAGGTTCCCATGACTGACGCTACCCTCGAAGCGAACAACGCGTTTCTCGTGAAGAACAACGCCCTGCTGAACGCCAACGCGTCGGCGCTGAAGGGCAGCCACGCCTTGCTTGAGGCGAACCACGACATCGTCGCCGGCAACAGCGGCACCCTGGCCGGCAACAAAAAGGTGCTGGCCGCAAACACGGCGATGCTGACCGGCAACGTCGCCGCGATCCAGGCCAACAAGTCCATGCTGGAGGAGAACCACGGCCTCCTCGGCGCGAACAACGCGGTCCTGAAGGGCAACGCGTCCACCGTCGCGGCCAATGCCAAGGCGCTGGCAGGCAACGCCGAGCAGATCGGCGCCAACAGCGAGGTCCTGGGCCGCAACGCCGCCCTGCTTGCGGCGAACAAGGCGACCGTCACCGCCAACAGCGAGGCGCTGGCCGGCAACCATGCCCTGCTGGAGGGCAACAAGGACCTGCTGGGCAGCAACGCGGCAAAGCTTGCGGCCAACCACGACATGCTGGCCCGCAACGTGGCCGCCATCGCCGCCAATGCCGCCACCGTGACCGGCAACGCCGAGGCGTTGGAAGGCAACCACGCCTTGCTGGAGAGCAACAGCCGGCTGCTGAAGTCGAACGCGGAGATGATGCGCAGCAACCACGACCTGCTGTTGGCCATCGCCGCCAAGCTCGGCGTCGCCGCCTGATCTCACCTGCCCCCGCCCCACCTGCCCTGGCA
>Ga0123338_10001464_pt1 | contig 22881 bp, 22 predicted proteins | sample grotaG_FD_89793 | JGI IMG/M metagenome (GOLD analysis project Ga0123338, IMG submission 89793) | Glacier valley bacterial and archeal communities from Borup Fiord, Nunavut, Canada, to study Microbial Dark Matter (Phase II) -... | ecosystem: Environmental > Aquatic > Freshwater > Ice > Glacier ...
ACGCCCGCCTCGGTGTTGATCGTCATGAGGAAGAACGTACCGACGGCGATCACCGCCCACTTCGCCGCGTCACCCGTGCCGTAGATGAAGTAAAAGAGCGGCAGCACGGCGATTTTCGGAATCGGATAGAGCAGCGCGACGATCGGATCGAAATAGGCGCGAATCCATTTGCTCATGCCCATCGCAAGGCCGAGTAGCGTGCCGGGAATTCCGCCGAGCAGAAAGCCGATGATGATGCGCTGCACCGTCGCCCACGTGCTCGTTGCGAGTTCGCCCGACTGCGCGTAGGCAACGAACGATGCGAAGATGGCGCTAGGCGCAGGGAAGAGTGCTTGATTGAGCCAGTGCGCGGAGACCGCGAGCTGCCACAAGAGAATCAGCGAGATCGGCGCGGCGATGCGAACGATGCGTTCCACTAGCGTAGAAGCTCCCACAGTTGCACGACGTATTCGCCGAACCGCGGATCGCCGCGCATGGCGACCGCATCCCGCGGGCGCGGGAAATCGATTGGGATGATCGCCTTGATTTTGCCCGGGTGACTCGAGAGCACGACGACCCGGTCGGAAAGCGTCACGGCTTCTTCGATTCCGTGCGTCACGAAGACGACGGTCTTACGGCTCTTCTCCCAGAGCGTCATCAATTCGCCCGCGAGACCCACGCGCGTTTGCTCGTCGAGCGCGCCGAACGGTTCGTCCATGTAGAGAATCGGCGGGTCGACCGCAAACGCTCGCGCGACCGCAACGCGCTGCTTCATGCCGCCCGAGAGTTCGTGCGGATAGGCCTCGGCAAACGCGGTCAAGCCGACCAGCGCCAGCTGCTCGTCGACGCGCTGCCGCACTTCATCGCGCCCGACCGCAAGCGAATCGAACGCGAAGGCGACGTTCTCGCGTACGCGCATCCACGGAAAGAGCGACTGCTCCTGAAAGACGACGGCGCTCGCCAGCTGCTTGCGCGTACGCTCCCCGGTGCCGATCACCAGCTCGCCGCTCGTCGCCCGATCGAGTTCGGCCAGAATCCGCAGGAGCGTGCTCTTGCCGCAGCCGCTCGGGCCGATGACCGAGACGAACTCGCCGTCGCCGATCGTAAGACTGATGTCATCCAGGGCGAGCGTGCCGCTTCCATATCGTTTCGAGAGGTTGCGCACGGCGATCGAGGCCACGGAGAGGTCCCTTCGGATAAGAGAACGCCGGCCCTCGCAGAGGACCGGCGCTATCGCACAATGGCGACGTTGATGGGGCTCGAACCCACGACCTCCGCCGTGACAGGGCGGCGCTCTAACCAACTGAGCTACAACGTCAGAACGATCGATGGTGGGCACGGTTGGGATTGAACCAACGACCCCCCGCGTGTGAAGCGGATGCTCTCCCACTGAGCTACGCGCCCCGATTCGATCAGGCGAACTACGGGATTATATACCGCTATGTTCTCCCCTGTCCACCTTTTCGCGCCCCGGGTGGGTAGAAGTTGCCGATACCTCCGCTCACTGTCACTCGGAGACTCGCACCTTGGACGTAACCCTCGAACCAATCGCCACGGCCAAAGCCGCCGGACTGCGCTATATCTCCGATACGATGCCGGGCATCCGGCGTGTGAAGCGTGGGGCACATTTTGCCTTCGTTGCGCCCAGCGGCAAACCGATCAAGGATGAGGCGGAGATCAAGCGCATCCGCACCTTGGCGATTCCGCCGGCCTACACGGATGTTTGGATCTCACCCGACCCCAAAGGCCATCTGCAGGCAACCGGGCGCGATGCGCGCGGGCGCAAGCAGTATCGCTACCATCGTCTCTGGCGCGAGGCGCGCGATGAGAACAAGTTCGAGCGGACGGCGGCCTTTGCGAGCGCCTTGCCCGCGATTCGGGCGCAGATCGCGCACGACATGGCTCTGCCCGGCTTGCCGCGCGATAAAGTGCTCGCAACGCTCGTCGATCTGCTCGAGATCACGCTCATTCGCGTCGGTAACGACGAGTATGCCAAAGAGAACGACTCCTACGGGCTGACCACGATGAAGAACGAGCACGTGCGCGTGCAAGGCGAAACGCTACGGTTCCATTTCCGAGGCAAGAGCGGTGTCGAGCATGCCGTCGCCGTGCGCGACAAGCGCCTTGCGAAGATCGTGAAATCCGTCCGCGAGCTTCCAGGGCAAGAACTCTTTCAATACGTCGCTGAGGACAACTCGCGATCGCCCGTGCACTCGCACGACGTCAACGAATACATCGAGCGTATCGCGGGCGCGCACTTCACCGCAAAAGACTTCCGAACGTGGGAAGGCACGATGTACTGCGCGCTCGCCCTCGCCGCCTACGACGTTGCCGAGACCGTGGCCGATCGCAAACGAAACATCGTCGAGGCGGTCGCCGCGGTTGCAAAGCGCCTCGGGAACACGCCGGCCGTCTGCAAAAAGAGCTACATCCATCCGGGCGTGATTCAGGACTATCTGGAATCGGGCGCGCTAAAACTCGTCGAGCGCAAGGTGCACAAAAAGACGGCCGCCGCCCACGCGCTCTCCGCCGATGAGCAGAAGGTGCTCGCGTACATCGAGCAACTTCTCACCCGCGATGAGGGCGCACATCTCAAATCACAGTTGAAAAAATCCGTGCGCAGCGCGACCACGAAGAAACGGCGCGCCGCTCGGTAAGGGCCCTACGCGGTCGGTGTCGGAAGTTTGGATGCAAAAGCGATCGTGTTGCCGCCCGGCTCGAGCACCGATATTTCGTGCATCCCGTACCACGTTTTACGCAGCGGCACGACCACGTGCAAATCGGCGATCGCGGGCACGACTTGCTCGACATCGTCGATTTCGATGTACAGCGACGTATTCGAGAGCTTGACGCTCTCGAAGGGCACGTTCAAATCCTCGGCCACGCTCGCGCGACTCTGGATCATGATCTCAACCGGCCCGAGTTCCACTTGGGCAAAGCCAATCGTCTCGCCGTGCGGGACTTCCATCGAGACCGGCCAGCCCAACCGTTTGTGAAAGAAATCGCGCGTCGGTTCCACGTTTTCGACGATGAGCACGGGCGTGCAGCGTTTGGGATGGTACATCGGGCTCCTTTGCGTATCAGAGATCGGCAAGGTGCAGAGGAACGTCGGCGTCGTGCCACGCGACATCGAATGCCGCGCGCGTCGTTGTCGCTTCATCCGGGAGATGAAGTGCGTCGAACGCGATTGCGAGGCCGAAGAGCGAGCGCGGATTGCCGCCGTTGTGTTTGAGGTCGTCCGCAAAGGTTCGTCGTGCATCTGCCGGACGCCCCGCCTGGAGGTACACGGCGCCGAGCGTCTCGCGCACCGGATAGTAAAAACTCGGCGGCTCGTTGTAACCGAGCGCATCTTCTTGTTTTACCGCATCTTCGAGCGCGGCGATCGCTTTTGCCAAGTCGCCTTCGCTACGCGCGACTTGCGCTTCGATCAGCTTGCGTTCGATCTTGCCCGCATCGTCGTTTGCAAAGGGCTCGAAGAGCTTGCGAGCTGCCGGCACCGCTGCCGTTTTTCCGGTCGCGCTCAGCGCCATCGTGCGGGCGAAGGTCTGCAGTTGCGTGGTCGGCTTCATCACGTTTGCAAGGATCGTCGTCCAGCGATGAAAGCGTAGTTGCGCTTGAAGGATCGCGATGTCGCTCGAATCGAGTTCCGAACTGACGGCGGTGGCGAGTGCCTCTTGCGACCGTCCCGCGAGAAGTTCGGCTGCGAACTTCATTGCGGCGTCGTGGTAGACGTAGTCGCCGTGCCGTGGTTCGTGCGGACCGGCACGCCACGCGGCGAAGTGCGCGAGGGCGTCCGTATTGACGGCGATTGCTTTTGCATAGTCGCCGTCGTGCAAATAAATATGCGAGGGCATGTGCACCAAATGCTCGGCTGCCGGTTCGAAATGCATCGCCGCGAGTCGATCTGCCGAGGCGCGTGCCGCCGCAAAATCCGGTGAGGATTCCATCACGTGAATGTAGAGATGATTTGCGAAGATGTGCTGCGGTTCGCGCGCGAGCACGCTCTCGAGGATCGCTCGAATCTTCTTCTCATCGCCCGTGGGTTTGCCCTGAGCGTTCCACAGATCCCAGGGCTGCAAGTCCATGAGACTCTCGGCGTAGAGTGACGCCGCATCCAAATCGTCGGGATAGCGCGCGCTGAGGTCGCGCATGGCGGCCGAGTAGCGCTGCTGCGAGCGATCGACGTCGCCTTTCTTCGTTGCACGATAGCGTTCCGCAAGCGCCGTAATGTACGCGCGTTCTTCAACGGGCGCTTTCTTTGCCAACGATTCGGCGCGGGCGAGGGCCGCACGCGCGCTTCGCGCTCCGTTGAGATCGTACGATTCATTGATGTTCGGTCCGTACGCAAGGGCGATTCCCCACTGCGCCATCGCACATTCCGGATCGGCTTGTGCCGCCTGCCGAAAGCGCGTGACGGCGTCCTGCGGATCGAACGCGTACGTCAGCGTCAAACCTTCATCGAAGAAGCGCTGCGCTTCGGGACTCGTCGTCGCAATCGGATGGTGCGCGCGTGCGAATCCCGCTTCGGCAGGCGGCGCTTGCAGCGGAAGTGCGAGTAGCGCGACGAGCATGAGTGCGGTCATCTTATCCCAAGTTGAGCAAGAGTGGAGCGAGCAAACGATTCGATCCGGGAATCGCCTCGAGCACGGTAGCGAACGCATCGATTCGGCGCGGATTTCCGATTGTCCGGTGCGCCCACGACTCGATCCGTAAACGCGCACCAACGGTAAAACGCATCCGCCGCTCGTGCGCGCGGAGCGACCGCGCGCGAACGTCACCGCGTCGCAACGCATCGATCGCAGCACGCGCGGCGCTCGCTCCGCTCTGCAACGCATGATGGATGCCGGAGCCCGAGAGCGGACTGACGAGTGAACCCGCATCGCCCGCGAGCAGCACGCCATCGGCGACGAGCGGCGTTCCACGCCAACCGAACGCCAGCGGCCACGCGCGGCGTTCTCCGATGGTCGCGCCTGCGAAGAATCGCCGTGCGGGCGAATCCGGCGCGGAAAGAAAGCGTTCGAAGGCCGCGCGCAGACGATCGGCGCCGGGTTCATCGCGCACGAACCCGAGCCCGACGTTTGCCGCGCCATCGGGTAGCGGAAAAATCCAGGCGTACCCCTCGCCCGGCGGAAGCACGAAGAAATGCATCTCCTCGTCGAGGTCGACGACGTTTGCGACGTACGCGCGCACGGCTATCCCGGCATCGCGCGGAGCTGCGCGCGGAACGTTACAGGCGCGTGCGATCAGCGAGCCCCAGCCATCGGCACCGATGACGATCGGCGCACGCATCGCTTCGCCGTTCGCGAGAACGCCGACGGTCTGCCCGTTCTCGCGAAGTAACTCGCTCACGCGTGCCTGCACGAGCGTGACGCCGTGCGTCCGGGCTTCACGCACGAGTTCCGCATCGAAGACGAGACGCGGCACGACGCGCGCTTCGAATCGCGTCGGATCCACGCGCGCGCCGGTAACCGTGCCGTTTGGGGTGTACAACCGCGCTCCGTGCAAGCGCGGATACTTCGCGAAGATGTCGCTTGCAATGCCGAGTTCGTGCAAAGCATCGATCGCCCAGGTGCCGAGGAGATCGCCGCATGTTTTGTCGCGCGGAAACTGCGCGCGATCGACGAGCGCAACGCGCAGCCCCGCGCGGGCCGCAACGATCGCCGCGGATGCACCGGCCGGGCCCGCACCCACGACGACGAGATCGAATGAGGCCTCTATCGCAGCAGCTCGGCAAGCGTCGTGCGGTTTGCCGCCTGCCCTAAGCGTGGCAGGCCGAATGCATCCTCGAGCGTTGCGAGTAGCGAATAGTGGTCGGCGTGAATGGCGCTGGTTCGCGGGCCGCGCACCTGCGGTGTGATGACGATCATCGGCGTGCGGCCGCCGCCGTTCGCACCGCAGCAGCCCACGGTCGTATCGCCTTCATCCCACACGAGAAAAATCGCACTCTTCGCCGTGTACGCGGGTGATGCGACGATCGTTCTTACCAGCGCGACGGCCGTCTGGTCACCCACATGACGGTACGCATCGACATCGGGACACGCGCGCGTTCCGTGCATGTCGTGACACTGATCGGGCACGAACCAAATCATTTTCGGTGCCTCGCTCGGATCGGCGAGCACCGTTTGCAGCGCCGCGTCGCTCGGCATCGGCTGGATCTTTGCCAGACGCTTCGGGTCGGTTGCAACCGAGCGAAAATAAACGAACGGATTGTGCTTCTGGGCGTATGCGCCGGAGCCCGGACCGCTGGTTGGGAACTGTGCGCCGAGAAACCCCGCCTGCGGCATCGCTTGCTCGTACACCGCCCAGGACACGGCGTGCGCTTCGAGTTGATCGATCAGGTTCGGCGCGTCGACCGAATGGCAGCCGGCACCGGCACCGGGGGCAAAGCAGCTCGGCGCGTCGTTCGTGATACCGAACGTCTCGCCGCCGAGCATGGAGAGATAGTTCGGGAGACTCGGATGCGTCGTCCCATAATATTCCGTAGCGACGCCGTGCTCGCGCGCAAGTTTCGTCACTCCCGGTGCCGCGGTCGCCGGGCCGACGATGTCGGCAAAATCCGCGTTCTCCATGATGATCACGAAGGCGCGATCGAGTTTGACGGGCTCGGCGGCGCCCGCTGCAAGCGTGCAGCTCATGAAGGCGAGAACGAACGCGTAAAGGCATTTCACGAGGGAGGGCTCCTCCTTTGGCAGTTGAAGCTTTGACCGATCCGGGGCTGATATGGTAGACTCCGGTGTCCCCGTCGAACGCATGGGCGCGTAGCTCAGGGGGAGAGCGCTACATTGACACTGTAGAGGTCATAGGTTCGAAACCTATCGTGCCCACCATGTTCCAAACGGCTCGCCATTCGCGAGCCGTTTGTTTTTGGGCCGAGGCATTGCCCTGCTCCAGCGCCAAAACGAACAGAGTGATTTCCGACATGTCGACCACGATTGAAGCCCTGCGCCACACGGCCGCCCACGTCCTCGCCTACGCAGTCCAAGATCTCTTTCCCGAGGCCAAGCCCACGATTGGGCCGTCGATCGAGAGCGGATTCTACTACGATTTCGACCGCGGAATCCCGTTCACGCCGGACGACCTCGCCAAGCTCGAAACGCGGATGCGCGAAATCGTCGCATCGAACTACGAGATGACGGGCGAAGCGGTCACGCGCGAGATCGCAATCGAGCGCTTCAAAGATAACCCCTACAAAGTCGAAATGGCGCGCGAGATTCCCGATGGTACTTCGATCACGCTCTACACGATCGGTGATTTCACCGATCTCTGCCGCGGCGGTCACGCACACACCACCGGTGAGATCAAGGCGCTCAAATTGATGAGCGTTGCGGGCGCGTATTGGCGCGGCGACGAGCACAAGCCGATGCTTCAGCGCATCTACGGGACCGCATTTCCGACGCAAACCGCGCTCGATGAATATCTGGCGTTCCTCGAGGAAGCCGCGAAACGCGATCACCGCAAGCTCGGTATGGAACTCGGCCTCTACTCCGTTCAGGAAGACGCCGGCGGCGGGCTGATTTTCTGGCATCCCAAGGGCGCACTCGTGCGCGGAATCGTCGAAGATTTCATTCGCGACGGCTTGCGCGAACGCGGCTATCTGCCGGTCGTGACGCCGCACATCGTCAGCGAAAAACTCTACGAAACATCGGGTCATCTCGAAAACTTCGCGCACAGCATGTTCGGGCCGATCGAAGTCGAGGGTCAGCGCTTTCGCCTCAAGCCCATGAACTGTCCCGGGCATATTTTGATCTACAAGAGCGAGGGGCATTCGTATCGCGATCTGCCGTTACGCTTTTCCGAATTCGGCACCGTGTATCGATTCGAACGCAGCGGTACGCTCCACGGACTTACGCGCGTGCGCGGATTCACGCAAGACGATGCGCATCTCTTCTGCACGCCCGAGCAGCTGCAAGGCGAATTCGAGTCGACGCTCGATGAGGCGCTGCGCTTGATGCAGGCCTTCCGATTCACCGAATTCGAGTACTTTCTCTCGACGCGCGAAGAGCGCGGGCCGACCGACGAGATCGCGGAATCCGCGATCCGCAAAGCGCTCGAATCGCACAATCTTCCGTACAAGGTCGATGAAGGCGGGGGCGCGTTCTACGGTCCGAAACTCGACATCAACCTGCACGATGCAATCGGTCGTAAATGGCAGCTCGGCACCGTGCAAGTCGACTTCGTCTTACCCGAGCGGTTCGATCTGAGCTATCGCGGCAGCGATGGCGGCGATCACCGCCCGGTGATGATCCACCGCGCGCTTGCGGGATCGATGGAACGATTCTTCGGCGTGCTCATCGAGCACTTCGGCGGAAACTTTCCGGCTTGGCTCGCGCCGACGCAAGCGGTCATCGCGCCGATCTCCGAACATCAGCTCGACTACGCCTACGGCGTCCGTGACGAGTTGCGCAAGCAAGGCTTCCGGATCGACGTCGATCCCTCGAATGAAAAGCTCGGCTACAAAATTCGGCATTGGAAGACCCAAAAAGTGCCGTACATTCTCGTCGTCGGGAAGGCCGAAGCGGCCGATGGGCTCGTCAGCGTCAATCAGCGCGGTATCGAGGCCAAGCGCGAGGCGATTACGGTCGCGGCGTTTGCCGATGAGTTGCGCGAGGCGATCGCCAAGCGCGCTTAGCCGAAAATTGACGCGGAGCAGTGGTGCATCCGCACCTCGCTTGCCGAACGGTCCCGCATGCGGTTTTCTCTGGCCACGCTGGCGTTTGCAAGCGCGGTTGCGCTGGGCGCCTGTGGTGGCGGCGGCACGACCGATAGGGGCAGGGCCGTGTCCGTCGCTGGCCCGACCGCAGCAGCAACGCCGAATTTCACGGTGCCTCGGACATTTGCTGCCGTGCTGCAAAACGTCGGCGAGAACGGACCTGAGGATGCGTTACGGATCGATGCGCTTGCAAGCGCGCCGTACGACGCTCTGCTCATCGACGAAATCGGAACGTCGTCGAGCGCATATGCAACGACCCAAGCCGCGATCGTTTCCCGTCTCCACGCAAGCGCCGGGTCGTCGCTTGCGCACAAACTCGTGTACGGGTACGTCAACATCGGCGAGGCGGAATCGTTTCGTGCGTATTGGCAACCCGGCTGGGCGCCCGGATCGCCGAGCTTCGTCTTGAGCGGGCTCGATCCCAATGGATTTGCAGGCGACTATCCCGTCAATTTTGCCAGCCCCGCTTGGCAGGCCATCGTTTTTGGTACGCCCGCAAGCTTGATCGATCGCGCGATTGCCGACGGATTCGATGGCGTCTACCTCGATTGGGTTACGGGCTACGCGTTCGCGCCCGTCATTGCGGCAAACCCGAACGCGCAATCGACGATGGCAACATTCATCTCCGCCATCGCAACGTATGCAAAGGCGAAAAAGCCGGGGTTTACGATCGTCGCGCAAAACGCACGCGAGCTCGTAACCGATAGCCGGTATCTTCAGGCCGTCGATGCCGTGCTCCAAGAAGATCTCTTCTTCTCCAATTCCGCGACGCAGGCCGGCGACATCGCTCAGAACGGCGCGGTCACAGCGCAGTTGTTGATGGAATTTTCGCAACTCCGTTTGGCGGGGAAACCCATCTTCTCGATCGACTATGCAACGACAGCGGCAAACGCGACGAGCGCCTACACGCGAGCGCGCAGCGCCGGCGTGATCGAATACGTGAGCGACCGCGCGCTAGGCGCGCTCAGCTCGTTCCCACCGCCGTAACGAGGCTCGCGTCGGCTTCACCGCTCAGGCTTTCGAGGGTTGTTCCCGTGGACACCAGTACAGGGTTCGCCCGGCGACGAGCGTGCTTTGAACGATCGCACCACAGCGGCGACATCCCTCGCCCGTTCGATGGTAGACATAAAACGACGAACCGCGCGCGACGCGGCCGTTTGCCTTCGGCCGGTCGGCCGGGTCGGTCGTCACGATGCGTCCCGCGCGCACGCCCGCGCGCATCAGTTTTCCGAGGTCCGTCCACGCGGCATCGAAAGTCGCTCGCTCGAGCGATGTGCCGGGAGCAAACGGATCGATCCCGTGGCGATACAATATTTCGGCGCGATAGATGTTGCCGATGCCCGCGATGACCGATTGGTCCATGAAGAGTTGTGCGAGTGAAACGCGGCTTTTTCGAATGCGGGCGTAGGCGCGTTCGGGTTCGCTATCGGCCCGAAGCGGATCGGGACCGAGTCGTGCGAGGATCGCGTCGCGTTCGCTCGGCGAGAGCAAATCGCAGGCCGCCGGGCCGCGCAAATCGAGCCACGACGCCTTCGTTTCCATGCGCACGCGCAATGCGCCGACAGGTTCGGGTGCCGGTTCGTGTCCGCTTCGAACGCGGCCGTAGAGTCCGAGGTGCACGTGCAGAAACACGTCATCCTCGAAATCATAGAAGAGATGTTTGCCGTAGGCATCGATCGCCGCCAGTCGGCGACCGTCGAGCAGCGCGGCTCCGTCGGCGAATCGTTCCATGATCGTGGAGACGCGAAGCCTCTCGCCGACGAAGAGCGGGCGCTGGTCGCGCGCGAGACGGTGGATCGTGTGACCTTCAGGCATCAGGATGAGGGACGCCGCAACGCTCGGCCGTGCTCCCGGGGTTACACGGGTCGTGCTGCTTCTTGGAATCGAGACCTCGTGCGATGACACCGCGACCGCCGTCGTGCGTGACGGCTCGCACGTGCTCTCGAGCGTCTCCACCAATCAAGATATCTTTCATGCGAAGTACGGCGGCATCGTCCCGGAGATCGCCAGTCGCCAGCACGTCGCGCTCCTTTCCGCTGCGATCGAAGACGCGCTCGCGCGGGCCGATACGCCGCTGGCCGGTATCGACGGGATCGCCGTCACGGCTGGCCCCGGATTGATCGGCAGCCTCGTCGTGGGTGTTGCGGCAGCAAAAGCGCTCGCCTTCGCGACCGGCAAACCGCTCTATGCGGTCAATCATTTGCACGGACATATTTTCGCACCGTTTCTCGATACGGGCATCGAACCCGCGTATCCGTTTCTCGCGCTGCTCGTCTCCGGCGGTCACTCGCAAATCGTCGCGGTCGATGGGCCGCGCGCGATGCGCGTTCTCGGTCGCACGCGTGATGATGCAGCGGGTGAGGCGTTCGATAAGACGGCGCGTTTGCTCGGCCTGCCGTTTCCAGGCGGTCCGGCGATCGATGCGCTCGCGCGCGAGGGCAATCCGAGCGCCATCGCGTTTCCACGCCATCGTCCGGATGCGGGCACGCTCGACATGTCGTTTTCGGGTGTGAAAACGTCGGCGCGTTATCTGCTCGAAAGAGAACCGCAGCGCGACCGCGCCGATGTTGCCGCATCGTTTCAAGCCGCCGTCGTCGACGTGCTCATCGATCGGTTAGCGCGCGCCGCAAACGATGCCGCGTATAGGTGCGCCGTGCTCTCCGGCGGCGTTGCCGCAAACTCAGCGCTGCAAAGCGCCTTTCGTGCGTGGAGCGAACGCACCGGCATCCCCGGATACATTCCCGAGCGCCGATTCTGCACCGACAACGCCGCGATGATCGCTGCGGCCGCCGATCGTCAAGGTGAGCTCGTGCGCGCCGATCCCGTGACGCTAACGGCGAATCCGAACTTCGCATTCAGCTAACGCCTCGGCGCACGAAGCGAAACGGGCTTCGCGTGCATCAAACCGGGTGTTCGAGCGTCCAGACGCGGATCGCGGAGGCGACGGCGCGATGTTCGAGCGGATGCAAGGCGTTTGCGAGCGTCTCTTCTTTTGTATTGTTCGGAACGGCATAGGGAACGCGCGTGAGCGGTGCGCCACGATCGGGTTTGTCGTTCACCCGATGAACGGTGACCCCCGACCAGCGCACTCCGGCTGCGGCTTGATCGCGGATCGCCTTTGCACCGCGATAGACCGGCAAAACGCTTCCATCCGGATACGCAACGGTGTCGCTCGACGTATCGTACGGCAAGAACGCGGGATGGACGTTGAGGACGTCGGGAAACCGGTCGAGAAACGTTTTGTTCACCAAGTGCATCCAGCCAAGGAACAAGACCAGTTCCGGATTTCCTATCGAGACCGTTTCGAGCAGCTTCTCATCGTAGGCATCGCGCGTTTGACGGACGCGGTCCCAAACGAGCGGATGGACCTGCGGAATCTTCGCGCGTTGCGCGCGCACTAAGGCTTGCGCGTCTTTCTTGTTTGCGATCACGGAGACGATCTCGATCGGCAGCGAGCCGTCGTGCACGCGATCGATCACGGCTTGGGCGTTGGTACCGTCGCCCGAGGCAAGAATCGTCGTGCGGTATTTCTTGGGTTCGTCGATCTCGAATTCATCGACCGTCTCGGCTGCGGCAATGCGTTTGTAGTACGCGATGAGCCGATCGCCGCCGACGGCGGGAACGAGTGCGCGCGCGTACCCGATTTGTCGCAGACCGGCAAGTGCCGCGAGCAGCAGCAGCTCGCCGATTCCCGTTTTGCGATGATCGCGTTTGACGCCGAACGGGCCGAAGATTCCGACGTCGCTCTCATTCGTCCAGCGTTTGAGCCAGCGGAACGGTAAGCCGCGCGCGTCGAATGCCGCAAAGCCGACGATCTCATCGCCTTGTTCGGCAAGAAAGCACTGCGACTTGCGCGTCTCGCTCGACCAACTACTCGGTCCGAAGACGAGATCGATCCACGAGAGAATGCGCTCGTTCGGTCGCGGGATGTGACGCAGCGTGTAGCCGCGCTTGTGCGCCTCACCGACGAGTCGCGGCAATTCTTCCGCGGCGAACGTTGCGTTCGTGAGATCGACGAGCAGATTTTGCACTTACGTGCGAGCGGCGTGAATGATGACGGGCGCTTGACCCTCGAGGCGCTTCTCCACCCAGCCGATGACCCGCGCGCCGGGAACGGCAGCGATGGCTTTCTCGGCATCGAGGAACGGCAGAATGATCGTGTAGCCGATGCCCATGTTGAAGGTACGATAGCGTTCTTCGTGGCCGAGCTGACCGCGCCGAACGAGTTCGGTGAAGATCGCCGGAACCTCCCAGCGTTCCGCCTCGAACACGGCCTTGAGGCCTTCCGGGAGCGTACGTGGGACGTTTTCGAGCAAGCCGCCACCGGTGATGTGCGCCATCGCCTTCACATCTGCGACGGCTTGAATCTTGCGCACCGCATCGTAATACGACGGATGTTCGGCGAGCAGCAAATCGGCGTACGTCGTATCGGCAAACGGGTGCAAGTATTCATCTTCGCTGATGAGTTTGCGGGCGAGTGTATAGCCGTTGGTATGCAGTCCGACCGATGGCAACCCGACGATGGCATCACCAGCGGCGACGCGTTCGCGATCGGGGACCGCATCGACGTCGACCATGCCGACGATCGTCCCGGCAAGATCGAAATCGCCCGGCTGATAGAGGCCCGGCATCTCGGCGGTCTCCCCGCCAAGCAGCGCCATCGTATGCGCGCGGCAAGCGCGGTGCACGCCCCCAACGAGATCGGCGGCAACTTGCGGGTCGAGCTTCCCAACGGCCAGATAGTCGAGGAAGAACAGCGGCGTCGCGCTCATCACCAAGATGTCGTTGACGCAGTGGTTGACCAGATCCGCCCCGACCTGATCGTAGCGCTCGAGGGCAGCCGCGATAAGGATCTTCGTCCCCACGCCATCAGCCGAGCCGACAAGGGCTCTCCTCTCATCTCCGGGCAACTTGAACAGCCCACTAAAGCCGCCGATGCCACCAATCTGATTTGGATGCGTCCAACTCTCCGTGACGGCCCGATATTTCGCAACCGCTTCGTTTCCGGCGGCGATATCCACCCCGGCGCGCGCGTAGGCATCGCTCATGACAGGGTGCGTCCAAGGCTACGCACGAAACGCAAGTTTTTGGTCATTTTCTCAGGCCAGACGTTCCCTCTCCCGAAAGGTTCATCATGCAAGTTCGCATCGCCAGTGATGCGGCGTTAGCCCAGTCGGCTGACGCACTCGTCGTCCCGGTCTTCTCTGATGGAAAACTCGACGGAGCGGCCGCCGAAGTCGACGCTGCGTTGGGCGGCGCGATCGCCCACATTCTCTCGAGCGGCGAGAATACGGGAAAATTGAACGAACTGACCCTCGTTCATGCGCACACCGCATCGTATAAACGCGCGCTCGTGATCGGTCTTGGCGATCGCGCGAAATTCAAGCCGAGCACGCTTGCAAAATTTGCCGGTACCGCCGTCCGTTATCTCGGCAAGCGCAACGCGAAGCATCTCGCCTTCGCGCTGCCGCAAGAAGCGACCGTGCATCCGACGCATAGCGCGTCGTTTATCGTGGAAGGCGCGCTCTCCGGAACGATCGACACGACGACCTATCGCACCGAGAAAGACAAACCGATCCTCATCGAGTCGATCGTCTTGATCACCGGCTCGCACGATAAAGCACAACTCGAAGCCGGCGCAAAACGCGGTGAAATCATCGGCCAGGCGGTCAACGTCGCGCGTTTGATGGCGCTCACGCCGGCAAACGATATGACGCCTACGCACATGGCGAACCGCGCAAAGGAAGTCGCCGTCGAATCGGGACTCGAATTTTCGATGCTCGACGAAGATGCGATGAAGAAAAAAGGCATGGGTTCGCTGCTCGGCGTTTCGCGTGGTTCGGACGAACCCGCTACCATGTCCGTTCTCAAATACATGGGCGACCCGAGTTCCAAAGAAATTCTCGCACTCGTCGGTAAGGGCCTCACCTTCGATACCGGCGGCATCTCGATCAAACCCGCCGAAAACATGCACGAGATGAAGTACGACATGTGCGGCGGCGCGGGCGTCATCGGCGCGATGGCCGCAATCGGCAAACTCAAACCCAAGCTCAACGTGATCGGCATCGTTCCCTCGAGTGAAAACATGCCGGGACCGCGCGCGATGAAGCCGGGCGATGTCCTCACCGCGATGAACGGCAAAACGATCGAGGTCATCAATACCGATGCCGAAGGTCGCCTCATTCTCGCCGATGCGCTCTGCTACGCAGCCGAACTCGGCGCGACGCGCATCATCGACTGCGCGACCCTCACGGGAGCGTGCGTCGTTGCACTCGGCAGCGCGGCTGCCGGCACGATGACCAACAACGACGAGTTCGTGAAACACTTCCTTGCAACGGTTGCCGACAGCGGCGAACGGTATTGGCAGTTGCCGCTCTACGATGAGTTCTCGACAACCGTGAAGAGCGAAATCGCGGACTTGCGCAATTCCACGGGTCGCATGGCCGGCAGCGAGACGGCGGGCGCATTCTTACGCGCCTTCGTCAAAGAAGAAACGCCGTGGATTCATCTCGACATCGCCGGAACGGCGTACCTCGATGCCGAGTCTCCCTTCTTGGCCAAAGGTCCGACCGGCGTTCCGGTGCGTGCCTTCGTTACCTACGTCGAAGAGATGGCGAAGAACGGCGTGCCGCATAGCAACGGCGCAACCAAAGTTCCCGCGAAGGTCTAGACCTCGATCGTAACCAAAATCGGCGGCTTCCTACGAAGTCGCCGATTTTGTTTATCCTTGGCTCCAATGCGGAACGCGTATGATATGAATCCGCAAGAACCCGTCATCGACGATCCGGACATGCCCGCCCAATCCCCAATCGATGATGTCGACGATCCGGCGACACCCGACGCGCCCGATTCGTTTACGGTCTGAGGCTGCGCGTTCGTCGCGCGATCTAGCGTTCGTCTTCGGGCGGACGGCGCGGCACTGCCCACCAGGCGGAATCGCAGGCAGCGCGATCGGCTTCATCGAGCACGAGGTCGACACCGCCGAGTGAATCGGCGAGTTGCGCGACGCTCGTCGCACCGATGATCGCGCTGGTGACTTCGGGTCGGTCGAGTACCCAGCGAAGCGCCACTTGCGTGATCGATTTCCCGCGCGATTTCACGTCCTCGGCAAGATTCTTTGCGATCTCGACCTGCGCGTCTTGAAAGTAGCGAGCACGATAGAGATCGCCCGAAGCACCAAGCGTGAACCGGCCTTCTTTCGGCATCGTCGTACCGGACGAGTATTTGCCGGTAAGCAATCCGCCGGCGAGCGGGTTGTAGGTGATCACCCCGACGCCGTGTTCGAACGCAGCGGCCAGTAGTTCGCGCTCCAGTTCGCGATAGAGTAGGTTGTAACGCGGTTGAACCGCATCGAAGCGGGCGATGTTTCGCTTGTCGCTTTCCCAGAGCGATGCCATCAGTTGGTGACCGAGCACGTTGCTGCAACCACCGTAACGAATTTTTCCCGCTCGCCGAAGCGTATCGAAGGCTTCGAGCGTTTCATCGATCGGCGTCGCCGCATCCCATTTGTGGATGTAGAGCAGATCGATGTAGTCGGTCTGCAGGCGACGCAGCGAATCGTTCACCGCCGCGATGATATGGCGGCGGGAGTTACCCCAATCGTTTGCGCCGGGGCCCGTTTCGATGTGGCACTTCGTTGCCAGCACGTAGGCATCGCGGCGGCGTTTAAGCCACCGTCCGATATACTCTTCCGTAATGCCGACCGTTGCGATCGACGTCGGGATCGGATACGCATCGGCGGTATCGATGAAGGTGATACCGCGCTCCGCCGCCAGGTCCATGATCGCGTACGATGTCGGCTCGTCGCACTGATTTCCAAAGGTCATGGTCCCAAGCGACACTTCGGAGACCATCAGGCCGGTCCGGCCCATTCGCTTTTGCTTCATACCCGAGCGTTTTTACCTCGGACATAGCGCTTCCGCCCGGGGCTAGCCGTCTTCGTTTTTGCGGCGTCGATAGTCCGCGTCTTTGGCCGCCTCATCCGCGTAGTCTGTGGTCTCGACGTTCTTGCGCGCTTGATCGAGCAGCGGATCGTTTTCGAGATCGCCGATCGTCGTCGGATTCAAATACAGGGAACGATTGATTTCGTTCGCGACGCTTGGGGTATTCGGGACTTTTTTATCGGTCATAAGAACCTCTCAGCATTGCGCTTACCCACAACGACCCCGTTCCAAGACAAATATCTGCATGCGAGCGGGAAGGGCGGCCTTCGCGGCGTAGCGCCGACCATGATCGAACGGGGCATCCACGATGTCGGGGGCTTAGACGAGGGTCCAATCGACCGTAGCGAGCACGACCGCGCCTTTTGGGAGCAACGCGTCGATGCGCTGCTCGTGCTCCTGACGAATCCCAAGCGCGCCGGAGGGCGATTGATGACCGTCGACGAGTTGCGTCGGGGGATCGAATCGCTCGGTCGTGAGGCCTACGATACGCTCGGTTATTACGAGCGTTGGATTACGTCAATTACGGCGAACATGCTCGAAAAAGGCGTCGTCACCGTCGACGAACTCGGCGCGAAGCTCGCCGCGATCGAGACGCGCGAGCGCAACGGATGACGCTCTTCGCGACGGGCGCGCGCGTACGCGTCAAGCCCCACTATCCACCGGGACACGTGCGCGTACCACGCTACGCGCGCGGCAAGACCGGCACGATCGAACGGATCTGCGGCACGTTCGACAATCCCGAGCGACTCGCATACGGCAAAACCGGCGACTCGCGCACGCTCTATCGCGTCCGATTTGCCAGTGGCGATCTGTTCGCGACGGCCGCTCCGGCGGATACGATCGATATCGAAATCTACGACCACTGGTTGGAGCCGGCATGAGCGACGATCACGCACATCCTCATTCGCACGATGACGAACGCCCGCAAACCTATCACGAGCGCCTTTCCGTCGCGCTGTTCGAGTTGCTCGTCGAAAAAAACATCGTTACCGCAGCCGACGTGCAAGCGGAAATCTCCGCGATGGAAGGACGAACGCCCGAACGTGCGGCGCACCTCGTTGCACGCGCATGGAGCGATCCGGACTTCAAAGCACGGCTGCTTGCCGACGGCAGCGCCGCGATGCGCGAATTCGGGATCGATCCGGGCGTGATGCACCTGGTCGTCCTCGAAGATACCCCCGAGGTGCACAACGTCATCGTCTGCACGCTCTGCAGCTGTTATCCGCGCATGTTGCTCGGCGTGCCGCCCGGCTGGTACAAGAGTCGCGCCTATCGCGCGCGCGTCGTGCGCGAGCCGCGCACCGTGCTCGCGGAATTCGGGCTCTCGCTCCCGGATCGTGTGGCGGTCCGCGTTCACGACAGTACGGCGGACATGCGCTACGCCGTCTTACCGCTGCGACCGCCCGACACCGAGCACTGGAGCGAAGAGCGATTAGCGACCCTGGTCACCCGTGATGCCATGATCGGGACAGCGCTCGCGCGCGATCCAACGGCAATCTCCGCCTAGCCTTGCTATCAAAAGGGGACCGCTGGCGGGCGGGACACAGAATTCGACGATTACGTTCCCGAGCCGCCACCAATGTGGAAGACATATTTTACGATCGTCCGATCGAGCGTTCGATACGCTGCCGGCGTTCCAAAATTGAGGTAGAGTTCGTTGCCGTTCGAAAAGCGAGCGTGCAGCGATCCTGCAAGATTCGTACCCGGCTGCGCGTAGCCGCCCAGCCCGTTGATCGAGCGCAGCGAGAGTGCGAAACTCGTATCGCGTCCGAACGATCGCGTGATCGAGAGGCGACGCAGAATCTGGCCGTCAGCGTCACCGGAGGTCGCCCGTTCGCGCGTCGTGTCGTATTCGGCCGCAAGCGCGAACGGGCCGAATGCGCGCGATGTTGTTGTGTTGGTCGTTTGTACGAACCCCGCGCGCAAGGTCGCGGAACTGCCGCAAAATGCCGCCTGCGGGACCGCACCCGAACACGGGACCGCAAATGGTCCGAATGCATACGTGAAGTCGATCGGCGTCGGCGTTCCATCGCGATAGCCAATCGCGAACGAGTGTTGGTTGAAGACGAATGACTGCGGGTTCGTGTAGAACGGGTATGGTCGATCGTAGGTGCGCAATTCGCTCGTCACCGGGCCACCCCCGATCGTAAGCAAATTGCGAAATGTGAGCGAGAGCTGCGCCAAGGCCAATGCCTCGTGTGCGCTTCCGCTGCGATCGGCCAGCCGCTCCCCGAACGCTGCAATCGAATACGATTTTATCGCGCCTCCCGCTACCCCGTTATAGGAAAAGAGCGCCTGCGGGCCGCGCACGTCGGCGAGCCGCGTGTATCCCTCGATTGGCGCGTACTGCGGCCCAACATCTTTCCAATCCACGAACGCCGTGATGCGCTGATTCGAAAAGATCTCGGCAACCGTGAAATTCTGCGCGAGCGATGCATCGGAAACGAACGATCCCGTCTCAAATCGATCGAGTACGAACGTCGACTCACCCGTGTGGAGGTTGCGCCGCGTGAAGCCGATACTCGTGGTCGCGTCGCTCCCCTCGGCGTGATGCGATTGGATGCTCGAGATCCCAAAGCCGAAGGGTTGACGCGTCGTTCCATAGCCGTAGGCAATCGCTGTGTCGTCAAAACCGGGTCCGTGCACTTCGAGCGCACCGATCGATTGCGAGCCGACCGAGCCTTCGATTTTTACGCCGCGGTCGAAGGTGCCGATAAATGGTGTGTACAGCGGCACGTCTGCGGGACCGTTGACCGCGATCTGCGCGAACGGCTCTATCGTTGCAATCCCTTGCGAGAAAAACGGCCGAAATTCGGAGAGTCCGCGCCGAAATTCTTGCGGCGCGATCGTTTGCTGATCGACCTCAACGTTGGAAAAATCCGGATTGAGCGTGCCGACGAATGCCAGTGTATTCGTGAACGGAATCGAGAGATCGAGTCCGGTCGTGCGGGGATTCTGCGCGGAGAAGTTACCCGAGGCCGTTTGGAACTGCTTGCGATCCGTGCCACCGCTCGCAAGGCCGTACACATCGGCGTGCGGCTTTGGCCGGGTGGCTTGCGCGGCAACGGCGATGTTTGTAAGCAACGGCCAAAACGTCGGATCGTCGAACGAGGATGCGGTCGGATCGTAGGCCCAGGTGTAGTCTTCGTTCGTTTGCGAGAGATGCCGCACGAGGTTGATCCGCCACGATTGCGTCGCGCCAGGCTCCCCGCGTAGGGCCTCGAGCGGGATCACGAGTTGCGCGTTCCAACCCCCCGCCGTCGGGGCGGCGATGGCTGTCCATTGGGGACGGAATCGCGCCGACTCCGACGACGTCTCAAAACGCACGCCGTGGGGATTCACGCCGAAGGTATACGTTCGTTTCCCGACGCCGCTCGTATCGAGCTCGACCGTTACGCCGTCATCGACGCTCGACGCCGAGTCGTTCACGGTGGTCGTGGCAACCAGCGGCACACCGCGCTGTTCGCAGACGAAGCCGACGTACAGATGGGTTGCATCGTACAGAACGTAGGCGGTCGTCGCGTGCGGTGCGCTCTTCCGGGTCGTAAAATCGATGAAATCGGTCGCCGTTACCCCGGTCTTCCAGATCGGATCGGCAAGGCTCGGATCGGTACTCGGTGGCTGCGGTGCGGCGACCGCGGCGAATGATCCGGACCGGGTTGTTGCGGCTACGGCGGGAGAGGCAATGAGCAAACAGAGCGCGGATGCTGCGCTCACAAGTAGGCGAGTTGACACGTGGAAACTCCTTAGCTGGTGCGACCTTGCCTAACGCGGCGTCGCGTGCGGTCGAGAACGGAAAAGATGGTCAACATCCACATCGTGAGCGCGGCGGCAATCGATGCGACGGCGATGAAGCGGGCGCGAATCGTCGCATCGGCAACGACCTCCGCCGCTGATCGCGATTCGGCGACGAGCACGAGTGGATCGATCGCCGCGATTTCGCGATTGATCTCCAGGCGCGCACGTTGCGGGTCGAGCGACGTCTGCGCCGCGATCGTCAGAACGGGTATCGCTTGCTGCGCGAACGATTGAACGAAGAGCGGCTCGGGCGGTTTTGAGAGATCGTGCATTCGCACGGGCGCGAGCAGACCGACGATTGTGTAGTGCAATTTCGGCGACCCGTTGAATCGTATCGTACGTCCGATGACGTTGGTGGAATCGAAATACGCTCGCGCAAATGTTTCGTCGATCAGCACGACGGTTGGATGGCGCGTATCATCGGATGCTCGAATGTCACGGCCGCTCACGCGATGATAGCCCGCGAGGTCGAGAAAGCCCGGGCCGACGGAAATATATGCACCCTCGATCGCGCGCCCGCGGGGATTTTCTTTTCGATCGATGGACAAATTGATATGATACATACTCAGCGGGCCGGTCGAACCGATCGCAACGCGCTCGAACGCCGAATCGCGTTTGAGGCGCGCTTCCAGCCGGTGCGCGAATGTGCCGAACGCACCAAAGCTGCGATACCGTTGCTCATCGAGGACCAGGCTCGCAAGAATACGGCCCGACGATCCGAGATCGCCTGTACGCGCAAGGGCCGCCTGCCAGTCGCGGGTCGTGGCGATCGCAAGCACCGTAATTCCCAAAGCGGCAAGACAGCACGCGGCGTCGATTGCGCGGCCGCGTCGAAACCTTCCTGGACGCATCACGGCGGCAACGAGCAGCACGACGAGGGCGAGCCCGATAACGATCGGCGCCGCCGCCGGACCAACGGTCAGTGGCCGAATATGCGGCACCGATTCGAGTGCGTCGGTGCGCGTTAGCGCCGCCATCGCGCCGATCGCGCCCGCGACGAGAGCGACCATACCGACGGTGATGCGACGTCGAATTGTGCTCCCGGCTAGCATCGCTCCAACGGAGAACATTGCGATGATGGCAATCGCGCACGCAATACCGAAGACGATGACAATCGTACGCGGCGCTCCGCTGCGATCGTCGATTGAGAGCGGAACGACCCGCAGCGCTGCGTTCTCCTTGCCAAAAGAGTGGCGGAGCGCGCGCTGCGCTCGCTCGGGCGTGTCCCCCGATCGCAAGCGTGAAATCGTGCGATAGGTTTGCCAGTCGCGGTCGTCTCTATTCGTCTTGGGCAACGAATCGGCAACATAGATATCCGCGCGGTTTTCCGGCAGCGCGAAATCATCCGTGAGGACGCCGACGATCCGATGATCGATGCCGCCAAAGCGAATCGAGCGCCCGATGATTCGGGGGTCACGCGCGAAGTCTCCACGCCACGTCGCGGCGGTGAGGACGATCGACCCGGCGTCGCGCGCCGAGAGCGGTCGACCGAGGAGCGTATGCGCGCCGAGAATCTCGAAAAGGTCTCCGAACGTTCGCACGACCGCAACGTGCCGCGTCTCCCCAGACAATGCCGCATCGAGCGGCCGCACGTTGTACGCACTCGAGGCCGCAAAGACGTTACGATCGGCGAGTAAGCGGTGCACGACCTCGGTCGATGTTCCGAGCGCCGTCGGCCCAGTATCGAGCTGGACCAACCGCTCTGCCGCCGGATAGGGAACCGGTCGCAACACGACCGCATCGACCAAGACGTAGGCGCAGACGAGCATCGCCACCGCAAGTGCAGCCAGGGCCGTCGTCACGGAAACGTGCACGGTTCGACGGATGTGCGCCGGCGATCCAAAATGCGTGGAGAGATGTTCGCTTGCCAGTGACGCGACGACGTCGCTTGCAATCCGAGCGAAAAAGCGGATGCGACCGAGCGGACCTTCGTGCATCGCATCGCGCAGCCGCTCACGAAAAACGAGCCGCATCTCGTTTCCAAAACGCTCGCGAAAATGCAAGGGGTAGATCGCCACGAACCATGCGTAGAGCGCCTCGGCGAGGCTGACCGGGCGCTGCAGACTGCCTCTCATGAGGTACGCACCGGAACGATCCGCCGCACCGTCGCGAGCTGTCGCTCCAGACGCGCCGTCTCCGCCGCGATCACGCGGTTCCCAAGCCCGGTCAGGCGATAGTATCGCCGTCGTTCGTCTTCGCACCCCTCGTCGTCAGGCTTGGGTTCGGTTTCCTCGACGAGTCCTTGTCCCAACAACCGTTTGAGCGAGCCATACAGGGTGCCAGGACCCAGGGTCATCGCCCCGTTTGTCTGCTCTTCGACCGCGCGCATGATCGCATAGCCATGCTTCTCGCAATCGGCAAGCGCCAAGAGCACGGCGAATACTTGAGGGCTTAACGGCAGAAACGATTCGGGGGATCCGCTTTCCAATGCACCTAACTCCTACGCCACGC
>Ga0123338_10001468_pt1 | contig 22808 bp, 20 predicted proteins | sample grotaG_FD_89793 | JGI IMG/M metagenome (GOLD analysis project Ga0123338, IMG submission 89793) | Glacier valley bacterial and archeal communities from Borup Fiord, Nunavut, Canada, to study Microbial Dark Matter (Phase II) -... | ecosystem: Environmental > Aquatic > Freshwater > Ice > Glacier ...
AAGTCGTGGGCCAAGGTGCCGCACTCGAGAAAGGCGTAGAACTTGTCCTTGACGAATTGCGGCAGGCTGTGGGGCCCTCGCGAAGTGCATGCGGCGCGATGGGTCGAGGTGCAGGCGGGCCGCCGGGTAGCCGGCCGCCGCCAACGTCAGCTTGTGGCCGAGAGAAGCCGGTCAGAGCACTTCAGACCTTCGGGACAAAATTGGCGCCATCAACCGGGCTTCCTTCTTCCGATCACCCTCTCAGGTTGTCGATCAACCGATCGAGCAGCCTCCCCAGCTGCTTCTGATCCGCCTCCCCCATGCCCCGGAACACGCTCCGCTCCCTCTCCTTGGCCGGTACGCCGATCCGCTCGTAAAGGCGTTCACCCTCGGCGCTCAAGCGAAGGAGCAGCCTTCGCTTGTCGTCGCCATCGACTTTGCGCACCACGCGACCACGGCGGAGCAAAGCCGCCAGGGCTCGGCTCACGCTCATCTTGTCGAGGCCCGTGATCGCGGCGACCTCGCTGGCGGCCACGCCGGGATGATTGGCAAGCACGAGCAGCACGCGCCATTCGTTCAGGCTCAGCTGGTGGGCCTTGCCGATCGATTCGGAGAAGGGCCGCGCCGTGAGGTTGACGACGCGCACGAGCTTGAAGAAGATGGAATCGTCGGCCGGCAAGGCGGTACGGTGCGACGGCACGGCTTCGCTGCTCGGCACGACCGCGCTCACGCCTTGCGCGTCTTCGCCACGATCTCCTCGACGCGGCTGACGAGTTGCGGATTGGTCTGCGCCTTGTAGCGCGCATACGGCCGCCGTGCCGCGATCTGCCAGGCTTCCATTTCGGGCGCCGTCGGCACATGGACGGCGACTCCGAGCGCCGAGACGCGCTCCACGTCTTCAGCGAACAGCTTGCGAACGAGCTGGACCTGCTGCTTTGCCGCATCGACCGCGGCTTCACGCACGATCTTCTGATCGGCCGGCGTCCAGCTCGCCCACACGGGCGCGGCGATCGCGAACAGCAGGATGTCGTTCGAGTAGTTCCACTTGGTCACGAACTTCTGGCCGAGGGTGTGAATCTTCGCGGCGAGGAAGACCTCGAGCGGATTCTCCTGGCCGTCGATGGCGCCCGAGGCGAGCGCGGGCTGGGCGTCGGCGAAGCTCATGAAGGTCGGGTTGGCGCCCATCGAGGTCATGATGTCGCCGTACATCGGGCTGCCGACGACGCGGATCTTCAGGCCCTTCATGTCGTCGGGCCTCAGCACCGGCCGCTTGCTGTTGCTGATCTGGCGGTAGCCGGTCTCGCCGATCGCGAGCGGCTCGGCGCCGGCCTTTCGCACCATGTCGAAGTAGGCCGTGGTCAACGCGCTGTCGGCCATCACCGCGTCCCAGGCCTTGTGGTCGGGCATCAGGAACGGCAGCGTGAAGATGCCGAGCTGAGGCACCGTCGAGGTCCAGTTGATCGGGGCGCCGCAGAGCACGTCGATCACGCCCTGGCGCATCGCCGAGAACTCGCGGTCCTGCTGACCCTGCACGAGCGATGCCCCCGGGTACTGCTTGATGACGATGCGGCCGGCGGTGCGCTCCTTCACGAGGTTGAGGAAGATCTCGCCACCCTTGCCCCACGCGAACGCCGGCGGCACCACCGTCGACATCTTGTACTCGGCCTTGTAGGCGGTCTGTGCCGAGGCGATGCGCGGCAACGCGATGGAGGCCGCAGCAGCGGCCAGCGATTTCAGGACGACACGGCGATGACCCATGGGCTTTGACTCCTCGGCTGGCGGATCAGTAGCCCAGCCGTCGCGGCAGCCAGAGCGCGACTTCGGGGACGAACAGGACGACCAGCGTCGCGACGACGAACGACACCAGCAGCCAGCCCACCCACGGCACCGTCTCGTCGATGCGGACGTGGGCGACCCGGCAGGCGACCATCAGGTTGACGGCCATCGGCGGCGTGAACTGGCCGATCGCGATCTTCATGGTGAGCAACACGCCGAACCAGACCGGGTCCCACTGGAACGCCAGCATCAAGGGGTAGAGCAAGGGCAGGAAGACGAGGAAGATCGAGACACCGTCGAGGACCATGCCGACGACCGTCATGACGACGAAGAGGAGCAGCAGCGTGCCGGTCGAGCCGAGGCCGAGGTCCTTGACGAACGCCACCAGCGGCTCGGCGATGCCGAGCGTGTTGACCGAGTACGCGAAGATGCCGGCCAGCGCCAGCACCAGCATGATCACCGCCGAGATCTCGCTGGCTTCGCGAAAGATTGGGTAGAGGTCGCGCCAGCCGATGCTGCGATGGACGGCCGTGCCGATGAGAAGGCCATAGGCGACGGCGACGACCGCGGCCTCGGTCGGCGTGAACCAGCCAACGCGCATGCCGCCCAGGATGAGCACCGGCGCCGCCAGGCCCCACGACGCCTCGCGCAGCGACGACCAGAACGGCGGCCGCAGCGCGGCGCGGCCGGCGGCGCCGAAGCCGTGCCGTCGCGACACCAGCACCGCCGGCACGATGAGCGCGAAGCCGGCGAGCAGGCCCGGCACCATGCCAGCCGCGAAGAGGGCCGGCACCGACGCCCCGGGCACGTTGACGCTGTAGACGATGAAGGCGATCGACGGCGGGATCAGGATGTCGGTCGCCGCCGCGGCGCCGACCACGCTGGCCGAGAACGCCGCCGGGTAGCCCGCCTTGGCCATCGCCGCGATCATCACGCTGCCCACCGCGGCCGCCGTCGCCGGCCCCGAGCCGGAGATGCCGCCGAGCAGCATCGCAACCAGGATCGCGACCATCGGCAGCATCCCGGGGCCGTGGCCGACGCAGGCTTGCGCGAAGGAAACGAGCCGCTTGGCGACGCCGGAGCGATCGAAGATCGAGCCGACGAGCACGAACATCGGCAGCGCCAGCAGCGGGTACTTGGCGATGCTGGCGTGCATGTTCTGCGGTGCCGCCAACAGGCCCCACCACGGCGAATCGCCGTTGGCGGCCGCGATCGCGACCATGCCGCCGAGGCCGAGCGCGATCGCGATCGGCACGCCCGCCAGCATCAGGGCGATGAAGAGGCCAACGAGGAGCGCGGTGATCATCGAGCGCTGTCATCCTGAGCGGAGCGAAGGATCTCTGCCTCTGCATCGAGGGGATCCTTTGCTTCGCTCAGGACGACAGCGTGGAATGCACGCCGACCCGCCTGAATTGCCCGCCATGCGATCGCCAGGCAGAGCGGCGGCACGACGATCGTGAACCACCAGCGCGGCACGCCGAGCCCCATCGATGTCTCGGCCCAGCGGATCTCACCGGCGACGGTGGCCGCGAAAAGCACGGCGAGGGCGAAGAAGGTCAGCGCCGTCGCTCCTGCGGCGAGCAGCCGCAGCCGGCGCTGCCGCGCCGGGCTGCCGGCGTCGTAGAAGTACTCGATGCGGATGTGGCTGTCGCGGCCCGCGACGCCGGCGGCGCCGGCCAGCGTCATCACGACGATGAGGAAGATCGAGATCTCCTCGGTCCAGGCGAACGACTCGTCAGTGAAGTAGCGAGTGAGGACGTTGCCGAGCGTGATGACCGCCAGCGCCACCATGCAGGCGACGCCGATCGCTTCTTCGATGCTCGGACGAGTCTTCACGGAACCGCCTGCCGATGAGGTCGCCGCTCCGGATCGGAGGGCGTCAGCCGATCGTAACGATCGTTACCGTTTCGGGTGGCCCGCGTTTTCCCTCGGCAGCGCCGCTAGAGCGACGCCACCGGCACGACCACCGGCGGAACCTCGCTCTCGGCCGTGATGCCGCGCTCCAGCAACAGCCAGCGGAACTTGGAGACGGCGCGAAACGGCCGGGTTACGGCCTGGGGGCCAGGCACCGGCAGGCCGTGGGCCATCTGCAGGGTGATCGAGCGCGCGGCATCGGGGCAGATCTTGCAGAGCCAGTTGCGACCGTCCTGGATGGTGCAGTCGTCGAACTTGCCCGACGGTTCCTTCGTGCCCAGCGTCCAGAAAACGACTTCGCGATGCGGCTTGAGGGCCCGGTAGCGATATCGCGGCCCCGTGGCGACGTGACCACCGCCGCACCGATCGCCTTGCCAAGCACCGCCCACGCAATCGACCGTGTAGATCGTGCGCTCGCCCTGCATCGTGATGAAGTCGGAGGCCCAGCCGGCAAAGCCCAATGCCAGCACGATTGCAATCACCGCAGCCCATACACGCACCATCGACGAGACTCCCACCCGAAAGGGCGCCGCGATTGTGCACTGGCACCCCAATCCGCGGCACAGGGAGAGCCCTCAGTTTTTCGGGTGTTCTACCGGTTCATGTCCCGGCGACCCGGGAAGTTCGGGCAGCGCTGCCCCATCGTCGGGCTCGACAGGCAATGCGTCGGGCTCGGGCTCGTCGGTCTGGGGCATGCCGGGAAGGGTCGCCATGGGTGCGCAGTTTAATCAAGCGAGATGTCGACGGAAAGAAAAACGGGCCGCAGCGAAAGCGCTGAAGCCCGTTCATGTTCTTGGCGGAGTGGACGGGACTCGAACCCGCGACCCCCGGCGTGACAGGCCGGTATTCTAACCAACTGAACTACCACTCCTGGCTTCTGACTCTGGCGTCCCCTAGGGGATTCGAACCCCTGTAATCACCGTGAAAGGGTGGTGTCCTAGGCCTCTAGACGAAGGGGACTGAAACTCTTCTCTTGCCGCCTCTGCCCGGCGCGGCTTCATACGATCTTGTGGAGGTAAGCGGGATCGAACCGCTGACCTCTTGCATGCCATGCAAGCGCTCTCCCAGCTGAGCTATACCCCCGTCGAAACAATTGCGCGAAGCCAAAGATTATAGCCAGCCGCGTGGATCAGGGCGCCTGCAGCCGTTGGAGCACCGTCTGGCGCGGGAAGACTTCGAGCACGGCGTCGAGTGAGGGCGTCTGCGCCCGGCCACAGACGAGCACGCGAACGGCCGGGGCCAGCTGCGGCATCTTCAGGCCGTGCGCGGCCAGGGTCTCCTTGACGACGGCGGCAATCGACGGCTTCGTCCATTCGGCGCTCGCCAGCTTGTCGCGCAGGGTTGCGAGCGCTGGCCGCACCGCCTCGGTGACGTGGGCGGCGATGTCCGCAGGGAGCCGGGCAACGTCGCCGAAGACGATGGCCAGCCAGTCGGCCAGTTCGCCGCCGGTGCTGCAACGTTCGCGGAACACGGCAGCGGCGTTCAGGATGGCGTCGCCATCGGGACCGACGATGCCGCGCCGCGCGAGCTGCGCCTTCATCATCGCCAGCAAGCCGTCGTCGGGCAGTGCCTTCAGGTAGTGGGCGTTGACCCAGTCGAGCTTGGCAGCGTCCCACTGCGCCGCGCTCTTCGAGAGGTGACTGCCGTCGAACCAGTCGACGATCTGCTGCTGCGAGAAGAGCTCTTCGTCGCCGTGGCTCCAGCCGAGGCGCGCGAGATAGTTGAGCATCGCCTCGGGCAGATAGCCGGCCGCCTCGTACTCGGTGACGCTGACGGCGCCACGTCGTTTCGACAGCTTCTGCCCGTCGCTGCCGAGGATCACCGGCACGTGCGCGAACACCGGCAGCGGCGCGTCGAGGGCGTGGAGGATGTTGATCTGCCACGGCGTGTTGTTGACGTGCTCGTCGCCGCGAAAGACATGGCTGATGCGCATGTCGATGTCGTCGACGACAACAGCGAAGTTGTACGTAGGCACGCCATCGGCGCGCACGATCACGAGGTCGTCGATCTCGTGGTTCGAGATGGTGATCGGGCCCTTGACCATGTCGTCCCAGGTGACCGCGCCGTCCTTCGGGTTGCGAAAGCGCACGACCGGCGGCACGCCAGCGGGAGGTGCCGGCAGGGTCTTGCCGGGCGCGGGCCGCCAGCGACCGTCGTAGAGCGTCTTCTCGCCACGAGCGCGCTGCTGCTCGCGCATGCGCTCGAGCTCGTCGGGCGTGGCGTAGCAGCGGTAGGCGTTGCCTGACGCGAGCATCTCGTCCACCACCTCACGATAGCGGTCGAGCCGCTGCATCTGGTAGATCGGGCCTTCGTCGTGGCCGAGGCCGAGCCAGCGCATCGAGGCCAGGATCTGCTCGACCGACTCGGCGGTCGAGCGGGCGACGTCGGTGTCTTCGATGCGCAGCACGAACTCGCCGCCGTGGTGGCGCGCGAACGCCCACGAGAACAGGGCCGTCCGCGCGGTGCCGAGGTGAAGAAAGCCGGTCGGCGATGGCGCGATCCGCGTCCGCACCTTCTGGCCCGGGGCCAGTGCCGGCGCGCCCGAGTGGCCGAGACTCACAGCAGCGCCAGCCCGCGGTCGAGGTCAACGCGGATGTCTTCGACATCATCGAGCCCGACGGCGACGCGGATCATTCCCTGCGTGATGCCGGCGGCAGCGCGCTGCTCTTCGCTGAGGCGGCCGTGCGACGTGCTCGCCGGATGCGAAACGGTAGTCTTGGTGTCGCCGAGGTTGGTCGTGATCGAGCAGACCTCGGTGGCGTCGATGACCGAGAACGCCGCGGCGCGACCGCCGCGCACGACGAACGAAGTCACCGCACCGCCAACGCCGGCCTGCTGCGCCATCGCCAGCGCGTGCTGCGGGTGCGAAGCGAGGCCGGGATAGAAAACGCGCTCGACCTTCGGATGCTCCTCCAGCCAGCGCGCCAGCTCGAGGGCGCGCGCGCTCTGCGCCTGCATCCGAACGGACAGCGTCTCGAGACCCTTCAGCACGACCCAGGCGTTGAAAGGCGACAGCGTCAGGCCGGCGCTGCGCATGACCGGCACGAACTTCGCATCGATGAGCTCGACCGGGCCGCAGAGGGCGCCGGCGATGACGCGGCCCTGGCCGTCGAGATACTTGGTGCCGGAATGCATCACCATGTCGGCGCCGAGCGCCGCTGGCCGCTGCAGTGCCGGCGAGCAGAAGCAGTTGTCGACGACGAGCAGCGCACCGCCGGCGTGAGCCACGTCGGCCAGCGCAGCGATGTCGCACACCTCGGTGAGCGGATTGGTCGGGGTTTCGGCGAACAGCAGCTTCGTGTTGGGCCGCATCGCCGCGCGCCAGTCGCCCACATCGGTCTGCGAGACGAACGAGGTCTCGACACCGAAGCGGGCGAAGTCCTGGAACAACTTGATGGTCGAGCCGAACACGCTCTGCGAGCAGACGACGTGGTCGCCGCTCTTCAGCAGCGCCAGGATGAGCATCAGGATCGCCGCCATGCCGCTCGCGGTGCCGATGCAGCCGGTGGTGCCTTCCATCGCCGCCAGGCGCCGCTCCATCATCGTCACGGTCGGATTCGAGAAGCGGCTGTAGATGAAGGCCTCTTCCTCGTTGGCGAAGCGCGCCGCCGCCGTCGCCGCGTCGGGCTGCACGAAGCTGCTGGTGAGGAACAGCGCTTCCGAGTTCTCGCCCCAGGCGCTCGGTGGCAGGCCTTCACGCACCGCCAGCGTGTCGCGACCCAGACCGGCCGGCAGCACCTTGCGCGGAATCTTCTTCATGCAGCAGCCGCAGTGGCGTTCTGCAAGGTCAGCGGGCCGCGGTCCGCGGCCGCCTCTTCCTCGTCGGCCTGGCCGTGGCGCTGCGCAGCCAGCGCTGCGAAGTCGGCCTCGCTGACGTCGCCCGTGATGTAGACGCCGTCGAAGCAAGACGCCTCGAAGCCGTCGAGCTTCGGGTTGAGGGCGCGAACGACGCGCTTCATTGCCGCCACATCCTGGTAGACGAGCGCGTCGGCGCCGATGAACTGGCGGATCTCCTCGATCGACCGCTCGTGCGCGATCAGCTCGCTCTTGGTCGGCATGTCGATGCCGTAGACGTTCGGGAATCGCACCGGCGGCGCCGCCGAGGCCATGAAGACCTTGCGGGCACCGGCGTCGCGCGCCATCTGCACGATCTCCTTCGAGGTCGTGCCGCGGACGATGGAATCGTCGACGAGGAGCACGTTCCTGCCCTTGAACTCGACCTCGATGGCGTTGAGCTTCTGCCGCACCGACTTCTTGCGAACGCCCTGCCCCGGCATGATGAAGGTGCGGCCGACGTAGCGGTTCTTGACGAAGCCCTCGCGGTACGGCTTGCCGATCTTCTGCGCCAGCTGCATCGCCGACGGCCGGCTCGACTCCGGGATCGGGATGACGACGTCGATGTCCGACGGCGGCATCGTCGAGATCAGGCGCTGTGCCAGCGTCTCGCCGAGGTTGAGGCGGGCCTGATACACCGAGATGCCGTCCATGACCGAGTCGGGCCGCGCCAGATACACGTACTCGAACATGCACGGGTTCAGGCTCGGGTGGTCGGCGCACTGGCGCGCGTGGACCTTGCCGTCGAGGTCGATGAATATCGCTTCGCCGGGGGCGACGTCGCGCGTGAGCGTGTGGCCGGTGCCGACGATGGCGACCGACTCGCTCGCCACCATCACCTCGCGGCCGCCGGGCCCGTCGCCTTCGCCGAAGCAGAGCGGCCGGATGCCGTAGGGATCGCGAAAGGCGAGCAGGCCCTGCCCCGCGATGAGCGCGACCACGGCGTACGAGCCCTTGATGCGACGGTGCACCGCCTCGACGGCGTTGAAGACCTCGTTCGGCGACAGCTGCCAATCGCCGGCGGCGCGCTCGAGCTCGTGGGCGAGGACGTTGATCAAAACCTCGGTGTCGCTGCCGGTGTTGATGTGGCGGCGGTCGACGTCGAAGAGTTCCTGCTTCAGCTCGGCAGCGTTGGTGAGGTTGCCGTTGTGCACGAGGACAATGCCGTACGGCGCGTTCACGTAGAACGGCTGCGCTTCCTCTTCGCTGTAGGCGTTGCCCGCGGTCGGATAGCGGACCTGGCCGAGACCGACGCTGCCCGGCAGCGCCCGCATGTTGCGCGTGCGAAAGACATCGCGAACCATGCCGCGCGCCTTCTGCATGAAGCACTTGGTGCCCTGCATCGTGACGATGCCGGCCGCGTCCTGACCGCGGTGCTGAAGCAGCAGCAGGGCGTCGTAGATCAGTTGATTGACCGGCGCTTTCGAGATCACTCCGACGATTCCACACATGGCGGGCTCCAGGTCAGTCAGTCCGGGTGAACGAATGTCAGACGCGATTCGCGGCCGGCGGTTCTGGCGGCTCCGGCGGCGCACCGGTGGCCGCTGCGAGCCAGGGCAACAGCAACTGCAGGCCCGCATTCAACCAGACGGCGCCGAGCGAGCCCCGCCAGGCCTCGGTCCGCACCATCGGCGTATACGCGACCACGGCTGCGAGCGCCAGCAGCACCAGTGCGCCTCGGCTCAAACCGAACACCGCACCGAGCAGTCGATCGAGCGGCCTGAGCGGCGTCTTGCCGATCAGCGACGCCACCGCCCGCGCCGCCAGGCTCCAGACGACGAGCACGCCGAGAAAGGCACATGCGAACGCGACGCCGCGATTCAAGGTCGAGCCGGCCTCGCCGACCGGCAGATGCGGCGCCAGCAGCGGCCCCAGCCACAGGCCGGCGAACCAGGCTGCGAACCAGCCGGCCAGCGACAGCAACTCGAAGGTCAGGCCGCGCACCGCGCCGACCAGCATGGAGACGAGCAGCAGCGCCAGCATCGCCGCATCGACCGATCCGACCTGCGGCCATTCCATGCCAGCCGCTCACAGCGTCAGCACGACGGCGGCGAGGCCGGACGCCTTCGCCTTGGCCAACGCCGCGTCGGCCTCGGCTCGGGTCGCGAACGGGCCGGCGCGAACGCGGATGCGGCTACCCGACGGCGTCTGCGCGACCTGCGTGTAAGTCTTCAACCCCAGCTTGTCGACCTGCTTTCTGGCCTCGCGCGCGGCTTCGGCATCGGCGAAGGCGCCGACCTGGACGACGAAGCGCGAGCCTTCGGCCGCCGACTCCGATCGCCCTTCCAGCAAGGCGCGGGCACGCTCGCCGTCGTTGCTGGCGGCGCGGGCCGGCGCCGCCACCGCGGCCGGGCGCGACGCCGCAGCGATCGGCCGCGAAGCCGCGGCGGGTGCAGCGACCACCGCCGAAGCCGCAGGACGCGACTGCGCCGGCAGTGCCGGCGGTGTCGACGGCGTGATATCGCGGCCAGCGTCGCGCACCGACTCCGTGAGGAGGCCGTCGCCCGCCCGCGGTGCCGACGGCCGCGTCGCCACGGCCGGCGGCGCCGACGGCATCGCCAGCGGCGGCATCGCGTCGCGCTTCGGAATCTCGATCGGGATGTCGACGGGGACCGGCCGCGGCTGCGTCTCGAAGACGAGCGGAAAGCCGATGATGCCGATCGCGAGCAGGACGACGGCACCGATCAGGCGATGGCGAGCACGCGTGCGGGCCTGTTGGACGGCATCGGCCGGCTCGGCCTTGGCGGCCACGGCGGCGTCGCTCTTCTGCTTGAACATCGATGAATGCGGTTCGAGCCGAATGCGAGGAAAAGGCCGCCGGGATCGCCGGCGCAGCGCCCGCTCAGGCGGTGTGGCGGGCCGCCCGCTGCGGCAGGCCGTGCGCGAGCACGCCACCCACCGTATAGAACGAACCGAAGACCACGATTCTATCAGCGGGGTCTGCGGCGACCATCGCCGCGGCGAGTGCCGACACCGGGTCGGAATGCGTCACCGAGGTGACTTGGGTTGGCCGTTTGGGCGTCGTCTCGAGGCGAGTCGACAGCAGGATGGCGGTCGCGGCGCGCGGCGTCGGCAGGTCGGTGAAATGCCATGCGTCGACGAGCGGCGCCATCAGGGCGAGGATGGCATCGATGTCCTTGTCGCGCATGGCGCCGAAGACCGCGTGGGTGCGCGGAAAAAAGCCCATCTGGTCGAGGTTGTGGGCGAGTGCTGCGACGGCGTGCGGGTTGTGGGCGACGTCGAGGACGAGCGTCGGCTGGCCCGGCACGACCTGGAATCGCCCGGGCAGCTCGACTGTCGCCAGCCCGGTACGCACGGCCTGCGCGCTCACCGGCAGCCGCTCACGCAAGGCCTCGAGCGCGGCCAGCGCGCCGGCGGCGTTGAGCAGCTGGTTGGCGCCGCGCAGGGCCGGATAGCCGAGGCCGCTGAAGCGCGTCTGCCGGCCGCGCCAGCGCCATTGCTGGCGGTCGCCGTCGGTGCCGAAGTCGACACCGGCCCGGCGCAGATCGGCGCCGACGCGCGCCGCCTCTTCGATGATGCTCACCGGGGGTGACGGGTCGCTCAGCACCGCCGGCCTGCCGGCGCGCAGGATGCCCGCCTTTTCGCGGCCGATGCTCTCGCGGTCGTTGCCAAGGAATTCGGCATGGTCGATGGCGATGCTGGTGATGACGGCACAGTCGGCATCGAAGACGTTGACGGCATCGAAGCGGCCGCCGAGCCCGACCTCGAGGATCACGAGGTCGAGCGGCGTCGCTGCCATGAGGCGAGTGGTGGCCAGGAGCGTGAACTCGAAGTAGGTCAGCGAGACATCGTCGCGCGCGGCCTCGACGGCATCGAAGTGCGGCAACAGCGCCTCGGCATCGACGCTGCGGCCGTCGATGCGGCAGCGCTCCTCGAAGTGGACGAGATGCGGACTGGTGTGCAGCCCGACCCGGTAGCCGGCCGCGAGCGCGATGCTCTCCAGCATGGCGCAGGTCGAGCCCTTGCCGTTGGTACCGGCGACGACGACGACGGGCACGGCGAAGGCGATGCCGAGCCGCTCCTTCACCGCACGCACGCGGTCGAGCGTGAGCTCGATGGCCTTCGGGTGCAGGCGCTCGCAGTGGGCGAGCCAGTCGGCAAGCGTCTTCATGGGTCGCGCTCCTTGTCATCCGGAGCGAAGCGAAGGATCCCGGCGCTTCGACCGGCGAGATCCTTCGCTGACGCTCAGGATGACAGTTGCTTCATGCCACCGCGTCGGACGGCAGGCGCTGCAGCATCGCCAACTGGCGGGCGATCGTCGGCCGCAGCTCGCGGCGGTCGACGATCATGTCGACCGCGCCGGTCTGGACCAGGAATTCGGCGCGCTGGAAGCCTTCGGGCAGCTTCTCGCGCACCGTGTTCTCGATGACCCGCGGGCCGGCGAAGCCGATGAGCGCCTTCGGCTCGGCGACGACGACATCGGCCACGAACGCGAAGCTCGCCGACACGCCGCCCATCGTCGGATCGGCGAGGACGCTGATGTAGGGCAGGCCGGCCTTGGCCAACCGGGTCAGTGAGGCGTTGGTCTTGGCCATCTGCATCAGGCTCAGCAGGCCCTCCTGCATGCGGGCGCCGCCGGTCGCGGTGAAGCACACGAACGGCGTCTTCTGCTCGATCGCGGTGTGCACACCGCGAACGAATCGCTCGCCGACCACCGAGCCCATCGAGCCACCCATGAAGTCGAACTCGAAGCAGGCGGTGACGACGGGCAGGCTCATCAGAGCACCGCCCATGACGACGAGCGCATCCGTTTCGCCGGTGTTCTCGAGCGCATCTTTCAGCCGCTCCGGGTACTTCTTGCTGTCCTTGAACTTCAGCGCGTCGACCGGCAGGACCTCCTGGCCGATCTCGTAGCGACCTTCGGCGTCGAGGAAGGAATCGAGCCGGGCACGGGCGCCGATGCGGTGGTGGTGGCTGCACTTCGGGCAGACGTTGATGTTCTTCTCGAGATCGGTCTTGTAGAGCACGGTCTCGCAAGCGGGGCACTTGACCCATAGGCCTTCCGGGACCGTGCGCCGCTCGCTCGGATCGGTCGGCTGGATCTTCGGGGGCAGCAGTTTTTCGAGCCAGCTCATGAGTCGGGTTCCTTCGGTGTCAGGCGTCGAGGGCGGCACGGATCTCGGCGACGAAGCGGCCCGCCACCACCGGCGCATCGGCTTCGCTGCACGGCTCGAGCCGCTGGATGAGGGCACTGCCGATGACGACCGCGTCGGCCACCTCGGCGACGGCACGAGCCGTCGCTGCGTCGCGGATGCCGAAGCCGACGCCGACCGGCAATTTCACGTGAGCCTTGATGCGCGGGATCATGTCCTTGACGGCGTCGATGTCGAAGTGGCCGGCACCGGTCACGCCTTTCAGCGACACATGGTAGACGTATCCGCTCGCGACCTCGGCGACGCTGGCGATGCGCGCCTCGCTCGAGGTCGGCGCGATCAGGAAGATCGGATCGAGGCCTCGTGCGCGCAGTGCGGACGCGAACTCGCTGCACTCCTCGGGCGGGTAGTCGACGACGAGAACGCCGTCGACGCCGGCTGCTCGCGCGTCGTCGGCGAAGCGCGTTACGCCGTAGCGTTCGACCGGGTTGGCGTAGCCCATGAGAACGACTGGCGTTGCAGGATCGACGGCGCGGAAGGCGTGCACGATGTCGAACACCTGCGGCATGCCGATGCCGCGCGACAGCGCCCGCTCACTCGCCTTCTGGATCACCGGACCGTCGGCCATCGGATCGCTGAACGGCACGCCGAGCTCGATGATGTCGGCGCCGGCTGCGGCCATCGCGCTCATGATCGCGACGGTACCGCCGGCATGTGGATCGCCGGCGGTGAGGTAAGGGATGAGCGCCTTGCGGCCGCGGTCCCGCAGGCGCGCGAAAGTCGCGTCGATCCGGCTCACAGCGAGCCCTTCGCGTCGAGCTCGGCGACGGTGCCGATGTCCTTGTCGCCTCGCCCGGAGAGGTTGACGAGCAGGTGCTGACCGCTCTTCATCGTCGGCGCGATCTGCATCGCGTAGGCCACCGCGTGGCTCGATTCAAGAGCCGGGATGATGCCTTCGGTCTTGCACAGGTGATGGAAGGCGGCGAGCGCGTCGCGGTCAGTCACGCTCACGTACTCGGCACGGCCGATGTCGTTCAGGTAGGCATGCTCGGGGCCGACGCCGGGGTAGTCGAGACCGGCCGAGATGGAGTGCGTCTCGATGATCTGGCCGTTCGCGTCCTGCAGCAGGTAGGTGCGGTTGCCGTGCAGCACGCCAGGCGAGCCACCGGTGATCGATGCTGAGTGGCGGCCGGTCGCGATGCCCTCGCCGGCCGCCTCCACGCCGATCAACCGCACCTTGGTGTGGCCGATGTACGGATAGAAGATGCCCATCGCGTTGCTGCCGCCACCCACGCAGGCGATTACCGCGTCGGGTTGGCGGCCGATCATCTCCGGCATCTGCACCACGCACTCGTCGCCGATGACGCGCTGGAAGTCGCGCACGATCATCGGATACGGATGCGGGCCGGCGACGGTGCCGATGATGTAGAACGTGTTCTCGACGTTGGTGACCCAGTCGCGCAGGGCCTCGTTGAGCGCGTCTTTCAGGGTCTTCGAGCCGCTCTCGACCGGCACCACGGTGGCGCCGAGCAGGTTCATCCGGTAGACGTTCGGCGCCTGCCGCTTCACGTCCTCGCTGCCCATGTAGACGATGCATTCGAGACCGTAGCGGGCGCAGATCGTCGCCGTCGCGACGCCGTGCTGGCCGGCCCCGGTCTCGGCGATGACGCGTGGCTTGCCCATCCGCCGCGCCAGCATCGCCTGGCCGATCGTGTTGTTGATCTTGTGGGCGCCGGTGTGGTTCAGATCCTCGCGCTTCAGGTAGATCTGGGCGCCGCCGAGTTCGCGCGAGAGCCGCGCCGCGTGATAGATCGGGCTCGGCCGGCCGACGAAGTGGGCGAGCTCGGAGCGGAATTCGGCGTCGAACGCGGGGTCGCGCTTGGCTGCGTCGTAGCAGGCCTTCAGCTCGTCGAGCGCATGGACGAGTGTCTCGGCGACGAAGCTGCCGCCATAGGGACCGAAGTGCCCGCGGGCATCGGGTTGGTTGTAGTCAAGCATGTCGTGGCTTCTAGGTGGGGGTCGCGTCGATGCGGGCATCGGCATCGCGCACCGCATCGCAGAACCGGCGGATCGCCGCCGGGTCTTTCACCCCGCGAGACGACTCGACGCCGGAAGAAACGTCAACGGCCCAGGGCCGCAGCTGCGCCATGCCGGCAGCGACGTTTGCGGCATGCAACCCACCAGACAAAACGAGCCGACGTTGCGCGACGCCGGCCGGCACGAGCGACCAATCGAAGACCTTTCCGCTGCCTCCGTAGCCCGGCGCATGAGCGTCGAGCAAGAGGGCCTGGGCACCGCTGAAACGGCGATCGAATTCTAGCAAATCGAAGCCCGCGGCCATTCGCGCAGCGCGCAGGTAGGGGCGCGCGAACGCGTCGCAGTCGGCCGGAGATTCGTCGCCGTGGAATTGCAGCAGCAAGGTCGGAATCGCGGCGAGCACGGCGTCGATCGACGCGCGCCCCGCGTTGACGAAGAGCCCCACCGGTGTGACGAACGGCGGCAGTCGGCGCGCGAGAGCGGCGGCCGTGGCGAGCGTGACGTGGCGCGGACTGTCGGGATGAAAGACCAGGCCGATGGCATCGGCGCCGGCATCGACCGCGACGTCGACGTCGGCGGGTTGCGTTACGCCGCAGATCTTGATCCGGGTCCGCTGGTTCATGGCCCGGCCACGCGCTTCGAACGATCAGGGCAACCAGTCCATCGCCGCGGTGTGATCGGGAATGCCATGGCCGGGATCGTAGTACGGGCCGACGAAGTAGAGGCCGTCGGCGGCGAACGTCGCGGCCGCGAGGGCGCGGTCGCGCGACGCCAGCACCTCGCCGAGCCACGCCGCCGGCTTCCCACCGCTGCCGACCGCGACCAGGCAGCCGACGATGTTGCGGATCATGTGGTGGAGCCAGGCGTCGGCGTCGAAGTCGAATCGCCAGTAGGCGCCGCGGCGGGCGACGTCGACCCTGCGGATCGTCTTCACCGGCGACGGTGCCTGGCACTCCGCCGAACGGAAGGCGCTGAAATCGTGGGTGCCCATGAGCGCCGCGGCGGCGCCCGTCATGGCGCCGCCGTCGAGGCGGCGGAAGGTCCAGCCGACGAGTCCGGTCTCGAGCGCCGGCCGCATGGGCGACTCGAGCAGCACATAGGTATAGCGGCGGCCGAGCGCGTTGGCGCGCGAGTGGAAGGCATCGGGAACGAATCGGCACCACTGCACGGCGATGTCGTCGGGCAGGTAGCGGTTGGTGCCGCGCAACCACGACTCGGCAACGCGATCGACCGGCGTATCGAAATGAACGACCTGATTGAGCGCATGGACGCCGGCATCGGTGCGACCGGCACTGATGCAACGGACCGGCCGGCCGGCCAACGATGCCAGTGCGGCGTCGACGTGGTCCTGCACGGTGCGGCCGCCCGGCTGGCTCTGCCAACCACTGTAGGCCCGGCCCCGGTAGGCGATGCCGAGGGCAACGCGCATCAAAGGCGCCGGCCCCCGGTCACCCCAGGTCGTCGATCATCCCCTGCGCCTTCGTCTTGGTGCTGCCGCTGGCCGTGGCGAGCACTTCGCGAAGCAGGTCACGGGCGCCGTCCTTGTCGCCGATGCGCTGGAATTCCTCGGCGAGCTCGAGCTTTCTCGCCAGCGGATCCTGAGGGCTGTCGGAATCGAGGAAAGGCAATTCGATGGCGCCGACCGAGCGATCGGGGCGCGTTACTTCGGGCTTGTTGAGATCGAGCGAGATGCCCGAGAGGTCGAACGCCAGCGGCTCGTCGCGATGGTCGGGCTCGCTGCGCGGCTCGTTGGCGACCAGTGGCATCTTCAGCGTCGTCGCGTCGAACGACGTATCGCGCGGGCGCGGCGGGATCGACTCGGTGACGTCGAGCGGCGCCGGGCGAGAGGGGGTACCGATGTCCGGGTTGTCGAGGTCGAGGTCGAGGTCGCCGAACTGGCTCTCGCGGATGACCGAGTCGCCGACCGACGAGCCGAATTGCGACGGCACCGGAATGACCGATTGCGGCATCGTGCTGGCGCCGAGCGGCTCGGGTGGCAGCCCCGGTTCGAGCATGCGCTCCGGTGTGCCGCCGGCGCGGTAGAGCCCGTTGTCCGGATCGATCTGGGCGCCGAGCTCCTGGGCCTTGGCCCAGTCTTCGCCTTCGCCGCGCGTCAGCGCGAACAGTTGCGTCGCCAGCAGCTCGAAGCCCTTGATGTCGCGGCGCTTGGCGTAGACCTCGAGCAGCTTGGTGCGGATCGCGAGGCGCTCGGGGTTGCTGCGCATCGCCTCCTTGAGGATTTCCTCGGCCTGCAAGTCGCGGCCGTAGGCGAGATAGACGTCGGCCTCGGCGACCGGATCGACATCGCCGATCGCGTCGAGCTGCGACAGCGAGTACGTCATCGACGACGAGGTGCCGCCGGCATCGCGGGTGTCGATGCGCTGGCCGCCGCTGGCGCCGAAGAACGAATCGGGCTGCAGGCGGCTCTCGAGGAACGAGGTCTCGCCGCTGTCCTTCTTGGAGCGTTGCGTGAAGCGATAGATGCCGTAGCCGCCCAGCAGCAGCGCGAGCAGACCGCCGCCGAGGTAGTACGGGTTTTCGGTGAGCGAATCGATGAAGCTCGGCTCGGGGGCAGGCTTCACCGGTGGCCGCGGCGGCCGCGGCGCAGTGACGGCGCTGGCAGGGCGGGCGACGACAGCCGCCGACGACGCCGGCGTGCTCGAGGCCGCAACGACTGGCGCGGCTCCGATCACGGCCGGCACCGAAGCGACGACGACCGGGGCGGGTGCCGGGATCACGACGGGCGCCGGCGCGACGACGACAGCCGGCGGCGTCACGATCGGCGGCGGCGGCGGAGTTGCGGCGACGACGATGGCGGCCGGTGCGACGGCCGAGGCCGGCCGCGCCACGACGACAGGCGCCGGCGCGGGTGCGGCCGGTATCGCAGGTGCGGCGGCGACCGGCGGCGGCGCCGTCGTGCCCTGCACTTTCTTCAGGTCGTTCAAGTTTTTGTTGAGCTCGGCGACGCGCGCGGCAGTGGCCTGGCGCTCGCGCTCGGCCGACACCTTGGCCTCGACGCTGTCGGCGCCGGTCGCGGGTGTGGCTCCCTTGCTCAACGTGAGCTTGTCGGGCGTCGGCGTCGCGGTCTGCTTCTTGTCGTCGACCAAGGCCTGCACCTTGCCGCGGCTCTGGCGCGCGCTCGGCTCGGCGCGCGGCGTCGTCGTCGACGAGGCCAGACGCTGCCGGTAGGCGCCGAAATCCGCGCTCTGCGCCTGGATCGTCTGGCGGGCCTCGCCGGTGGTGGTGCCCTGCACGCTCTCGGTTGACGGCACCGACAGCACCACGCCCGCGCGCAGGCGGTTCATGTTGCTGCCGACGAAGGCGTCCGGATTGGCGCGGAACAGCGACACCAGCATCTGGTCGAGCGAGACGCCCGGCCGCTTGGTGGTGCCCGCAATCTTCGACAAGGAGTCGCCGGAGCGAACGCGGTATTCGTCGCCGCCCGATGCAGCACCCGCACCCGCGGTGCGCGCACCCTTGGCAGCGTCGTCGACGGCCTTCTCACGCGTCGCAGGCGCCGTGGCACGCGCGGCGGCACGACGCTCGCGCGCCTCGGCCCGGGCAGCCTCGCGGGCTTCGCGGGCCGTCGCAGCGGCGGAGGTCGATGGCGCCAGCGGCATCGGTGCCGGCGGGGCGGCCGAGATCACCGGTGCCGTCGTGGTGGCGCCTTGCGGTGTTGGCGCCGCAGCGCGAACCGCGGTCGGCGGGTCAAACAGCAGCGTGTATTCGCGGACCAGGCGGCCCGTGGCCCAGGATATTTCGAGGATGACGTCGACGAAGGGCTCCTGCACGCCGCGGTCGCTTGCGAGGCGGACGAAGAGGCGACCATCGGCACGCCGCTCGAGGGTCGCGCGCGTGCTCGGAAGGACCGGGTTGTAGTCGACGTTGGCAGCGCGGTAGGCGTCCGGCGAAGCGACGCGGATCTTAAGGTTGGCCTGCTCCTCGGCCGTCATGTTGGTGACGTCGATCTCGGCGCGCAGCACCTCGCCCAGCGACGACTGCACGTTGAGTCTGCCGAGGCCGAGGGCCGACACCAGAGGAGTGGCGAGACAGAGCGCGGCAGCGGCGACGCTCGTCAGCGCAAAGCGCCCCGAGAACTTCAGTTTTCTTTTCAAGGCGTCTCCCGGAATGACGATGCTGGCTCGCTTACGAGCGCGTTGAAGGGGTGCATCGTAAAGACGGAAATGACCATAACATCAGCGAGATAGGGTGACAAGCTCATGCATTGGCTGACATTCGCGCAAGCGCGGCTTCCGAGTCTTCTGCACGCGGATGTTGCAGCTTGACAACGACGAGCGGCGCCAGCCGACCCTCTCATCGCTCAAGAAGGATGCGCAGGGTGCGCCGCAACGGCTCGGCCGCACCCCACAGTAGCTGGTCGCCGATCGTGAAGGCGCCAAGGTAGCGCTCGCCCATCGCCAGCTTGCGCAGCCGCCCGACGGGAATCTTCATGGTGCCGGTGACGGCCACCGGCGTCAGATCGCTCACGCTGCGCTCGCGTGTGTTCGGCACCAGCTGCACCCATTCGTTATCGGCCGCGATCATGGCTTCGATATCGGCCAGCGGCACGTCGGACTTCAATCGGATCGCGAGCGACTGGCTGTGGCAGCGCATGGCGCCGACTCGCACGCAGGTCGAGTCGACCGGGATCGCGTCGGAGCCGGCGCCACCACGACCCAGGATCTTGTTGGTCTCGGCGCCGCCCTTCCATTCCTCCAGACTGGTGCCGTCGCCGCGATCGGCGTCGATCCAAGGGATCAGGCTGCCACCGAGCGGCACGCCGAAGTTGGCGACCTCGGCGCCCGACATGGCGCGCTGACGCTCGACCACGCGGCGGTCGATCTCGAGGATGGCCGACTTCGGGTCGGCCAGCAGCCCCGCGACCTCGGCATGCAGCGAGCCGTATTGCGCGAGCAGCTCGCGCATGTGCTGAGCGCCGCCGCCCGACGCTGCCTGGTAGGTCGTGCAGGTCATCCACTCGACGAGGTCAGCCTTGAACAGCGCGCCGACGCCCATCAGCATGCAGCTCACGGTGCAGTTGCCGCCGATGAAGTCGCGAACGCCGCGGTGAAGCGCGTCCTCGATCACCGGGAGGTTGATCGGATCGAGGACGATGACGGCGTCGTCCTGCATGCGCAGGGTCTTGGCGGCGTCGATCCAGACGCCCTTCCAGCCGGCGGCACGCAACCGCGGATAGACGTCTTTCGTGTACTCGCCGCCCTGCGCCGTGATGAGGATGGCGCAGCGCTTCAGGGCCTCGATGTCGTAGGCATCCTGCAGCACGGTTTCATTCTTCGCGTGCCGAGGCGCCACGCCGCCCTTGTCGCTGGTGCTGAAGAACAGCGGCTCGATGAGATCGAAGTCGCCCTCGGCCTCCATGCGCTCGAGCAGCACGGATCCGACCATGCCGCGCCAACCGATCAGTCCGGTGAGTTCCATCGTCTGCGTCCCGTGAGAGAGTCTTTGCCGTTGTGGTTCTTCGCTCCGACCGCCCGGCCGGACACGGCGAGACGAGCGAGAGCGCGCTAAGTCGGGAGGGTCTGTTTGGCGCCGAGCGCGGCGACGACGGCACTGCCCATCGCGCGGGTGCCGATCGCTGGCTGGTCGGCCATGGCGATGTCTGCTGTGCGCAGGCCCGACGCGAGCACCGCCTGCACCGCCTGCTCGATGCGGGCGGCGGCGTTGGGTTGGCGGAGCGAGTAGCGAAGCATCATAGCGACCGAAAGAATTGTAGCCAGCGGGTTCGCGATGTCCTGGCCGGCGATGTCGGGCGCGCTGCCGTGGCTGGGCTCGTACAGGCCCTTGCCGGCGGCGTCGAGCGAGGCCGAGGGGAGCATGCCGATCGAGCCGGTGAGCATCGCCGCTTCGTCGGACAGGATGTCGCCGAACATGTTGCCGGTGACGACGACGTCGAACTTCTTCGGCGCCCGCACCAGCTGCATGGCGGCGTTGTCGACGTACATGTGGTCGAGCGCCACGTCGGGGTAGTCGGCATGAACCTCGGTGACGATGTCCTTCCAGAACTGGAAGGTCTCGAGGACGTTGGCCTTGTCGACGCTCGTCAGCCGCTTGCTGCGCTGGCGCGCCGCGCGAAAGGCGACGTGGGCGATGCGCTCGATCTCCGGCCGCGTGTAGCGCATCGTGTCGAAGGCCTCTTCGGCGCCGGCGAAGGCGCCGTCGGGTGAGACGCGGCGGCCGCGCGGCTGGCCGAAGTAGATGTCGCCGGTGAGCTCGCGAATGATCAGGATGTCGAGACCGGCGACGATCTCCGGCTTCAGGCTGGAAGCGCCCGTGAGCTCGGGGTAGCAGATCGCCGGCCGGAAGTTGGCGAAGAGCCCAAGCTCCTTGCGCAGGCCGAGGATGGCCTGCTCGGGCCGCAGCGCCCGTTCGAGCTTGTCGTACTTCCAGTCGCCGACGGCGCCGAACAGCACCGCGTCGGCCGCCTTGGCGAGGGCCAGCGTTGCAGGCGGCAGCGGATGGCCGTGCGCTTCGTACGCAGCGCCGCCGACGAGGGCGTGCTCCGTCTCGAAGCGCAGGTCCAACGCACCGAGGACGCGCTCGGCCTGGGCCACGATCTCGGTGCCGATGCCGTCGCCGGGGAGGATGGCGATCTTCATCGGATGGTCGCCGCGAGCCAGGGTTGTTTCAGCAAGCGCTCCGCCTCGAACGCCTTGATGGCATCGGCGTGACGAAGCGTCAGGGCGATGTCGTCGAAGCCGCCGAGCAGGCAGAACTTGCGAAACGGCTCGACCTCGAACGCCAGCTCGCGGCCATCGCCGCTCAAAACGACCTGCCGCTCGAGGTCGATCGTCAGCGTCAAGCCCGGGAACGCGGCGACGTCGTCGAACAAGGCGCCGACCTCGTGCTCCGCGAGGCGGATCGGCAGGATGCCGTTCTTGAAGCAGTTGTTGTAGAAGATGTCGGCGTAGCTCGGCGCAATCAAGGCGCGAAAGCCGTATTGCTGCAGCGCCCACGGCGCATGCTCCCGCGACGAGCCGCAGCCGAAGTTCTTTCGCGCCAGCAGGATGGAGGCGCCGGCGTAGCGCTTCTGGTTGAGCACGAAGTCGGGATTGATGCGGCGAGTCGAGGGGTCCTGTCCCGGCTCGCCGTGATCGAGATAGCGCCACTCGTCGAACAGGTTCGGACCGAAGCCTGACTTCTTGATCGACTTCAGGAACTGTTTCGGGATGATGGCGTCGGTGTCGACGTTCTCTCGGTCCATCGGTGCGACCAGGCCGGCGTGGATGCGAAACGGCTCCATCAATGCAACCTGCGAACGTCGACGAAGTGGCCCTCGATCGCGGCCGCCGCCGCCATCGCCGGACTGACGAGATGGGTGCGGCCACCGGCTCCCTGACGGCCTTCGAAATTGCGGTTGCTGGTGGAAGCGCAGCGCTCGCCCGGCTCGAGCCGGTCGGCATTCATGGCCAGGCACATCGAGCAGCCTGGCTCCCGCCATTCGAATCCCGCGTCCGTGAACACGGCATCGAGCCCTTCGCGCTCGGCCTGCTTCTTCACCAGACCCGAGCCCGGCACCACCAGGGCGAGCTTGACGTTCGGGGCGACGCGCCTGCCGAGCCGGCGCACCACGGCCGCGGCGTCGCGAAGATCCTCGATGCGCGAGTTCGTGCACGAGCCGATGAAGACCTTGTCGATGCGGATATCGCCGATCGCCTGGTTCGGCGCCAGGCCCATGTACTCGAGCGCACGCTCGATCGCACCGCGTCGGTTGGCGTCCTTCTCGCGATCGGGGTCGGGCACGCGGTCGCCGATGCCCAGCACCATTTCAGGCGATGTGCCCCAGGTGACCTGCGGGACCACGTCGGCAGCGTCGAGCTCGACGACCGCGTCCCAATGCGCGCCGGCATCGGAGTGCAGGCCGGTCCACTGACCGACCGCCGTGTCCCACTCGATCCCGGCCGGGCTGTAGGGGCGGCCCTTCACGTAGGCGAGCGTCGTCTCGTCGACGGCGATGAGACCAGCGCGCGCACCGGCCTCGATCGCCATGTTGCACACCGTCATCCGGCCTTCCATCGACAGAGCGCGGATCGCAGCGCCTGCGAACTCGATCGTGTAGCCGGTGCCGCCCGCCGTGCCGATCTTGCCGATGACGGCGAGCACGATGTCCTTGGCGGTGCAGCCGAGGCCGAGCCT
>Ga0123338_10001469_pt1 | contig 22802 bp, 19 predicted proteins | sample grotaG_FD_89793 | JGI IMG/M metagenome (GOLD analysis project Ga0123338, IMG submission 89793) | Glacier valley bacterial and archeal communities from Borup Fiord, Nunavut, Canada, to study Microbial Dark Matter (Phase II) -... | ecosystem: Environmental > Aquatic > Freshwater > Ice > Glacier ...
CGAGATGGCCGGCATTCAAATCCCGTCTTTCACCCTTACATTAAGCCCCGGATTTGTTTGGGGCTTTTTTTATGTTTGAGGTTTACATACTTATTTCTGATGTTGACAATTCGTTTTACGTTGGACAAACCAATGATTTACGGTCGAGGCTCGTTCGGCATAATGCTGGCAGAGAAAAATATACAAGTCGAAAACTTCCCTGGAAAGTTTTTTGGTCATGTGAGGTTAAATCAAGATCAGAGGCAGTAGTTCTTGAAAAAAAACTTAAGAATCTTAAGAGTCTGAAATCCAGAAGCAGGATAATAAACTTTACTCTTCAATCACCTCTTAAAAATAAGTCGCTTCCCGCTCTCCCCTTCAATCAATTTTTCATTCTGATACACAAGTTTTCCTGAAACAAATGTGTGCGTGATCTTTGATCTAAAGGAATGTCCTTCGAAAGGCGACCATCCACATTTTGATAAGATATTATTCTTATCCACAGTCCATGACTTATCAAGATCAGCCAAAACGAGATCTGCAAAATATCCTTCACGAATGAATCCGCGATCTTCTATTCGAAAAAGAATAGCTGGATTATGACTCATCTTTTCTACAATTCGCTCAAGTGAAATTTTTCCCTGGTGATACAAATCAAGCATGGCAACAACACTATGCTGAACAAGCGGTCCGCCTGAAGGTGCTTTGAAATAAGTATTGTTTTTCTCTTCCCATGTATGTGGAGCGTGATCAGTTGCAATCACATCAATATTATTATCCAATACAGCTTTTAATATGGCTTCCTGGTCGCGTTTAGTTTTAATCGCAGGGTTCCATTTTATTTTTGTGCCCAGGCGAGCGTAATCACTATCGTTAAACCAGAGATGATGAATACAGGCCTCAGCGGTAATTTTTTTCTTCTCAAGTGGAAGACTGTTGTTAAACAGCCCAACTTCTTTTGCAGTTGAAATATGCAGGATGTGAAGCCGTGTTCCGTGTTCTTTCGCAAGTCCAACGGCAAAGGATGATGATTTATAACACCCTTCTTCACTCCTGATCAATGGATGGTATTCGATGGGAATATCTTCGCCATATTTTGCCCTGAATTCTTCTGTATTTTTTCTAATGATTGGCTCATCTTCACAATGGGAAGCAATAAGTCCCGGAAACTGTGAAAAGAATCCCTCAAGTACTTGTGGATTATCTACCAACAGATTACCGGTAGAAGACCCCATGAAGATTTTAAGCCCGCATACTTTTTTAAGATCTGTTTTTAAAACTTCATCAAGATTGTCATTCGATGCGCCGATAAAGAAGGAATAATTTGCAAGAGAATCACGTAAGGCAATGGAATATTTCTGTTCAAGAAGTTCTTGTGTAAAAGTCGGAGGAACAGTGTTAGGCATTTCCATAAAGCTTGTCACACCTCCGGCTACTGCGGCTCGTGATTCAGAATGGATGTTCCCTTTATGGGTAAGGCCTGGTTCACGGAAATGGACCTGATCATCAATAGCACCTGGAAGCAGGTATAGACCTTTGGCGTCAATGATAACAGCGTCTTTTGATGACAGATTTGATCCTATCTTTTCGATGCGTTCATTTCTGATAACAAGATCACTTTCAAAGACCTTGCCTTCGTTTACTATCTTCGCGTTGATAATGATGGTATTCATTGATTAGATCTACTTGGTTACACCCGCCGAAGTGGGTGGGCAGTCAAAAAACGCAAAGAAAAGTGTAAAGTGTGCTACGTTGAGGAAATATAAGTTTTGCAGTCTTAGCGATTAGATTCGAGGTCTTTGCGTGAAATGGGTAATATTTATAATTAAAAGATAAATCGGATTGGAAGCTGCAAAATATTCGTGGGAGGACTTGAAACTTAATCCTCAGTTATTGAAAGCTGTGAGTGAAGCGGGCTTCCAAAATCCAACTGAAATTCAGCAAATGGTCATTCCCTTGGTATTGGGTGGGCAACAAGTAATAGGTATTGCTCAAACCGGGACTGGAAAAACTGCGGCATACCTGCTTCCTGTCTTAAAGAAAATAAATTTTGCTCAAGGAAAGGAGGTGCGTGCGCTTGTACTTGCTCCAACCAAGGAACTGGTTTTTCAAATCGCAGAACATGCAAAGATTCTCGCAAAGTTCACGGATCTGAGAATTGGAGTTTTGTACGGTGGTGTCGGTCCAAAAACACAAATAGAAACGTTGCAGGCTGGAGTTGATTTATTGATCGCCACTCCAGGAAGATTCATGGAAATTTATTTCAGAAGTGAAATATCAGTGAAGCAAATCAAGACACTTGTACTTGACGAAGCGGATCGAATGCTTGACATGGGATTCATGCATCAACTGAGAAAAATTTTTGAAGTCATTCCATCAAAGCGACAGAATCTTTTGTTCTCGGCAACTTTTCCACAGAAAGTAGAAAAGCTTTCAGATGAGTTTCTTGAGTTTCCTGTTAAAGTACAGGCCACTCCGCTAACAATGGCTGCCCAGCAAGTTGATCAGGAACTATATCATGTTCCTAATCTTAAAACAAAAATTCATTTACTGGAATATCTTTTAAGAGATAAGTCTGATTTTAATCGTGTTATGATTTTTACACGTACAAAAGAATCGGCTGACGATGTTTTTAAATTTCTTGATCGCAAGCAAATGGGCCCTGTCCGGGTTATTCATTCAAACAAAGGACAGAATAGTCGCATCAACGCGATGAATGAATTCAAGGAAGGTAATCTTCGTGTACTTGTTTCAACGGATGTTGCATCTCGTGGTATTGATGTTACCAATGTATCGCACGTAATCAATTTTGAAGTGCCGATGCAATACGAAGATTACATCCATCGTATTGGAAGAACAGGTCGTGCATTTCAAACAGGAAAAGCTATTACGTTTGTAAATGAAGCGGAGCGATATCATATTCAGAAGATAGAGAAGCTCATGAATGAAAAGATTGCAAGTGTCAAAATGCCTGATGGTGTAGAGATAGAACCAACACCTTTAGCAGAAGCTCAGAAAATAGCACGTGAGATTGATAGGCAGAAAAGATATGAAGATCCGGAGTTTAGGGGGGCGTTTCATGATCGGAAATCTAAATGATTCGGTTATTCGTTGATGAGATACGACTTCCAATGAGAGTTTGCTTGGTAATTTTTTTATGTTCCTTCTTCACTGTCTCCCTATCACAGGTTACGAATAATAGTATTGAACAGAAGATCACGCTGAAGCTGGATGATACCATGTTTAATTCTACAACCGCGAACTCTTCAGTGCAGTGGAGCTGTGTGAATAAAGTACTTACTGATAAATGTGTTATTCATCACAACGATCAATGGTTTGATTTTTCAGTAGTAAAGAAAGGAACCTACTATCTTAATGTGTATTCTCAGGAGTGTCGTGATAAGCGTGGTATTCAGGTGATTGTTATTGAAGGAGATCCGTGCAAGGTTGTTACATACAAGATCCTAAAATGTATATCGAAGGTTCGTCTGGAAGATGTATTCATAAAGCTTGACTCACTAAAACCAGGAATTTCTTACCTCGTCAATATTGATGGGTTTCTTGCAGATCAATGTAATTTTGGAATTCAGCTTTCAAAAACTCCATTGGGGCTTCCGCTTTATGCTGAAAAACCTGATTCAGTCATTGCTGCTGGTCGTCAGGGCGATTCTATTTTTTACCTTGCGTGGCATCTGAGAAGAGAAAAAGTAGATGATATTCAAAGTTTTCATGTCTATCGTACAAGGGGTTATAGCAGATCAATTATTGTAGATGAACAGCAAATTCGTCGTAATGCGTTTGGTCTTTCTTTTCAGGATTATGAATCGATTGATACACTGCACGAGGAAGGTGATTATAAATATTTCGTTTATGGAATTCAGAAAGAAACACGTATGCCCCACTTATTAGTGGAAAAAGGGGTGCGCTATGAAAAGAAATTACCAAATGTGGTGCGTTCAACCGAAGTCGTTTTAAACCTTTCCTATCCGGAAAAAATGTCGTTTCAAATTTTGATTTATGATTTGAAAACCGACGCGATGCTCCGTTCATCAAAGCATGAATTTGAATCTTTAAAAGACAAAAAATTTAAGATTGACCTGAAGGAATTCCTTGATAAAGGAGTTAATCAATTCCTGATTCTTGCATCAAATGATAAGCAGGCACTTGAGTTCTATTTCACAATGACTTCCAAAGGCTTCGTTCAAAATTAAATCGTCATAAAAAGGGCGCTGACTTTTCAACGCTCTTTCATCAACGAATTACCGAATCAATGAATTAAACTAGCCGTTCATCGATATAAGGAACTCCTGATTATTGCGGGTTCCCTTCATTTTGCTCAATAAGAACTCCATCGCTTCGATTGAATTCATATCGCTCATGTATTTGCGAAGGATCCAAACGCGAGCTAACTCGTCATCTTTCATCAACAATTCCTCACGACGTGTACCGGATGCAGGAACGTCAATAGCAGGATAAACACGTTTGTTGGAAAGTTTTCTGTCAAGCTGCAACTCCATATTACCCGTACCCTTGAATTCTTCAAAGATAACTTCGTCCATTTTCGAACCGGTATCGATAAGAGCTGTTGCTATGATGGTAAGTGAACCTCCGTTTTCAATTTTACGGGCTGCTCCAAAAAAACGTTTTGGTTTGTGAAGCGCATTTGCATCGACACCACCTGAAAGTATTTTTCCAGAAGACGGAACAACAGTATTATAAGCACGTGCAAGACGTGTGATTGAATCTAACAGAATTACAACATCGTGGCCACACTCAGTCATGCGCTTTGCTTTTTCCAAAACGATGCTTGCGATTTTCACGTGACGATCAGCTTGTTCATCGAATGTAGAGGCGATAACTTCGGCACGAACACTGCGGGCCATGTCTGTTACTTCTTCCGGACGTTCATCGATCAGCAATACGATAAGGTATACTTCCGGATGATTTTCTGCGATAGCGTTGGCGATCTGCTTTAGCAAAACGGTCTTACCAGTCTTGGGCTGCGCTACGATCATACCACGCTGCCCTTTTCCGATTGGAGCAAACAAGTCAAGGATACGCGTGGACATGTTGTCAGGCGTAGTGCTCAGCTTCAATTTCTCATTTGGAAAAAGAGGAGTTAAGTATTCAAACGCAACACGGTCGCGGATTTCTTCAGTTGTTTTACCATTTACATTATCAACTTTAAGAAGAGCGAAATACTTTTCTCCTTCTTTCGGTGGACGAATTTGTCCTCGCACAGTATCACCGGTTTTTAAACCAAGCAATTTTATTTGTGATGGGGATACGTATATATCATCAGGACTCGCGAGATAGTTATAATCAGATGACCTTAAGAATCCGTAACCGTCCTGCATCAATTCCAATACGCCTTCATTTGTAATAGCGCCATCGAAATCTTTTATGTGTGAAATTCTATTTTGTTGTTGACGATCCTGGACAAATTCGCGTGGAGGTGCGATGTCATTTGGATTGTTTGGTGCTTGCTGAGGAGCTTGTTGCGAATCCGGCTGCTGCTGATCGGGTTGTTGCTCTTCAAATTTCGGTTGAGGCTCTTCAAATCTCGGAGATTGCTCCCTTGGTGCCTGAACAGGTTGACGTGGCTGAGCTGGTGCAACATCCTTTTTTGAAGGGGCAGGAGTTGGAGCTACATTTTCACGCCGACGTGGTCTTATTTTCTTGTCGTCATCAGGTTGTTTTTTCGCTGGCACAGGTTCGTCTTTTAATGCTTGTTGATCGAGGATTTTGTAAACAAGATCTTGCTTGGCAAGTTTCTTGGCGTTTTTTACGCCCATTTCTTCGGCTATGTCTTTTAATTCAGACAGCAGCCTGACATTCAGGTCGTCAATAGTATACATGATGATTTAAAAAAAGTAGTTGATATGTTGGTTGTAAAAAAGAAATGTCACGATAAAGAAAGAGAGGAAGGCCGATGCTTAAATGAATAAAAAAGAGTCTGATTTTCAGTTAATAAAACGAACGGGTAAAAGGGTGAACATCAATAGGGAACTGGCAGAGGAAGCCTGATTGATGATGCAAGGTAGAGCAAATTAGAATAGTATCAAATATAAGGTCGAAAATTATGGCCACAGAAGTCGTTTCATCGACAAACGAGCAACTTTGTATATAAGAAGGTTGTAATTTTGAGGATCAAAAGAATCGTTCATGCTGCAATTAAATGTGATCCGGGAGAACAGCGAGAAAATCCTGGAAGGGTTAAAGAAGAGAAATTTTAAGGGTGGGGAAGAAATTATCATTGAGGTCATGCGTACCGACCAGTTGCGAAAGGACGCCCAGAAAAAAGCGGATGATTTAAAGGCAAAGTCAAACGCTGATTCAAAAAAAATTGGCGAACTTTTAAAGGCTGGTAAAGCCGAAGAAGCAAATGGCATTAAAGCCCAGGTCGCTTCTGATAAACTGAATATTAGAACATGGGAAGAGGATCTTATCGTTTACGAAAAGAAGCTTGAGGAATTACTTTATAAAATTCCGAATGTCCCTTCCGAGAAAGTCCCGGCAGGTAAAGGAGCGGAAGATAATCTTACTGTATATGAGTTCGGTTCAATCCCAACGCTGCATGCAGATGCGCAACCACATTGGGAGTTGATCAGGAAATATGACATTATCGATTTTGATTTAGGAAATAAAATTGCTGGCGCTGGTTTTCCTGTTTATAAAGGGAAAGGCGCAAAGCTTCAGCGCGCATTGATCAACTTCTTTTTGGACGAAGCGGATAAGCAGGGCTATAAAGAAATACAACCACCCATTGTTGTCAACAGAGCCAGTGGTTATGGTACGGGTCAGCTTCCTGACAAAGAAGGTCAGATGTACTACATCACTGAAGATGATCTTTATATGATTCCAACCGCGGAAGTCCCAATCACAAATCTGTATCGCGATGTAATGGTGAACGAGCAAGAGTTACCGATAAAGAATGTTGGATATACCCCTTGTTTCAGAAGGGAGGCTGGAAGCTGGGGAGCGCATGTTCGTGGATTAAACAGACTTCATCAATTTGATAAAGTTGAAGTTGTTCAGGTACGTAAGCCGGAAGAATCGTATGATACATTAGAGGAAATGACTCATTATGTAGAGAGTCTACTTAAGAAACTAGAATTACCCTATCGCAAATTATTATTGTGCGGGGGTGACATGGGTTTCAACGCTGCCATGACATACGATCTGGAAGTTTATTCAGCGGCACAACAGCGATGGCTTGAAGTTAGCTCGGTGAGTAACTTTGAAACATTTCAGGCGAATCGTTTGAAGCTTCGTTATAAAAATAAGGAAGGCAAAACACAGTTATTACATACACTAAATGGCAGTGCACTAGCGCTTCCGCGAATTGTAGCGGCTATATTGGAAAACAATCAAACTCCGGATGGTATTCGTATTCCAAGCGTATTAGTACCTTACACGAAGTTTGAGACAATCAATTGATTGCAATACACACTAATTCACACCCCACTTGACTTTTCAGGATTTTAATTTTGATACTAAACTTCAGGAAGGTCTTGAATCAATGGGTTATGCTAAGCCTACTCCAATTCAGGAACAAGCAGTACCTGTTATTCTTGAGGGCAAGGATGTAATCGCTTGTGCGCAGACAGGAACGGGTAAAACAGCAGCCTATATTTTACCAGTCATTCATAAGATCATTCATACAGATCACCGGCATTTAAACACATTGGTTATCGCGCCAACACGAGAATTGGCGCAGCAAATCGATCAGCAGATTGAAGGGTTCGCTTATTTCACAGGCGTGAGTTCCATTCCTGTGTATGGTGGAGGGGATGGTGCTGTCTGGGAACAACAACGCAAAGCTCTTGATCATGGGGCTGATATTGTAATTGCTACACCGGGAAGATTGATTGCTTTATTGGCGGGAGGAACGGTAAAGCTTCAGCATTTGAAACATTTGATCCTCGATGAAGCAGACCGAATGCTTGACATGGGATTTTATGAAGACATCGTAAGGATCATCAACCACTTGCCGAAAGAACGCCAGACCTTATTATTTTCAGCAACGATGCCTCCTAACATCCGGAAGCTGGCGAATAAAATTTTAACGAACCCGGTAGAGATAAATATTTCTATCTCTAAACCGGCTGTCGGAATTTTGCAGCAAGCATACATGGTTCATGATACACACAAGGTTGAGTTGATCAAGAAAATATTAACATCTGGAAATTTTGCCACTGTTATCATTTTCGCGTCAACGAAAGAAAGTGTAAAGAAGCTTGATCAGATTTTATTGAGAGCCGGACTTCCTGTAAAAGCATTCCACTCTGACCTTGAGCAAAACGAACGTGAAGATATTTTGCGGGCATTCAAGAGCAAGCAAGTCAGCATTATCATTGGAACCGATGTTCTTTCACGAGGAATAGATGTGGAAGGGATTAGCCTGGTGGTAAACTATGATGTTCCGCCAGATCCTGAGGATTATGTTCACCGCGTTGGTCGTACTGCACGTGCAGAGACAACAGGAACAGCAATCACATTTATCAATGAAAAAGATCAACGCAAGTTTTTCAACATTGAAAATATGATTGGGTCAACGATTCCAAAAATCAATTTCCCTGAAGGTGACGGTGAAGCACCCTTATATCAGCCCGAGATAAGACCTAAGAAGACATTTGATAAGAAGAGACCGCCGCAGAAGGGAAATAATCGGGGATTTAAGAAGAGATAGTATCTGATTTATTTTTTTAGCGTCAGAAGCACCTCATTTAATTTTAACAAAGCTTCCACAGGGCTGATCGTATTAATATCAACCTTGCCCAATAATTCCTGAAGTTCTTTGAACTTCGGGTCCATTGCAAAGAGACTCATCTGAAAATTTTCCTTTGGCAGGTCGGCGAGATTTTTCTTTGATTCGTTTTTATGTCTGTCTTTTTCAAGGAAATGCAAGATATCGTTTGCGCGAAGAACAATTTTATTTGGCATACCGGCCATTTGTGCCACATGAATGCCAAAGCTGTGCTCACTTCCGCCTGGTTTTAATTTGCGCATGAAGATGATCTTATCTCCAGCCTCTTTTACACTTACGTTGAAGTTTTTTACGCGAGGGAAATCTTCTGCAAGTTGATTAAGCTCGTGATAATGCGTTGCAAATAATGTTTTAGGACGGACTTCCTGAAACTGATGTAAGTATTCAACAATTGCCCAGGCAATGGATACGCCATCGTACGTGCTTGTACCGCGACCAATTTCATCCATCAGGATAAGACTGCGATTACTTAGATTATTAAGAATGCTCGCCGTCTCTGTCATTTCGACCATAAATGTTGATTCACCCCGGGATAGGTTATCAGATGCACCAACGCGTGTGAAGATCTTGTCAACGATGCCAATTCGCGCGTGTGTGGCCGGAACATAACTTCCCATTTGTGCCATGAGAACAATCAACGCTGTTTGTCGTAACAATGCAGACTTACCAGCCATGTTTGGACCGGTAATGATTAATATCTGCTGAGTATCATTTGCCAGATAAATATCATTTGGAACGTAATTTTCTCCGGGAGGTAATTGCTTTTCAATTACCGGATGCCGGCCCCCTTCAATGATAAGATCAGTTGTGTCATTAATTTCTGGTCGTGAGTAACGATTCGCTTTCGCGGAAAATGCAAATGATAATAAACAATCCAGTACTGCGATAACTCGTGCATTTTGCTGAATCTGAGAAACAAAATCAGAGGCATGATGAACGAGCTCAAGAAATATTCGTTGCTCAATTACTGTTAGTTTTTCTTCTGCGTGAAGTATTTTTTCTTCATAGACTTTTAATTCTTCAGTGATGTAGCGTTCGGCATTGACAAGCGTTTGTTTACGAATCCAATCTGCAGGAACTTTATCTTTATTTGCGTTGCTTACTTCCAGATAATATCCAAAAACTTTATTGAATGAGATTTTTAATGAACCGATACCTGTTCGCTCAATTTCCCTTCTCTGAACCTGTAGCAAGTAATCTTTTCCAGAAAAAGCAATTGCTCGCAGTTCGTCAAGTTCAGCGTTCACTCCTTCTTTAATAATGCCACCTTGATGAACGAGCATAGGAGCGTCGTCTTTCAATTCTTTTTCTATCTTATCCAATAAGAATTCACACTTGTTTATTTGATCACCTAATTTTTTTAGGTCAGGCGTAGAGGTCGCTGTTATTAATTCTTTTATTGGAAGACAGGCAAGTAACGATCTCTTAAGTTGAACAAGCTCACGCGGATTTATTCTTCCGACAGCAACTTTGGAAATGAGTCGTTCAAGATCAGCGATTTGATGAAGATGATCTATAATTTTTTCTGCCAGATCAGGTTCGTGAAAAAATTTCTCAACCACAGATAGACGCTCTTCAATTGAGATTTTTTCTTTTAATGGCAATACCATCCATTTTCTCAACTGACGTGAACCCATCGGAGTTACTGTCTGATCGAGAATTTGCAATAATGGAACACCGCTTTCATGTGGAGAACTGATCAGCTCGAGATTTCTAATTGTGAATTTATCAAGCCAAACGTATGTCTCTTCATCAATGCGCCCTATCGATGCTATGTGATGCGTGTCTCTGTGCTCGGTTGCTTCGAGATAATGAAGAATTGCTCCGGCCGCAATGATTGCCTCATTCAAACCATCAACACCGAAACCTTTTAGTGTGGAAGTTTTGAATTGATTAACAAGTTTCTCCTGTGCGAAATCAAATGCATAAACCCAGTCATCAAGGGTGAATGTTGCATACTCATCTCCGAAATGACTTTGAAGGCGTTCACGTTGACTCTTACCGAAAATAATTTCTGAAGGGCTTAAGCTCTGAAGAAGTTTAAAAATATAATTTTCATTTCCCTGTGCACAATAAAATTCTCCTGTGCTGATATCAAGAAAAGCAACGCCAATAATATCTTTTGAAGCAAATACTGAAGCGAGGAAATTATTTCTTTTGCGTTCAAGAACGTTATCATTGTAAGAGACGCCAGGCGTTACTAATTCAGTTACACCGCGTTTGACGATTCCTTTTACAAATCTTGGATCTTCAAGCTGATCACAAATTGCCACACGATGTCCTGCGCGAACAAGCTTGGGAAGGTATGTATCCAATGAGTGATGCGGGAAACCGGCAAGTTCAATTTCCGAGGCAGAACCTGCGCCTCTTTTGGTCAGCGTTATATCCAGCACTTTGCTGGCTTCAATAGCATCCTGACCAAATGTTTCGTAGAAGTCACCAACTCTGAAAAGTAACATCGCACCAGGGTATTTTACCTTTATAGCGTTGTATTGTTTCATGAGTGGTGTTTCTACCGAAGCCATAATGATTTTTTGGAGGACGTGAAATTTATTTTTATTACCAAGTGTAATGGTGGCAAATATGCAGAATCTAGAATCTTGAATTCCGTATCGATCTGCACTTTTTCCCGGTGATTTTTATTTTTTATCTCAAAATCCGTCTGTTCGCCTGGTTTCGGGAAAATCTCGCAATGACAAGAGCCATTTTTCAATTTGTTTCTTGCGGGAAATCCTCCATTAAATTCTAATTTTCGAAAGTGAAAAAACGTAGGCTGGAAGAACTAGGTCGTATTTCGGTAAATGAATTCAAGCAAGCTGATAAAATTCCTGTTTGCCTTTTACTTGATAATGTGCGCAGTTTACATAATGTGGGTTCTGCTTTCAGAACGGCGGATGCGTTTCGACTTGAGAAAATTTTTCTCACAGGAATTACTGGTACTCCACCGCACAGAGAGATCCATAAGACGGCATTGGGAGCAACCGAATCGGTAGCGTGGGAATATTTTGAAAGTCCGGTTGCAGCCATTCAGGAATTAAGAGGAAAAGGATACTCTATAATTGTGGTAGAGCAGACCACAGAAAGTAAACCATTAAGTGATTTTGAACCGGAGGCTGATAAATCGTATTGTTTTGTATTTGGCAATGAAGTGGATGGTGTAAGCGAAGAGGTGATGGAATATGCCAATTTTGCATTAGAAATACCGCAATCTGGCACAAAGCATTCTTTAAATATTTCCGTGTGCCTTGGCATTGTGGTGTGGGAGGTATTCAGAAAACTCAAATGATAATTGATACCTTTACTGTCCAACGTATAACCGTTTATGAAAAAATTAGTCGTTCTCTTACTTCTTACGGTGATAGTAATCACAAAAGATTTTGCTCAGGAAAGCAATTTGGGCTATTGCGAACTTGCTTCAGTTGTTCAGGCTGATGGCAAAGCAGATGAGTGGCCAATGAATTGGGTCGAGGACGATGATAAAAAGTTTAGCTATAATATTTGCGCCGACAATGATAACATCTTTATTCGTGTGAGAGTGACGGATGATATGACTAAAAGAAAAATGGCATACTTTGGTTTTACTGTGTGGCTGAATGCCAACGGAAAGAAAAAAAGAAAAGTGGGCTTACGGTTTCCAACAGGTGTTGAATCAAAAGAAAGAATGGATGCACTTCGCGCAACGGAAAATTCGAGAAAAGATATGAATTCAGTTGAGCGTGAGAAATTTCAAAAGCAACAGAACAATGCAATGATTCAGGACCTGGAAGTGCTTGAGCTTATTGGTTTATCCGATAAACCTCTTACGAGCACGCGTTCAGGAATAACCAATGGAATTAAAGTAGCAATCGCTCCTGAAGAAGATGGATCATACGTCTATGAATCAGTTATTCCATTTAAGTCATTCAGACTTTCAAAACCCAAAATCTCAGAAATGATTATAGGATTAGAAACCGGAAAATTTGTTCCACCTCCTGTTAAGTCACCAGGTACGGGGAATCAAAACAACGGTATGGGTAGTGGAATGGGAGGTATGGGTGGAATGGGAGGTATGGGTGGTGGTGGAATGGGCGGCGGCATGGGAGGCATGGGCGGAGGAAGAAGTCGTATGAGTGGTGGTGGCTATCGTGGGCCATCCTCGCCTTATATGTCCACAACATACACGTGGGTACCTGTTAAATTCAAATGAGATAATCGTTTTGCAACATTCTTCAGATAGATACAATCAGCGCGGAGTATCAGCTTCCAAGGAAGATGTTCACAAGGCTATAAAAAATCTTGACAAAGGACTTTTTCCAAAAGCCTTTTGTAAAATTGTTCCTGACTTACTCGGTGGTGATGAAAGCTATTGTACAATTATGCATGCAGACGGCGCGGGCACTAAGTCATCACTGGCGTATGTTTACTGGAAAGAAACAGGAGATATATCGGTTTGGAAAGGAGTAGCACAGGATGCTATTATTATGAATGTCGATGATCTTTTATGTGTGGGGGCAACAGGTGCTGGTTTTCTTTCATCTACTATAGGAAGAAATAAAAATTTGATTCCAGGAGAAGTTATCGCCGCTATCATTGAAGGAACTGAAGATGTGCTGGCGATGTTGCGTTCATACGGAATGGAAATTTATAGTGCTGGCGGAGAGACAGCAGACGTAGGTGATTTGGTAAGAACAATTATTATTGATAGTACGGTAACATCGCGAATGAAACGCAATGACGTTATTGATAATGGTAAGATTCAGGCCGGTGATGTAATTGTCGGACTATGTTCTTATGGTAAAGCAATCTATGAAGATGAATACAACGGAGGGATGGGTAGCAACGGATTAACATCCGCTCGCCATGATGTGTTTGAAAAACAATACTCTACAAAATATCCTGAGTCGTATAATCCTGAAGTTCCGGGAGACCTCGTTTACAGTGGTAAATATAAAGTAACAGATAAACTTGACGGAGTTCCCGTTGATATTGGAAAGCTTGTCCTTTCACCAACAAGAACGTATGCGCCGATCATTATTGATATATTAAAAGTCCTACGTTCAAAAATTAACGGAATAGTTCATTGCAGTGGTGGTGCACAAACGAAGGTGTTACATTTTATCAATAATCTGCACGTGATCAAGGATAATTTGTTTGACGTGCCTCCGCTCTTTAATCTCATTTACGAACAGAGCGCTACTTCCTGGGATGAGATGTATCGGGTGTTTAACATGGGACATCGCATGGAGATTTACCTTCCGAACAAATATGCCCAACAGGTAATATCTATTTCAAAAAAGTTTGATGTTGATGCCAAAGTAATTGGAAGAGTTGAATCCTCTGATAAAAAAATGCTCACTATCCGTAGCGATAAGGGAGAGTTTACCTATTAATTATACACAGGAAATCATTTATTAAAATAATTTTTCCACGGGACGTATAATCCCGTTCAATCTCAAATGAATTGAGGCCACACATCTCGAGGATAGATACCTGGCTAATTATCATTCTTCTTAATGCTCGGCGAATTCTTAAAATACTTATCGTCGTCATCAACATCAACATCCTTTTTCTCTTCACGTATACCGATGGAAAGAATCTTGAATTCAGTCCTTCGATTGCGTTGACGACCGGTAGGATTATCTGTTCCATCACGATTTGTATTTCGGGCGATTGGTTTTGATTCACCATATCCTTTTGCAACTAATCGTTTTGGGTCAATTCCACTTTTGATCAAATACGAAACGGTAGCATCGGCTCTTCGCTGTGACAGTTTTTGATTGTAGTCTTCATTGTCTACGCTGTCTGTATGAGAACCCATTTCAATATTAATTTCAGGATTATCAATCAATACCTGATAAAGCTTATTCAATTCAAGGGCAGCAGCAGGACGAATGTAGGCAGAGTCAAATCCGAAGTAAATATTATTCAAACGATAGGACACGCCCTTTTCCAGGCGGTCCAGAACCATCAGTGTGTCGAGTGTAATAGTTGTTATAAGCTCTTTAAGGTTTTCAAGCGGAACGGATTTACCAAGCGTTGTATATTGCCCACGCTTCGCCAGGTACCCATCCGTTTCAGCCAGAAGTGTATAGTTTTCATTTTCAAATACACGGAACAAGAACTTGCCATCATTACCAGTAGTAAAGTCCTGCATCACATCTCCCTTGCTATCAAGAATTGAAACTTTTGTATTTGCAAGAATCTCTTTTGTGCTGTCTTTCTTAAGGCTGTATGTAATTCCCTGTAAGTAATAATTCGCGACTCTTAAGTTTGGATCATCATTGATAAATGTATAGATATCATCATCTCCCTTGCCACCTTCACGATTGGAAGTAAAAAATCCCCGATCTGGTTTGAAAAGAAACAACCCAAAATCATCTGCTGTTGAGTTTACCGGCTGGCCAAGATTTTCAACAACGGTTTTTCCGTTGGCGCGATTCACAACATAGATGTCAAGCATTCCGTAACCAGGATGACCATCAGAAGATATATAGAGCTTACCGTTTTCAGCTACGTAAGGGAACATTTCGTTGCCTGACGTATTCACTTCAGGGCCAAGATTTTTAACTTTTGAAAAACGCCCACGTGAATCCATTTGCGCGGTGTAGATATCAAGTCCTCCAAATCCACCTTTACGGTTTGAAGCAAAATAAAGTGTTCTTCCATCAGCACTGAATGCAGGAGACGATTCCCATGACAAAGGTTGATTAATATTTACCTGCGTCGGTTCAGTCCATTCACCATTTCTAAAACGTGATAAATAAAGATCTACATCATCCGTACCCTTGCGTCTTCCTGAATTTCCTTTTGCAAATACCATCGTCTTTCCGTCAGGAGAAAAAGTAATTGTTCCAACATTTACATTCGGTGAATTGATTGATTCAGGAAGCGGCTGGATTGTATTTACATCAACATTGGCACCAGCCGTTGTTGCTTTATATAAATCTGTATAAGGTGTTCCTGTTGTTTCGTAGATCTTATCATTCGAGCGTGACGAAGTGAAATATAATTCACCATTGAGGTATGCTGGAGAATACTCACTAAAAATCGAGTTCAGGACTTCCAGATTTTTTATCCTGTAATAACTTTTCTTTTCGTCTAGTTTGGAAAGATAATCAAGGCCAGAAAGTTCTCTGTTCGCACGATCTCTTATTTTATCTTCCGTTGCATCTGCACGAAGCCTTTCAAGCGTTTCCTTTGCTTCAGCGTATTTTCCATTGGCTTCCTGAGCTTTGGCCAAAAAGAAAAGAACTGAATCATTATTTATTTCATGGCTATTCGCTTTCGCGTAATACTTTTCCGATTCTTTTATGCGATTTGACTGGCGATAGCTTTCCGCGATATAATAATTTGCTTTTGAATTATTTGGCTCTTTTCTTAAAACACCTTGGTAGTGACTGATGACGTCTTCAAAATTTCCATATTTGAAATTTTTTAATGCCTTTTTTTCAGAACTGCACGACGCCAACACTAAAAGTGTAAGAGCGATGCAAAGCAGAGTGAGATTTTTATAATTCCTTATCATGATAACGAAAGGTACAAAAAAGTAAATCTTTGAATTTTATCCCTCTACCGCAATTTTAGGTAGGTAGTTGGATAACCAGGAGTCCTTTACCTGTACTTGCCAGTTCAACGCCAAATCAGCCTTTGTTTCAACCAGATTGTTCAACGTAATGGAGGTAGCAGTTAGTGTTTGATTCTCGAAGAGATTTTTTAACTCACTTACGGGATATACGTCCACTTTGTTATTGATAATGAAAGGAACGAGCGTTCGGTCAAAAAAATCCAGTCCAACATTCGCCTGCAAGCTTTTAAGATAACGGACACTTCCATCAATCGAACAACCACTTGCTCCATGCTGCTGCTCATCAACAACCATGATCACAAACTGATCAAATGCTATGGTGAATGAAGTATGAAGTGGCGTTCCGTGGGCTGCCCATTGTTTGCAAAGCATTTCTAATCCAGCGTCAATTTCAACCTTCTCAGTGGGCGTAAACTTCCTGTTGGATTGATAGATCCAAACGCGTGAATGTCCGGGTAATGATTCAAAGGGCAAGTACATTTGTTATTTTTTTTGATTCTTCTATTCTTAACTTCCTTTACCACTGAAACGTTTTGTGAAAGATTCTTAATTATAGACTCCTCAATACAACTTAAGCATCAACTAAAATATTCCCTTTCATTTCTGCTGGAATTGGAATCTCAAGCAACTTCAAAATGGTCGGGGCAAGATCGCCAAGCTTACCATCCTTGATTGTTCCTTTGTAATAATCGTCAACAAAAATGCAGGGCACAAGATTCGTTGTGTGAGCTGTGTTAGGAGTGCCGTCTTCGTTTTTCATAAGTTCGGCATTTCCGTGATCAGCAATAATGATCACTGAATAACCATTCTTTCGTGCAGCTTCTGTAACGGCTTCATTACACTGATCCACCGTTTCAACTGCTTTCACAGCAGCTTCAAAAACTCCTGTATGACCAACCATGTCAGGGTTTGCAAAATTGAGACAGATGAAATCAACTTCTTTTTTTTCAAGTTCCGGAATGATCTTGTCACGAATATCTCGTGCGCTCATTTCAGGCTGCAGATCATAGGTTGCAACTTTTGGGGAAGGGGCCAGAAGCCGGGTTTCCCCTGGGAAAGGTTCTTCCCTTCCACCAGAAAAGAAAAATGTCACGTGGGGATATTTTTCAGTTTCTGCGATGCGAATTTGTTTCTTTCCTGCTTTTGAAATCACCTCGCCCAATGTATTAACCAGGTTATCCTTATCAAAAAGGACTTTAATATTGCTGAATGAATCATCATAATTAGCCATCGTGACATAATACAAGTCCAGCTTTTTCATTCCTTGTTCAGGGAAATCTTTTTGTGTCAGGACTTGTGTAATTTCTCTTCCGCGATCTGTTCTGAAATTAAAACACAGAACAACGTCGCCTGTTTGAATGGTTGCTATTGGTTTCCCGCTTGTATCCGTTGCAACAAGTGGTTTTATAAATTCATCTGTAACGTTCACTACATATGATTTTTCTACTGAAGCGATAACATCGGTTGTCTTTTCTCCAATGCCATTTACCATTAGATCGTATGCAAGCTTCACACGTTCCCAACGCTTATCGCGATCCATCGCATAATAGCGACCGATAACACTTGCAATTTTTCCTGTTGTATGACTTAAATGATTTTGTAAATCCTTTAAATACGCCGCGCCACCTTTTGGATCAGTATCTCTTCCATCTGTGAAAGCATGAATGAAAAGATTTTTTATACCATTGTTATTAGCGATCGCACAAATTCCTTTGAGATGTTTTGTGTGTGAATGAACACCGCCATCAGAAAGCAAGCCGATCAAATGAACAGACTTGTTACTGGTCTTTGCATATTTCAAAGCTTCTAACAGAACAGGGTTTGTGTCAAGTTCTTTATCGTTGACTGCTTTATTAATTTTAACAAGATCCTGATAAACGATCCGTCCCGCACCAAGATTCATGTGACCCACTTCAGAGTTTCCCATCTGGCCCTCAGGTAAACCAACCGCAAGTCCGGAGGCCTCAAGTGTACTATGCGCATATTTCTTATACAATGAATTAATGTATGGCGTCTTAGCATGGTCAATGGCAGACACTTTCAAATTGGTTGCGATTCCCCAGCCATCAAGGATCATCAACATCACCTTCCTCTTCATAAATGTAAATTTTAAACAAATATAGCGCCGTGCTAAGTGATTTTAACCCCTTTAAAGCTCATCTTGGGTGGAAGAATTTAATGGCATACTTTTGGACTGATTTTGGATCGATGAAGCATTTAGCAATTTTAGGTATAATACTCGCGACCAACATGGTTGGACAAGCCCAATCGGAGATTTTTAACCCGATGAAGGATGCAATAAAGGCAAGCGATGCTACTGGCCTTGTGAAGACCTTTGCACAAACCGTAGATATTGAAATCGAGGGAAACACGAATGCGTACAGCAAAACTCAGTCTGAATTTATTCTAAAAGATTTCTTCAAGAAGCATCCTGTAACGGATTTCAGTATTGTACACACCGGTTCTTCAAAGGGGGGGCTTCAATTTTCGATATGTAAGTATACCAGTGGCTTAGACAACTACAATGTATTGATTCGCTTACGTCAATTGGGAGATGAGTACCTTGTCCAGCAAATTAGTTTTGTAAAAGAGTAATCAAGGCGGGGCACCGCGACCATGTATCCTTCTTATATCACCGATCAATTACTTCATTTATTTATTCAGTCTGCATTGACTGAAGATATTGGAGAAGGCGATCATTCAGCGCTGGGCGCAATACCAAAGGAAACAAATGCCAAAGCGAGGTTGCTGATAAAGGACAATGGTATTCTTGCTGGAGTAGAGCTTGCAGAAAATATATTTCACCAGGTTGATCCTTCTCTTTTGGTTGAGTTTTTTAAACAGGATGGGGTCAGAGTAAATAAAGGTGAAGTTGCTTTTATTGTCCATGGTTCAGCCAGGTCAATACTCTCTGCCGAAAGGCTTGTGCTTAATTGTATGCAGCGAATGAGCGGAATCGCCACATACACAAATACTCTTTGTGAAATAGTAAAAGGCACAAAGGCCAGGCTGATGGACACGCGCAAGACAACTCCTAATTTCAGGATGATGGAAAAATGGGCTGTGCTGATTGGCGGAGGTACGAATCATCGCTTTGCATTGTACAGTATGATCATGTTAAAAGATAATCATGTAGATATGGCCGGTGGAATTCGGCCCGCTATTGAAAACACAAAAAAATACCTTCAGACAATTTCTAAAAAACTAAGGATAGAAGTAGAGACGCGTAGCATCAAAGAAGTAAAAGAAGTCCTTGAGATTGGTGGCATTGATATCATCATGCTTGACAATATGGGACCGGAAGACATGAAGCTTGCTGTAAAGCTTGTTAATGGAAAATTTGCCACCGAAGCTAGCGGAGGAATTACGGAAACTAATCTCCGCCAGGTTGCAGAATGCGGTGTTGATTTCATTTCAATTGGCGCACTGACGCATTCGGTGAAGAGTCTTGATCTAAGCTTGAAGGTGATTACCGAATAAAAGTAAAAAGAAGTCAACATACAGAAGTCAGAAGTAGTGCAACATCTGGACAAGTGCATGTTAACACGTGAACACATTTTATCTACGTGGCAAATATGGATTGCTTCACTAACTTTGCGCCGTTATTAGTAATTTATTATGATCATCAAGACACGAAATTATCGCTTGGATAAGCAAGAATATATCAAAATGGCCCTTAAAAGCATTCTTATCAAGATGTGGTGGGCTGCTCCAATAGCAGTAGGTATTTGTCTTCTTTATTTCTGGATCCCAAGCATTTGGTGGATCATAGGAGGAGTTTTGGCGTATGGACTGTTTGTTCTTTTCTGGTTCATCCAGTTTTATGGAGTCACTCAGTTGGAACAAGGTAAAATGCTTTTCGAACGCTTTTCGTATGAGATCAATAGTCAGCAGATTTTAATGAAGCTCAATGCAAGAGAAGGCATGCCGTTGAAGTGGGACCAGATTAAACGTGTTGAAATTGGCAAAAATTATTACTTGTTATTTGTGAATAAGGCGCAGCTTATTCACCTTCCTTTCAAAATTTTCAATACGGATAATGAGCGTAAGTTCATGACGAGTATTCTCAGAACAAAAGGTTTGATTAAGGCGTAATGATTGGTCTAAATCGATTTGTTGAATGACTTGATTTTTTGCATAACGCTGGCAGAAAAACTGTTGAATAGTTTTCACACACTGTTTGAAGGTTTGTAAGAAATCAAGACAGATTCAGTAAAATGATGAAAGTTTTGTCACCCTCTCCTGATATTTAGCATATGATAAATGAAGGATATGAGAAAAAGAAAAAATTCTATGCTCCCGCTCAGGCGTTTGAAAAGATCACGGGCTATTGCGCCTATCAGGAACGCTCTCACAAAGAAGTCCGCAATAAATTATATGAATACGGATTGCATCGTAATGATGTAGATGAAATTCTTTCGCGACTTATCACTGAAAAGTTTCTTAATGAAGAACGGTTCGCCAAAGCATTTGCAGGAGGTAAATTCAGAATCAAAAAATGGGGAAGAAATAAGATCGTCAATGAACTGGCATCGCATGGCGTAACCTCCAAATGCATTCAAAAAGGTCTTACGGAAATTGATATTGCCGACTATAACAAGACGCTGCGTAATTTGTTGAAAAGAAAACTTGAACTTATAAAAGAAGAAAACATCTTTAAGAAGCGAGAAAAAGCCGCGCGGTTTGCCATTGGAAAAGGCTATGAATCTGAGCTGGTTTGGGGAATGTTGAAAGAACTTGACCTAACATCAAATTGTAAGCTTAGCGACAAAGCGAATCGGTAACTCAGCCGAAATTTGTGGCTTATCCGTATACAAGTCTAAAATTCTGTTATGAAGATCACTGGTTGGCTATTTGCTTTATTACTTTCCGCAAATACGTTTGCTTTCGCACAAAGTGATGATGCACGCAAAAAGAATTTTAACATTTATAAATCCGTTGCATTGGAAGGCTACGATCCTGTAAGCTATTTTGATGGCAAGCCAGTAGAAGGAAAGTCCGAATTGAAAACGGATTACAAAGGCATTGTTTATACCTTTTCTTCAGCTGTCAATCTTAACAAGTTCAAATTCTCTCCCGAAAAATATGAGCCAGCGTATGGAGGATGGTGCGCTTATGCGATGGGTGAGTCAGGTGTAAAAGTCAAAATTGATCCGGAGACATATAAAATCATTGACGGCAAATTGTATCTGTTTTATAATTTCTGGACCAACAATACGCTGAAAGACTGGAATAAAAATGAAAAGGCACTTAAGTCAAGAGGAGATCAAAACTGGAAACAGATAATACCCTAAAACCACTGACGTCACTTGCTCGTAAATAGTTAAAATTCAATTAAATTTATAGCCATGCAGCTTTTAAATGCGTGTATTTCAATTCTTAACCAGCTTTCCGGCATCGTTCAGCAGATCAATGATGCAGACTTTTCAAAGCCTTCCCAGGCTCTTGGCAAGTCCACGATCGGACAGCACACGAGACATACGCTTGAATTTTTTATTTGTCTGGAAAATGGATTTAAAAATGGCATTGTCAATTATGACAAACGTGCTCACGATAAACTTATTGAAACAGATACGGTTATCGCATTGGATGCTATTTCCAATATTCGAGACTTTGTCACAAATCAAACACAGGATCAACCATTGAAACTTGAAGTGGGTTATGAAAAGGACTGTGAAGATAATTTGACCATTGACACAAATTATTTTAGAGAGCTTACCTACAACATCGAACATGCAGTTCATCACATGGCAGTGATGAAAATTGGTCTTCGGGAAATTGCTCCCTATGTTACAGTCGCTTCTGATTTCGGAGTCGCTGTGAGCACCGTTCGCCATCAGAAAATAGTGGCGACTTCCCGTTGAGGAGTACTGATGAGTTTCCTTTCGCCAATCTTCAACCGCAAATTTTTTATTAAAGTCAGAAGCTGGGAATATTGGCCTTTTGGCATACTTCAAGCCCCCATATTTCCATACTGGATGTGGCTTTCATTAAAAGAACGCTCGGTTGTTTTTTTCTCAGCGTCTAACCCCACCATACTTATGGGAGGAATGTTTGGCGAATCAAAATTCGAAGTGCTTGAACTCATTCCGGATATGTTCAAACCAACGACTATATTAATTAAGTTGCCCGTAACAGTTTTGAATGTTATTGAACGACTGAATGACAATGGTCTGACATTCCCAATAATTTTTAAACCTGATCTTGGCGAGCGCGGATGGATGGTGAGAAAAATAGAAAATGAAAGTGATGTTGAAAAATATCTTTCAGAAATAAAAATTGATTTTTTGGCGCAGGAATTGGTTGACATGCCACTTGAGTTCGGAGTATTTTATGTGAGGTATCCTAGTGAGCCAACAGGTCGGGTAAATTCTATCGTAGGGAAAGAAATGTTACATGTAACTGGCGATGGCAGAAAAATACTTGAGCAATTAATTCTTGAAAAGGATCGCGCGCGACTTCAGTGGGGCAAGCTGAAAACAGTTTATC
>Ga0123338_10001472_pt1 | contig 22785 bp, 22 predicted proteins | sample grotaG_FD_89793 | JGI IMG/M metagenome (GOLD analysis project Ga0123338, IMG submission 89793) | Glacier valley bacterial and archeal communities from Borup Fiord, Nunavut, Canada, to study Microbial Dark Matter (Phase II) -... | ecosystem: Environmental > Aquatic > Freshwater > Ice > Glacier ...
GCCAGCGGCGATATAACGTCGCTGTCGAGACTCCGGCGCGTTGAGCGATGGCCCGCATCGAGGTGCCTTCATAGCCGTGCTCGATCAGCAGGTCGAGCGTCGCTTCGGCGATCGCCACATCCGCCTCTTGGCTCCGCGGGCGACCACGCGGGAGACTGGTCGCAGTCATAGCAACCATCCTCCCAAATGTGGGGTCCCGGGGGTGGACCGGACGTTCATCAGTCGCCAGCCAACTCCGACGCCCCGTCAGCGCTAATGCCTGCCAGTTCTGCGTCGAGGTCGATGCCGAAGTCGCCGTCGAGCGACTCGCTGCGAGGTACGGCCGTCGCCCGTGCCGGCAACCAGATCAGGGCGACGAGCGCTCCGAGCACTGCGAAGCCGGCGCCGATGCGGACCGACGTACTCATGGCGGTCACGTAGTGGATACTGGCGGTGTGAGCGAGATCCTGTGCGGCGGCACCGATCTGACGGGCGACGGAAACCGCTCCACCGATCGAGTCGTGAGCCGCACTTGCGGCAGCCGGCGGCAGGCCGGCGCTCCTCAGTGTCGCTTCCGGCATGTTGGAGTGATAGCTGTTGGCGGCGATGCTGCCGAGGATGGCGACCCCGAGGACGCCACCGAGTTCGCGAGTCGTGTCGTTGACAGCAGACCCGACACCGGCCTTCTCCGGCGGGACGGCACCCATGATCGAGTCGGTGGCCGGTGTCATCGCCATACCCATCCCGAAGCCGAGGATGATCAGCGTCGCGAAGACGATCGTGTAGCCGGAATCGACTTTCGCCAGTGAGAGGATGAACAGGCCGGTGCCGACGCTGGTCAATCCGGCGGTGACGACGATCTTCGAGCCCAGCCTGTTCGTCAGCGGGACGCTGACGCCGGCACCGAGGACGATCGCTAATGCAACCGGCGCAGTGCGGATACCGGCAGCGAGGGCGTCATAGCCGAGGACGAACTGCAGGTACTGGGTGATGAAGAAGATCGAGCCGAACAGGGCGAAGAACGTCAGGCTGATGGCGATCGAGGCACCGCTGAAGCGCGGGTTGCGGAACAGACGGACGTCGAGAACCGGGTTTACCGTATGCAGTTCCCAGTAGACGAACGAGCCGATCATGACGATCGCCAGGCCGAAGGCGGTGACGATGCTGCCGGAGACCCAGCCCCTGGAGGGTGCTTCGATGATGCCGTAGATCAGTGCGGCGAGGCCGACGAAGGACATCGCCGTGCCGACGATGTCGAGCTTCGGAGCATTGTGTTCCTTGGTCGGGGCGACGAGCAGGTAGCCGAGCACGATGCCGGCAATGACGACCGGAACGTTGATGAGGAAGACGGAACCCCACCAGAAGTGGTGGAGCAGCCAGCCGCCGAGCACCGGGCCGATAGCGACCCCGAGCCCGGAAACCCCTGCCCAGATACCGATCGCCTTCGTGCGCTCCTTCGGGTTGGTGAAGGTGTTGGTGAGGATCGACAGTGTCGCCGGCATTATCAGCGCGCCGCCGATGCCCATCGCCGCTCTCGTGCCGATGAGGCTCCAGGCAGACGTCGTGAAGGCGGCGAACAATGAGCCGGTTCCGAAGATGCCGAGGCCGATCATCAACGCCCCACGGCGCCCGAACTTGTCGCCGAGCGCTCCGCCGGTGAGCAGCAGGCTGGCGAACACGAGCGTGTAGGCGTCGACGAGCCACTGTTGTTGGCTGGCGGTGGCATGCAGATCCTCGACGAGTGTCGGCAGTGCGACGTTGAGAATGGTGTTGTCGAGGGAGACGACGAGCAGGCTGACGCACAGCACCGCAAGTGTCAACCACCTCCGTTTGTAGATCATTTCTGCGTTCATCTTCGTCGCACCTTTCCGAAACGGTATTATTTCGTTTCGTATTGAACGTACGCCGATGCTTTACGGAACGCAAGTGTTTCGTATGTGTCAGGAGGCACGTCTGACCACCATCCCCGACTCCAAAACGAAACTGAGTCCACCGATGCACCGCCGGCGGTGCAAAACGGTCCACAGAAGTTCGAACTCACGCCTCGCGTGGCGTCAGCTGATGCTGGCCGTCTCCGGCTGGGGAGCAAGCTCGGCCGGTCGCGTCAGGGAGAACCTCGCCTTGAGCCGCAGATAGAACGGTGCCAGGGCGTGCTGCAGTACGAGAATGAGGGCGAGGATCATGCCGGCGACGACACCGTCGAGCCACCAGTGATTGGCCGTTGCCGTGACGGCGAGAATCGTCAGCGCCGGATGAAGCAGTACCCACCACCGTCGCTTGCTCGTGCTGATCGACACGACCGCCCAGCCGACCAGCAACGCCCATCCGACGTGCAGCGAAGGCATCGCCGCCAACTGATTCGACACGCCGCTGCCGCCCGTGCCGTATACCGACATCTTGAGGATCTCGGCGACATCGACGAAGCCGAGTTGCGCCATCAGGCGTGGGGGAGCGACCGGAATCGTCTGCAGTACGAGGCAGCCGGCCGTCAGCAGCGCGAGCGCGTTGCGCATCGACGCGTATCGGTGGCGATGACGGATGAAGACCCACAGCAACATGATCCCGACGGCCGGGACGTGGACGACGGCGTAGTAGACGTTGAGGAACTGCATGAACCAGCGCACGTGCAGGAATGCTCTCATCAGCGTCAGTTCGCTGGGGAAATGCAATCGCTGCTCGAAGTGCCAGACGGCGAGCGCATGCTCTGTCGCCCCGGCGATCTTGGTGACGGCATGTTCGTGCACGTACTGCCAGAGAGCGTAGAGGGCCAGCACGGTCGCCGCTTCACGGGCGACTGCGACCACCGGATTCAGCGATGGTCGGTGCGCCAGGCGGATGATGAGCACGACGAGGAGCAGGCACGCAGCCATCTGCGCGGCAATCGTCGGGTCGAGCCACATTTCTTCGATCCTATGGCAGCGGAGCGACGTCCACGAGGTGCGGGGGGACGGAGCGGGAGCGTGCAGATGGCGGACGGAGCCACCGCAGTGCGTCGACGCGAGACGGCGTTACCGTTGACGTATGCGCGCCGCTCGACTTCACGACATTGGTGGGACCCTGCAGTTGGATTCGTTGGAGGACCCGGTCGCAGCGGACGGCGAGGTGCTCGTCGACATCGCTTACGCGTCCGTCAACCCGCTCGATGTGTGGATCGGTCAGGGCAGTCCGGGGATGGCGGGTGCGAACCTGCCGTGGATTCCCGGTTCGGAGGCATCCGGCCATGTCGATGGACAGCCGGTGATCGTACGCGGAGGCGGCCTCGGGTTCTCCCGACAGGGCCTGTTCCGCGACCGGGCGAGCGTTCCGTCCGACTCCGTGCTGCAGCTCCCGAGCGGCGTCGATCTGAGACAGGTCGCCGGGCTTGCGGTTGTCGGGATCACGGCATGGCAGGCATTGCATGCATGCGGATCGGTCCAGCCGGACGACCGGGTCGTCGTCCTCGGGGCAAGTGGTGGTGTCGGCTCCGTGGCCGTGCAGTTGGCCAAAGCCGCCGGAGCGACGGTGTGGGGCCAGACAGGATCGGACGCCAACGCCGCAGTGATCACGGGTGATGGTGCAGATCACGTCGTCGTGTCCGGGGCTGAGGGCCTCGCGACTCGGCTCGCCGATTTCGCTCCGACGCTCGTCCTCGACCCCCTCGGCGGTGCATACACCGATGCAGTGGTGACATCACTGTCCAACCGCGGCCGCCTCGTCGTGTACGGGACGTCGGAGAACGAGCAGGTCACGTTCAACATGCGCCAGATGTACCGCAAGGCGGTCAGTATCTTCGGCTACTCGGGCATCCTTGGATCGCCTTCCGACGAACGCCAGGTGCTGTCGATGTTGCTGGCGATGATGGCAGACGGTGCGTTGCACATCCGTCTCGGCGATGTTCTGCCGTTGGAGGAAGCCGGCGAGGCCTTCTCGCGGATTCTGCAGCGACGCGCCGGCGGCAAACTGCTGCTCGATCCCAACGCATGAGCAGGTGAGGGTGTAGAAGTGGTCGATGACGACTGTGCAACTTCGCCGCTATGAACTCTATCCCGAGGTGGTCGACCAGTTCCTCGCCTGGTTCGACGATGTGCTCGCTGTGAGGGCCGAGTTCGGTTTCAAGGTGGAGTTCGCCTACCTCAATCGCGAATCGAGCGAGTTCACGTGGGCCGTCAGCCACGAGGCCGATTTCGACGCCGTCGAGGCGGACTACTTGGCGTCACCCGGACGGGCAAACCTCTCCCAAGGCATCCCTTCGTGGTTCTCTGCAGCACACATCGCCAAGGTCGACGTCATCAAGTAGCGTCCAAACGCCCGACGGGCCAACTGCCTCAGAAGCGGGTGTTGATGACCCTGCCGATTCGTTCTGCTGCGCTCGGCGCCAGGTCGGCGACGACAAAGGTGCGCTGTAGCCAGCGATCGCGACCGTCGAACCTCGGCGCGAAGGGAGTGCGTCCATGGACGACGCAGTTGTTGTCGATGACCAGCACATCGCCAGCGGTCAGCACCACGCCGGTATGGCAGGCGGCCGTTGCCTCGCCGAGCGCCCGCAGCGCGGCCTCCGCCACGATGTCGACGCCGACCATCAGATCGGCGTCGAACACCATCGTCGGGTTCGCCAGGTCCCCGCTCAGCACAGCAACGGGGTCGCCGAGGTAGCTCTCTGCACCGTGCAGGTAGGACTCGTCGACAGCCGTTCGGAACCTCGGCTCGAACAGCACGTTGCGAACAGCTGCTGGTAGCAGTTCGCTGACGACGCGGATGGACGACAGCGTCGTCCTGGCGATGCCGTCCCGGTCCCCGCGGAGGCACAGCAGCACGAGGTAGCGAGGGCGGTGCGGATGGAATGCTGCCTCCGTATGGAACATCAGCTCGACCTTCGAAGAGGTGCTGATCTGACGGGCCTCAGTACCCTGGACCGGCAGGATGTTCTGGATGAGTTCACCGCCGAGTTCGGGCTCGTAGCCGACGGGCTGGCCGAGACGGCGGGCGATCGTCAACAGCACCATCTCGCTGATGCGGTCGAACTTGGAGGTTGCAGATGTGGGCGTCTGCGGGGTGAGCGGCAGTTCGCCGACCGGCAGGCCGCGGATCAGCAGTGCTCCGCTGACTTCGCCGTTGTCCGTGAAGTCGACGAGCGCGTCGTGCAGTCCGCCAGGCAGGAGGCGCCCGGCGTGTCCGGCAGCCGAAACGGCACGATCCCAATCGACGGGAGCATGTCCGAGGTCGATGTCGAGATCACCGACATCGACAGTGCGTGGTAGCGGGTGGAGCAGCGTCGTGCTGAGCATGGTGGAAAACCCCCTCGTCGAATGGAATACAGGAGCCAATTATAGCAGATTCGGAATAAATATTCCAGTGTCCTCCGGGCATGCTGAAAGCGTCAGCGCCGGTCGCCGCGACGTCCTACGATGCGGAATGTGGATGTCGCCGGCCGGGTCGCCGAACTTGCCGAGCTGCTGACTCCTGCTGAGCGCCGCGTCGCCCACCAGGTGCTGACCCGTCCGGAACTCATCGCCTTCGGAACCGTTGCCGAGTTGGCTGCGGAGTCACAGGCAGGCGCCGCCACCGTCGTTCGGCTGGCGACCAAGCTGGGCTACGACGGATTCACCGGACTGCAGGACGCCGTCCAAACCGAACTCGGTAAGCGCCTGCGCCCGGCAGCCCAGCGCATTCGCGAGCCGGCTCCTGACGACGTCATCGGCAGGACTCTTGCCAACGAATTGGAGAATCTCCAAGCGACGCTGGAACAGTCACGTCATGCAGGCTTCGAGATCGCCGTCACCCACCTCGTCGATCCCGCCAAGCGCATCGGCGTGCTGTCGGGGGAAGCCTCCCGTGGCATCGCCACGCATTTCACTGGCGAACTCGGCTCGCTACGGGGTGGTGTGACGCTGATCGACGGCAACGAGGTCGCGGTACTCCGGGAATTGGCACTGCTCAGCCCCGGCGACGTGGTGGTGGCCATCGATCTTCGCCGTTACGACCGCTGGACGGTCGAGGCGTTGCGTTGGGCGCGTGAGCACGAGATCGAGGTGATCGCCCTCTCGGACAGCGCGCTCTCGCCGATCGCCGAAAACGCTGTCGCCGCCTTTACCGTCGCCGCTGCGGGGGCGGGACCGTTCGCCAGCCACGTCGGCACGTTGGCGTTGCTCAACGCCATCGTGACCGCCGCCGCCGCCCGGTTGAAGAAGTCGGCGGCACAGCGGTTGGATCGCCTCGAAATGGCATGGCAGCGTGCAGGAGCACTCCGCGACCTGGGCTGAACTGGACTTAGGCTAGACATGGCGGGAACGCCAACTGGCACGATGAGGAACGAGGCACCCGATGAGCAACGATGTCGAGACAGTCGAGCGGTTGATGCCGGTGCCGGCCGAGAAGATCTTCGCGCTGATCGCCGATCCGCGACGCCATCACGAGTTCGACGGCTCCGGCACGGTCCAGCAGGCAAATACAGTGCCAGACCATCTAGCGCTCGGAGCAAGCTTCGGGATGGACATGAAGATCGGACTGTTCCCGTACAAGATGATCAGCACGGTGATCGAATACGAGGAGAATCGCCTGCTGGCGTGGCAGACACGACCGAACGTCGCACTCCTCGGCAAGGTCATCGGTGGGCGGATCTGGCGGTACGAACTCGTACCGCAGGGCGATGGCACGCTCGTCAGGGAATCGTGGGACATCAGCGAAGAACGGGTCAAATCGGCGGTGGCACCGATGCGTTCTGCCACCCGCAAAGCAATGACGTCGACGCTGGAACGCATCGAAAAGCTGCTCGCTCCCTGACCCCCTCCGGCGGTTGTCCGGTGGTCGGTCTGCGACGGTTGGGTCCCCGGAAACGCCGCAGTAGCGGCCCCTGAGGGCCGCTCCTGTTTGGTGGGCCACTGCTCAATTGGTCCGGGTTGTCCCGACGGTCAGGCGGCGGGCGTTGGCGAGGTGAGGTCGTAGAACGTCGTGGTGCCGATCGTGACGGTCTTGAAGTTCGCCTCCACCCACGTCGTGATCTGGCTGGAGGTCCCGGAGTTCCCACCGGTGCCTCCGGCGACGAAGTAGTGGATCTTGCCAGCAGTGACGTAGCTCTTGAACTGCGCAAGGGTCGGAGTGGCGTCGGTGCCGTTGAAGCCACCGATCGCCATCACCGGCTCACCGCCGGCAATTTGGTAGCCCGCACCATTGTTCGCACCGATCGTTGCCAATACCCACGTGTAGTTGCCGGCGTTGGTCTGCAGAGCCGTGACCACGTCGGCGCTTGGCGCTGTGGCGTTGAGCAGGCCACCGATACCGCCGAAGCCACCTTGACGCCACCGAAGCTCGGACCGCCGGTTTGGGTGCTGGCCGTACCGGTCGTGGCCGTACCGGTCGTGGCCGTACCGGTCGTGGCCGTACCGGTCGTGGCCGTACCGGTCGTGGCCGTGCCGCCGGTTGAAGTTGCGGCTGTTGCGGTGGCGCCGGTCGCGGTTCCGGTCGCGCCGGTCGCGGTTCCGGTTGCGCCGGTGAGGGGTCCGCCCTGGCCGCCGGGGCCGCCACCGAAGCCGCCGGGGCCGCCGCCGAAGCCCCCGAAGCCGCCGCGTCCTCCGGACGGGCCGGCTGAGGGAATCGAACCGGTGTGCGCAGTTGCTGCGGTCGCAATGCTGTACGCGGTCGGTCCGGCGAGTCCGGCCGTCAGGGCCGCAGGTCTGCAGCCTGCGCCGAGAGGCGTGCAGCGAACGGCAGGAGTCCCAGCGAGCGGAACGCTCCCGCCGCAATCTCACGCGAGGCGGTGAGGCGATCGATGACGGCATCGGCGACCGGGCGGTAGGCGTCGGCAATCGGCGCCTCGACGTGTCCCACTACGTGCAGCAGACGCTGCGCAGCATGGACGCTGGAACGGTGGAGCGCAGCTGTGGCGAACAGTTCCGCAGCGCCGCCGTAGTCACCGCGCTCTGCGCAGCATTCGCCCGTAGACATCAGCAGGTGGAGCCCTTCGTCACTGCGACCGATGCCGATCAGCGCCAATCCGGCACTGATCGGAAGGTCGCAGCCGAAGAGCAGGACACCCAGCATCGAAGCGTCGAGCAGCGGCTCGATCCGATGAAAAGCTGCGGCGGGTTCGCCCGCCTCGAGATCGCACAGCGCCAGCATTACCGCTGTCGATCGCAACAGGTAGAGCTGCAGGTTCGGTGTGCACAACACCGCTGCCTGCTCGCCGAGTCTGCGTGCTCGGTGATCTCGCCGAGCGAGAGCAGGCATCGTGCCAGACACAGCCGAGCGGCGACGGCGGCAATGGGGCGGGGCTGATCGATGACGGACGCCAGGATCTCGCCGGCGTGGCGGCGACCAGTCTCCATCCAACCGCCACGGATCTCGCAGATCGCCCGGTACGAGACAGCGGTGCCGAATGCGGTGATCGCCGTCATCCCTGACGCTTCACTCAGCTGGCGGCACTCGTCGGCCAATCGGCTCTTGCCGACGCCCGCCGACCGACGAAGGTGATGCCCCTACAGCCCGGGTTGGTGAGTGCGGCGGCGATGCGCAGGACCTCGTCCTCGCGCCCCACCAAGGTTCTCGAAGGCGCCCCTGTCACTCGATCAACCCTTGCAGAACTCGCTGACAGGACGGAAATTCGACACGACGTGCGTCGCGGTCACGTGGATTCCGTGATGGCGGAATCCCGGTGACCGCGATGGGCATCGTCGAGAGAGCGGTTACAGCTGCAGGCTCTTGATTTCGAGGAATTCCTCGAAACCGAACTTGCCGTATTCGCGTCCGTTGCCGGACTGCTTGTAGCCGCCGAACGGTGCGTTGGCATTGAAGGCACCACCGTTGACTTCGACCTGACCGGTACGCAGGCGCTTGGCGACGGCGATGGCGTGGTCCTTGTCGCCGGACCAGACGCCGCCGGCGAGGCCGTAGACGACACCGTTGGCGATCGACACGGCGTCTTCTTCGTCGTCGTACGGCAGGATCGACAGCACCGGTCCGAAGATCTCTTCTTGGGCGATGGTCATGTCACGGGTCACGTTCGAAAAGACGGTTGGGCGGACATAGAAGCCGACGTCGACACCTTCCGGCTTACCGAGGCCACCGGCGACGAGTGTTGCGCCTTCGTCGATGCCTTTCTGGATGTACCCCTGAACCCGATCTCGCTGTGCGGCAGACGCAAGTGGTCCGAGATGCGTGCCTGCGGCGAACGGGTCTCCGACCTTCAGTCCGGCAACGGCACCTGCCGCGATCGCCTCTGCTTGCGCCATCCGGTCCCGAGGTACGAGCATGCGGGTCAGCGCTGAACAGGTCTGGCCGGAGTTGAGGAACGCCTTGCCGATGCCGTCGCCGACGGCCTTGGCGAAACCGGCCTCGTCGAGGTCGTCGAGCAGAACGTTGGCCGACTTGCCACCGAGTTCGAGGGCGACCTTCTTGACGGTCTCTGCGCCCAGTTGGGAGACGCGGCGGCCGGCGCGAGTCGATCCGGTGAACGAGACCATGTCGACGTCGGCGTCGTTCGCGAGTGCTTCGCCGACCTCGGGTCCTGTACCGCTGACGAGGTTGAAGACGCCGGCAGGCAGGCCGACTTCGTTGATGATGTCGGCAAGGATGAAGGCATCGATCGGCGCAACTTCACTCGGCTTGACGACGACTGTGCAGCCGGCACCGAGGGCGTAGGCGACCTTGGCGGCGATCTGGTGCAACGGGTAGTTCCACGGCGTGATGCAGGCAACGACGCCGATCGGCTCGCGCACGATCAACGACGTTCCGGACGGCTCCTCGAACTGGTAGGACGATGCCAGCGCAGCAGCCTGGTTGAAGCTGTTGATCGGCAGGCCGACCTGGACGAATTCGGACAGCCATTTGGCCATACCGGTCTCCTTGGAGATCGCCGTGGCGATCTCGTCCATCCGTGCACCGAGTGCGTCGCCGATGCGGGTGAGGAACTTGGCGCGCTCCTCAGCTGGCGTTGCCGCCCACGACCCGAACGCTGCCTTTGCCGCCTGTACGGCCTTGGCGGCGTCTGAGGCAGTGCCCTCCGGGACGGTTGCCATGACTTCCTCGGTGATCGAGTCGATCACTTCGATCGTCTTCGAGGAGTCGGAGGCGACCCATGCGCCGCCGATGTAGAGCTTGTCGAACGTAGTCATCATCTTCCCTTTTCTACGGATTCGGTTGTCATAGGAACTGTAACGGCGCGTCGTTCGCCATGGCGGGTCAGGCCACGTCCAGACCGTCACTCGAGGGACACTGCCGTGAGGTCGCCTTTCGGGGCGCCGACGACGAGTGCGGCGAAGGTGCCGGCTTCGTCGCCGAGTTGCTGGGGTACGCCGACATCGGATCGTTGAACCAGTCCGAGGTATCGATGAGGATGTCGCGCAGCTTCTGCCAACGTAAGGTGAGGCGTGGAGCAGGTCACGCACGTCGAGCACGAGTGTCGACCCGGCGGCGAAATCGCTCAGCAGGTCGTAGAGCGAATCCCAGTTCCGCCCGCTGTCGGACGGAAACCCGTAGGCGTTGGCGAAAGCGTCGAAGAGCTGCGACTTGTGAGCGCCGGCGTTTACGGAGATGGTGATCCGGTGAGTGGAGCAGGCGGCTTCGACCAGCGCGTCGTCGCCGACCCACCGGTACACGCCGGGCGGCAGCGCCCTATCCGTTGCCGCAACCATTCGGCATGGCTCATGGCTGGCGGCTCATGGCAACACGACGAGTCTGAACGTTGCGTAGTGATCGCCGGTGTCGTAGCGCTCGCCGGACTGGCCGCTCATCATTCGTCTGGTGCCACGTGTCGTTGCGCCAGGCGTCGGCAGGGCATCGACCACGGTACACTCATGGAAATAGCCGCTCGTGTGACGGGGCAACGCGCCGGAGCGGTTTTCGTAGACGATCCCGTCACGGCTGTAAGGATACGGTCCGCCTGCCTGGATCAGATCGATCGTGTGCCTGGCCTGAGCGGGTAGGTCGGCGTATGCGACCTGATCTGCTCCGAGTGTCGTCACGGTGCCAGGTCGGTTGGTGGTCGTCGAACCATCCGCTGCCGTTACTCAAGGAGATGTAGAGCACGGCTAACAGCGCCAACAAGACCATGACGGCACTGCCGCAGATCATCGTTCGGCGTGAGGCTCGGATGTTCCCAGGATCGTCGATTCTATGGACCGGCCCATGCAAGACTCCGGAAATGGAGACTGAAACTGACCACTCACACGACCCGGCGACGTGCGAAGCGTGCCGCGTCATCGATCGTTTCGACGGGGTCGAAGACGGCCAGATCGGCAAGACCGAGCACTATCTCACCAAGCATGAACGGTGGCTGACGAGCAAGCTGATGGCTGCCCAGGACCACGCAGCCGACGGCATCACCACCTTCGCCGGATCGATGAAATTCGTCTATCTGCACATCGTCTGGTTCGGCGCGTGGATCGCCCTGAACGTCGGTCTGATGGGCACGCTCGGGCATCCGTTCGACAAGTTCCCCTTCGGCCTGTTAACGATGATCGTCTCGCTCGAAGCGATCTTCCTCTCGACGTTCGTGATGGTCAGCCAGAACCGCCAGGCGGCGCGACAGGACGTCCGCAGTCAACTCGACTTCGAGAACAACATCCGCTCGGAGATCTGGTCGATCCATATCGGCGAGGCGCTCGGTCTCGATCTCGCCCATGTCGAGGATGTCGTCCAACAAGCGCTCGACGGTGCGGCGATCACGATGAGCGGGCACGGCCCGGCGAAATAGCCCGACAACGTAGCCCGCCGGATATCACGGCCGGGCGCAACATCAGCGGGGGAGTGGTTTGCACACCTCGAATGCGGCGTGCGCGCCGATTCGCTCCGGCGAGTTGGCCAGCCAATCGATCCGCAGGCGCGTGCCGTCTGCGAGCAGCGCCGTCAGTCCGGTTTCGTCCCAACTCGTGGAAACTGTGTCGGTCTTCGACAATATGAAGGCTCCCCGTTCGCGCCACATGAAGCCCTCCTTCCACACGACGACAACGCCGAGGCTGGTGTAGCCGACGAATCCGGCGCGGTGATGGGAGCCGTCCGGCAACCCGCAGCGCGAGAACTCCTCGACGTGGCGCAAGCGCGTGTTCGGATGTTGCGCAGCGTACGGCCCGAGGAGTTCGAGCACCTGGCCGACCACCGAGGAAAGACGTGGATTGCGTCTGACGTCTGCCGCCAGCGTCCGTTCCGGGGAGAGCTTGCGCGATGAGTGCTTCTGGCTCATGTCGTGTCGTCCAACTTTCGGGCGCGGCTGGGGGCGACACGCGGCGGCTCGTTCGGCATCTTCGGGTAGACGGGGGGCCAGGGTGCGTCCATCATCCCCTTGGCCATGTCTCGAGCCGACATCTCCAGCAGCGGTTCGATGCGTTGCGGATGCAGCGACATAGCGGCCCACGGGTCGCCGCCTTCAGCGGCCCTTGCGGGCACGTTGTCCATCGTGAACTGGTCGGGCGTGATCGATCCGACCTCGTCCCACGCCAGCGGCGTCGAAACCTGCGCGCCGATGCGTGGGCGCACGGACCACGCCCCGAATACGGTCTTGTGCGGTGCGTTCTGGTTGAAGTCGACGAAGACGCGGGTGCCGCGTTCCTCCTTCCACCACGCAGCCGTGATCAGATCGGGTCGCCGTCGTTCCAGCTCACGAGCGAGCGCAACTGCCCCGGCACGTATCTCGTACGATGTCCATTCCGGCACGAGCCGCGCGTAGATGTGCAGGCCCTTGCTGCCGCTCGTCTTCGGGTTGGCTTCGATGCCCAGTTCGTCGAGCAGCGCCTTGACCTCGAATGCGGTCTCCCGGACCATCGCGAATGTGACGCCTGTTGTCGGGTCGAGATCGATGCGTAGTTCGTCGGCATGTGCCGGGTCGTCGGCGCGGTACGGCCAGACATGGAAGCCGAGGCAGCCGAGGTTCACGCCCCAGATGATGTGGGCAATGTCGTGAGCCACGAGCGCGTCGGACGATGTCCCGTTCGGCGTCTCGACGACGGTCGTCTGCAACCACTCCGGCGGGTTCTTCGGCACGCGTTTCTGGAAGAACGACTTGCCGCTCGCTCCGTCGGGGTATCGCTCCATCAGCAGGGGACGCCCACCGATGGCGCGCAGCAGCGGTTCCTCGACGGCAAGGTAGTAGCGAACGAGGTCGAGCTTCGTCTGGCCATGCTGGGGGAAGAAGATCTTGTCGGGATGCGAGATCGCAATCTCCCGACCGGCGGCCTGGACGGCGAACGGTTCGCTCGGCGGGGCCATCGCCGACAGGCTAGACGACCGGTGAATCCGTGGCGTTGGCGTCGGTGCGCAGATCGATCGACGGATCGGCCCGCAGCCTCAGATCGAAGAGTGGTGGAGAATAGGCGTGCACGGAGATCGCCTCGACCGTTCCGACGTTGACGACCTCGTGGGTGTGGTCGTGCGGCAATTGCTCAGTGACGCCGGGACCGAGCCACCGGGCAACGAGTCCGTCAGCGGTGAGGTAGCGCTCGCGAAGTTGGCCGGCGACGACGTGGATCGCAGCTCGTGAACCATCGTGATCGTGGAGACCGAGACCGGCGCCTGCCGGCCAGGCGGTGATCCACGCCTGCTATGTCGGCGTTTCCTCGGCCAGTGTCCACCGGCCATCGTCCGGGCGATCCGTGCCGCTGCGTCGTTCGCAGCAATACGCTGAACGACCGCCCTGAGTTCCTCTGCGTCGAGGACGTCATCGTGATCGAGTGTCCGTGCGTCGGTCGACTCGTCGGCGGGTACGTTGCGGAGCTGGTGTGTGGACATCGGACCGCTCTGCTGGTGGGTTGTATTGCTGACTATTCCAGTCGTATTTCGGTCCGGGTCAGCAACTCGTTCGTTTGCCCGCCACACTGTGTCGCGATGGAGCGGCGCGCAAGCTTCCCGATGTACGACTTCCCGTGGCTCGAAGCTGCACATGACATGTTGTGGTCCGGCATCGCCGAGGGCCTCGTTCGGCGCGGCTGGACCGGCGTACCGAGCTCCCTGACCCACCGAGACGACGCGCACCCTCTCTGGCACGAACAGGAACTGCTGCTCAGTCAGTCGTGCGGATGGCCACTCGTCGACGAACTCGAGGGCAAGGTAGCGACGATCGGAGCATTCGAGTACCACATCGCCTCGGCAGACGGCCCCACCAGTCGAAGTCAGATCATGATGCGCTGCGGTTCGTCGTTGCCGACGTCTGAATCGCTCAGCTCGATGACCGCTGCCGTCAACAGCAGCGTCAGCCTGTCCGGTTGGATCTCGCTCGTGCGCGCGTTTCCGGTGCTCGACGGCGTCTGGCCCGGACAGGTGATCGTCACGGGTGCCCACGACAACAGCCTCGCCCTGCTGCAGGCGGGCGACGCCGATCTGGCAGCCGTCGACGCCGTCTCCATCGCCCAGTTCAGCGTCGGCCGGCCGGAACTTCTGGCAGGTCTTGTCGTTGTTGGACAAGGCCCTCGGATACCCTGCCTCCCGATTATCGGGCCGCTGTCATTTGGTGCCGAACAACTTGCAGACGTTCGTTCGGCAATCGACGAGGCGCTGTCCTCACGGGCAGGAATCGAAGCGGCGAAACCGCTCCTGATCAAACGCTTTCACGCCCGTGACTACCGTGACTACGAGCGCGTTCAAGCGATGAGCATCCGGTCTGCCGAGGGGAATTCGAGATCCACTGCTTGAGAGCGGGGGCGCGTGGCGGTTCAGCGGGGGCGACTGAATCCAGTTGAACTCGGGCGGGAGCCACGATGTCCGGCGGCCGGCCCGTTGTTGCGGCTGGCGGGCGCACCGTAGGTGCGTCGCGCTCCGGCTGGTCCGACTTCGCCGGTACGACGCTCACGCGGCTGCCAATCGATGACGCCATCCTTGGCCCAGCGACGCGGCTGGCCGTCGTTGGGGACCTCTGGACGCGGCACGCGCGCCGAACGGTCAGAGGAGACGAGGCGGTCTGACGTGCCGGAGCGGTCACGGCGGTCGTCGCGCTGGAACGCCGGGGGCTCGACCGTCGGCGTGCGCTGTTGCTGCCACGGGCTGCGGGTCGGCTGGAGGGCGGCGCGCCGGGACGCGCGGTTGTCGGGAGCAGCGGAACTCGACGAGCGGCTCACCCGAACCTCACGCGGCTGCCAACCGGCATCCGTACGGGAGCGCTCCGGGCGATCCTCGCGGGGCTGATAGCCGTTGGACTGCGATTCGCGTGGCTGCCAGCCACCCTGGTTGCGCTGACCTTCGTAGCGCGGCCGCTCGTTGCGATCACGTTGCTGCGGGCGGGCACCTCGGGACGGACGGGCACCGTCTCCGGCGACGGCATCGCCGGTGAGGCGGGCACCCGGGTCGACCCGGCTCATCAGCCATTTGGCCTTCTTCTCCTGGTGTGGAGCGATCAGGTTGACGATCACGCCGGCCTGGCCGGCGCGAGCGGTACGGCCGGCGCGGTGCACGTAGTCCTTGGCGTTCGACGGTAGGTCCCATTGGAGAACGAGGCCGACGTTGTCGACGTGGATGCCGCGCGCTGCGACGTCAGTGCCGACGAGCACTTCGACCTTGCCGGCCTTGAAGGACTCGAGAGCACGCTCACGGCGGGCCTGGTTGAGGCCGCCATGGATACCGCGGGCGCGCATTCCGGCGTTCTCGAGGTCTTCGACGAGTTGGTCGGCACCGTCACGGGTGTGCGAGAACATCATCGTCGGGCCGAACTCGCGAATCAGTTCGATGGAACGCTCGATGCGGCGCTCGATCGGAACGCGTTCCCAACGCTGTTCTGCCGGCTGCTCTTTGACTTCGCCGACAAGGTCGTGCTTGGCCGGGTTGTTCTGGAAACGGCGGATCAACGAGTCGACCTCGCCGTCGAGCGTTGCCGAGAAAAGCATCGTCTGGCGGTCGTTCGGCATCATGTCGAGCAGCTTGGTGACTTCCGGCAGAAAGCCCATGTCGGCCATCCGGTCTGCCTCGTCGACGACGACGACACTGACGGCGTCGAGGCGGACATCGCCGCGCTCGACGAGGTCGAGCAGGCGGCCGGGGCAGGCAACGATCAGCGCCGCGCCGCGACGTAGCGAGTTGACCTGGCCGGAATACGGCACCCCGCCATAGACCGACAGGATGTAGTGCTTGGTCGCTTTGCCGAGGCTGACGAGTTCGTTCTGCACCTGCTTGGCGAGTTCACGGGTCGGCACGAGAATCAGCCCGGTGGGCTTGTGCGGCTCGCCGCGGCCGATACGGGCCATCAACGGGATGCCGAAGGCGAGCGTCTTTCCGGAGCCGGTCTTGGCACGGCCACAGATGTCGCGGCCTTCGAGGGCCTCGGGAATGCATGCTTCCTGGATCGGGAAGGCTTCGGTGAGTCCGTCCTCGGCGAGCGCTGCCACAAGGTGCGCGGGGATGCCAAGGTCGGCGAACAGAAGAGACACGGTTGCTCATTTCTGGAACCAGACTCAGGTCCCACGGGTCGAGCAGTACACGAATCAACACAAACCGCTCGAAGTTGAAGCCACGAGCTTAGGTCGAACGAATGGCGATCGCTTGTGACAGTTGCCGCCGCTTCGATCCCAGCTGCCGACTGTTGGTGATGAACGAACGGCACCGGCGTCGACGGGATCGAGTCGGTACCTCCCTCGGAGTATCACGGCAAGGTCGGCGGTGGACGGGCGTCGTCAGGCGACAGCAGCCTCGATCTTTGCCATCACATCGTCCGTCAACAGGGCGATGACGCCGAGCGCCTGCATATTTTCCTGCACCTGCGACACCTTGCTGGCACCGGTGATGACCGTCGAAACATGCGGATTCTTCGCACACCATGCGATCGCCAACTGCGAGACGGTGCATCCGAGTCCGTCGGCGATGGCGATCAGCGATTTGATCTTGGCGACGTCGTCCTCGTTCTTGAAGCGGCTCTGCAACCATTCGTATCCGGCGAGAGCCCCTCGGCTGTCTGCGGGGATCCCATCGAGGTATTTGCCGGTCAACAGTCCACTCGCCAGTGGGCTCCAGATCGTCAGACCCATCCCGAACGAGTCGTACAGCGACGCGTATTCCTCCTCGACGCGGTTGCGGCTGAGGAGGTTGTACTGCGGCTGTTCGACAATCGGATGACGCAGACGCAGGCGGTCGGCGACCTCGTGCGCCTCGGTGATCTCAGCTGCTGACCATTCGCTCGTACCCCAGTACAGCGCATAGCCGCGCTCGATCGCGTCGTGCATTGCCCACACAGTCTCTTCGATCGGTGTCTCGGGGTCTGCCCGATGGCAGTAGATGATGTCGAGGTACTCGAGACCCATGCGCTCGACCGATGCTTCGATCGCCGGGAGCAGGTACTTGCGGTTGAGCGTGTCCTTGCGATTCGGCCCGCCACGTAGGCCCCAGAAAAACTTCGATGTGACGACGTAGGAATCGCGTTCCCAGCCGAGACGGTCGATGGCCCGCCCCATGATCGCTTCCGATTCGCCGCCGGCGTAGGCCTCCGCATTGTCGAAGAAGTTGACGCCCGAGTCGTAGGCGGTCTGCAGGCAGTTGAGCGCGAGGTCATCGTCGAGCTGTGCAGAGAACGTGACCCACGATCCGAACGAGAGGACGGAGACTTTCAGACCTGAGCTGCCGACGCGGCGGTATTCCATCGAGGTTTTGGGCATGAGGGCGACGCTACCGTCGACGGCGTGAGAGTCTTCGATCGCGGCAATCGATGCCAGTGAAACCAATCACGTCTGCAGCATCGTTGCCGCGTATTTCGACTGCGGAACGACGGCGTCGACTGGCTCGACGACATTTCCTCGCTGTCCAGGCGATATCGCTCGAGTCGATGGCGAACGACCTCGTAGGCCCTCACGCGACCGACCCAGTCACGTTTCCGGACCCCCCCCTCGAACGCACCCTCGCCCAGTGGTGAGACGGGGCGAGTGTGCTCGGTCCAAGCGAGTACGTGCGGTTCGCTCGACAGACCGCACGTACTCGCCCGGCCCTCGGATACTCCGGTCTACGCCTTCACGCGGCGCGCTTTTCGAGGGCGCTGACTCGCAGGTGGTAGTTCATCGTCAGTTCGTCGGAGATCGCTGCGACATCCTGCATGTCGAGCGCCGTCACACGCTCGACCTGCCAGTCGATCTGGTGCAGTTGACGATCACGCCGTTTGTCCTTTGTCGCGCCATCGAGTAGGTGATCCGGATGGATGTCGAGCTCGACCGCCCAGCGGGCATCCTCGACGGCGAGGTCGATGCGAATATGCGAACCGTTCGGCAACGTCAGATTGCGGAGCTGGGCGACAACGGGCACGTGACGAGCGGCCAGGGCCTGAGCGAGCAGGACCTCGGCGTGCGACTCGAGTGCTCCGCCGGCGATTCGATTCGCCATCGTGGTGGCGAACAACCATGACCCGGCGCGACCAGGATGAATCAGCCGCCGACCGACGCCGGCAAGCGTTCCGGCCGTGCATCGGCGATCGGCAAGAATCTGCTCGATGACCGACGCGTGGTCCTCTGGCGAGAGGTGCCGTGCGAGGTCAAACCCGAGACGCGGCCAGCTCGCCAGCACCAGGCCGTTGTCGAGTCGCATGATGTCCATCGGGGTGATCGACGTCGACTGATGGAAGACGACCCCTTCGACCGGATCGTGGTGAAAGCCGTGCGGGACGCAGAAATGGATCTCATCAGACCGCAGCATGCGACGGACCCCGAGCAGCCGTCCTGCGCTTGGCCCGGTGATGAACCCGCATGGATAGGCGAGGCACAGAGCGACGCAGCGAGCGAGGAAGGAGTCCTCGGCCGAGGCGATTCGATAGACGCGATGATGGACGCGCTCAAGCACGCCTTGGCGTACCAGCCGCTTGCGTCGGCCGCTGCTGACGCCAGCGGCCGTCAGCATCGCCGCCGTGGCGACGCCGAGCCGCCGTTGCAGGACGGCGAGTGCGCTTGGTGGGAGGTCAGGCATGGCTGTCCCCTTTCGTTTGGTTGCAACGAAATGTCAGGGGGAAGCCGACGACAGGACTGAACGTATCGAGCGGCGGCTCTCGATCGCAACCGCCGAGTACGTGCGGGCCGCCGAGTACGTGCGGGCCGCCAGAGTACGTGCGGTTCGCTGGCCGCGCCGGACGTACTCGCCCGGACCCCACGTACTCGCCCGGACCCCACGTACTCGGGTCGGTGGGGGGTATCGGTCGGGGTGGGTAAGGGTGGGAGTGGGGGGTGGTGCAGGGGACGAAGGGCTGAAAACGCAGAAAGCGGGGCTCGATGTGGATGACCCATCCACATCGAGCCCGGCATCTCTGGGGGAAGAATCAGACTCCGGTGCCAGCCTTGACGGCCATGTCGATGGCCTGGAAAGGCTGGGCAATCGGTTTCTGTGCGAGGACCGTTGCCAACACGGCGGCGTGGCGGGCTTCGACGCCGCCAACACTCATGATCGCCTGGTTGAGCGTGAGGTCGTAGGCGATCTTCAAGATGGCCTCTCGTCAGCGGTGCCACTGAGCTGTCCACCGACTGCGGCGAGCAGCTTCGGGTTCGGCTGGGTCACCGCTGCAGAACCGGCTGCGGCGCCAAAGGCGGCATCATGCTCTTGTGGTGGCAGGCGAACGTTGTCGCCGCTGTCAGTACGCCTGGCGTCTTGACCTTGCCGGTTGCACCGGCTGCGGTGTACGCAGCAACGGCTGGCGAGGTCGACGCCCTGGGCGAAGGCGGCAATTCCGGCGTCAGCGCTGGCGGCGCCGAACGAGGACGGCAGCAGCCGCTTCACCGGAATGACCTGCGAACCGATGACGATGACGGCCGACGTGGCAGCGATCCTCGCCATGAACTGGCGGCGGGAATGCCGGGGTGCGTCCCGGGCCCATTTCATTGTGCAGGTCTTCGATGTCTGACCTCATGCCCGCCGTGCCGGACCGATGGGTCTAATCGACCAAGCGGGTGAGTGCACGGAGGGACTGTTCTCTGATTCCCACAGGTGCTCCTTAATGTTTGGGTTGGTTGGTTTTTTTCACCGCTGCGGCATCCGAAACGTTCGACTGCTTGCATGCGAGGGGTGTGAGGGCGCGTCTATCGAGGTGTCGACCACCGACGCACGCTGCGGCTCGTCTGGCGAGCCGCTCAGGTCACCGTGACGGTGCCCGTCATGTACGCATGAATCGTGCAGATGTAGGTGTACGAGCCAGGCGTGGCGAAGGTGTAGGAGTAGGTCGCTCCGCCGCCCATCTTCGGATCACTGACGAAGCTCTTGTCCGCCGAAGTGACGTTGTGGGCGAACGAGTCCTGGTTCGTCCATGTCACCTTCGTTCCGACGGTGATACTCAGCGCTTGTGGAGCGAAGGCGAAGCTCTTGATTGTGACTGCCTGATCGCCGGGAGTGGCAGCTCCCGCCGTCGACGCCGCCGTGCCTGACGACGGGGAAACTGCCGCTGTCGTTGCGGTCGAGGTCTCGCCGGAACTCGACCCTGCGCCCGCCATCGTGGCTGCGCTCGGTGTGGTTGTCGCTGTTGCCGACGTTCCCGATTCGGCAGTCGTCGCCGGACCGGAACTTGGCGCAGTTCCAGATGTCGTGCCGGGTGTCGTGGCGGAACTCGGTGTCGTTGCCGCAGTCGCGGTACTGGCCGACGGTGTGGTTTTGTGCGCCGCAGCTGCTCCGACGCCGATCGTGGCAGCTGCGGCGACAACGAGACCGGCGACACTGATGGCAAGTGGCGTCCGGCGAGGGGGTGCATCGGTCTTAACGAGCAGGTCGGTGACCAACGTGAGTATTAGAAGAACGATGGCGGCGATCTCGGCGACCAACGCGATGACCGCCTCAGGGGAGGGGTCGAGACCTTTTTCGGTGAATCCGAAGATCCCGCTGTCGGTGACCCGAGTCAAGGTGAAGGCGATCAACGTCCCAGCGGCAACGGCGATACCGGCAAGTTGGATCAGCCTGTCGGAGCGGGCGACGAGCAGCGTCGCAACGACCGCCGAGGCGACGGCGTTGAGTACGAATGAACGGCCGAGGTTGGCGTTCGGGAACGAGCGGTAGCCCTGGTAGTACAGATAGATGTGTACCAGCCCACCTACGAGAATGGCAGCGGCCGCCAGCCAGCGTGCTGCGGTGGTAGCGATCGGCGTCATATTTGTTACTTCGTTGACGTGGCGCGATCCGGATCAAAGATTCGGAGAATTTCTTCCTGATCAGGTCGAACGCACCACGCAGAGAGATGTGGCCGAATCGTCGGCTGGCCTCAACGTGCCCGCGACTCGGCCAGACCTGTGAACTAGGCCTTCGCCGCTTGTTTGGCGAGGCGCTTGGCGGTCTTGCCGATCGGCTCGAGCTGGCGTCCGTCCAGATCGCCAATCTCGGCGGTGTTGTCGAACATCACCCGATAGCGCTGCCAGTTGAAACCGTTGGCGAGGATGACCTTGCCCTCGCTGCCGACCGGTACATCGTGTAGCTCGACCGTCGTGCGGACCCGGTCGCCGGTGCGCAAATCCAACTGGTCGGCGTGCGGCTTGGCGAGTGCATGTGCTTTCCACAACGGCATGAAGTTGAGTCTATGCCACCTGACAAATTATTGGAGGAAGCTCATACACTCGTCTGCCACATGAAAAGCACGGTTGAAACCCTCGAGGGGAACAAGGTCAAGCTGTCTGTCGAGGTCGATGAGGCTGAATTCGACCGTGACATCGACGCCGCATTCAAGAAGCTTGCCAGAGAAGTCAGGTTGCCGGGTTTCCGACAGGGGAAGGCACCTCGGCGGATACTCGAGTCACGTATCGGTCTCGCTCCGGCCCGCCAACAGGCGCTGCAGGACTCGATTCCGGTCTACCTCGCCAAGGCGGTTCGTGAGAACGACGTCGATCTCATCGACACGCCGAAGGTCGACGTCACCAGTGGTGAAGACGACGGTCCGATCTCCTTCGCTGCCGAATGTGTGATTCGCCCTGTGGTCACCGTGCCTGGCTACGGCGGTTTGCGCATCGAGCTGCCGGCAGCGGAAGCCAGCGAAGCGGAGATCGACACAGCGGTCGACGCAGAACGCAAACGCAACGCCAAGCTCGTCGATACCGGAATGGCAATCGTGTCAGGTGACCACGTCACGCTCGACGTGTCGGCAACGCGTGAGGGCGAAGCCGTCCCCGGCCTCAACGTCGAGGATTGGTCCTATGAAGTTGGCCAGGGCTGGATCACCGACAACTTCGACTCCGAGCTGATCGGTGCGAGCGCTGACGACGAGCTGTCGTTCGACGGTACGCCGAAGGGAACCGAGATCGAGGCTCAGTTCACCGTCAAGGTGACCAGGGTGCAAACACTCGAGCTGCCGGAAGCGACCGATGAATGGGTCAGTGACAATCTCGGTGAATTCGATACCGTCGCCGAATGGCGTGCGTCGCTCGCAGTCGGTCTTTCGGCGACGAAGCAGCAGCAGGCACGCTCGCAGGTCGTGGACAAGGCAACGTCGGCGTTGGCCGAGCTGATCGAAGAGGAGCCGCCGGAGTCGCTCGTCACCCAGAACCTGCAGAGCCGGGTGCAGAACTTCGTTCGCCAACTGCAGTCGCAGGGCATCGATGTCGACCGTTGGCTGGAAGCGACCGGTCAGGATCCAGCGGCGTTCGTCGAAGGGTTCCGCGAACAGGCACACAAAGCGGTCAAGGTCGACCTCGGCCTACGTGCTGTCGCTCTCGCCGAGGGACTCGACGTCACCGAAGAAGACATCGAGAACGAGTACCAGCGCATCGCCATCCAGGTGAACGAGAAGCTCAACAAAGTTCGCCAGGCCTACGAGCGCAATGACGCCGTGGTCGAGCTGAGTTCGCAGATCCGCAACACGCGGGCGCTCGAATGGCTGCTGCATCACATCGAGATCGTCGACGAGAACGGCAAGCATCTCGACAACGACGAGATTCTCGGTCATTCCCACGAGGACCACGATCAAGACCACGCTGATCACGACCACGC
>Ga0123338_10001474_pt1 | contig 22771 bp, 23 predicted proteins | sample grotaG_FD_89793 | JGI IMG/M metagenome (GOLD analysis project Ga0123338, IMG submission 89793) | Glacier valley bacterial and archeal communities from Borup Fiord, Nunavut, Canada, to study Microbial Dark Matter (Phase II) -... | ecosystem: Environmental > Aquatic > Freshwater > Ice > Glacier ...
CCTGCTGATCTGAAGGATGTGATTTCACTAAGTACCAGTGGTGACAGCGCTCCTAACAGGAGATTTAATTACAGGTGCATATGGAAGAAGGATTGATTGTCGCCAGGTATGAGGTTATGAGGTTTTCAGGTATGAGCAATCAGCCCGATAATGTGTTGATGATCTTTTAGATTATATATTCAAAATAAATTTACCTGGTGCCCATTCCTCAAAGGTGATAATCTCAGAAAGTGTAAGGTTATCAGGTATCAGCTATCAGCCCGACAATGTGTTGATGATCTTTCGGATTTTATATTCAAAATAAAATTTAACCGCTGATCATACCTCAAAGCTGACAACCTCAGATGGTTTGAGGTTATCAGGTATGAGCTATGAGCCTGATGATGTAGAGGTGATCTTTCAGATTATATATTCAAAACAAATTTACCCGTTGCTCATACTTCAAAGCTGACAACCTCAGAAGGTTTGAGGTTATCAGGTATGAGCTATGAGCCTGATGATGTATGATGATCTTTCAGATTAATTCTACTTTGACAAGTCAAAAATAAGGTTTGTAAGAATTCGAATAATACAGATATTGCAGTGATGTAATTATCACTTATAAATATAGACTGCTGAAGAACATCGGCTTAAAAGATATTCGAGATCATTTATAGCTGTCTTTAGGGCGGGAACTCATAGCAAATTGTTACATGGTACTCAATATCTTAAAGGCCTGTTTCAAGGCCGCAAACGCAATATGGAAAGTATGGTAGAGCAGGTTGTAAATAGTGATTATTATCAGATACAACACTTTATTAGTGAATCACCGTGGGATGCCAGGGCAGGCTTTGATAAGGTTGCCTGCGACACCAGTAAACTGTTTGAATCCTTTGATCAGGTAGGCTTGTTAATAGACGAGAGTTCGCATCGGTAGAATGGAAAGGATTCTGTAGGTGTTGGCCGTTAATATTGCGGTACAATTGGGAAGGTGGATAATTGCCAGGTAGCCGTTTATGCGGCATTAAGTGTTGAGAAGTATTATGGTTTGATAGATACGGCTCTTTACCTGCCGCAAGATTGTAGCTCAGATGAGCCACGGTGCAAAAAAGCGGGGATTCGCCATTGCCTAAAGGGGGAAAAAGAGTTTGCAAAAGCAAGGTGGAACTGGCATTGATATCATCAGGCATCAAAAAGAATTGGAAACGTGGTTTCATTTTGTAGGTGCAGATGGCTTATATGAGAATAGCTATCACTTACAGAAAGAACTGGAAAAAATGGAACTGCTTTTTGTACTCGATATACACAATGATCAATATGTTTACACGCAACCACCTGTTATAGCCATACCAGATAAAACAACCGTTGTGGGGCGTAAGCCAAGTCTTTACAAAGCAACAGGGAAGATTATACAAGTAAGGGAACTGGAAAAAAATATAGCGAAAGAGGATTGGGAAAAAATATGTTTGAGACAAACTGGAAAAGGTGACTTGAAGTGTCTGGGCTATGTTCAAAAAGTATATCTATGGGAGGGAGGATCCGCAGATTATATGGAGCGTAACTGGTGGTAAGAGTAACAGAAAACAAGGATGGGAGCAGGGAATATAAATATATAATAAGCAAGGCGGGGGATAGGCAACACACCACCGAAGCAATTAGTCCAAATGCAATCGCAAAGATATTTTGTGGAGCGATCATCCCAGGATGCCAAGCAGGACGCCGGCATGAGCCAATATCAGGTTACAGGCTGGCTAGTACATCGTTCTTTAAATAACATATCAAATTAATTCTACTTCTTCCATTTTATATTTCCAACGAAAGACTACGGGATCTTCGTTGATGTCATAAATTCCCTGGTAAATTCTTTGTATAAGTTCTTCTTTACTATTTATACGAATGTGCCTAAGAAAAGACCTGGCTACTTTGCTAAAAAACATTTCTATCACATTCAACCAGGATCCATGTTTAGGTGTAAAAACAAATTCGAATCTTCCCGGTTTAGTGAGTAGATAAGCCGCGGTCTCCTTCGACACATGCGATGAATGATTGTCAAGGATAATTCTTATCAACCAATCTTTTTGATAGTTCTTATCTATTTCATTAAGAAACTCGATGAATTCTTTGCTCCTGTGTTGGTCCCTAACCAATGGAATCACTTTTCCGGTATGCAAATCTATGGCTGCCAGTAAGCTTACTGTACCTAATCTTTTATATTCATAATCTCTTTGAACGGTGGTGTGTTCCTTAACCACCGGTTGTAATTGAGGAGCAATGTTTTTGATTGCCTGTATTCCCGGTTTCTCATCATAAGATAAGGTAGTTATGCTACGATCAGCAAGTTGTAATTCATTGGTGAGCTCTATTTGTTTGTATACCTGTAGCACGTTTACCATCTTCTTTTCAAATTCTACATCCCGCCGCTCCAGGTAATAACGGATCTTATGGGGTTGAATATTCCCCTTTGATAAAATTGTATGTAATACTCCTTTGTCCATTCTTGATAAGCTTTCATACCCTGCTTGTTTGCTATGTTCTCTTACATGTTTTTTAAGCAGACTATAAGTCCATGTTTCATTTGAATAGCCTAACTGCTTAGGAGGTTGGCAAGCTAAAGCCAAAACCCAACTGCGGGCATCATCTGTTATAACAGCTTTAACAGCTCTACCCGGCAGATCCTTTAATGCCGTAGCAATACCAAAAGCAAAAGCCTTATTGAGAGACCTTTCAATCAGCGGACGATTAGTCTGAAAGTTCCTGGCAATATCCGTAATAGAAACTTCCTTCATATACTTAAGCATTATACCAGCTCTTATCACTTCACGGTGAGGAGCGGTTTAACTTTTAGATAGTGCAGTGAGCATCGCTTTTTCTTCTAATGTACATTGCAACTTTGGTTTTTGCGTTTTCCTCATCAGTAATATTTGTATGGCAAGATACAAATTCTATTAATGTAATGTTATTTAAAGAACGATGTACTAGCATAGCATCATCAAATGGTAATGGTAATGATGGCCCTGCATTTTGTATTAAGTGAAAAATGTTATTAAAAGAGCTTTGACTTAATGTTTCATTATAAAAAACTTCACTTTGCAAGTATCTCAAAGGCCCCATAATTTATAGTGTGAATCTTTATCAATGTTGACCCTCACTGCATAGGAAGCTGTTACATTCAGGAAACAAATTGCTTCGTCGCTTCTCCTTACAATGACGAGAAGATCGTTTTTTGTTCAATAAACGGTTAGCAATAACATCAATAATTTTTAATAGGAGCTAATATGTTGAACATTCTTATTGATATGCCTGTATACGCTCCTCACCTTAATTCGTTGCAGAAAATGCAGGAAGTACAGGTGATACTTGTTGAGCACCCAGAAGAAAGACAGCGAATATTACCAAAAGAGTTGATTGAAGTTTGTGATATACTGCTATGTACTTTTCCCCCCGAAAATCAAGAAGAAATGATACGGCTCAAAATGATACAAATAGGTTCTGCGGGCTACACCAACTTATTGGTCAAAAGCTTGAAGATCGAAATATAAAAGCTTGTAATGCCCTTGGTGTTTTTGATATGCCAATTGGTGAATGGAATATGGCGATGATGGTAAATCTTGCCCGTGACTTCAGAAGCCTTATCCGCAACCAGGATGAACAGGTGTGGGATCGCGATGCTCGTTTTCAAAAAGAAATAAGTGGTTCGGTTGTAGGAATTTGGGGCTATGGTGGCATTGGTCGGGAGACTGCGCGGTTAGCAAAAGCCTTAAACATGAAAGTGCATGTATTAAGCAGGAGTGGAGTGAAACCAAGAGAAAATATTTACCGTGTTTCCGGAACAGGTGACCCTGATGGAACGCTACCTGATAGTGTTTTTCTGATAGAAGAGAAAGAAGAATTTCTAAAGGGTCTTGATTTTCTTATCATGGCTATTCCTCAAACAGGAAGCACAGAAGGGATTGTTGGTGAAGCCGAATTAAGAATGCTTGGCCCAAAAGCTTATATATTGAATCCAGCACGTGGTTCCTTGATCCAGGAACAAGCATTAGTACGAGCATTGAATGAAGATTGGATTTCAGGTGCTGCGTTAGACACGCATTATTACTATCCTATGCCACATGATCATCCTTTATGGAAAATGCCTAATGTTATTTTAACGCCGCATATTTCTGGTTCGAGTGCAACCCCTCATTTCCTTGAAAGAGTGTGGGATATTTTTATTCAGAACGTTCAAAGATTTCAAAACGACGAGACGTTATTGAATGAACTAACACCTTCAGAGTTGAAGGGAAACTAACAGCCTCAAAACAAATATTTATGAGTAAGAGTAATAACAGTCTTGGTGAATCGCGTCGTAAGTTTTTGCAAAATGCATCGTTGTTGATTGCAGCATTGCCCCTTGCAAAGCTTAACAGTTTTGCTGCACCACCTTTTGCAGCTGAAGCTACAATTATCAATACTCCACAAACATTAGTTGCTGAACCTAGGCTCCATCTCAGTTTCGGTGCAGAACGAATGGTAATGAACGACGGTTTACAACCATCCATGCTATGTACCAAAAAGGGTACGTTGATTGTTCAATCACAGCTTTCAACTAAGCCGTTGCCTTCTCAACGTATCTTTTATCCTTACGCTATTCAAACTGTTATTTCGCGTGATGGTGGTAATACATGGAAAGAATTTCCACTTAAGCCGGGCGAGAATGGAGTAAACATGGAAGGAGGTGCGATCCAACTTCGGAACGGAGAAATAATTGCTCTTGAAACGTATGTCACACCTGGTAAAAGTACAGGTGAGGGTGCAGGACTTTTATATTCTTCAAAAGATGATTGGAAGACATTGGACGGTCCTGAAGAGATTACTTTCAACATACCAGGCGCTAACTTTCATGGCTCTACCGATGATGGGGGCAGACCTCATGCATCCATGCGTTTGCACAGGAGAATTATGCAATTGCCAAATAGCGATTTATTAACCACTATTTATGGTTGGGTGGAAGGTCATAAAGAGCCATCAGGTTATACATTTACAATGAAAAAAACCCGTGTAATGTTATTTCGTTCAACCAGCAAAGGACTGCATTGGGATTATGTTTCTACCATTGCGGTTGACCCTAAAGTGGGAACAGAAGGATTTGGGGAACCTGTTATAGTTCGTGTAAGTAAAGGCGTACATAAAGGAAGATTGATTTGCCAAATGAGAACGGGTCGTGATTTGTATGAAGCAATTTCTGAAGATGAAGGGCGTACATGGAGTAAATCAATGCCACGCGTATTTGCAAACTTTAATGTCTATAAAACGGATGAATGGGCACAAATGTTTGAAGGAGTGAAGCGTGGCGGGGTATTAGTAAAAGACAATCCCAACGAATTTATTAGTGCGATGGTTGACCCTGATTTGCTCGAACTTAGAAATGGTATATTGGTAGCTGCCTTTGGTTTACGTATTCCCGCACGAGCCAACTTCGCGAATCCTAAACATCCATGGAATGGCAATTATCTTGCTTTTAGTCTTGATGGTGGTGATACATGGGGGCATGTTGTAAGAATGACCTCAGGCGTATCCACCACACATTATATGGCTGTTGAAGAAACACCAAAAGACAACAATATTTTCGTGGTGTATGATTAAGGTTATTGGGGAAGTAAGCAAGGGCGCTATACTTATGGAAGACCTGTGAAGATTTTATTAGATCGTAAATAATTTTTACCCTGCATACCTTGAAGCTTTAAAACTATGAGGTTTCAAATAGCTATAACCCAAAGATCTTCCAACAAAAATTTCATACTCTTTCTAGTTTGATAGGATACGTTTCATCAGCCTTCCATTGACAAACAATGATAGATGACGTGTTTTGCAAGCGATTTTCGGGTTGATTATACAACAGCTTTTGCAAGGTTTTCTTCCTTGAGGTTTTGTTGGTATGCTTTTTTAGCTACTGTATCTTCTTTGGCTGATTCTCCAAAATAAATAAGGCCTAATGCTTTTCGGGTTCTTGTATCGCTTTTGTTTCCATCGGCACGATGAATGGTAAGCGCATGATGTATCAGCAAGTCGCCGGGATTGGCAGGAAAGGCTATTTCTGCAGAATAATCCTCATCACCATAATCGGTTATACCCTGCGAAAAACCTAACGTTTGTGTTTTACCATGAGGTCGCATACCTGTCAGATGAGAACCTTTGATGTAGCGAACGCAACCATTCTCTTCATCGACATCTTCAAGCGCCACCCACATGGTAACAGCCTTTGGCGGATTGAGCATAAAATAATATCCATCCTGGTGAGGTGGTGTTGGCTTACCAATCTTGGGAGGCTTGTTAAAGTATTCAAGGTTCTTACCAATTACTTTATCCTCAAGCAGTACTTCTGCTATTTGTTGAAACCTACTTTTATTAAGTACTTCTGAAAAGAAGGGATTATAATTATGGAGATCCTGTAATTGTTTTAAAGTCTTTTCATCAGATTTGTCTTCGTAAAATTTATGTTCAGCAGGCATTGTTGGTACCACTTTCTCAATAAATACATCGAGCTGCTTTCTTATTTCATTCACTTCCTTATTACTTAAAAAGCCAGGAATAAAAATATATCCATCCTGCTCAAAGGATTTCTTGAGTTCACTCATTTTGTTGGGTTCCATACTGAAAATTTTAAAGTTATCAATAAACCTTCTTTTCCTCTCCGGATGACGAAGGAGTGGTGCATTAGTTCTATGCTGAAGATTTGTTCTTCGATAATAACAACCCCTCTTTTTGTAAGCGTTGCTAACCGAATCATTGGCTGTTCTCTGCAAGCTGTTTTTACATTTCCCTTATTCTGCAAATTTGATATACAGTAAAACAGTACAACGTAAGAATAAGTCATGTCAGCAAATTAATTTGTTTTAACAATATCTTCATATTTTACTCCCGATTGAAAGTTGCCTGTAGTCAAAATTCATTCTCAAGGTTAGCATTTAATCTTGGTTTGATAAGGAAAAGCAGCAACACACACACGAGCATTATTGCTGCAGCAGCCTGAAACAAAATACTTAAATCTATATGTTTGTCGCGCAAAGCGCCACCTGCATAAATACCGAACCCGCCTACAATACATGCAAACATATTCAGCACACCATAACCGGTAGCACGATACCGTGGATCGGATATTAAACATAATATGGGCATCATGTTGGTGTCGCTGAATGTTCGTGTTAAGGCATATACCATAAAGCTTCCAACAGCTATAAAGAGTACACTGGTAGTACTCGCTAAAAGTATGAAAGGGGCAGCTATGCATAAGCCGATTGCCGGTACCATCATTCGTGCTCTTGGATTTTTTTTACTCCAGCGGTCTGCTAATGCCCCGCCCAACAATACGCCAACTAAACTGCATAAACTGAAATACCACGTAGCATATATGCCTGCGGTACTCTGCGATAATTTGAAGTGCTCTTTGTAATATGTAGGAAGCCAGCCAATAACTAACCAGCCAATAACACCAAGCAATGCCCAAAATATAAAGGCATAAATAAATGACCTCCGGCTAAATAAATCTGCTATCGCAACGGTAAATTTTATTTTGGTTTTGATTTCTTTCTGAATTTCAATATCTTCATCTGTGCGTGGTATATCGCGTAACAGGAAGGCGAGGATGATAGAGTAAACAATACCAACAATACCGAAAATACTAAAGGCCGAACTCCACACATACCGATCAGCAATCCATCCTCCCAAAAAGCCAAAGCTTTGTCCAACCATCACACCAGCCATGTGTATTCCTGTTGCAAGAGATCGTGTTGGACCTTTATGGTAATCTGCTATTAATGCAAGCGCTGCAGGAATATAGCATGCCTCGCTAATACCCATCAATGCTCTTGTTGCGAGCAACTCTTCAAAAGTGGTTGCATGAGCAGTTAACCACGTTACACCCGACCAAAGAAATAAGCTTGCTATAATAACTTTACTGCGTTGAAATTTATCAGCGAGGAAACCTGCGAACGGACTCAATAAACCATAAACCCATAAGAATACCGAGGTGAGTAAACCAAACTTACTGTCACTCATCGGTATTGCTTCTATAATGGAACTGCGCATGGTTGTAATCATTACCCTGTCGAGGTAATTTAAACAACCCAAAAAGCTAAGAAGACCTACGATCATCCAGGCTTTTGACGATACTTTGGCTTCTGCTTTAATTGCAATAAGAGGTTCGGTCACGAGCATATAAATAGAATTGCCTAAAAGTAGATTTTGTAGTGGTAGCTTTCTGCTACGTTTATTTATAATTATGATACTATCTTATTCAAGGATACTATCAACTAGAAATTCCTTAACTTGTATAGACCCCGTTGTCAAGTTAAGTTTGTTCTAACGAAACAAAAATGGCGGGCTCATTATAAGCTAAGGCTGCACCTGCCTGATCAATATGCGCAGTGGTGCGACCACCAATTAATACAGATGCAACACCTTGTTGATGTAAAGCCCATGCAAGTGCAAGATGAGCTGAAGTATGACCTGTTAATTCAGCAACTTCCTGCAGCTTCTTAAGTCTTGAGTAAGCGGTGTCGTTAAAATATACATTCTGATGTCCCGGGAGCAGATCAAAACGTGTTCCTGCCTGTACGCCACTTGTATGTTTACCTGTAAGAAAGCCTGCACCAAGGGGACTATAAGTAACAATATGAATATTATACTGAAGACACATTCTTTTGAATTCAATTGATACATCACTTACGGCAAGGTTGTGATTATTTTGAGCGACTCGAAAAGGTGTGAAATTGTTTTTGATTTGTTGGGATATGGTATTTGAAAGTTGTTGGGTGGTGAAGTTGCTCGCACCAAGCGCGTGAATTTTTCCTGCAGTAATTAAATCGTTTAAAGTTTGCAGAGAACCAGAAGTTTCAAGTGTAGCATCCCAACGATGGAGATAGAGTAGGTCTATGCTATCTGTTCTTAACCGCTTTAAACTTTCATTCACTGACTTCTCAATGTTCGTCGTATCAAACGGTGGAAGAATTTTAGTAGCAACTATTGTGGATGCTTTTTCGTTGCTATGCACACTCAACCATTTGCCTAAGATTGTTTCGGAAGCACCATTGCCATAAGCCGCAGCGGTATCAAAAAAATTTATCCCCTTATTATAAGCATAATCCATCATCATGAATGAAGTTTCTTCATCAATCTCTCTTCCGAAAGTTACGCAGCCCAAACCTATCTTACTTATTTCTTTATCTGCAAACATCAATCACTGGTTATTTTCTCTCACTAAGAAACGGATGATTGAGTTTATTTAAAAGGTGGAATTATGAATATGGTGAATAGTATCACAAACCCGTTTGATTGTATAGGAATTGATCTAAATGATTAGGATTAAATAAAGACTCTAATGATGGTAGCAGGATTAAAGGGGTTTTGAAAGATAGTATCAGAAATTAAAATAATAGCATTATCCTTCCCTGATATACAAACTAATTTTAGTACGGGATATAAACTTTCATGAGCGTAGTTTCAGGGAGATGTACAGGCAGGTTTAAATCTATTTCAGATAAATACTTTCATCAATTTCTAAGAACTTAGGTAGATACTATACAAGGTTTATCATCTGTTTAAGAAATCCAATATCGGAAAATATGATATTATCCTACCATTGGCATTAGCCTTTCGGGCGGATATATAAATTTAGAATAGATAGGGGATATTGTAGCTCACTAAAAACTAATAACATAAAGATGGCTCCAATTATTATGAAAAATAGCTTCTTGTTCTTAAGCGCTTTTGAGATAATGTACCTTAGAAAATGGTCAGTTTTTTTTCTACCCATTCTACTGCTGTTTTCTTTAAATGGTTGGGCACAAACGACGGTAACAGGTAAGGTTTCCGACTTGAAAAGCGAAATTCTGCCGGGAGTTACCGTGAGTTTTAAAAACAGTTCAAAGGGAAGCGTTAACACTGATGCAAATGGTAGCTACAATATAGCTATTTCAACCGCGGACCATCCATGTATTCTCTTTTGTGGGTTAGACAACAAAAGAAGTTGCCTGAGTGGAAATCGAAAATTAATCAATGTTATTCTTGAGAGCGCTTCATCAGTTTTAAATGATGTGGTAGTTACAGACTGTAGCATTGTAACAATAAAAGATCTTACAGGTGCCGTTAGTACAATCAGCTTCATATACTGTGTTCGCTGTAAATAATACAGGCTTGCAGGCTGCAGGTTATGCTAATGCGGCAGAAATTAATGCAGATAAGCCTGGTGTGTTAGCTGATATTTTAAAGCTTCACATCATACCCTAGAGGCTTAACAATATTAATATTGCAGAAAATGGTGCAGTAAACAGCATGCCGGTCAATGGACTGGAAGGGCCCATAGACGCGCCGATTGAAATGCCTGATGGTTCAATTCTGATGGGAGTAATTGGATATAGTTTGAATGGTGATCGAAAAAACACCGGTTCCTTTATGTTGGTATCAAATGATAAGGGAAAATGATGGAAATATTTTTCAACCATCGCCAGCGACCCTAGTGGAAAGCTCGGCGGTTTTGTAGAGCCGGGAATTGTGCGGACAAAAACCGAGCGGCTGGTTGTTGGCTTGCGTAATCATGATCCTGACCAGGCAATCTGGATGACCATCTCGAACGATAATGGAAAAAAATGGGAGCCTGTTTGGAAGACAGATATGATTGGTCACCCTGTTGATCTTGTACAACTATCTGACGGAAGGCATATGGCTTCCTACGGGCTTCGTGAGGTACATGCGAAGCCGCGTGGTGTAGGTGTTTGTTTCAGTAATGATGATGGTAAGACCTGGGATATTAAAACAGAAAAACAACTGCGCAATGATTTTATCAATTTTGATGTAGGATATCCCGAATCATTAGAACTAACTGATGGCAAAATGTTCACTGTCTACTATTACAATTTATTTGGAAAATATTTCCTTGGAGGAATATTTTGGCAATTGGAGAAGTAAGGAAATAAATCAACGGAATTAACAATAAGTCAAAAAAACATAATGACAAATTCTTTGATTAAGCTTTAGTGTTATTTGTACATGTTTAAAATTCAAAAACGATTATAAAAAATTAATTATGAATTCATTAATAATTCTTTTCTATATGAGAATGCTTAAAAAAAAAATTCTTCTGGTTTTAGTGAAAGTTGCACTTCTGTTTTCATTACATGCTCAGTCTACACCGTTTATAAATGTCGATGTAGGTTATCCCGAATCTTTGGAACTGCCTGCGGACATTTATTGACAGTTTAATATTTCAATTTGTTCGGTAAATATTATTTCGGAGGTACGTTTTAGAAGCCTTGAATTACCCGCTATTAAAAAGGTTAGTGCCTAACAACAAAACGGCATATACAATGAATTATTTTCAATGAAATGGCGACAGGCGATTGACTAATATCACACCGTTTTGCTAAGACCTTGTTGACCACGTTACTTTAGGTATTGTAAAATAGTATTAAAAATGCGTATAATAGTTAGGTAACTATCCATCTACTAAAGATAAATTTGGAAATAGTTTTTCAAGGTTACAACAGTCAACCCTGAAAGCTCCGAGGCAAACAAAATCCAATAGTAAAGTTCAGTCTGGTCAAGTGATAAGTGAAGTTTGAAATTGCGCATTGATTGCTATGAGCCTTCAGCTATCAGCATTTCAATACCGGCGTGCTTTTTCGCTGAAAGCTGATTGCTGAAAGCTAAAGGCCAAACGTCAGATTTTGATTAACATAACACTGCTTAGTTCAAGCACTTTTTCATTTTGCGTAGTCAGCCTCATTTAAGGGTAATCAATAAATTTATTTTAAATTTTTATAAACTTTTCAGGTAAATCAAAACTATTTTTATGAATAAATTTTATAAGGATTTTCTAAAAAGCAATGGTATAATTGCAATGGTTTTTTCCTTTTTGCTATTTTCCTTCACAGCATTTGGCCAAAATGCTGTACACGGAGTGGTTAAAAATTCTCAAGGAGAATTCCTTCAGGGTGTAAGTGTATCAATAAAAAATTCTTCTGCCGGCACGAGCACCGATGAGCAGGGAAAGTATACACTGAATGCACCCAATCTACAAGGAAGATTGAGATTTACATTTACCGGATTTAAAACGAATGAAGTTGCCATAGCAGGCAGAACTTCTGTAGATATAATGCTTGAAACAGATGTATCAAAATTAGATGAGGTAGTAGTGATTGGTTATGGTAAACAATCAAGAGAGCTTATAACTACGTCGGTAGCTAAACTTGATACAAAGGTTCTTGAAAACGTTCCGTATGCTAATGCTACTTCTGCCTTGCAGGGAACTATACCGGGGTTAAGAGTTCAGAGTACTTCAGGACAACCCGGTGCTGCACCACGGGTTATTTTGAGGGGAGGAACATCCATAAACAATCCTGATGGAGCTACTCCTTTATATATTATCGATGGTATTACCAGAACCAATATGAATGATATATCTGCCGATGATATTGAATCGCTGCAGGTATTGAAAGATGCTGCTGCCACATCCATTTATGGTTCGAGAGGGTCGAACGGGGTTATCATCGTATCTACCAAATCAGGCAAAGCCGGGAGGACAAGGATATCTTATTCTTATGATGTAACATCATCTAATATAGGTAAGACAATAGAGTATGCAAATGCAAAAGATTACCTCGAACAAAGCAGGTTGAGCATAGTAGCCACGGCAAAAAAAGATCCATCTAAACTTGCAAGGCTTACCCTTGCTTCTGCCACCGGTACAGGTAATGATCTTACAAAAAATACGGGTTATACTACGATGTATCTAACCCCCGCTAACCAATATAAATTAAATGAAGGATGGCAAAGTATTCCTGATCCGGTTGACCCTACCAGGATACTTATATTTAAAGAAACAAATTACCAGGATCTTATTTATCGTAACGCTATATCAAATAATCATTATTTATCAGCATCGGGCGGTACAGAAAAAGCAACCTTTAACATTGGAGCAGGCTATCTTACAAGTGAGGGTATTGCCATTGCCACAAACTACAGGAGGATAACCCTGAATTTTAACAGCACATTGCAGGTAACTAAGAATCTGGATGTTACAGGCCGGCTTTTGTATTCAAACAATAAAAATCAGGCTGTTGCAAGTTTGGCTAATACTTTTTTCAGGGTTGCTTCAACACCCGGAACAACCAAGTTTCAATTTGAAGATGGAACAATGGCGCCGGGGCAAAATTTTAGTATAGGAAATCCGTATTATCACTTTATAGGTCCTTTTGCACCGCAGGGCGATAATAGTTTAGATAACTTAACAATGGCAATTGCCTCTCACTGGAACATCTTGCCGGGTCTGACTTTCGACCCCCAGATTTCGTTATACAAAGTGAATGGAGATTCTTATTCTTTTCAGCCAACATCATTGAGAAATGGAATTGGTGCACCATCAACAACAAGAGCTGCATCGTCCTCATATTCAAAGCTTACACAGTATGAGGCAACTGGTGTTCTTACTTATATAAAATCTTTTTCAAGGGTGCATAACCTGGAAGCCAAAGCAGGTGGCTCATATTTTGGCAGAGAAAATTATTCTTTAAGTGCAAGCGGACAAGGTGCATCAACCGATTTGATACCTACACTTAATGCATCGGCAACGCCTACAAATGTGGGCGGAAGTAAAAGTAACCTTGTAATAGAAGGGCTCTTTGGACGAATAAACTATGATTTTAAAGCTAAGTATCTTATATCCTTAAATGTACGTTATGATGGCTCGTCAAACCTTGGCAGCGAAAACAAGTTTGGGTTCTTTCCGGGCATCTCTGCAGGATGGAATCTGCACCAGGAAAATTTCTGGAAGATGTTTCCGAAAGACCTTATTACTTTAAAATTAAGAGGAAGTTATGGAGTGAATGGTAACATCAGTGGCTTAACAGATTTTCAGCCGCAGGGTTCTTATGATGTGAATAATCAATATGCGGGCAATGCAGCAGTTGTGGGTTCCATTATTCCTAATCCTGATCTGCAATGGGAAGAATCAAAAACCACGGATGTAGGTTTTGATTTAGGTCTTTTTGAAAGAAGAGTACATGTTTTATTTGATTATTACGACAAGGTTACTGATAATCTTCTTACTACTGTTAGCTTACCCTCATCATCGGGCTATGTTAATACATTAACGAACCTCGGCAGTCTTGGAAGTAAAGGTATGGAATTGGAATTGAATGTGCAGGCTCTGCCCGGCAGTTCGCCGCTGCAATGGAACCTGTCTTTCAATGCTGCGCATGTCAAAACCCAAATACTAAAACTTCCTTCTAATGGTATCGAATATAATCGGGTGGGTGGTGTTTTATTATACGATCCAAATACAAAGGGCTACCGCTACTTTGGTGGTTTGCAGGAAGGTGGAAGGATAGGCGATTTGTTTAACTACCGGCAATTAGGTGTGTATGCTACTGATGAAGAAGCAGTTAAGGCGCCTCTTGATGTGTCGGTGCCAATAGACATTGGAAACCCGGCAAACGGTCGCAAAAAATATGGTGGTGATGTAAACTTTCAGGATACCGATGGCAATGGAACCATTGACAGCAGAGACCAGGTGTTCATGGGTAATATTTATCCCACCTGGACGGGTGGCTTCAGCAATTATCTCACCTATAAGAACATCGGATTGTTAGCCCGTTTTGATTTTACAACAGGTCATACTATATATAATTATCCCAGGGTATTTGCAGATGGCCAATTGCAGGGCGATGCGTTACCCACACAGGAATTTTTAGATAATTCGTGGAAGAAGCAAGGAGACATTACAAACACTCCGAGATACTTATGGCAAAATCAGCAGCAAAATACCGGCAGAAGTTCTATGTATTATGAGAAGGGAGATTTTCTATGTTTAAGAGAAATTACTTTAAGCTACAGTGTGCCTGCAGATATTTTCCGGCGGATTAAAATAAGTAACCTTCGTGTCAATTTAACAGGCAACAACCTTCGCTACTTCACAAAGTTTAAAGGGTTAAATCCTGAAGAAGGATCGGCACAGGATAACGGCCATTATCCTATACCGAGAAACTTTATACTAGGTGTAAACATCGCTCTATAATTTATAATAATAAAAACATGAAATCATCATATATATTATTCCTTATTGTCTTACTCCAAGTCTCCTGTAAAAGAGACCTTGATTTAAAGCCAACAAGTGTTATCACCAGCAATTCATTCTTTAAAGCAGAAACCGACGTAACGGGTGCTGTATATGGTATGTATCAGTTACTGCGAGTGGAGGTTGCTAATGCTAACCTATACTTTCTCGGTGAAGCAAGAAGCGAAATCATGACGTCATCACTCGGCGGAACGCTCGGCTATGATAAGTATTACCAGCAAACTTTATCGGCTACTAACCCCGGTCCCAATTGGCAGGGCTTGTATGCAGTTATTAATTCAGCTAATCTCGTATTAAAGTATGCACCTGATATAGCGTTCTCTTCAGCCGTCACAAAAAATAACATGATAGCTCAAGCCTATACCATGAGAGCGTATATGTACTTCACGCTGGTAAGAAGCTGGGGAGATATACCGTTGAGAACAGAACCCACTGAAGGTTATGATCCGCAGACAATACAAGTGGCAAGGTCACCTAAGGCTGAAGTATTTGCTTTAATCAAAGCCGACCTCGACAAAGCCCTGAGCCTGTATGCAACAAATACGTTTACTGCAGGAAGAAATACATGGTCAAAGCCTGCTGCAAATGCCTTAAAAGCAGACGTGTATTTATGGTCGGGCAAACAATTGGGCGGCGGTAATGCAGACTTCACAATAGCCTTAGCTGCTATAGCTGATATACCAACTTCGGACGTGCAGCTACTGCCAAACTTCGCTGATGTATTTGATTACAACACCAAAGGCAACAAAGAAGTTATTATGGCTGTGAGGTTTCAGCTTTTAGAAAATGTGCGGTCAACTGCACCGGTGATTGGTCCGGATAACTTATATGCAAACATGTATATACAAACTACCAATATCCCCGCGTCTGCACCACAGGTTACTAAAGATTTAATTGGTGTTGGTGGAGGACAAAATATTTGGGGACCAACCGCTGCTGTCCGTAGCCAGTTTACAAGCGATGACCTCAGAAGAAATGGCACTTTTCTGGAAATATTTGCAACAACAGCAAGTGGCCCGCTATACTTTGCAACGTTAAATATGAAAGGCAAAGGAGTAGTATCAGGCGGAACAAGATTTTTTGTTAATGATGTTATGTTATATCGATACGCCGATATTTTATTGATGAAAGCCGAAGCTAAAAATGCCTTGGGCCAAGACCCAACCACAGAAGTAAACCTGGTAAGACAAAGAGCCTATGGAACAAACTACAACTCCCACATATTTGTAAACGGCACAAAAGTACAAAACGATGATGCTATTTTGCAAGAGAGATTACTGGAATTCTTATACGAAGGAAAAAGATGGTTTGACCTTATAAGGTTTAATAAAGTATTTGAGCTTGTTCCATTGTTAAAAAACCGTTCGGCAGAAACTCATCTTTTATTGTTTCCTGTAGGCAGTGATGTATTGAGCCTTGAGCCGAAGATTACGCAAAATACCGGGTGGCAATAATCTGAATTCCGGCTTAAGAATTTGCTTAAGTTTTAAAACAAATAGATGAAAACATCGATGAGTCTTTTTGTATTGCTCGGGTTAATTTTTTTATGCGGCAATTTATATGCTCAAAAAAGATTACTGCCGTTACCATTCTTACCAAGGATAAATTAGCTCCTTCGGTGCCACATTCTGTAATCATAACAGTGTGCTGTTTTAGTATTATAAATGTGTTTAATAAAAGCAAATAAAATTCATTAAAGAGACAACATGAAATATTTTAAATTTTTAGTGGTAGCGATTTTGATTTCTGCGTGTAGTTCGCAAATGAAAATTCCAATCACCAGCGACAAGATAGTTGTTGAAAAGATTTGGGACAAAGCCCCTCACTCTGCATTCACCGACTTAATACGATTCAACAATGCCTGGTATTGCACATTCAGAGAAGCCCCTAGGCATGTATCAGGACCCGTTGGCAGGGCAATGCTTCTTAAATCTGCAGATGGTAAAAATTGGCAAAGCATAGATTCATTTGAGATGAAGGGTATAGATATAAGAGACCCTAAGCTATCTGTTGCACCTAATAATCGACTTATGGTCTTGATGGATGTGGAGACGTATAAAGATGGTAAGGTAGCAACAAGGAGTCCGTACATTTCTTTTTCGGATAAAGATGGAAAAACTTTTTCAAAGCCGGCAAAATCAGTTGTGGATCCATCTATAACCTCCTATTCTGATTGGGTATGGCGTGTAACATGGCATAAAGGCTGGGGTTATGCAGTTGTGTACCAGCCTTCTGCTTTATATGTATTAAAAACCAAAGACGGAAGCTATTTTGAAAAGGTTTCTAAATTGGATATTGCTATCGAGGGCTATCCAAATGAATCTACCATACGTTTTGATAAAGAAGATAAGATGTATGTAATTGTAAGAAAAGATAAAGAAGACCAGATGGCTATGCTTGCTAAAAGCAGTCCTCCCTACACTGCATGGACGATAAATAAGATGAATTACAGGTTAGGTGGCCCCAACTTTTTATTTTTAAATGATAAAACACTTTGCATTGGTGCAAGGCTTTATGAAATGGTTGATGGTAAGTTAAAACCCTCTACCGCTATATTTCTTTCAGACCTCGATGGAAAAATATACAAGACTATAAAATTACCGAGTGGTGGAGATACCAGCTACCCAGGCATGGTAGTGTATGAAGGTCAGTTATGGTTCTCTTACTATTCTTCGCACGAAGGTAAAACCTCCATTTATCTTGCGAAGGTTCCTCTAAGCCAGTTAAATTAATAGTTAGCCTACCATGAAGACTTTTAAATATTGTATACACGATATTAGTACATCATCACACGCTAGTTTGAACATGAGTTGTATAAGTCTTTTAAGGTTGTTCTCATCTCACTAATACTTATTAACTTTAGCCATACTGGATTTGCACAAGCAGATTCTACAACCTATTTAAGTGATATAAAACTTGAGCTCAAAAAAGAAAATCCCAACAACAGAACAATCAATCTTGTTTTTCATAGACATTCTGTACCTGCAGGATATTTTAAAACACCAGTGGTTAACAGCTTGCATGCATACCCATTTCTTGTTTTGAAGCAGGTTAAAGAAATATATCCTACCGCTGTTGTAAATGTAATTGTAACTTCTATCGGAGGATAGAATTCGGAACGCGGTGAAAAAAGGTTTAAGGATGATGTGCTTACCCATAAGCCTGATGTTATGGTTATTGACTATGCATTAAACGACAGGGTGCTTGAAATGGAAAAATCAAAAGCTACAATGAGTGAAATGGTAGACACTGCTATGGCGAAAGGCATAAAAGTTATTTTATTAACGCCAACACCACACCAGGGTTTTAACATACTCGATACACTAAATGCTTATAAAGCATTTAAAAATGAGGTAACAGACTTGCAAAACAATACAACATTGGTTTGGTAGATGGTTACACTTTGTTCAAGGAAAAGTTTTAGCAGGTCATAGTGTTACTGAATTTATGTCACAAATCAATCATTCCAATGAAGCTGGCCACCAGCTTATTACTGATGAAATTATGAAATGGTTTAGGTAAAGATTGCAAAATATCTTTCCGGAAACCAACTCATTGCAAGGAGTTCATCAACTGTAAAGCTCAAAGGTTTGAAGCAGAATGCAATGTATAAAGTGCAAAAATAGAATATGCGAGAACTAACACCGGCATAAATTATAAAGGAGATTTTTTAATGAACGTAGGTATTGCATGGACTGTAAAGGGCGCTAATAAAAGGAACATATTTTTGATCCCTGGTGTGTCTGGTGATGAACTCAAATAAAAGAACTTTGAAAGAATGCTAAAGGTTAGTAAACAAGGAAAGTCACTGTCAGAAAGTAAAGAAGCAGACACCAAAGTAAAGCTAACGGTGGAAAATATGCTACTTGACATAAGTGAAAGAGGCGACGTAGCGGTAAGAGAACTATCATCAAGGTTAGATAACTGGTTACCCAAAACTTTTCGGCTGTCAGCACAACAAATAATTGACATCGTTTCATCCATACCTCAACAAACTATTGATGATATAAAGTTTGCTCAAACACAAATCAAAAATTTTGCGCAGCTGCAAAAGCAATCATTAAAAGATATAGAAGTAGAAACATTGCCTGGCGTTATTCTCGGTCATAAAAATATTCCTGTTAACAGTGTGGGCTGTTATGTTCCCTGTGGAAGATACCCAATGGTTGCTTCTGCACACATGAGTGTGCTTACAGCAAAGGTTGAAGGTGTGCAGAGAGTGATTGCATGTTCGCCACCTATAAAGGGAGAAATTCCGGCAGCAACTGCAGCAGCAATGAGTATGGCCGGTGCAGATGAAATCTATATCATTGGCGGTGTCCAGGCAATCGCAATGATGGCATTGGGCACACAAACTGTGAAGGCTGTTGATATGCTTGTTGGTCCGGGTAACGCTTATGTAGCCGAAGCAAAACGACAGCTGTATGGTAAAGTGGGCATTGATTTATTTGCAGGTCCTACAGAAATTTTAGTGATAGCAGACCACACTGCAGATGCAGAGATGTGTGCAACAGATTTATTAGGTCAGGCAGAGCATGGTCCAACCAGCCCCTCCATTTTATTAACTACAAGTGAAGAATTGGCGCTTGCTACGATTGAACAAATTGAACATCAATTATTGTCTCTATCAACTGCAGACGTTGCAGGTGTTGCATGGAAAGATTTTGGTCAGGTAATAGTAGTAGATACAGTTGATGAACTCATAGCTGAAGCGGATAGAATTGCAAGTGAACACGTAGAAGTATTAACTGAAAACCCGAGATATCTTTTAGAAAACATGACCAACTATGGTGCGTTGTTTCTGGGAGGTAAAACCAACGTAGCTTATGGTGATAAAGTGATTGGCACTAACTATACACTGCCAACAAAGGAGGCAGCAAGGTATACCGGAGGATTGTGGGAAGGTAAGTTTTTGAAAACATGCACTTACCAGGAAATAAGAACCCCTGAATCAAGCGCAATGATTGGTGAATATTGTTCAAGGTTATGTGCCATTGAAAATTTTGCAGGACACCAGGCTCAGGCAGATTTAAGAGTAAAAAGATACGGGAAGAAGTAAATGAAAACATTTTAGATGAAAATAAAAGCAGGTGTGCTTTATGAGATGGGTAAACCCCGCCCTTATTACGAAAGCAACCCTTTAGTAATAGAAGAAGTCGATTTAAGTTGCCCTTTAGATGGGGAGGTATTGGTTAAGATCCATGCTGCCGGACTTTGCCATTCAGACCTTTCTGTTATAGACGGCAACAGACCACGACCAATGCCTATGGCAATAGGACATGAAGCTGCCGGTGAAGTGATGGAATGTGGTTCAGGAGTAAATAATTTAAAACCTGGCGACCATGTTGTGCTTTCCTTTGTTCCAAGTTGTGGGCATTGTATGCCTTGTACGACAGGTAGACCTGCGTTATGTGAACCTGGCGCAGCGGCAAATGACAAAGGCACTTTACTCAACGGAGGTATCAGGATAAAAGACAAAAATCTTCGCTATATAAATCATCATCTTGGTGTATCTGCTTTTGCGGAGTTTGCTGTAGTGTCACAACATTCATTGGTAAAAGTTGTTCCTGAATTGCCTTATGAAATTGCTGCGTTATTTGGTTGTGCGGTTATTACAGGGTTAGGCGCTGTTGTAAACACAGCAAAACTTTCTTTAGGGCAAACGGTGTTGATTGTGGGTTTAGGGGGTGTTGGATTTGCTGCTTTACTTGGTGCATTGGCATCGGGTGCAGGAAAAGTTATTGCTGCTGATATAAATCCTGATAAAAGAGAATTGGCTTTGCAGTTTGGCGCACACGCTGCTATTGATGCGTCTGCACCTAATGCTGTTGAAGAATTGAAGAGCATGACGAATGGAGGTGTTGATATAGCAATTGAATTTGCAGGAGTTGTGCAGGCATTGCAGTTTGCTTATTTCTCTACCCGCAGAGGAGGAATGACCGTAACTGCAGGCTTACCGCATCCAGATAAAAGAATACAAATATCACCATCATTATTGGTAGCTGAAGAACGAACTTTAAAAGGTTCTTATTTAGGCAGTTGCATTCCATCGCGTGATATACCCGCATTCATCTCATTATACCAATCGGGTAGATTGCCGGTAGATAAACTATTATCACACTCTTTAAAACTTGAGCAGGTGAATGAAGGTTTTGAAAGGCTGGCGAAAGGTGATGCAATCAGGCAAATAATAACTTTCAATTAAATTGTATACATCAAGAATTTCAAGTGCAGGAAAATGAGTGAAGAAAATAAATTAATCAAAAGCTGATCATTAAATGAATCCACTTACAACTTTGATGAAATGTTAAATAAGATTTTCCTTTTGGCATTCATTACTTTCGTCTTTAGTGATTCTGCAATGTATGCGCAACAACAGTCCATAATTCTTCATAATCAGCGGGAGCTTTTCATCGATGATTATCTTATTGAAAAGCTCAACAATATTGATACACGTTTGGCAATTCCTGTTTTCGGGGGAACAGCTTATAAGTTTGATGAGCCATGGGAGGGAAAATTTAGTGGAGCTTATGTTTCAGTAATAAACGATGGTAGCCGCTATCGGGTATACTATCGTGGAGTGGGTGAAGGGAAAGGAGCTAATGGTCAGGTAACTTGTTATGCTGAAAGTACAGATGGGATCAAATGGGTAAAACCTCATTTGCGGATTCATAATGTTAATGGTACACTTGAAAACAATGTGGTCATGCCCGGAAATCCTCAATAGAGTTCTCATAATTTTTCTGTCATATACGATAGCAGGCCTGGTGTCGCTGCTGAAGAAAGATATAAGGCTGTGGGAGGAGTATCAACATCTGCACGACCAAACCGGGGGTTATTTAGGTATGTCTCCGGTGATGGAATTCACTGGAAACGTTATACAGATACAACTGGGTTATTTACAGGCTACGCAATGGATTCACAGAATGTTTTAGCATGGTTACCAGCTGAATATTCTTACGCCATCTATTTGCGTATGTGGACTGGCGACACGCCTGGTAATGTTCATTTGAAGGGCACAAGAACTATTGCTCGTTCGGTTTCAAAGAATTTTATCCATTGGTCTGAACCTGTAATGATGCAATTGGGAGATGCACCAGTTGAAAATCTTTATACCAATGCCACTCATCCTTATTATAGAGCACCACAAATTTTAGTCTCTCTCCCCTTTAGATTTTCTCCCGATAACAGGATTCTTTCAGATAAGCAGATGATAAGTAATGGCATTGACTCAACAATGTGGAAAGGAGTTTCGGATGCTGTTTTGATGACATCGAGAGGTGGCAATATTTATGACCGGAAATTCCTGGAATCCTTTGTTCGTCCAGGACTTAACGAAAAGAATTGGGCTGCACGCAGTACTATTCCTGCGCTTGGTGTTATACCTACAGGGGCTAACGAAATTTCTTTATTTGTAACGCGTGCTTATGGTACTAAGGATTGTTACTTGGAGCGCTTGACTTTAAGAACAGATGGCTTTTCATCATTACATGCGGGTTATCGGGAAGGATATGCTATAACAAAACCTCTTGCTCTTATCGGTAATAGGGTGATGATTAATTATTCCGCATCGTCTATAGGATATGTGAAAGCTGTCTTACTTGGAGAAGATGTAATCGGTAACTACAACTGCAGAGATTTTGGCAATTAGGAATGCAGAGAAAATGGCAACAAGGAATACACAAC
>Ga0123338_10001478_pt1 | contig 22749 bp, 23 predicted proteins | sample grotaG_FD_89793 | JGI IMG/M metagenome (GOLD analysis project Ga0123338, IMG submission 89793) | Glacier valley bacterial and archeal communities from Borup Fiord, Nunavut, Canada, to study Microbial Dark Matter (Phase II) -... | ecosystem: Environmental > Aquatic > Freshwater > Ice > Glacier ...
CCACAGCCAGCCGGAGTGCCTCAACAACAAGTGCTCGCTGGTCAAGCCGGCCGACATCGCTTGCGGTGGCCACGTCATCAACAACCACGCCTGCCCGACCAACTACTCCTGCCAGGGCGACGCTCTCGCCTCCGACGGCACCGGCAAGTGCTACCAGTTCTGCGGCGGCTTCGGCAACATCCAGTGCGACGACCTCAACACCAGCTGCCTCGACAACCCGTGGGACTCGTGCGACCCGAACAAGGGCGGCGCTGATTGTGGCGGCGTCTGCGCCCCGACCTGCATTCGCACCGTGCTCTGCACCACCACCTCCACCTGGGACCCGGTCCGCTGCAAGTGCGTTCCGAAGATCTGCCTCCAGACCGCGCTCTGCGTGCGTGGCTGGTCGTGGGACTCGACCGCTTGCGCCTGCGTTCCCACCGCGCACTGCGGCGGCATCGCCGGCATCGCTTGCCCCGCCGGTAAAACCTGCGTCGATGATTTGTCGGACAGCTGCGACCCGGCTCACGGCGGCGTTGACTGCATCGGCATCTGCCAGTAATCTCGTAGTAAACTGAGGTCGTGACCGGCACCGCCAACCCAGCCGCGGTGCGCGGTCGCTACCTCAAAGAGCTCCTCGCCTACGCCTTCAGTTTCGATCAGTCGCAACCTCCCTCCGCTTTTGTCAGTCCAGCCGACCGGGTCCGTATCGACGAGGCTGCGACCTCCGACTGGCTCCCCATCGAGATCATGTTCGACCTCGCCCGTCGCTGTCAGCTCGCGCTCGGGCCGACGCGCTACGCCGACTTCAACCGCAAGCTCTTCCTGCGCCAGCTACAAACGCCGCTGTTGCGGCCCATTCTGTTCGCTGCACGCTCGGTGTTTCACGTCGGCGTGCACGGCCTGTTGCGGCATTTGCCGCGGGGCTGGTCGCAGACCTATCGCGGCATGGGTCAGCCGCGCTTCGAGATTGTCGACGCCAACCGCTCGCTGGTGTTCCTGGAGGATTTGCCTGCTGTGTGCTTCGACGAGCCGCCCTGGCTCGACGGCACCCGGCACGCCTTCAGCGGCATGTTCGAGCTGGCCGGCGTTGAGGGCAACGTGACTCTGTCGTCGAACCCGCCCAAGCGGGTGGTGACCCTGACGTTTACGTCGGGCTAGGCGGCGGCGGATTGCGTAAGCGCAACAGGTTCCAGATCGCCAAGACGAGGATGAAGGGCGGCAGGTACTGGGTGGCTTCCAAGAGGTGATACTTGAGGTGCCCGACCCGGAAGCGCTCGTACGTGGCCAGCACCGGATCCATGGCGTACATGTCACTGCGCCAGCAGCAATAGACCGCGATCACCGCGAGCAGCGCAACCTTGCCAGCCCAGGTGTCGCGCTCACGCCAGCCATGCGCAGCGACGACGAAGCCTATCGGCAGATAGATCGCCGTGTAATGGCCGAAGGCAAATGGATTGCCGAGCACGCTGACGATGACCACCGCAAAATAGGTGAGGTCGAAGGTGGAGGTCGCGGTGCCGGCCGAATCTGTCGCTTGGCGGCGACGAGAGACCACGTAGGTGATGCCGAAAAAGACGAGCGTCGACAGCGCCGCCAAGAGGATGGCCTTCTGGTTCGTGGTGCGGGTCCAGCCGCAACCCGGCGCCAGAAAGCGATGCCAAAGGCCCTGGAAGGTGCTGTTGTGCGGGTGACCGATCCAGAAGCGCACCACCTCGGGCTCCTCGGCGAGGAACAGCTTCCAGGCCCCGAAACCGAGCCGCGAGGTCATGATGATGGCCACGGCGAGATACATGCCGGCGGCAGCGAAGACGGCCTTCCACCGTCGCTGTAGGAGGAGCCAAAAGATCACCAGGCCCGGGAAGAGCTTGATGGTCAATGCGGCGCCGAGCACCAGACCGCCGGCGACATCCCAGCGACGGCGCAGCGCCAGCCAGGCGACCACGAAGGCGAAGCCCAGCACCTCGGACACCTGCGCGATATAGAGGTGGTATTGCATCCAGGTGGTGGTGATGGCCCACAACGTCAAGATGGCCGCGAGGAGCGCGGGCGTCGGCCAGCGGAAGGTGCGGCAGATCCAGACGGTCTGCAGGAACATCAGCACCACCACCAGATGCCCGATGACCTGCGACATCATGGCCATCGACAGATGTGCCAGCGGCAAGAACCAGAACGACGTCGTGGGTGGATGGCCGATGACCGGCAGGCCGGACGCTTTGAGAGCTTCGGGCGTGTAGGGGTTGATGCCTTCGAACCACGCCTTGGCGACGGTCCAGTCCACCACGCCGTCCCAGGGGCGGGCGGCGAGCGCACTGACCAACATCGGGATTGCAGCGACGAAGAGGTAGCAAACGAGGGCAGTCGCGAGCGCCACCCAGGTCCACCAAAGCCTGGACTGGGTGGGGCTCGGGCTGGTCATGTCAGAGGTAGTTTAGTTTGCGGACAGCGACGGAGATTTCTTGGACTTGCCGCCACCAGGCGCGGGCGCGGCTTTCTTGGCGCCGTTGCCGTTGCTGTGCCCATTGGACTTGGATGCAGCAGCCTCGGCGAGGATGTCTTTCTTGGTGGTGTGCTCCCAAGTGAACTCCTTCTCGCTGCGGCCGAAGTGGCCGTAGGCCGAGGTCAGCTTGTAGATCGGACGGAGCAGGTTCAGCTCCTTGATCAGCATGCCGGGGCGGCAGTCGAAGTGAGCGCGGATGAGCTTGACGATGATCTCGTCGGAGACGGTGCCCGTGCCGAACGTGGTGACGTGGATGGAGACCGGCTCGGCGACGCCGATGGCGTAGGCGAGCTGGACTTCGCAGCGACGGGCCAGCTTGGCAGCGACGATGTTCTTGGCGATGTAGCGGGCGTAGTAGCAAGCCGAGCGATCGACCTTGGACGGGTCCTTGCCGGAGAAGGCGCCGCCGCCGTGACGGCCCCAGCCGCCGTAGGTGTCGACGATGATCTTGCGGCCAGTGAGCCCCGAGTCACCCATCGGGCCACCGACGACAAAGCGGCCGGTGGGGTTGATGAAGTACTTGGTCTTGGCGTTGAGCAGCTCCTTGGGGAGCTCCTTCTTGATGACCTCTTCCATCATCGCCTCTTTCAACGTCTTGTACTTGACGTCTTCGGCGTGCTGGGTGGAGAGCACCACCGTGTCGATGGCGACGGGCTTGTCGTCCTCGTAGCGGACGGAGACCTGGGTCTTGCCGTCGGGGCGGAGGAAGTCCATGCCCTTCTTGCGGACCGAAGCCAGGCGGCGAGCGAGCCGGTGCGCGAGCGCGATGGGCGCCGGCATGAGCTCTTTGGTGTCGTCGCAGGCGTAGCCGAACATCATGCCCTGATCGCCGGCGCCCTGCTCGTGGCTGTAGACGCCCTTGCCGTCGACGCCGCGCGCGATGTCCGGCGACTGCTGCTCGATGGCGGTGAGCACGCCACAGGTCTTGTAGTCGAAGCCCATGTCGGAGTGCGAGTAGCCGATCTCCTTGACCGTCTCACGGACGATCTTGGGGATGTCGACGTAACACGTGGTGGTGACTTCGCCCGCGACCATCACGTAACCGGTCTTGGTCAGAGACTCGCACGCCACGCGCGCGGTCGGATCCAGCGTCAAAATGGCGTCGAGAACTGCGTCGGACACTGCGTCGCACAACTTGTCCGGGTGGCCCTCGGTGACGGATTCGGACGTGAAGAGAAAATCGGGCATAGGAAGATGGCTCCTTGGAAGTGGGCGGATAGTACCCGCAGTTCGGGACGGGTCAAGGCGAGGTTTTCGGTGGTCTTTTCACAACCGGGCGACAACCGGGCGACTGCGGGGCGGACTGTCGGCTCGGCGTGCTATATCGCACCTATGCGAATCTGTCTTCCCGACGCTGCCGACCGCAATGACGTCTTGAGGATGGTCTGTGACCGGCTTGGCGGCGCGACCGCCACCAGCCGCGTCGAGACCGAGGTGCGTGAGATCATTGGTCAGGTGCGAGCGGGTGGCGATGCCGCCGTGCGCCTCTTGACCGAGCACTTCGAAGGGCGGCATCTGTCGGTGCTGGAGCTTTCGCGCGCGGAGTGGGCGGCCGCGTCAGCCAGGGTGGCGACCCCGGTGCGGGCGGCGATCGAGCGGGCGCATGCGCGCATCGTGAAGTTTCACGAGCCGCAGCGGGCGGCACTGACCGGCTATTCCGTCGACGAGGAGGGCATTCGCTGTGAGCTGCGCCCGTCGCCGCTACAGCGGGTGGGCCTGTATGTACCGGGCGGTTCGGCGCGTTATCCGTCGTCGGTGTTGATGACCGCGGTACCGGCGGTGGTGGCCGGCGTGCCGGAGATCGTGATGGTCACGCCCGGCCCCAGCGACGAGACCTTGTGTGCCGCCGAGGTGGCCGGGGTACATCGGGTCTTCGTGATCGGCGGGGCCCAGGCGGTCGCGGCGCTGGCATATGGCACCGAGACCGTGCCGCGCGTCGACAAGATCGTCGGGCCGGGCAACGCCTGGGTGGCCGAGGCCAAGCGGCAAGTGTTCGGGCAGGTCGACATCGATTCCGTCGCTGGCCCGTCGGAGATCTTGATCGTCGCCGATGATGCGGCCGATGCGGAGCTGGTGGCGGCCGATCTGTTGTCGCAGGCCGAGCACGATACCGAAGCGCGTGCAGTGCTGGTCACACCGTCGCTGCGGCTGGCAACTGCCGTCGCTCAGGAGGTGGAGCGACAGCTGGCCGAGCTGCCTCGGCAGAAGATCGCCGCCGAGTCGATTCGCCGTCATGGTGTGGCCGTGGTGACCACCGATCTGGCCGGCGCGCTGGCCTTTGCCGAAGAGTATGCGCCCGAGCATCTCGAGCTCTTGGTGGACAATCCGCGGGCGGCCGCGGCGCGCATCACGACGGCGGGCGCCATTTTCTTGGGAGCCTCGACGCCAGAGGCCGCAGGCGACTATCTGGCTGGGCCCAACCACGTGTTGCCGACGGGCGGAACAGCGCGTTATGCCTCGCCACTCGGCGTGTATGACTTCGTCAAGCGCATGTCACTGTTGGAATTCTCGTCGACGGCGCTGGCCGCGCATGCCGAGGACATCGTGGCTCTGGCTGCGGTCGAGGGTCTGGACGCGCATGGCCGCGCGGTGAGCAGACGGGTCAAGTCATGACCTGGGTCGACAGGGTGCGCTCGTCGCTGCGTGGCGAATCGGCCTATCATGTGGCGGCGCCAGCGACGATTCGCATCAAGCTCGACGCCAATGAGTCGCCGTTTGCGTTGTCGGCAGCGGCCCGGGCCTCGGTGGCTGCAGCGTTGGCCGGCGTCGAGCTGAATCGATATCCCGATGCGCGCGCGTCGGCGCTCAAGGCGCTCATGCAGTCGAAGCTCGGCCTTCATCCCACCGAGGTCAGCCTCGGCAACGGCAGCGACGAGAGCCTGGGACTTTTGTGCAGCGCGTTTGGCGAGCCGCGCGACGGCCGGCCGGGGCGGGTGCTATATCCCTGGCCGTCGTTCGTGGTCTATCGGACGGCGGCGCTGGCCGCGGGATTGTCGCCGGTGGAGGTGCCGCTGGGGTCGCGCTTCGAGGCCGATGCGCAGGCTCTTCTCGACGCTGTCGAGCGCGAGCGGCCCAATTTGATCTTTCTGGCTACGCCGAACAATCCGACCGGGACCGTTTGGCCGCGCGAGGTGATTGTTGCCCTGTGTGAAAAATATCCCGACGTCATCACCGTCGTCGATGAGGCGTATCTGCCCTACTCCGATCAGCCGAGCTGCATCGAGCTGACGCGGAAATATCCGCACTGTGTCGTCGTCCAGACGCTGTCCAAGGTAGGTCTCGCCGCGCTGCGGATCGGCTTCGTGATCGCCCAGCCAGAGGTCATCGCCACCATCGAGAAAGTGCGACCGCCTTACAACCTCGACAGCTTGAGCCAGGCGGCGGTGACGGTGATCTTGCGCGACCACGCCGACGAGCTCGAGGCGCACCTTGCCGTCGTGCGTAGCGAGCGGGAGCGTTTGGCGACGGGGCTGGCTGGCTTGGGGCTGGAGGTCTTTCCGTCGCAGGCGAATCTGTTGCTGGTGCGATCACCGAAGGCGACGGCGCTGTGGAGTCATCTGGGCGCGCAAGGGATCTCGGTGCGCAATTTCGATGGTCCTTTGGCCGGCCCGCTGGCTGGATGTCTGCGTATCACCGTTGGGACTGCGACCGAAAATGACGCGCTGTTGGCCGCGCTCAGCAGTGCCCCCACCTAAAACCGACCTCGGGTGAGGTGTCTTGGTGCGGCGGTGGACTGTGAAGGACGCCGATGAGGCCTGCGGTCCAGCCGGCGATGCCGAGTGCGAGAATGCTTGTGGCGACGACGCGGGCACGAGCGACACGGCGACGGGTGTGGCGATCGTCGCCTGTCCATTCGATCTCGGGTGCCTCACGATAAGGGCCACCACCGACGGCAAGAGCGCGCTCGGCCCACCGCAACCGCACCAGGGCCCAGGCGCCGGTGGCGAGAACCAGCGCCGAAAGCACGAGGCCGGCGGTTGCGAGGCGCAGGTCGACTGGACGCGACATCGCCGCCCACCACACGCCGGCGAAGATGCCGCCGAAGCCAGCCAAGATCGGCCGGCGCATGATCGAATAGGCGCGCCACGCCGGCGCACGATAGGGCACGGTGGCCGCGGCGGAAGACGTCCACAGCGTGAACAAGACGCCGGCAGCGACGGCAACGAGGGCTGGCCACAAGGCGATGAAGGCGATGCCTGTCGCTTCCAGGCTGCCGTAGACTGCCGCCGATCCGACTGCCAGCACGCTGATGGAGGCCGTGACCCACAACACACGCTTCCACCAGGCCAACGTTGGATTCAGTCTCAGTCGTCGGTCGAGGAGCCAGCCGAGGCCGAACAGCGCCGCGAAAAACAGTATCGGCATGCCGAGGCGCAGCCGGTCCGATTGCGCTGCGTTGATGCCGCAGCCGTCGGGGAGAAAGACGCTGGCGGCGATGATGCCGACCACGATGCCGAACATGCCGAACGAGCGCCGGAGACTGCCGACGTGTTTGCCGAGGTGCTGGTCGCGGACCGGGTTTCCATCCATGCAGATAGAACGAGCGAAGTCTGCCGGGTCTTCCCAGCCTCGGGCCAGGACGGAAAGCTCTGAGGTTGTATGGCTTTGTGCGGTCAGCAGACTGCTGGCAGAGGTGCAAGCAGGCGATCGGCGACAGCGCGGAAGACGGTGGGTGAGAACAGCATGCCGACGTGGCCGAGGTTGGGAACATGGACCACATCGTCGTGGCTGGAGAACACGCGCGGCACGATGATGTTGTCGGAGCCGCCCACCACCGACGTGAAGCGGACCCGCGCCGCGCCGAGCTTGGTGCGTTCTATGCGCTGCATGAGGGTCGAGTCGGGGCGCAGCTCGCGGCCGACGCGCGAGGTGATCCAGTAGGCGTTGTAGGTGCCTTTGTGCGGCGTGCCGAGGGTGATACAGCGATCGACGCGACGCGAGCCGCCGAGCTCTTGCAGGTAGATGCGCGCGACCACGCCACCGAGGCTGTGGCATACGAAATCGACCCGGCCGCCACGGACGTGTTTTTGCATGAAGTCGCGCAAGGCGATGGCAGCGCCTTCGATGCCGTCGTCGGTGGAATAGCTGAACGACAGCACCTTGGCCACGCCGCGCGCTTTGAGATACGTCTGCAGCGGGAAGAAGCTCGATCGGTTGGCCATGTAGCCGTGGATGAGGACGATGGTGCGCTGCTCTTTGACCCGCGGCGTGCGCGTCTTGGTGCGGCCGAAGCCAAACGGAAACAGCAGCGACGAGGCGGCGAAAGCCAAGAGCTCCCGGCCGACGATCTTGGCCGGGGATTGTTCGGAGACCGGAAAGTCCTGAATCATGGCGGCTCCTTCTCGCGCGTGTTGCTGCGCCCTCACAGTATAGCGCACCGCGGCATGAAGCGCTGCTAACGCGCGAACATGCCGTCTTTGTTGAAGAAGTCGGCAAATTTCCGCAACGCTACCGACGTAGCGCTGGAGCACGTGATAGATCGCGTTCCAGCTAGTGAGCTGGATGGGCAAGGGCGCTCCGGCCACGAGACGCGCTTCAGCTTCGGCGGGAGACCAGACCGGCAGCGGCGCGCGTGTGGCGCGGTTGGCTTCCCTGGTGCTGGCGAGGTAGTCCCCGGACATCGTCGAAAGTCATGCGTGGAATGCGCTGACGACGCCGAGAACGTTCCTGGGGATGGACTTACAGCGAGAGCAAAAGAACGGTCGAGCTAGACGCCGAGTTTTTTGACGACTGACTGCAGAGCGTCGGTGTTTTGTAGGTGGGTGAGGTGGCCGAGGAGGAAGTCTTTGACGCCGGCTTCTAGTTGGCCGAGCTTGGTGGCGTCGATGCCTAGGGCCGAGCCGAACTGGCCGAGGGTTTGGCGCTCGGCGGCGGTGACCTGGCCGTCGGCGTAGGCCAGGAGGATGGCTGTTTTGAGGAAGAGGTCTTTTTCTTCGGCGGTGTGGAGCGCGGCGGCGATTTCTTCGGGCTTGGCGGTGGCGCCACGCTCCAGGTCGCTGAGATCGGCCGACGAGCCGCCGGTGTCGAGCCAGAAGGACGCGATGAGGCCGGCTTCTTTTTCGTGGAGACCGTCGGATTTGGCGACCGCGTAGAGACCGCGGGCGATGGCTTCGGCGGCGTTGCGGCTCAGCTCCACTTGGGGAAAGAATTCCATGACGGCTCCTCGTTCTTGGTTGTGTGGTTAGCGACGGTTACCGACTTGCGCGCGCAACAGGCTCATACGCGCCTGCAGCTCGTCGACCGAGAGGTCGGCGTATTTTTTCGGGAGCATGCGCCGGTTCGAAGCTTCGAACACAGCGAGGAGCTCCATGAATTCCAGCATGGTCGAATCGCGCGACGGCAGATATTCTTTCGTCGCTGCGGTGAAGTCGTCGAGGCTGACCAGGCCATCGGCACCGTCGGGCGTGCGCTGCGCGGCGTGATCGTTGGCGATCATCACCACTTGCTCGAGGTCGGCGTTGGAGTAGCCGACCAGCGGCACGACGATGTCCGTGGGGATTTCTTTCGGGAAATCGACGTCGGTGCGCACCTTGTGTTTCTTGAGCTGCGCTTTGAGCACGAGGATGACTTCTTCGGGGGTCTGCGGATACAAGAACGGGATCTTGCGGTCGAGACGGCCGGCGCGCTTGATGTCGATGTCGAGCTTGTCGGGCCGGTTGGTCATGAGGATGAAGAGGACGCGCCCGCGGTTCTGGGTGTCGCTCATGAATTCTTTGATGCGGCCGATGACGCGCGAGCTGGTGCCACCGTCGGTGTCGCCGCCTTCGCCGCCGCCAAACGCGCGGTCGCCTTCGTCGATGATGACGATGACCTGGCCGATGGCCTGGATGACGGTGAGGATTCTTTCGAGATTTCCCTCGGTGGCGCCGACCCACTTGCTGCGGAAGTTCTTGAGCTTGACGGTGGTGAGGCCAGCCTCTTTGGCGAAGGCCTCAGCGACGAAGGTTTTGCCGGTGCCCATGGGGCCGGTGAACAGAAGGCCCATCGGGCAGCGGTTGCGACGGCCGTTGCGGATGTTCTCGGCGACCTGGAGCAGCTCTTTTTTGACCTCGTCCATGCCGCCCACGACTTCGAAGCCGAACTGCGGCTCGACGAACTCGATGAGGCCAAAGCATTCGCGTTCTAGGATCTCGCGCTTGCGGGCGGCGACCAAGTGGTCGACCTCGGCGCGGGCGTCGGCGGTGGGCGCGGGCGGTTTGCCATCGGGGGCGATGAGCTTGCGGATCTGATCTTTGCCCATGCCGTGAGTGATCTGGGCCAGCTTGTCGGCGCGGTCTTTGAGGTCTTGGGGAACATCCTTCGACGGTGCGGTGCCGCCAGAGAGGAGCTCGATGATGTATTTCTTGCGGTCCTCGACGATGTCGGCCGCCGTGTCTTCTGCCGGGGAGACGATGGCGCGGATCTGGATGAGCTTGAGGCCGGCGGTGATCTCGGCCAGACGATCGGTGTCGGCGTCGTCGCTGTTGGGCTGCAGGAACTTGATGAGGGCCAGGCGCTCGTCTTTGCCCGGCATCGGCACTTCGACGGTAGCGATGCGCGGATTGGAGACGAGCTTGGGGTGGAGCTCGGTCAGGTTCTCCAGGGTGAGCAGGACGATCGAGTCGGATTTTTCCAGCTGGCGGAGGAGTGACCAGCGGTGCAGCGTGATGGCGGCGGCGCGGTCGTCTATCGTCGAGAACGAGGTGTCGCCGGCGGGGGCGATGGTCTCGGCGTACTCGAGGATCACGGCGACTTTGTCTTGGGTGACGAGGACGCGCTCGAGAAGCGGCAGGACCGAGGCTGGGTCTTTTTTGAGGATCAGGTCTTCGTACGAGCCGAGGTCCATCTTGCGCTTGGAGAAGCGGGCGCCCGTCGAGACGTTGTAGAGGATGACGTTGTCTTTGCTGCGTTCGAGAAGCGCCTGCGACAGGAACTCCGACAGCGTGTAGAGCTTGCCCTCGTGCAACGTCAGGTCATGGACGTTGCCGTGCAGGATGAACTGCGACGACTCCCCCCGGAGATAGCGACGGCGTAGTGATGCGGCCCAGGGGGCCAGCGTGGTCGTCTCGGGCGAGGCAAGGGTCGACATGGCCTGGGACCATATCATGGTCGAGTCGGGCCAGTTGGGTCGAGGTGCGCGCTTACGGCGCCATCGCCTTGCGTAACAGGAACGTGACGGGCAGGACGGTGAGCTCGCCCTCGTGGAAGAGGCCCAGTGCGGGGTAGCCCAGCGACGAGAAGAGATCTGGAGCGTAGGAGACGGGACGACCCAGGCGACGGGCGTGGATGGCGTGGTTGCCGACGGCGTAACGGACGGCGTTGCGGAGCTCCGTTGGGGTCCTGAGGACGTGCGCGTGGTAGCGGTCGGCGAAGACCGAGCCCCGGCGTTGCATGACTCCGTTGAGCGCGCGGGCCATGCGGATGGTGATGGCGTGCATGCCCTTCGAGAGGGCGGCGGCGTCGGTGGCCTCGACGATGAGGTGGAGGTGGTTGCCCTCGACGCCGAAATGGCAGAGGCGCATGCCGAATCTGTCACGGGCGACGCTGAAGGCGCGCGAGGCCAGGGCGCGGAAACAGCGACGGGAGCGGAGATTGTAGACGTGAGGACGCACGCGCAGGGTGACGTGGATGGCGGCGTTTTTGAAGCGGCTGCGGCGGAGGTGGGTGAGGCCTGCGCCCGGCTGCTTTTTGCGACCGGAGCCCTTTCGTCGACCGCCCCAGCCTGCCGTCTTCGGCAGCGCGAGCTGAACGGACCGTCGCTGACGGGAACGGCTGCGGCTGTTTGGGACCCGTGGGGCCATCTTTTACTAGACTGGGATATTTACCTGCTGAGTCAAGATTTTTTTATGCGGGCTTCGTCGGTGTGGGACGGCTTTTCGGACGCTGTGGACATGGCGCATGTGGACACGCCCCGACTTCGGTTGGGGTTTGGCTTGCGTGACCACAGGCTTGGACAACAGCCGACGCACGGTGGGTGTGGCTTTGTTGTCCACATGCCCACAGCGACGGGGGAAGGGCGTTTTCTGCTTCGCAGAAAAGAGCGGAGAGAGGCTTTAGTACAGGAGTAGGCCCGCTACTGCGCCTAGCGTTGGGAGGCTGGCGGGGACTGGGGCCAGGAGGGCTGCTTGGGTTTCTGGGCTGTGATCTACGACTCTGGCTAGTTGGTAGACTAGCTGGACCAGGCGGGCGGAGAATTCTGGCTCGGTGGTGGGCGCGTCGCTTAGGAGGAGAAAGCGCCAGGTGGCCAGGCGTAGTAGGAGCTCGATCACGTGTAGGGACAGGCTGGCTTTGCGTAGGTAGAGCTGGCGCATGCAGTAGGTGACCGCGAAGTGGTGGGTGGCGCGGTCTAGCGTTGGTTCTAGCGACGGGGACAGCATCGCGCGGCGGGCGGCCCAGGTGGCGTGGAAGGTGTCGGTCACGCTGATGCCTTCGTCGGATTTCGACAGCGCGCCTGTGGCGACGTAGGTGTCTACGATGCGCTCGATCTCGCTGCCGAGGGCTGGGCGGGCTACGGCGAAGACTCCGCCCAGTTGGCCCAGCAGTGTCTGATCGGCGTGTGGCGACGGGGCGATGTTGGCTCGGTAGCGCGCGTGGAGATCGTCCAGCACCGACGGAGTCAGGATGTGATCGGTGAGTGCGGACAGCGCTCGGTAGTCGGCTTGGCCTGGCGCTACGTGGGGCTCGGCGGATTGGGCCAGCGACGTGAGGAAGAAGAGACGGCTTTGTAACGGGTATTGCTCGAAGCCCAAGAGCGCGACCATGGTGCCGCGGATCTCGTCGACGAGCTGGGCGTCGCCGGCCAGCGGTCGTTGCACCACGGGCGCCCGGCCCAGGAGCGCGGCGTCGGCCTCGACCAGATCGACGCCATCCTCGACGAGGAGAGCCTGGCGCACGACCTCTGGGCAGGACATGGAGCCCGACAGCTCTTTGCGGCCGCCGATCTCGTTGACGAAGCGTGGGTAGGACGAACAGATGTCCGGCAGCGACGGCTCGCCGTGACGCGCGTGCAGCGTGCAGAGGAGATCGGTCGACAACAAGGGACAGCGATCATCGGCGCCCATGCGGATCGTGGCGAAGCCGTCGCGGGTGCGCTCGGCGACGGGCTTTTTGACGAAGATGTCGTCGAAGCGCTCGTGCTTCATGAGCTTACTGAGCTTGTGGTAGTGGCCCTGGTCGATCGTCACGCCCCAGGTCTGGCAGCATGTGTCCTCGCACGAGCCGCCGAGGCACTGAAAGCGGGTCATGTGGTTGAGCGCGATGATCTTCTTGCCGGGCGGCACGCGCTCAAACTGACATATTTAGAGGCCTAGTGGCACGCGGAAGACGGGGCCGTCGGCGCCGACCGAGCCGCTGGTGCTTTGCAGGCCGACCACGTAGCAGGCGCCGTCGTCGAGGGTGACGGGGTAACGATATTCGGTGCGCAGGTTGTCGTCGTCGACGGGGGTGAGCAGGATGGGCGCGACGGTCTTGGTGGTGAGGTTGTAGGCGAAGATGCCGCTATTGGCGGTGTAGACCACCCAGCTCTTCCACCAGGTGAAGTTGGAGCCGGTGGTGGCCGAGTAGAAGTGGTGGGCGCTATCGTAGCCGTCGACGAGACGGTAGCTCGAGGCGTGGATCTCGGCCGCCAGATCGCGGACGGCGGACTGGGCGTAGTCGAAGAATTTGAGGCCGGTGGAATCTTCGAAGACCACGCCGTCGTGCGTGAAGGCGACCGAGCCGGCGATCTGCGTCTTGTTTTGCAGATAGGTGGCGCGGTTCGTGCTGATGCTGAGGCGCCACAGGCGGCCGGACTCGACGAAGATCAGGGTGTCGCCTTCGACGTCGAAGTCCCAGAATTCGCCGATGGTGGCGCCGGCTGATTCGAGGGTGGTGACTTTGGTGGCGGCGGTGTTGCCCGCCGTTGACGTTGGCGTCCAGCGCCACAGCGTCGTCTCGGTGCCGGTGGTGACGACATAGAGGGTGTTGCCGTTGACCGCGTAGGCCCACCATTTTTGCTCGTCGGTGGGAGCTGGGAAGACGACGCTACCGAGCGACGCCTGCGCCTTGGTCGCGTCCCACACATGATAGATGGTGTCGCTGCCGGCCCGTTCGGCAGACACGACCATCGCCGTGCTGCCGCGGTAGTTGTTGTCGTCGCCGCCGCCGATGTCGAAGCTGTAGGCGAGCTGGGTGTTGGCCACGTCGTCGCGGCGATGGAGGGTCGGCGCGAATTGTGGATATGTCTTCCAAAACAGGGTGTTACCCGTACCGTAGAGCTCCATGGCGCCTTTGTCGAAGGCCTGGGTCCGACCCACTTCGCGCTGGTGCTGGACGGCGATGTACGCGTTCTTCTGATCGCCCGTTGTCGGCGTCTGCTGGTCTCCCCCGCCGCCACCGTTGGTCGAGCTACGGAGAAAACATCCGGACAGGGTCAGTATCGTCGCGATGAGGGCGGCGGTCAGGGCGATCGTGGAAAGGACTGGAGACTTCATGTGGGCATTCTACGGCCGACTGAGGTCGTTCTTGCTTTTCGGGCCGATTTGCGTACCCTTCGCCGCGCCTCGCCACCAACGGCGTTCGCCACGACAGCGTTGAAGGAAAACCAGGACCCCATGGCCCATCCCATCGAAAAAGTTCGCAACATCGGCATCTCGGCTCACATCGACTCCGGCAAGACCACGCTCTCCGAGCGCATCTTGTTCTACACCGGCCGCATCCACGCGATTCACGAAGTGCGTGGCAAGGACAAAGTCGGCGCCAAGATGGACTCGATGGATCTCGAGCGCGAGAAGGGGATCACCATCCAGTCGGCAGCGACCTTCTGTGAGTGGGGCGACGTCAACATCAACCTCATCGACACCCCTGGCCACGTCGACTTCACGATCGAAGTCGAGCGCGCGCTTCGCGTTCTCGACGGCGCGATCTTGGTGCTCGACTCCGTCGCTGGCGTGCAGTCCCAGTCGATCACCGTCGACCGCCAGATGAAGCGCTACTCGGTTCCCCGTCTGGCATTCATCAACAAGATGGACCGCGCCGGCGGCAACTATCACCGCGTCGCGCAGATGTTGAAGGAGAAGCTGCACCACAACCCGATTCTCTTGCAGATGCCGATCGGCGCCGAGGACAAGTTCGTCGGCATGATCGACCTCGTCGAGATGCAGGCCTATCACTTCGACGGCGAAAACGGCGAAGACGTGCGCAAGGAAGACGTGCCGGCCGACCTCCTCGAGGAGGCCAAGCAGCGCCGTCACGAGATGCTGGAGACGCTGGGCGACTTCGACGACGAGATGGCCATGGCCTTCCTCGAGGGCAAGGAAGTCTCCGTCGACCAGATCAAGGCCGTCATCCGCAAGGCGACGCTGTCGCTGAAGGCGACGCCGGTCTTCTGTGGCTCGGCGCTCAAGAACAAGGGCGTGCAGGTTCTGCTCGACGGCGTCGTCAATTATTTGCCGAACCCGGCCGAGGTCCTCAACGAGGCCCACGATCAGCGCAACCACGAAGAGAAGGTCAAGCTCGAGTCCGATGCGGCCAAGCCCTTTGTTGGCCTGGCGTTCAAGCTCGAAGACGGCCGCTTTGGTCAGCTCACCTACGTGCGCGTGTACCAGGGCAAGATCGTCAAGGGCGAGTTCATCGTCAACTGCTCGGCCGGCGAGAAGAAGGTCAAGATTCCGCGCCTGGTCCGCATGCACTCCAATGAAATGAACGAAATCAGCGAGGCGCAGGCCGGCGACATCGTGGCCCTGTTCGGCGTCGAGTGCGCATCTGGCGATACCTTCACCGATGGTGAAGTGGCCTACACCATGACGTCGATGCACATTCCCGAGGCGGTCATCTCGTTGGCGGTTTCGCCGAAAGAGAAAGACGGTCAGGTCAACTTCTCGAAGGCGCTCAACCGCTTTACGAAAGAGGACCCGACGCTGCGCGTGCACCGCGACGAAGAGTCGGCGCAGACCATCATGTCCGGGATGGGCGAGCTTCACCTCGACATCTACGTCGAGCGTATGAAGCGCGAGTACAAGTGTGAGGTCATCACCGGCAAGCCGCAGGTTGCTTACCGTGAGACGATCACCAAGAAGGGCGACTTCGCCTACACCCACAAGAAGCAGACGGGTGGTAAGGGCCAGTTTGCCCGCGTCATCGGCTATGTGGAGCCGCTTCCGACCGACGCGGTCGAGCAGTACGAGTTCGTCGACGATACGGTCGGCGGGTCGATCCCGCGCGAGTTCATTCCGGCTTGTGAAAAAGGCTTCAAAGAGGCGGTTACCAAGGGGTCGCTCATCGGCTTCCCTGTCGTCGGTGTGCGCATCGTCGTCAACGACGGCCAGTTCCACGCGGTCGACTCGTCGGAGCAGGCGTTCAAGACGGCTTCGATCATGGGTTTCCGTGAGGCATATGCCGCGGCCAAGCCGGTCATTCTCGAGCCGATCATGAAGGTCGAAGTGCAGGCGCCGGAAGAGTTCCAGGGCTCGGTCATGGGCCAGATCAACCAGCGACGTGGCGTCATCGTGGGCTCGGAGAACACCGAGGGCTACGTCATCGCGACCGCGGAAGTGCCGCTGAATGAAATGTTCGGGTATTCGACCGATTTGCGGTCGGGTACGCAGGGCAAGGGCGAGTTCACGATGGAGTTCCTGAAGTACTCGCCGGTGCCGAAGCAGGAGCAAGAGGCTTTGATCGCGGCGTACAAAGAGAAAAAGGCCGCCGACGCCAAGTAGCTCGTATTGGTTGTCTCAAAAGCCGCTGGGGAAACCCGGCGGCTTTTTTTTTAAACAGCATGCCGGAGAGCGACATGGCGAGTTGGACTGAGATCTCCAATCGTGGCGCGCCAGCTTGGCGCAATCATTCGCGCGCGGTGTGGGCGCCCGAGCGTGGCGAGGTGATTGTGTGGGGCGGCGGCAGCGACGGAAGTAAGGCCCCGCAGATCGGCGGCCGCTATTCACCCAAGACCAACACGTGGCGGCCGATGGCCGAATGCCGCGTACCTGGGCTGGCCTTTTTTGCGCCGCTGATCTGGACCGGCAACGAGCTCTTGTTGTGGAGCGGCCATGCGCAGCGCAGCGCGGCGCGCGGCGGCTACGCCTATTCACCATCGGCCAACGCCTGGCGCCCGCTTGCTACCAAGGGCGCGCCGTCGGCCCGCAGCCATCATGGCGCGGTGTATACCGGCACGGACATGCTGGTGTGGGGCGGCGAGAGTGGCTCGTCGCTGGCGAGCAAAGGTGCGCGATATCATCCAGGCACCGATCGATGGACCAACATGTCTGGCGTCGGTGCGCCGGAGGCGCGGCTGCAGCCGTCCACCGTCTGGACAGGAACCGAGATGCTGGTGTGGGGCGGGTTGGGACGCTACACGCGCGCTGGTCAGAGACTGTTCGATGACGGCGGGCGCTACGATCCTATCGCTGACCGCTGGCGGCCCATGAGCGTCAAGCGGGCGCCTTCCGGCCGCTCGCAATCGCAGACGGTGTGGACTGGCCGCGAATGGATTGTGTGGGGCAACCACCTCGGGAAAAAATCGGACGGCGCTGTGTACGACCCGGGCAGCGACACGTGGCGGCCCATGACGCTCACTCGCGCGCCGCGCTTTCGCGGCTGCCACGCTGCGGCCTGGAGCGGCAAGGAGATGGTCATCTTCGGCGGCTATGGCAGCGACTGGAAGGCCTACGGCGACTGTCATGCTTACGATCCCGTCGGTGACCGCTGGCGCGTGCTGCGTCCTCGCGGTGCTCCCTCGGCGCGCTACGACACCGCATTTGCCAGTACCGACACCGCACTCTTTGTGTGGGGCGGCATTCGAGATCAGCCGCAGATCGACGCTCGCACCGGCGGCTTACTACACTTTGCTTGACAATCAATAAGCGCCGACTTATTGATTATTCGTGACCGAAGACGCGATTTTCCGGGCGCTGGCGGACCCTACGCGGCGGGCTATTTTCGAGCAGCTGACCGTCGGTGAGGCCGCGGTGCGGGAGCTGGTGGCGCGGTTCGACGTGTCGCAGCCGGCGGTGTCGCAACATCTAGCGGCGCTGCGTGCGGCGGGGTTGGTGACCGAGCGCAAGAGCGGGCGCCAGGTGTTTTACAGCGCGTGTCCGGCGGGCATGGCGCCGTTATTGGATTGGCTCGATTACTACCAGGTGTTCTGGACGTCGCGGATCGGGACATTGCGGAAACTCTTGGAGGAGATGGAGGACAAATGACTACGCAATCGATCGTCGCTGAGTATGATCTGCCGCATTCGGTGGCCAAGGTTTGGCGCGCGCTGACCGAGCCCAAGTTGGTGTCGGCTTGGCTCATGACCACGGATATTTCGGCCGAGGTCGGCCACAAGTTTACGTTTCAGGCGCAGCCGATGGGTGATTGGGACGGCGTCGTGCGCTGTGAAGTCTTGGAAGTGATACCTGGCAAACGTTTTCGATATTCGTGGGTGGGCGGCAAGAATATCCCCGACAAATACGTGACGGCGCTCGACAGCGTCGTGGATTGGACGCTGACCCCGACGACGACGGGCGGGACGTTGTTGCGCCTCGAGCATTCGGGGTTCACGGCGGCCAATGCGATGGCTTACGAGATGATGGGCAAAGGCTGGCGCGGGCATGTGCGCGAGCGGATGGAGACACTGCTGTCGGAGATGCTCGGCTGACCGCGCCGAGGCGATCGCGCTACCCGCCGTCGCCTGCACCGCCGTCGCCGCAAATTATCGTCGAGCAGTGCCAGCGGCTGAGATCGCAGCGGCAGAGTTGCGTGAGGCCATCGGCGCATACGTAATTGCAGTTGGGCGACCTGCAAAAGCCGCCGCAGTCTTCACCGTCGACCGGAGCCTCCGCGGGGCACTTTGCGGGTTGCCCGTCCCAGCAATACTCCCAGGCCTCGTTGAGGCAGACCAGGCTCGCCTCGAAGTAGTAGCACACGTCGCCGCTGCTGCACTCTGTTGTCGGCAGTGGTCCCCCGGAAATGTTGAAACCCGGGCAGCGGTCCAAGTCCAGAGGCATGGAGAGATCTACGGATTTCGAACCGGAATCACACCCCCACGATATCCAAAGGACAACGAGAGCAACCGACGAGCCAATTCGCAAGAGGCACCTCCAAACCACGCACACCAGGATAATCGCGGCCCAACCGATTGCCCAGCGCGCCGCAGTCGACTGCAGAAAGTGCCGTAGCAAGCCCGAGACTCTAGGTCTTTCTCGACGGAAAAGCACGCGCGATGAGCGCCCGGCAGGCGTCATGGATGTCAGCGCATGATGCTTCGATCTGGGCGATCCGGATATCTGCTTCGGCCAGCGCGCCCGCGCTCCACAAGACGCGCACCGGTCCTAGTGGCAGCGTCTCCGTGTCCGATTCGAGGGCCACAAAGGGAAGGAGTCCCTCGTCGTCGATCAGATTGCCGTGATTGCGGATGGAGACCATCTCTCGCGATCCGGCGATGATCCCGAGCTCACCGTCGAGAATGCGTTGCGCGACGAGCGCGGCGATGACCAGCGGCGCACTCTTGATCGTGGCGCTGATCTGGCCAAGCCCATCGAGTGCGCGCGCAAACAGCGGCCCGGCCTCGGCCATGTTGGGATGATCGAGCCCGGCCAGCTCGTACAGCTCCGGACAATCATGACCGGCTTCGATGGCGCGGTAGGCGATCTCCGGAAGGTCTTCACTGTTGAGATAACAGCGCTGCCAGCGACGGACGACCTCGGCGAGATCGAACACTAAAGCGGATGCCAGTCAGCGTGGACGCCTTTGGCGATGGTCGGTTCTTCCAGGCCGATCAGATAATCGACGCGGCGATTGCGCGCTTCGTCGACGTTGTCGGCGGTTTTGATCTTGGGGGCGTCTTCGCCGAAGCCCGCGTAGACGAGAGGCAGGGGCAGGCCGCGGTCGCGAAACCAGGTGGCGATGGCTTTGGCGCGGGCCATGGAGAGACGGCGGTTGTCGTCGGATTTGCCGACGGTGTCGGTGTGGCCGGCGATGAAGACCCGCACCGCCAGCTTGGGGTCGACGCGGCGGGCGCGAGCGACGGCTTCTTGGAGCTTGCCATAGCTGGCGTCGAGCTTGGGCTCTTCGGACTTGGGGATGACCGTTTCACCGGTGGCGAAGAGAACTTCGTCGTGCGTCACGGCGATCGACCAAGGCGACAGCGTGACCGAGCTGGCTACTCCGTCGGAGCCGACGGCGCGAAGCACCAGGCTGAAGACTGGCTGCGGGGAAGTAGGTATCCACGGGATAGCGAGCCAGGTGCCGGGCGGCTCACTGGCGTAGTCTTTGTACGCCTCTGCGATGACACTCTCGTCGTCGGCATACACCCTGAGCTCGGCCTTGCCGGCTGGGCGCGAGAGCTGAAATTCCAGAATATGGTTTTCGAGATCCAGCTTGTCGCGCCGATAGGTGATCTTCATTTCACCGACGGTGACAGTGTCGAAGGTCATGTCGTTGCTGAAGGTTTCGCCGCTGGACAAAGTGCAGTCGAGCTTGCCGGTCCAGTGATAGCGACCGGTCTTGCCGTCGCCAAACGGGAGCTGGACGCGTTGCCCGCGCTTGAGCGGGCCGTGGCTGACATGAAAGACGGCGTGGTCGTCGGTACGCGTGAGCGTCACCTCGAGCTTGTTGACGAACTGCTTCGCCAGCAGCGTCACCGACGGCTTTTTGCCCGACTGGACGTTGTTCTGTATGCCGATCTCGACCGGCTGTTGGGCGTGGGCAACCGAGGCGAGGCTGACGAGGACGGGAAGAATGAGGCGCACACCGCATGATAGACCGCCTCGGCGGGCATTCAAACCGGTCGCAGGGCTTCAGCCACGCCATGAGCCCTGGTGCCGTCGCGGAAGCCCGCCAGCCGATTGCCGTCAGCCATGCTGGAAAGCCACCGTTTTGAGGCAGGCTTCGGTGACGGCTTTCCAGACTGCGAGGCGGGGCTCGAAGTCGACGTAGGCGCGTGCACTCGGCCACCCGATGCGTGCGGCGCGACCGTGGTCGTAGCGGATGCGGCCCTGGATCTCACCATGACGGCCGACTGTATCGATGAGCCACTCGCCGAGGTGCTTGGGCTCGATGTTGGATGTTGGTCGCTCTTCGTCGACGGTAATGGTGAGCTCGGTCATCTGTTGGTGGGTCTGCATGTAGACATCGAAGGAGGGCGTCTTCGTGAATAGCTTCACCTGCCAGTGCTTCGGCTCGGCGTTGGTCTGCAGCTCGAAGACCCGAACGCGGGCGTCGGCGAGCGCCGGAAGAGTGCGGCTTTCGTCGCTGCGCGCTTTATCGAGCGCCGCCGCGCACTGCCGGGTCCAGGCGGGCGCGTCGTTGGCGATGGCCAGATCGGCGAACAAGACGAGAGCCGAGAGCATGCCTGATTGTACAGGGTCAGAAGCGGCCTGTGAGGCCGAGGCTGCTGCCGAGCTGAAGGCTGAGCGAGACGTTATTGGTCGTCGGCGCCAGGTGATACACGATGGCGCCAGCGAGCGTGAAGGCGACGCCCAGCAGGCTGGCGACGCTGCCGGTGCCGATGCCACTCCAGAACATGAACGTATCGTCGCCTTTTTTGGTCGTGCCAACACCCGTCACGATCCAGCCTGCGGCCGCAGCGACGAAGAACCCGCCTGCGGTGGCGAGGAGCGCTCTGCCTTTGCCTTGATTGCTGGCGCGCTTGTCCCCGATGGCTCTCATGGCCATCAAGGAGTCGACGTTGTCCGGCGGGGTGAGGACCAGCTTGGGTGCGGGCTGGGTCCAGGCGCCGTCGACGGGGATGATGGTCTGTCCAGTCGCTGCGTGGGCGAAGCAGAGGGCCGTCAAAGCCACGGTCAGTCTTGTTGAAAATCCGACGCGGATCGTGGCTGTTTTCGCGGGGGATGGGCGCATGACCGCGGATAGAGCAAGAAGCGAACCACGCTCAGAAGCGCACGGACAAGGGGTTGGTGCCGACCTGCAGGCTGACGGAGCTCGACGGTGCCTGCGACCGTGTATAGTAGACGCCGCCGACGGTGGTGAAGATGATGCCAAGCCCGGTAAAGATCGGCCCGACGGTGACGCCGGCCAGGTACGGGCCGAGTCCGTCGTCTCGGCTGAGGGTGAGTCCCCAACCCATGATGGCAAAGCCGGCGATCCCGACGGCGAAGAGCGGTACGCCGACGCTGAGAAAGGCGATGCCGACCCGTCGCTGCGAGCGTGTATCGGCATCGGCGACGGACGAAGCCAGGAGACACGCCAGAAGGATCGCGGTCTTTGCCATGCTGATGCCTAAGCTGCCGCGCCGTCCGTGCTAGGCTCCGCGGGCATGGCTGAAGACTTCAGACGCTTTCGTGGCACTGACCAGTACCTCACTTCCAGCGGGCTCGAGTCGGCCGTCAACTGCGCGCTGGCTCTCGAACGGCCGCTGTTGGTGCGCGGCGAGCCTGGTACCGGAAAGACCATGTTGGCCGAGGCGATCGCCGCGGGTTTGGGCTTGAAGCTCATCCACTGGCCGGTCAAGTCGACGACGCGGGCGCAGGACGGCTTGTATGTCTATGACACCGTGGCGCGGCTCTACGATTCGCGTTTTGGCGACGGCAACGTGCGTGACATCAAGCACTACATCAAGCTCGGGCCGCTCGGTGAGTCGTTCGCGGCGCCGAAGCGCGTCTTGCTCTTGATCGACGAAATCGACAAGGCCGACCTCGAGTTTCCGAATGACCTTTTGCACGAGCTCGACCGCATGCGGTTTTCGATCTCGGAGACGCAGGAAGAGATCGCCGCGGTCGAGCGGCCGGTGGTGATCATCACGTCGAATGCGGAGAAAGAGCTGCCCGACGCATTTCTCCGTCGCTGCGTGTTTCACTTTATCGAGTTTCCGGATGCCGAGCTGATGGCGCGCATCGTGCGCGTGCATCATCCGAATCTGGAGACGCAGGTGCTGGAGCGGACGCTGAAGGCGTTTTATGCGCTGCGCGAAGAGCATGGGCTGCGTAAGCGGCCGTCGACGAGTGAGCTCATCGATTGGATCGCGGCGTTGCGGCGGGCGGGCGTCAGCATGAAAGAGCTCGACGAGGGCTTGCCGTTTCTCGGCGTGCTGTTGAAGCGTGAGCAGGACATTTTGTTGATGGCTGAACGGGCTGCGCGCGGTCGCGGCCGGGGGTAGGACATGTTGACCAAGTTGCTGCGGGCGCCGTTCGATTTCGGGGTTTTCGCTGAGGTTGCGTCGCAACGCGCGCTGCGTTCGATCGGCGCGCTGGCGATCTTGATCCTGTTGTCGGCCGGTGTGGCGACGACGATTATCTCGCTGACGATGCACAAGGCTTATCGGGAGCTGGCGCCGCTCGTCGACACGCTGCCGACGGTGGTCATCAAGGAGG
>Ga0123338_10001481_pt1 | contig 22726 bp, 16 predicted proteins | sample grotaG_FD_89793 | JGI IMG/M metagenome (GOLD analysis project Ga0123338, IMG submission 89793) | Glacier valley bacterial and archeal communities from Borup Fiord, Nunavut, Canada, to study Microbial Dark Matter (Phase II) -... | ecosystem: Environmental > Aquatic > Freshwater > Ice > Glacier ...
ATCTTACGGTAGCCATCATACAAGTGATTCTGGTTATTATCTTATTTTTAACTCTACCATTATGGAAAAAGGTTGAAAAATCAGTTGAGGTAAAGGTCATGGATGACAAGGACAGTATTGGAGACAAGGACACTTTAGAGCAGAATTCCAGGGCTAATTTCATAATAGATCGACACCCTTATAAGATAAAAGGAGTGAAGCAGGTATTACTTACGTTTTTATTATATTGCGCAATTGAATCTACCTTAGGTTTGTGGGGTAGCAGTTTTCTAGTAAATGTCAGGGGAATTGATGTATCGATTGCAGCAAAATGGGTAGCTATGTACTATGGAGGGATAACACTAGGAAGATTTCTTAGTGGCTTCTTAACCTTAAAGCTTAGTAATAAGGTATTAATCCGTATGGGTCAGCTTATGTTGCTAGCTGGCGCTTTATTACTAGTCTTGCCGTTACCTGATTTATTTTCCTTATTCGGCTTAACATTAGCTGGGCTTGGATGTGCACCAATCTATCCCTGTATGTTACATGAGACACCGGCTCGTTTTGGTAAAGAAAACTCTCAAAATCTTATGGGAATTCAGATGGCAATCGCCTATGCTGGAGCTACTTTTTTGCCACCGATTTTAGGATTTGTAGCGGGTTTTACGACTATGATAATTTATCCGTTTGTAATTTTAGTTTATGTTATTATAATGTTGGCAAATACAGAAAAATTAAATCTGCTTTTCCATAAAAGCAATGGGTAGTAAAGCAAAGACTTGTAGGGTTTTATTGTACGAAAGGGGGAGAAGTTATGTCATATCAATTAAATGATAAACTGGTAATCGGGATATCTTCGAGAGCTCTATTTGATCTGGAATATGAGAATAGTATTTATGACGAAAAAGGACTGACGGAGTATACGAAATATGAAATTGAACACGAGAATATAATTTTAAAACCAGGTACGGCGTATTCGCTGATAAAGGCCTTATTGGATCTGAATAATAAGTTTCAATCTCCCATCGTGGAAGTAATCGTAATGTCGCGTAATAGTCCCGAGACGGGACTTAGAGTATTTAATTCCATTGATCAATCGAAGTTAGGAATTGTAAGGGCAGGATTTACCGGAGGCGAAAAAATCGCAAAGTATCTTGCTGCGTTGAAGGTGGATTTATTTCTTTCAAAAAATGAGGAAGACGTACAGGAAGCGATAGATGCAGGTTTTGCGGCAGCCTTAATTTATGACGTACCCAAGGATTATACTCCGGATGATCATGAGATTCGTATTGCCTTTGATGGAGATGCGGTGGTTTTTTCGGAAGAGGCAGAAGCGATATATCAAAAAGATGGATTAGAGGCGTTTTTGGAGCATGAAAAGGCGAATGCAGAAAGAGCACTACCGGACGGTCCCTTTGCAAAGTTGCTTCGCACGCTTTCAACAATTAAAGAGAAGTACCCGAATATGCTGAGAATTGCGATTATCACAGCCAGGAATAACCCTGCACATAAAAGGGTAATATTGACCCTCAGGGAATGGGGAGTGAAAGTGGATGAAGCTTTTTTCCTGGGAGGGGTCGAGAAAAAAGAGGTATTAAAAGCCTTTAACGCACACATTTTCTTTGATGATCAGGAGTCCCATGTAAAACCAGCCTCAACAGAAGTACCTTCCGGAAGAGTACCTTACAAATCCGGTTCAGAGATGTCGAATAGATAAAATTAGTAAATGGCATTACTAATAGATTCAATAATAGCTTTAATAATGATTACGAACAGGAATCTTATAGTTTATTATTTACATCCACCTAAATGCACCCCATATTTCACTAGGTTTTATAGTGATAAGGGGTGTATTTTTTCGATTATTGGAACAAATTAAACTATCTATTATAGTATCCATTTCTTGAATATCGCCTACTTTGACCATTTTCTTTGCTGCTCGTTTTTTGACTATCAAGTTTAGGATAATCTCTAGGTGGGCTATGAAGTTCGTGTTCATCTTCATAGATGGGCTTGGCAACATCTTTCGTTTTGTCTTTATCCTTCTTTAACCGAGGGTTATTTATTAAACCAATGATAAGGCCCAGCAGGAAAAAGGCAATGATAAGGAAAACGATAATAATCAAATCTTGGATAGGGATACATATCATAATATGACACTCCTTTACATATTACTCAATAAAAGTATATGCATCGACAGAAGAAGCGGTTACATAAAAATATAACAAAATATGGAACTATTTTCTCCCTTACACTGTCTAATAGATATAAACAAAGAAAACGGCCAAATCCTTTGTAAAATAATTATTATGAGGAGAAATTCTTCAAAAAGAGAGGGAGGTGAAAGTCTCCATTCAAGAGGGTGACGAATGTTTTATCGGGGGAGATGAAAATCTCAAGTAATAAGACGCTAGTCAATAAAGTGGAGACGTAGTTTATGAGAAAATTATTAGCAGTAGTTATGGTTATTTTACTTTCAGTTATGGGGTTATTGACAGGATGTCAGAAAAGCGATAAAGTTACTGACACTGCAACAAGGGATACAACAGAGTTGGAAACAGGTTCTTCTTATGAAATCAGCAAGGAGGAAGAAACGGCTTATGCGGGGAACGAGACGTCCTTTGATATTAATACCTCCACTGTAAAGGATGGGGTTGCAGAAGAGGCACCTCAAATAGCATTAAAAGGTGTAAATTTCGAAGATTTCGCTTACAAATATAATAGTAATTCGTTGCAACGGACCATACCAAATACTGAGGAATATAATGAAATAAATGAAAAAGGGTTTTGGGACACCAATAATAATCCGTTGTCCACATTTTCTATTGATGTGGATACCGCATCGTATACAAATTTAAGGAAAAACATTAATTATGGCATTATACCTGAGAAGGATGCAATTCGAATTGAAGAAATGTTAAATTACTTCACCTACGATTATGAAGAGCCCAGTGGTGGAAGGCCATTTTCCATTAATACTGAAATCGGTAAATGTCCATGGGAGGAAGAACATTATCTTCTGACAGTCGGTATTCAAGGGAAAAATGTTGATACTGCTTCCTTACCAAAAAGTAATCTGGTGTTTTTAATTGATGTATCCGGCTCGATGGATGAGCCCGATAAATTACCCCTACTTAAAAATGCATTTTCACAATTGGTTGAAGTACTAGGCGAAGATGATAAGATATCTATCGTGGTTTATGCAGGTTCTTCAGGAGTGATACTGGATAGTGTTCGTGGAAATGAAAAAGAGATTATCCTGGATGCCCTACAGAATTTAGATGCAGGCGGTTCTACCGGAGGAGCAGAAGGAATTGATTTAGCCTATCGTTTGGCTGAAGAAAACTTTATTGCAAACGGTAACAATCGTGTCATCCTTGCAACAGATGGTGACTTTAATGTAGGTCCTTCTTCTGAGGAAGAACTGGAAAACATTATTGTGGAAAGAAAAGAAAGCGGCATCTTCTTAAGTGTCATGGGATTTGGCTCCGGCAACCTAAAGGATAATAAGATGGAAGTGTTAGCTGATAAGGGAAACGGAAATTATTCATATATTGATACCCCGAGAGAAGCGAAAAAAGTACTTGTTGATGAAATGGCGGGAACCTTACTTACCATAGCCAAGGATGTAAAGATTCAACTGGAATTTAACCCCTCCGCCGTGGAATCCTATCGTTTAATCGGATATGAAAACAGAGCTTTACAAAATGAAGATTTTGAAAATGATACCATAGATGCAGGTGAATTAGGAGCTGGACACAGGGTTACTGCAATTTATGAAATTGTTCCGGCACATGCTGCGACCTCAGGTACGAAAGATCTAAAGTATCAAGAGAAGAACACGAAAATTAATTACGAGTATCGCAATGAGATTACTGAGGTCAGATTACGCTATAAAGAGCCGGACGAAGGGGAAAGCAAAGAAATCCTTCAGGTTGTTTCCTTTGGGAACACGCTGGTTAGGGGTAAAAATTATTCTGAGGATTACTATTTTGTGGCAGCAGTCGCAGAATTCGGTATGATTTGTAGGGATTCTGAGTACATGGGAACTGCTACAATTAATTCTGTTCTTGAATTAACTGAGAAAGGACTGGGAGAGGATGAAGGCGGATATCGCCATGAGTTCCTTGATCTGGTGGAAGAATATCAGGAGTTGACGAACTACGGATGGTATGAATAAAACTTATCTAAATTGAGAAAGATTCATGATTAAAAGATGATATCATTAATATATGATAGAAAGTAGAAATAATTTGGGCTGTTCTAGGTGATGATTCACCTTTTACAGCCCATTTTTATTATCTATATTTCAAATGGATAAACGGAATTCTATGTTCCCCATGACTCCAAAGATGTACGCATATTAATCAACGTTCTAATAATTTCTAATGTAATTATTAAAAATTTTATATTATTTAAGTAAAGACTACATATTCTACCAAATATTAATCGTGAAATGTATTCGGCTTTTTCACAACATTATAAAACGCTGCAGTAAAACGTTACAGAGAAAATAATTTTTAAGCAGCTTCCTTGACATGTATATAGTGGCTGTGTATAATGTTACATACAATATATAGTGCATAGCAGGGAAAAATGAGATGTTTAAGATGGATTATAACGGACAAAAACATATGAATACTTGTAGACTTTTTACAGTAAGAAACGGAGGAATAACATGGAACATTTATTATCGGAACATTTTTTGAATCAATATAGTAATAAAAAAAGCCCATTAAGCCATATTGGTGAATTTGTATATCTTCGAACATATTCCAGATATCTAGAGGAGGAGAAAAGAAGAGAGACATGGTTTGAAACGGTACTTCGTACCACGCAATACAACTGCCAACTGGGAATAGAATATAAAGAAAACAACAATTTATCAAGCGACTGGGAACAGGAAGTAGCGGAAGCGGAAACATTGTTTGATAATCTGTTTCATTTGAGAACCTTTACCTCCGGTAGAACGTTGTATATGGGTGGCACCGAAATAGTAAAGCAATATCCGCTTTCTAATTACAATTGTTCCTTTACGAATATGGAAAGTATGAGTGATTTAGTGGACGTATTCTATCTGCTTATGCTTGGCAGTGGAGTGGGTATTCGAATTGAAGGGGAGAAGGTAAATAGATTTCCGGTAGTCCGTCACATTCATATTGAGGGGTTGTATGATGGTGAAGTACGCAAATATACGCCCAAAGAGGTCATGGAGCATACCAATGCAGTGCAAGACAGGAAGGATTCCTCTCTTATAACCTTAAAGATTGGTGATAGCAAAGAGGGCTGGTGTGAAGCACTAGAGACCTATTTTAAAATGATAACCGAAGATGAATTCAAGGATTTAAAAAGAATAATCATAGACTACAGCTATGTGAGACCGGAGGGCGAGCGTTTAAAACGATTCGGTGGTAGAGCCTCGGGGCATAAATCAATAAAACGAATGTTTGAAAAAATGAATCTCGTAATAAAAAGCAGAGCAGACGGTCATCTCAAAACAATTGACATCCTTGATATCGCAACAATTATCAGCGAAAACGTGGTGTCCGGTGGTGTAAGGCGAAGTGCTATGATGGTAATTTGTGATGAAGATGATAATGAGGTTATCAATGCAAAAAAGAATATTTATAAAATAGTAAATGGTAAATGGATGGAGGATCCGGATATCTCCCATCGAAAGATGAGCAACAATTCAATCCTCTATATGCACCGACCTTCTTTAGAACGGATTAAAGAAATAATGAATTCTATCAAAATTAATGGAGAGCCTGGTTTTATTAATGCCGAAGAAGCAATCCGCAGGAAACCTACTTTTGAAGGCTGTAATCCCTGCGGGGAAATTTTATTACAGTCGAAACAGTGCTGCAACCTTACTACCAATAATCTGATGGCTTTTGTCGAGGGAAACACCTTAAATACAGATCACCTGAAGGCGGTATTAAGACTCTCTACCAGGATAGCGATTCGCATGACTTTAGTGGATGTGGAGCTTCCGAAATGGAATAAGGTAATGAAAGAGGATAGGATTATAGGAATATCCTTAACCGGCATGATGGACATGGTAAATAAAACACAGATGAGCTACGGCGAATTAGCAGTTCTGTTACAGTCTCTCAAAGAGGTCGTCCATGAAGAAGGAGAGCGGTATTCAAGGGAAATGGGAATTGAAGCTCCTAAGCTTATGACGACAATCAAACCGGAAGGAAGCCTTTCGACCCTACCCTGTGTAAGTTCCGGAATCCATTATGCTCATTCAAACTATTATATCAGGAGAATTCGAATCGCTCTATCGGATCCTCTTTACAAGATGATAAAGCAGCAGGGCAGCTACCCAATTTATAATGAAAACGGTGAAACTGATGATAACTGCCAGGTTAAGGTAATCGAATTTCCTATCAAGGCTCCGATGGGGAGGACGAAATATGAGGTAGGCGCAATGGAGCAGTTGGAATTATATAAAATGTCCATGCTCAACTGGTCAGACCATAATTCCTCCATAACTGTGCATGTTAGAGATAACGAATGGGAGGACGTCGCACATTGGGTATATGATAACTTTGATTGCATCGTAGGAATCACCTTCTTGCCTTTACTTGAGGAAACCTATCCACTTCTTCCTTATGAGTGTACCACAAAGGAGGATTATGAGGAACGGATGAAGCAGGTAAAACCAATTGACTATAAACTTTTAGAAGAATTAGATGACGCCGAGGAACGGGAAATAATCGACAAGGAATGTTCCAGTGGGGCCTGCCCAATCAGATAATAGAAATCAGGGTAATCAGATAACCGGCAGAATCAATGGGCAGAACCAACATATTTAATTCTTGTAACATACTTAAAAATCTGGTATAATTATTCACGATAATGTATGAAAAATTGATATTAAATATGGGAGGATTTATTATGGGGAATGTAGAAATACTGATTACTATGGGCATTTATATGTTACTGGTAATCGGAATTGGTTTGTTTTTTGCAAAACGTGCCAATGAGAGCTCTGATAATTATTTCATCGGTGGAAGGTCCCTCGGACCGTGGGTTGCTGCCATGAGTGCAGAAGCATCTGACATGAGTGGCTGGCTCTTGATGGGACTGCCTGGTGTCGCCCTATTTTTATGGACTAAGTGATGCAGTTTGGACAGCAATCGGACTGTTAGCCGGCACCTATATTAACTGGCTAATTGTTGCAAAAAGATTGCATGCGTATTCAATTATTGCAAAGGATTCCATAACAATCCCGGACTTTTTCAGTAATCGTTATAAGGAAAAAAACAAGGTAATCATGACAATTGCAGCTATCTTTATTTTGGTTTTCTTTACGATTTATGCCTCCAGTTGTTTTGTAACAGTCGGAAAACTATTTAGTGCTCTCTTTGGATTTCCCTATCAATCCATGATGATTGCCGGAGCTATCTTTGTTATTATTTACACTTTTTTAGGAGGCTTTCTTGCAGAAAGTACATCCGACTTCATGCAGGGGATTGTCATGATTATTGCATTAACGATTGTATTGGTAACCTCCGTAATTTATGCTGGAGGCCCAGGTGCTGTGATTGATAATTTAAAGGAAATACCAGGTTTCCTAAATTTCTTTGGTATTGCTTCTCCGGAGGTGGTAGACAAGGTACAACAGGTTTCACAAAGCGGTGCCCCTCTTTTTGGTAAGGCAGGAGCATATGGTTTCTTAAAAATCTTATCAACACTTTCTTGGGGACTTGGTTATTTTGGTGTTCCACAGGTATTACTTAGATTTATTGCAATTAGAAAAAGTTATGAAATAAAAAAATCCAGAAGAATTGCAACTACATGGTGTGCTATATCATTATTTGCAGCTGTATTCATCGGTTTAATTGGGAGGGCAGCATTCCCTACGGCACATTTAACCGAAAGTGGAGCGGAAAGTATCTTTATAACGTTATCAACTAATTTATTACCGACAGTAATTGCCGGAGTGGCAATGGCAGGTATCTTGGCTGCAACGATTAGTTCCTCGGATTCCTATCTATTAATTGCAGCTTCTGCGGTTTCTAAGAATATATTCCAAGGGTTAATCAAAAAGAATGCTTCTGATAAACAGGTTATGACGGTGGCACGTTTTGTTCTTCTGGCCATCACTATTCTAGGTATTGTGATTGCTCTGGATAAAAACAGTGTCATCTTTAAAGTAGTTTCCTTTGCTTGGGCAGGTTTCGGAGCTACCTTCGGACCGATTATGCTATTTTCCCTTTTCTGGAAGAGAGCAACAAGACAAGGCGCGATTGCCGGTATGCTGGCAGGAGCCTTTATGGTATTCCTATGGAAATTGGTAATAAAACCGATGGGTGGAGTATTTGGAATTTATGAACTGCTTCCTGCATTTTTATTCTCCTGTCTTGCAATTGTAATTGTTTCCTTCCTTACAAAAAAGCCTTCCGAGGAGATCCAACAGGAGTTTGAAAAAGCTAAGAATTATGTGGATTAATGTTACATAGGGAAGTCCTTTTTAAAGCTTGCAAAGAAAAAGATACAGCTTAAGAGAAAAATGATACAGCTTAAGAGAAAAAAGATTACATAGAATGAAATAAGAAAATATAGAGCAATAGTAAAAAGGGGCTGTCATAATCGACAACCCCTTTCGAATAAACATCAAGAATTTTTCCCTAAGAACACTTCCAATAAGACAAGAATATCAACGCATAAGAAAGCATATGATATGCTAAGAGCATCCTTTGGGGAGGGGTCTTAACTTGGATGGATATCAGGTTACTGTAAAAGAAAAATTCTTACAGCAGGATATGTATTATAAAAATCAGATGATAATGCGTTATACCATAAAGTATCCTAAATTTATATCAGAGAAATATCAAACACTAACTAATAAATTAAATTCGTTATACAGAACAAAAGCATTAATGTACGAGAGATCTAATATTACGAATCTTTATCAGATGGCTATGGTAGAATACGAATATTCGGTGGCCAATAATTTCCCAATCCGATTATTTGAGGCTTATGTAGATTTTTTTGTTACCTATAATCAAAATTGCGGAATCAGCTTGTATTTTGATCAATATGAATATGCCGGTGGTGCCCATGGACTAACCGTTCGATACTCTGATACCTGGAATTTGCAGAAAAGTAAGCGAATTGACTTGAGTGAAATATTCCCCTACAAAAGTAATTACAGGGAGTATATTATAGATATGATTAATCAGCAGATAGCAAGCGAGATTGCAAACGGAAATAATCCATATTTTGAAAATTACAGTCAGTTGGTCGATGAAAATTTCAAAGCAAATAGCTTTTACTTAACCAAGGCAGGTGTAGTTATCTATTTCCAACAATATGATATTGCCCCTTATTCCACCGGGCTTCCAACCTTTCTCATTCCATACACCCCACTCGGTGCAACACCACCAAAGTGTTAATTGAAATATAATAACAAAAAAGGCTACCCTTCAGTTCATCATCAGAATGGGTAGCCTTTGAATCAATCATTATTTTTTCCAAGTACCTGCCGTAAATAGCTCCTTTCATTCTATGTCATCTATACTATTGATTGAAAGGAATATATTATACAAAAAATTGGGAAAACTTAGTTAACAAGTGTTATTTCACCCATTTTATACTTAGCCAATTCTTTTTCATTTATTATATATTTATGTTTTGGAATAATTTCTGCATATACTTTTGAAAAAGCTTCGTCCTCTGCACTCGTAATGGCTTCTTCTACTTTAGAATCGTATGTTTCTGTTGAATTGTTATTTATCATACGTACAATATAATATTCATCCTCAGCCTCATAAATTTCACTAACTGAGTTATTTTCCATACCCATCATCATCGTTTTAAATTCATCGGAGAACTTTGTATCACTTTTTATAAAGTTGCTCGCAAGATATTTTAACTCTGTTTCACCTTCAGGGATAAGAGTAGACCAATCTTTTGTTGTCAATGAGGTTTCATAAACAGCATTGATCTTAGCATATGCAGCAGCTTTTTCTTCCTCGCTCATAGCAACGGAGGTTCCGTCATCATTTGTAACCTTCGTGGAGATATGCAGGTACTCAACATCATACTGTCTATTATCTTCAAGATTAATTTCTGCCTTAAGGGCTTCGTCATCGATATCTAAGGTGTCAATAACATCTTGGCGATAACGGGCGGTAAGGGTTGCTTTACCCATGACGTTAGATAAATATTTTTTGGTAAACGGGTTCTTCTTCAGCAGGGCTTTATTAACCTCAGCAGTGAGCATTGAGGTTATATCGGTATTATTTTGTTCAATCTCTTCCGCGGTTAAGGAATAATCATTTGCGATTGCTTCCCGATACATGATTTCATTGTAAATAGCGGTTGTCACAGCCTCTTGCTTTGCAGCTTCACGGTAGGTGAGTCCTGTAGTCTCCTCAACAGTATCATAGTAGGTGCCGCCATAGAGTTGATTGATATAATCATACTTTGATTCTACGCCATAAAAATAATAGGATAAATCATCCATATTATATTTATCGCCGTCAATAGTCAGAATAACTCTTTTATAGAGCTGATCAAATAATACACCACCAAGTAAAATTACTACTAGAATAATGGATGTAACAATCCATATCATCGGATTTCTTACCTTTTTTGTTTTCTTTACTTCTTGTGGATTATAAATTAGTTTTTTAGAATTGTTCACTTTTTACTACCTCCCTAAAATTCTCTTGAAGTTAATTTTAAACATTTATAAGCAGAAGTCAATACTAAAGGATACAGTTCACAAAATATCCTTAAATAACAGGCGTGCTTGTGCTCAAACATTAGTGTAGACTCACATTTTGTAAAAACACAAAATGTTCGTTAAAACATAGTACCTTCGGTAACATTAGCGTAGACTCACATTTTGTAAAAACGCAAAATGTTCGTTAAAACATGTTACCTCAGTACCTTCGGTAACATGTTTTACATTATAGCAAGAATTGAGGGTTTATTCAATTGAAATTATGTAAATTTATGTTATAATAAACAAGAAATTATTAAATAGTGTCAGGAGAAGTGCAGATGGAGCCATATAATGGTAAGGCAATACAGATTATGGATGAAGTGAACAAAGTAGTTATTGGTAAAAGGGTCATCATCGGTAAGGTTCTTACGGCTATTTTGGCAAAGGGACATATATTGCTAGAGGATCATCCGGGGGTTGGAAAGACTACCCTTGCATTAGCATTTTCCAAAGCGATGACCTTAGAGCATCACCGGCTTCAGTTTACACCTGACGTTCTGCCTACCGATGTTGTGGGTTTTCATCTTTTAGGTAAGGATGGAGAGAATTATCAGTATAAAGCAGGTGCTATTATGTGCAATTTGTTCTTAGCAGATGAAATCAACAGGACCTCCTCCAAAACACAGTCGGCACTGCTAGAGGTGATGGAAGAGGGGAAAGTTACGGTTGACAGTGTTACCAGAGATGTGCCGAAACCGTTTGTTGTTATAGCAACCCAGAATCCTATTGGATCAATCGGAACGCAGATGCTTCCGGAATCACAGCTGGATCGTTTTATGGTAAGACTAACGATGGGCTACCCTGATATGAAAAGTGAAATAGCGATATTAAAAGAGAGGCAAAATACGAATCCTTTGGATAAGGTGGCTCGCGTTGTTGAAAAAGAAGATATCCTAATGATGCAGAATATAGTAGAGGATGTATTTATCCATGATTCTATTTATGAATATATTACGTTTTTGGTACAGCAAACGAGAGAAAATCCGTTAATTGAGCTGGGGGTCAGCCCGAGAGGGTCACTTGCCATGATGAATATGGTGAAAGCGACTGCATTTTTAAGCCGAAGAGATTATGCGACGCCTGCGGATGTACAATATATCTTTAAGGATGTTGCTGCTCACAGAATGATTTTGAAACCAAAAGCAAGGGTTAATAATGTTACGGTGGACAACCTTTTAGATGATATAATGCGTATTGTTAAGCCCCCTAAGATTATTACTAAGGGATAATGTGGGCTAAAGTTTTAGAAGGACACGGGTGTTATATGATTCAAAATAAGTTACGGTATCTGGTGCTTTTGACCTCAATAGGGGTACTATCAATTTTATATAATAGATACGTTATGGGTATCATTTTTCTTACGATACTAGTCATGCCTTTTTTCCTATTTGCACTTCTGAGCTTCTCCTATGGGATGGTTACAGCGGAGCTAGTTTCTATTGTCCATGTAGTAAATAAGGGTGAAGTAATACCAATTTCAGTACGTCTTAATAACCCCACCATATTTCCAGTATCAAACCTTACAATTTATCTAAAATATAAAAATTCTTATTCCACAAAGCAATACAAAAAAGAGTTTTCTGTTTCCCTAGACCAAAGAGCGAATACCACTATTATGTGCAATATTCTTTCTGAATTTTCGGGGAATTTAGAGATTTCTCTATCAGGGATTCGTCTTTATGATTATATGAGAATATTCTCCCTGAAGAAAAAATTAAATGGTGAAATTAAGATTGCTGTTTTGCCCTGTTTTCATGAGATCATGGAAAATAATCTCTTTACACGAAACAGTCAGATAGTGGAAAGTGATTATTATTCGGCCGTTAAGAGCGGTGATGATCCGTCGGAAGTATTTACAATCCGGGAATATAAAGAAGGTGACAGGCCACAGCGAATTCATTGGAAGCTCAGCGTGAAGCAGAACCAATTAATGATTAAGGAATTTAGCGATCCGTTAAACTGTTCGGTGCTTATCTTCGTAAACCTACGGGTGCCGAAAGAGGGGGACGCTATCGTTTATATGGATGCCTTGCTTGAAAGTTCTCTTTCCCTTTCCCATTCCTTCTTATCAATCAATCAAATCCATTATTTATCTTGGTATGAAGAGAGTCATGGGGCATGCAGGCGGATTCGCATTATGAAGGAAAAGGATCTTTTTGAAGCGGTCGATGGCTTGTTGCAGGCATTACCATATTCAGAAAAAACGGATGCCTTAGCCGCATATCTAGCCGAGCATCCGAATGATCAATATTCCGACTTATTCTATGTCACGGGAGAAGTGTCCGTGCCTCGATTAGATTATTTGACCATGCTTAAGTCAAATGCAAAGCAGATTATTTATGTTAATGATAGTAATCATGTTTACGACACCCGCGAAGCTATCAAAGGCGAAGAAGAAAGTATACTTGAGAGTTTTATAAGAAGCGCAGCCGAAATGGGTATACGCTTTTTGCCGTTAGAAATCGGAAATATTAAGAAAGATATAGAACAGTTAAAACTGAGCTAAGAAATGGTAGGTTACGATGAGTCGGAAATTTAAGGATGGAATTATTATTGATAATTCATTTTTATTAATGGAAGAGAAGAAAACCGGATATCCATATTTTATGAGATTAATACAGCTGCTGGCCATCATGGCCGGAAGCTTTAGTGTTATTTCTATCCTGATTGAGTGCCTTGCTATCCCCGTGACTATGGTTTCTGTTAACTTAGTACTAGTTCTTTTCAGTGTCATACTGTTTTTTTTGCTTCTTCTATCTTCCTACGATGTAATAAAGGCAGCGTTCCTAATCGGATTTTATGGACTCTTCTGGTATAGCAGACTGCCAAAGCTTACGAACGGCTTTTATATCTTAGAAAACTTAGTGCTTAACCGTATGGAGGAGTATTATGGATATCATACGTTACATTATAAGGCGGACTATGATACAGTCGAGGCAGATATGACCTTACTTTTGATCATGATATTAATACCTATGATAGCACTACTAGCCATTGCCATCGTACGCAATAGGTATATTAATCTTTGTAATATCATTCTTTTCCTGCCGGTAGCAGCAACCTTTGCATTTGGTAGGATACCATCGGAAGCGTATCTTATTACTTATATTATAATCATGCTGTATTTGACAAGGTCCTATATTTCAGTACATATGACGACTAATAAAGAACAAAAAACATTACTACAAAGAGTAAACAGCCGCGCTGCAATCTGGCTTAGTATCATGTGTCTGATGATTTTCACCTTTATGAAGCTTTTTGTTACCACTGAAAAATATGAAGAAGTAACCATGATTGAAGAGGCAAAATCGGAGCTGCCCACATTTCTTTTTGATTTTCAACTTGAGGCTTTTACAGATACATACAGTAACTTTACGCTTTCCTCTGGCCAGGTTGACGTTGGAGGCTTAAACGGGGGTCAGTTAGGGAAGGTGGACCGAGTAAGCTTTAGTGGAACAGAACAGCTACGGGTAACAGCAACACTTTCTTCGGTAGCAGATGGTATTTATTTTAAAGGTTATGTAGGCAGTGTGTATACCGGAGACAGCTGGGTAGGTCATTCGGATGAAACAGAGAATAAATATAAAGAGCTGATTAAAAAGCTGCCGGAGGAGAAATTTACAGCGGTTAATCAAAGCAGCCTGGTGTTTAATATGATTTCAAATTTAAAGGGTATCCCGGCATACCAATATTCATTTTATAAGGGTAAAATTAAGGTGAATTATCTGAGAGCGAATAAAAAATATCTCTATGCTCCGTATTATACTGATTATAGTAATTTGGATAATACAGAGTATCTTCAGGATTTATATACTTCACCTATAAAAAAGAGAGGTAGTTACGAATTTGATTACTTCTATCGTTTTTCCAATACAAAGGGTTCAACTTTTCCAACAGGAACGAATTTACCCCAGAGTGTTGAGGATTATTCGCAATATGAAAAACTTTATCGTGCTTTTGTCTATGAGACCTATACTCAAATGCCGAAGGAGGGATTAGAACGATTGAAACAGGAATTTTCGGAAGGAGCCGCTGCGCAGGGAAATGACAGTGTCATAGAAAAAATCACTTATGTTAAGAATTATTTAAATAGTGAAACGAGCTACTCCTTATCTCCGGGCAGGCAACCAAAAGGAAAAGACTTTGTGGAATATTTTTTATATGAAAATAAGGTGGGTTATTGTTCCCATTATGCTTCTGCTGCTACCTTAATGCTTCGTGCAATGGGTATTCCTGCAAGGTATGTGGAAGGCTATGCCGTGGGTGCAGCGGATATCGACCAGAACGTACTATTGGAAGATCAGCTAGTTTCTGTATATTCCGATCAAGTGAACTATAATTTCGAGACGCCGCAGGTTGAACTATCTGTATTGGATTCAAATGCACACGCCTGGGTGGAGGTCTATATTGATGGGTGTGGATGGACCCCTATGGAATTTACACCAACTGCCGATTTTACTGACACAACCGCTATGGCAGAGGATATGATGATTATCGGAGAGAATATGGATATAAAGGAAGAGGCAAAGGTGACACCAACCATTACTCCGAGCGAAGCAAATCCCACAGAGGATAGTATACAAGATAAAAATCAGCCGGATCAACAGGAAACAGAGAAAGCAAATAAACTTGCAGATAAAATCAACAAACAAAACAATTACATTATATTCGTCATTTTTGCCGCAACAGCGATTATCGTAGCAATTATCGTATCTTTGTTTCATATATATAGAAAGAAAATGGAGAAAAATACGAAAAATCAGAGTAAGAAAGCCTTGCTCCTTTATCAAGAGATTGAAAAAATTGTATCGTTATGTAAAGGCCTGCCGCGCAAGGGCGGCTGTTTAGAGGATAATGAAGATTATGTGAAAGAAAATTTTTCGTATATAGAAAAAGAAAACTTCACTACCTGTATGGAGACTGTAAGGAAAGCAAGGTTCGGGAAAAATTTCATTACTTCACCAGAGCTTTTGGAAGTTGAAGAGTTCCATCATGATTTATGCAATGAGGTATATCGCAACTCACACTTAACTAAGAGAATATATTTAAAGTTTAGATTACTGTTTTGATGGTCTAAAAAGATTCCATTCTTATAGGCTGGTATGGTATAATATAGTATAAATAGCGTAAAATTTATAGGAGAAGGAGCCTAATTATGGATAAAATAATTACAATCAGTAGGCAATATGGAAGTGGTGGAAGAGAAATCGGCAGGATTCTAGCCAAGAAGCTAGGAATTCCATTTTATGATTATGAATTAATAACAAGAGCCGCTAAGGAAAGCGGGTTCGCTGAGGCAGCATTTGAAAATGCAGACAGCAAAGCAACGAATAGTCTTTTGTATTCCATATCAATGGGTATGAATGCATTCGGTAATCAGGATATTGGATTTACCCATCTGTCCTTGGATGATCAAATATATCTTGCCCAGAGTAATGTTATACGTAAGATTGCAACAGAGGGACCTTGTGTACTTGTTGGACGGTGCGCTGACTATGTATTAAGGGATAATGAAAACGTAGCCCATATATTTATTTGGGCGGATTTAGAATTTCGAAAGAAAAGGGTAGTTGAGCTTAATCATTTACCTGAAAATAAAGTAGAAGAAGAGATATTAAAAAGGGATAAACGCAGAGCAAATTATTACAATTACCATGCGAGTGAAAAATGGGGAAAAGCTGAAAATTATCATCTGTCCATTCGAAGTGATTATATTGGGATCGAAAATACAGCTGATTGCATTGCACGCTATTTGGAATATGGAGAAAGGGGATCTGCTGCAAACCAATGAAATGGAAGGATAAGTTTAATAAAAAATACATGCAGATATCTCTGTATGTCATAATTACCTCGGTAATTATTTATTCACTCACTTTGGTTGCGAAAAATGCACCAAGTATAGTTCGCGAGATTATGGAAAAAGTAAATTGGGTAATCAAGGTGATTAAGCCATTGATTTTGGGATTTGCTTTTGCCTATATCATGGACCCTGTTGTAAGCTTTTTTGAAAATAAATATAGAAAAATTAAAATGGGTAAAGTATTTCATAAGCTGAAAGCTCCCAGAACCTGGGCTGCCTTTACCGCTGTGATCCTTTTGGTGATTGTTTTTGTGGGTTTGGTTTCTTTACTGGTATTCAGTGTCACAAATCAGCTGAGGTTGGCTAATTTTGATGATATTATTAAGTTAGTTGTTGCTTATATGAATAGCTTAACCGCATTTATTCAATCCATTTTAAGCAAGCTGGAAGAGCTAGATATACAGTCTAATGTATTTGATGAATACGTAAGCAATATAACAACTAATATTTTAGAATTTCTAAAAGGATTTACAGGTTCGACACTGTCGTCCATCACGAATATTTCAGGGTATCTGACGACATTTATTTTCAGCTTCATTATAGGCTTTTATTTTTTAATTGATGGAAGAATGTTTACTAATTATATCAAAAAAGTGTTTAAGGCTTTGTTTTCCGAAAATGCAAATAAAAAAATTATCAGAACTATCCATGACTTAGATGAAGTGTTTTCCGGCTATATCAGAGGGCAGTTAACCGATGCCATTGTTATGATGATTTTAATTAGCGTAGTATTATCTATTACGGGAGTGAAGTTTGCCATTGTAATTGGTATATTTTCCGGTATCGGTAATCTTATTCCTTATTTTGGGCCTGTGGTTGCCTATATCAGTACAACGATTATCTGCTTAATTAATGGAGATTTTCAAACAATGATTATATCAATTATTGCTTTGTTCATCATTCAGGCTATAGATGGTAATTTTATTGGACCGAAACTTTTAAGCCGTTCCATTAAAATTCACCCATTAATAATCATTATTTCATTGATTTTCGGCAGTGCGATTGGTGGCTTCTTGGGTATGTTGATTGCAGTACCGGTTGGTGCTTATATAAAATTGGTATTTGTTCGTTTTGTGGAATATAGAATAGATCGTAAGGAAGAAATAAAAGTAGGGGATAGATAGAGGGAACTTGTTTACTGAACTTACAAGTCCTAAAAGCAAGGACTTGTTTTAAAGCTCACATTTTAAAAGTCACAAAATGTTCGCTATAACAAATCACCTTCGGTGATAATTCAGTGATAAAAACATCACTGGAATTACAAGTCCTAAAAGCAAGGACTTGTTTTGTTATATATTTAAGGAAAAATTAAGAAATAAGATAGTCATTTATTAAGAATTATCGTGTAACATTATAGTAAAGTAGGATTATTTTGGCGTTGGGGTTAGGAAGGTGCGTAATGATCAATAAAGCTGAAAACGTAATAGAGGTTAGAAATGTAAAGAAGATTTATAGAATGGGAAAGGAACGAATATGTGCCGTAGATGATGTGAGCTTTACAATTAAGCGAGGAGAATTCTGTTGCTTATATGGTGTATCCGGATCCGGTAAATCTACTTTGCTAAATCTAATGGCCGGAATCGAAAAGCTTACATCCGGACAAATTATCATTAAGGGGAAAAATATACATAAAATGGGTGAAAAGAGTCTGGCTAAGTTTAGACAGAACAATCTGGGCTTTGTGTTTCAATCCTATAACCTAATGAATTCCATGACCGCTTTAGAAAATGTTGAACTACCCTTGGTATTTAAACACATAGGTATAAAACGAAGAAGGAAAATGTCGAAAGATATGTTGGTTAAGGTAGGTTTAGGCCCAAGATTAAGGCATAAACCCAAGGAAATGAGTGGTGGTCAGCAGCAAAGAGTAGGCATTGCAAGGGCATTTGTAAGCAATCCTGAAATAGTATTCGCGGATGAACCAACCGGTAACCTTGACTCTAAAACCTCCAAAGAGGTCATGGACCTAATTAGGGAAATGGCAAAGGCCAATCAGCAGACTATTGTAATGGTAACCCATGATAAAAGGTTAACGCAGTATGCTGATAAAATAATACATATCTTTGATGGAAAAATCGAAGAAATAGAGGTTATCAATAATAATAATAATGAACCGGAAGGTGAGGAAACCGGCGTATTAATACCGGATGTTGTATAAATTAAATTGAATATAAAGACTCACTATTAATAAGACAAGTGTTTGACTATATAAAATAGAAGGACTTAAATTTGATTTATCACGCTGAGCAGGCAATGAAACTTAAATATTAAAAGGGAAGTTGAGGGAAATAGGGATGAGGATAAAAAAATTAATGGTTGCAGTAATAGCCGTTACTTTACTTGCAATAGGTATACTGAGTAATATGAATACAACACAAGTACAGGCGGCGAAAGCTCAGTCTGTTGTATTTAGTGAAGAAAACGTAAATTTGGTAGTGAAACCTGGAGTGACAAATCATATTCGGCTTCCAATTAAAGCAGTAGGCGGTATGATTGAGCAAGCAGATGCAAGCATTTCGGATAAAAAGGATGCTTCACCCTATACATTTACTAAGGCAACGCTAACATCTGGCATCAATGATGTTTTGACAGATTATATTTTGACCACTACTACTACATACGTGGATTTCGACGTAGCAGTTAAAGAAACGGCTGGTATAGGAGTTTACCCAATTAGTTTGTTGGTCACTGGAAAGGAATTTTCTTTTAGTGAGGGTGTATATGTTCTTTACGAGCTTGCCCTGGATTTTAATCTTTCGATTTTGGAAGAAAAGACACCGGTACAGTTAACGATCAATAAAGTAACCTGTAAAAACCCTCTGCTAGGAGCTACAACAGAGCTGTCCTTTGTCGTTAAGAATGAAGGGGAAATTACTGCTCGTAATGTTTATTTTAACTTAAACTATGACGGAACAGGGATAACTAAAAATTATACTGTTAAAGATATTAAAGTTGGAGATCTGGCATCCGGGAATGAAAAAACGATTACATTACCGATTAACATCCTGCCAAGTGCAAGTGTTGGGGAAAAAACCATAATAGCGAACTTTAAATATAAAAATCTCGATGGTGAGCCATTAACAGATTCCTATAATATAGACTTCGATGTGGAAAAGAATGAGAATTCACCCGATTTGTATATTGAAAGTGTTAAATATCAGGGTGAATTAATACTTGGTGGCGAATTTGTATTGGTTGCTACTCTGAGCAATTTGGGTGCATCAGATTCAAAAGAGGTTTATGTTTCAGTAGATGAGTCAAATATTGGGAAAGAAGGATTTATAAAAAAATATTATACTGATATCTGGGTACCAAATATTAAGAAGGGCAGTAGACGGGAGGTAGAAATTCCTCTGATGGTATCAAAGGGAGCGACCGGCGGAATAAAGGATTTGAAAATTAATATTACATATAAAGACGAATCGGGTTTATTCTTTACAAAAACCGAAATAGTGTATCCGGAAGTACTTGGAGTAGATGCAGCAGAAGATCCAAATATCCTCATCAGCGGTGTGCAGCAATATCCGACACAACCGGTTGCGGGTGAGAAGTTGGAGATTTCCTTCGATGTCGAGAATAAGAGCAAGGTTGCAATAACCGAGCTTAGAATTTCTACCGATGCCTTAACCACCAATAACTTTATCCCGGTTAAATCAGATCCCTATCAATATATTGAGAGATTAGAGGGCGGAGCAAAGATAAGAGTTACAATTCCATTTATTGTATCAGATACTATTCCTGAAGGAGTAAACAACCTGGGTATTAAATATAACTATGCAGGTTCCCCCTCAGGCGAAAAAATAGAAAATATACCCATTCGTGATGTGATAAATGACGCGGGCAGCAGCAGTAAGCCTAAGTTGATTGTCAGCAGTTATACCGCTGATACAGAAGAATTACGGGCAGGTTCCATCTTTAATTTTACCTTCGATTTATATAACACGAACTCCTCCGTGGCAGCACAAAACATTACTGTAACTGTTACGCAGGCAGACAATGTTTTTACCGTTACGCAAGGAAGTAACAGTTTCTTTATCAATAAGATTGCTGCGGGAGAAACGGTTTCGAATACGCTTGAACTAAAGGTAAAGTCCGATGCCAGTACAAAGGCTTATCCACTAAAGATTACTATCGAATATGAATACGACGGTGCTAAGCCAAATCCTACGACCGGTGAAATTGGTGAAACCAAGGTAGAAGAACTAAACCTCCAGGCAGTAGAGAATTCAAGGCCTGTCATTGATTATGTCAATGTTTACTCCTTCGATGGTCAAGTAATTGTTTCAAATCCAGCAATGTTATCCTTTGAATTTTATAACATGGGAAAATCACCGCTTAATAATGTTATTGCCACCGTAGAGGGCGATTTTACTGCATCAGCTGGCAGTATGTACTTCATCGGAAATGTTGCCGAAGGTGCATCAGCCTATGCTGAATTTGAGGTAATCCCCAATATGGAAGGGCTGGCAAAAGGCGTTGTGAAAATTACATTCGAAGATAGTAATGGAGAAGAAGTATCCTTCATCAAGGAATTTGAAACCAATGTTATGGGTGCACAGGTATTTGACCCGGGTATGGGTGATGGTGGGGTTGATGTATTTAATCCATCAGTTCCGTTAGCTAAGAAGCCAATTATACCAATGTGGCTGTTTATCATTATTCAGGTAATTATTTTTATAATATTTATTCCTATTACCAAAAAGATTATTGTAAACGCTTATAAAGCGAAGCTTCGTAAAAAGGAAGAAGAGAAATACTAAAACATCGCTAGCGTTAGAATGGAGGATTATATGAGTATAGTTATGATAAATAGTGCTGCTCGAAGTGTAAAAGTAGAAGTAGCTAATGTTAAAATCGCAACGGACACGAAATCTGAGGCAATGGAACCTGTAGCAGCAGAACCGATGGAACAAGTTGAAGACAGTGAAGTTAATACTGAAATAGTAAATACAGATACAGTTTCTGAGGATATAGCAATAGAAGAGTCACTTGCAGAGGAAGTGACTGCTGAAGTAGCCGTTAACTACGTGGGTTCCGTGAATGAGGCTGCCATAAAGGAAGCAATGGGAGACAATGTAAGTGTTGAACCGATTTATGATGAGGGAATGAGTGTTGACCCAGGTTTTGATACGGGGGTAGCTGAGACAAAAAATCCACTATTATCCTCTTGGGTGTTTGTAATCGGGATTTCAATTGCAGTTCTTTGTGTCAGTGCTGCTTTGGGAGCTTTCTTGGCAAGAAGAAAAATTAAAAAAGGGATTGAGTTATATGAAGATTAGCGATTTGTTCAAAATGGGTTTGAGGAATCTTTCCCGAAGGAAAGCCAGAACCATATTAACAGTCTTAGGTGTAGTCATAGGCTCCTTATCCATTATTATCATGGTATCCATCGGCAATGGGGTTAAAAATAATTTTGAAACCCAGGTAATGCAACAGGGTGGACTCACAACGATAATGGTGAATTCCTATGGGGATATTTTTGATGATAGCGGAAACTATGTGAGTAGTCAGGAACAGAAGCTAGATGATAATTTAGTGGAGCAGATTATAGCAATAGACCACGTAAGGGCAGTATCTCCCGTGATTCAAATGGATGCAGCCCTATTCTCTGGAAAATATCAAGGCAATATATATATCACTGCGATGGATATGGAGGCTTTTGATGACTTTGACTTTCCTGCACTAGCCTTTGGCGAGTATCCAACTGCTGATGATAACACAGCGATTATATTTGGATCACAGACACCATATGAGTTTTATGACCCAAATTCTCGTGGTTATTCACCTAAGATTATTGATGTTTTGAAGGACAGATTGGTGCTAAAATTTCAACGTTTTCCTGTAAATGTAAAGAAAAAAGAATTTAGCCTACCGCTTAAAAACATAGTAAAGATGGAACAAACCAATGGGCAATTTGATTATAACACTTATATGGATATTAATTATTTTAAGGAGATTTACTTGAAATATTGCAATACCTTAGCTTTGACTGACCGTAAGGAAGCAGTGAAACTCATTCAAAAATATCAGCAAATTAGACTAAATGTCGATAATATCGATAATGTAATAAAGGTACAGGATGAAATCAAGGCTTTAGGATTTCAGTCCTATAGTGATATGCAGTATCTAAAGCCGTTGCA
>Ga0123338_10001484_pt1 | contig 22711 bp, 18 predicted proteins | sample grotaG_FD_89793 | JGI IMG/M metagenome (GOLD analysis project Ga0123338, IMG submission 89793) | Glacier valley bacterial and archeal communities from Borup Fiord, Nunavut, Canada, to study Microbial Dark Matter (Phase II) -... | ecosystem: Environmental > Aquatic > Freshwater > Ice > Glacier ...
GATCTTACAATACAAAGATCATCTACGATTTTCGCGGTGTGCGGGAAAAGGTCGCTGATCCATGCACCGCTTTGTCCATGCTGTCTGAATTTAGTGAAGGATCCGATCAAAGGAAATGAAGCCTGCTTAGCGGTCATGCCTGTTAACCGCTGCGTGCCACGCACAGAAGCCGGCAATTCCTCACCCATCATTTCACACAGCTTAGGTTTGTAATCAAAACTTTCCAGCTGTGATGGCGCGCCATTCTGAAATAAATAAATGATACGTTTTGCCTTTGGAGCAAAGTGTGGAATACCCGGCGGATACAGGTTATCTTCTGCTCCCTCTTTGCTGAACAACTCAGGTATTAGTAAAGAACCCAGGGCAAGGCTACCTATACCCAGGCTTAGCTTTGATAAGAACCGGCGCCTGTTGAAGTTAAGACCGTATTCTAAAATGTTCTTGTCCATATTAAGTTTTTGTAATTGTTTCTTCCAGGTTATAGATGGTAACTATTACCTGCATAAGAGCAGCCTGCATATTCTTATCAATCTTTTCATCAGGCGGGTACTCTCCTGCTGATAATAACCTAATGGCTTTTTTGTTATTCATTAACTTAAGTTCCTTTTGATAATACGCTGACAAAACCGCTATTTCCTGCGGTTTAGGCTTTCTTGACACGATCTGCCGGAAAGCGTTTTTAATTATATCTTCCGGCTGACTGTTTTGCGTAAGCAGTTTGGCGGCAAATACTCTTGATGCCTCCAGTACCATCGGATCGTTCATCATAACAAGCGCCTGTAAGGGTGTATTTGTTTTCAGCCGCCTCACTTCACATTGATCCCTGTTGCTTGCATCAAAAATTCCCATTACCGGCGGTGGTACGGTACGTTTGATAAAAGTGTACAGGCCGCGCCTGTACAAGCCTGTGCCATGATCCTGTTTATATATGGAGAGCAACCCGCGTCCCGATGTAGCACCTTCCCACAATCCTTTCGGCTGGTAAGGCTTAACACTTGGTCCGCCGATTGTTTTATCCAGCAGCCCGCTGCTCGAGAGCACGACATCTTTTATAAACTCCGCGTCTAAACGATAGCGGGGAGAACGCGCCAACAGGACATTATCAGGATCAGCTCTTAATTTTTCAGGCGTCACTACAGCCGACTGCCGGTAAGTTGCAGACATCACCAGTTCCTTTACAAGTCTTTTTATATCCCAGCCATGGTTCATGAAATCAACTGCGAGCCAGTCGAGCAATCCGGGATTTGTCGGCAATTCACCCTGCTTACCAAAGTCACCGGAAGTCTTTACAATTCCTTTACCAAAAAATTCCTGCCATAGCTGGTTTACATATACGCGGGCGGTGAGGGGATTTTTTTTATCGAACAACCACCGGGCAAGTCCGAGCCTGTTTTTTGGATACTGACTATCAAAAGGAAGTATCGATGCCGGAGTTCCGGGTTCTACTTCGGCTCCGTGATTATCATAGCCGCCGCGCACCAGTACGTATGTTTGTCTGGCTGTATCACGGTCACCCATAACCGATACTATGAGCCTGTTGGTATCGGGCTTATTGATAAACGTTAGTACGTTTTTCACATCTTCATTACTGATCTCCATTAGTGGTTTCTTGGCATAAGTTTCAGGACCACCGATAACAGATTCTATGCCCACTTCTTTTATGTTATTAAAAAAAGCGAACATCTGGTAATATTCTTTCTGGGAAAAAGGATCATACTTATGGTCATGACAATGCGCGCATTCCAATGTTACCCCCATGAAAGCTTTTCCAAAAAGATCATTACGGTCAGTAACATACGAAACACGGTATTCTTCATCAACCACACCACCTTCTTCGGTAATTTTATGATTGCGGTTAAAGCCGGTAGCAAGCAATTGTTCTTTTGTTGAATTAGGCAGGAGGTCACCGGCTATCTGCCAGGTGGCGAAATCATTGTAAGGCATGTTCTCGTTGAAAGCGTGGATCACCCAGTCACGCCATGGCCATTGCGTTCTGTAACCATCATCCTGGTAACCATGCGAATCTGCATAGCGTGCGATATCCATCCAGTGCACCGCCATTTTTTCACCGTAAGCGGTATTCTTCAAAAGTTGATCTACCATCTTTTCATAAGCATTGGCAGAACCATCTGCGAGAAAATTATCCATCATCTCAACGGTAGGTGGCAGGCCGTTTAGATCAAGGCTCAATCTTTTTAGTAATCTTTCTTTATCGGCTTCCGCGTTAGGTGTTACCCCTTTCTTTTCCTGTTTATTTAAAATAAAATAATCGATCTCATTCTTAGGCCACCGCTTATCTTTTATTTCAGGAAGAGAAGGAGATTTAGGAGAGACAAATGCCCAGTGTTTTTCATATGCTGCACCTTGCCTGATCCACTTTTTTATCAGGCTTATTTCACGCCCGTTAAGTTTAAGATTAGATGCGGGCGGTGGCATAAGCGTACTGGTATCACGGGAAGATATTCGTAGAAAGACTTCAGACTGATCGGGATTGCCGGCAACCAGGGCGTGTGCTTTGGGATTGTCTTTAAGTGCCTTGTAAACGTTCTCCGGAATATCGAGCCTGAGCTCAGCTTTTCGTTTGTTTGCATCCGGACCATGACAGGCATAACATTTATCCGAGAGGATGGGACGGATGTCAAAATTATAACTTACTACATCGGGTATCGCCTCTTCGGCAGCCTGGGTAGAAGTATTATTTTTGCATGATTGAAAAGAACAAACAGTCCCAATAATCAAAGCGATAACAAAAAATAGCCTTTTATTCATATTTAAAAAGATATTGTTAATAAGGTAATCTTTATAATCAGCAGGTGAACAAAGCTACAAAATTGTATGAACTGATTGAATGATTTATTGAAAACGATCATTAAATGATAGCCTGCCACAGAATCATTTAAATCGTAGTTCAGACAATTATCGGTTAATCGTATTATTGCAGCACAATAAAATCAAGGTAAATGCGCAAATCATTGACAAGCCTGCTATGCATATTAACGTTGATACAATGACACCTAACATGTGAAATGGGTTCATAAAGCAATGTGGGCGCCTAAGCTTCCGGCTGTCAGCCTTCAGCCTTCAGCTTTAAGCAGGCGGACCTATTGTTACCGCATGGAATATAACAAAAAATACCTTTCTTTCCTTGGTCTTTCGCGACTAAAACCCGACGCCACGAAGGGGCAAGGGGAAATTTTTAAACCATCTTTGTGTTCCTTTGTGTATTCGTGTCTTAGTGGCGAGAAAAATATGTCGCGCACGTTCTCTACAGGGTTCCGCTGACAGCTGACAGCCGATTGCAGATTTCTCCTGCTCACTCAAAAGGGAACATCGGCTTGCACCGGTTTTTGTAAGATAGCTTTGTAATATTCGCCCTTGTTGCACCGGGAGTATCAACCTGTATAATTGTTTTGCAAACGGTTTCATAGGCAGCGACAGGCGTGTTGACTCCTTTGGCAACAATGATATCAAAATCTTCCAGTGGCACACCGGATGCTGTTAACTGGTTAATACTTGCAGGCAGAGTTTTAAAAGAGGTTAGCATCACCATATTACCCTGTTGTGTTAAAACAATAACCGTCTTACCCATATCCGCAAATGCCTCTTCTTCAGCGGGGTGATTATTTACTGAAAGGTTCCCGTCAATGATATCAAGTAACCATACATTGGTGAGGAAAGGTTCGCCTGCGGTTTCCTGACTGCGCCCGAACGACAGATAAAAGGTGTCCCCTTTCTGATAGGTAACTGCCTCACTCACTGCTTCCGGATCGCAGATACATACAAAAGTTGTATAGTCACCAAAATTTTCCAGGGTTTTTAAAAGGAGCGTGCCTGCTCCCGTTGATCCTGCTTCAACATTATCACCCATGTCCATCATCAGCACCGGCTTTAGATAGGTAGCCAGTAATGACAACTGTGATTTAATACTGAGCATTGGTGTAAGAAAACGCCTTTCCATAAGATCTACCAGCATAAGCATTCCATCCATGGCGTCGCCCGCATCCACGTGCTGTCCGTCAGATACAATCAAAAAAGAAGCGCCCATCTCGGGCACATCAGCATACTGGAATCCGGTAAAAACACTTGTTGACAGCATACCCGGGGTCTTGTTTATAAATGCGGCATACTTACATAAACTTTTAACCGGTTCATGGGAAGTGTTATGCAGTTCGATGCTTATCGCCAGTGGCAGCGGTAACAAATATTGAACAGGTTTTATACTTCCATTGAGGCATTGGATCAATAGTCTTGCGGCTTCTTTGCCGGTCTCACGCCGATCAGTATGCGGTGTTTCATAAGCAATAAGCACATCAGTAGCTTTAACCATGGCATCACTGACATTGGCATCAGGCGAAAGGGTTCCGATAACAGGAATTTTACTACCTGTTTTTTCTCTTAATAGAGTAAGCCAGTGACCATCCATATCAGGATGCAAGGCTGTAACTGCCGCCCCATGGCAAACTACCAGACATCCATCTACCGGTAATACTTCAGTTAGTTTATCGAACATCTCTGAAACAAGTGCATCATAAGTATCACAGTCGATAACACCTCCAGCCATAGCCGCGGCAAACATAACAGGAAGCAACACTACCTCCGCTGTGTCCAGGATTTCCAGCATGCCTCCTATTTCATGAGAGGAGTCAAGGTATGCAGTTCGTATGTTATTACCCGTTAGCCACCGGTAGCGTTTGAAATCTTCGATTGTAGTTGGTTGTTGTACGAAGGTATTCGACTTATGGTAAATTCCTAATAAGGCTATCCGGCAGGTCATTCTGTTATAAGTTAACCGTGAAATTACATCTTATCAGCGATCAGTTACCAGGAGACGGGTGCCTGATAATTTTTCTTCCGAAGGCTTATAGCAATCACTTGCCTATACTTCTTCTCTTAAAATTTCGAGTGGCGGCCTTCTTACGACGGAACGACTGTTTGCTAACCCGATAACAACGGTGAGGAAACAAACTGAAACAAAAACAATCAGCATAGGAATAACCGCAGGTATAAATGTAGTGTTAAAGCTGTATCTGGCAAGAATCCAGCTTGCTGCTACTGCCAGTATAATACCTGTGAACGAAGCCAGTGCTCCAAGAAAAAAATATTCCAGCGCCATGATCACAAATATTTGTTTCTGACTCGCCCCGAGAGTACGCAATAATACACTTTCCTGTATGCGCTGGTATTTACTGATAATAACAGAAGATATCAGAACGATAAGTCCTGTCAGCATACTAAAGCCAGCCATAAAGCGAATCACGAAGCCAATCTTATTCATTATCTTATCTAAAATATTTAAAATCAACCCCAGGTCTATAATAGAAACATTGGGAAACTGCTGTACCACCGATTGTTGAAAACGTGCCGAAGTCTCCTTATCGGGCACATGGGTTAGCAGCACATGAAACTGTGGCGCATCTTCCAGCACACCCCTTGGAAAAACTATCAGGAAGTTCGTCTGGATCCTGTTCCAGTCAACCGTACGCAGGCTTCCAACTTCAGCGGTGATGAGAGAACCCTGCACATTGAATACCATCGTATCACCAATTTTAATCTTGTTACGCCGGGCAAAACGATCTTCCAATGAAATTAAAATATCACCTGAAGAACTGTTAACCGTCCCGGTCCACTTACCTTCGGTTATCTTTTCCGATACCGTTAAGGAATCTCGAAATGTAACACGGTATTCCCGTGAGAATATCCAGCGTTGCATCCCGCCGGTACTGTCTTTATCAAGCGATTCACCGGTAATATTATTAATCGATGCTAACCTCATGTTTACTATAGGCACTGTTCCTTTTACAGCAAGATGAAACTGTTGCGCAAGCGTAATCACCTTATCCTTTTGTACCTGCTGGATATCAAAGAGCACCATGTTAGGCTGGTTACCGCTTGCTGATAAATTTACCCGGTTAAGCAGTATGCCCTGTATAAAAAACAGTGTACAAATAAAAGCTGTACCCAAACCGATAGCAACGATGAGTATAGTTGTTTGATTGTTAGGACGGAATAAGTTCGCCAGTCCCTGCCGCCATAAGTAACTCCACTTATTTGGAAAGTAGCGCCGTACCAGCCATACAAGCAACGATGCCATTGCTAACAAAATTAAAAATGCCGATAGTACTCCTGCTGTAAAAAAGAACGCACCCTGCCAGTTACCTAATTGTTTATAGGTGAAGCCAAAAATAAAAAGTAGTATCGAAACATATACAGCCCATTTTACAGGATCCTTAAAAATTTTTGGCGACTCAAATGATAGCCGCAGTGTATTTAAGGGTGATATGTTCCGGATGGAAATCAAAGGCAGTAATGCAAATAGAACGGATATAATTACGCCCACAACAACGCCCTGGATAATAGCGCTCCATGATATTGGTGTAACGATTGTAAATGGAAGTAAATCTTTTAAAACAATGGGTAGAAACTGCTGGATAACAGCCCCTGAAGCAGCACCGATAAGAGATCCGCCAAAACCTATAATTATTATCTGGATAAGGTAAATCAAAAATGCCTGTGACCCTTTGGCGCCCATGCAACGAAGTACCGCGATGGTATTTATTTTTTCACGCACATAAATATGGATAGCGCTTGCAACGCCTATGCATCCCAGCAGCAAAGCTATGAAGCCAACAAGCGAAAGAAATTTAGTAAGGTCACGAAAGGACCGGTTAGTATCCTGCTTCTGACTTTCTACCGTATCGTAATTAAGGCTTTCTTTTTCAAGCCGTGGACCGATATTTTTTACCAGCGCCTCCATGTCCACAGGTCTATTATACTTAAAATAATACTTGTAACTTATGCGGCTGCCTTTTTGCATCAATCCTGTACGGTCGAGATACTCAAGCGGTATATAAACGATGGGTGCTACCGAAGCAGACAAACCCGTCTGACCGGGCGCCGACACCAGTGTCCCCGCAATGGCAAAGGTTGTTTCGCCAACTTTAACAGAGTCCCCGACTCTGGCATTATACTGAAGCATCAGTGTCTGGTCTACCAACGCCTGTTGTCGCTTCCGGAAAGCCATACCCGCAGAAGCCGGTATTGTTTCCAGCATGCCGTAATATGGAAAGGCGCCCTTCAATGCGCGAACCTGTACTAAACGGATACCTTCACTTTTTGGAAAATAAATCATGGAAGTAAAACCACGCTCCTCCGATTGCTGATCACCCAGGGAGTCGATCAATTTTTTTATGCTCACCGGAAATTCTTTGTTGCCGGATACTTCAAGGTCTGCACCTATCAGAGAAGCGGCCTGTTTATCTATCTCGCCACGCATATTATCACCCAGGGAATATATAGCCACCAATGCCGCAATCCCTAAAATGATCGAAGAAACAAACAACAACAACCTTGAACGATTGCGGCGGCTATCACGCCAGGCCATTAACAGAAGCCAGGAGAAATTCATTTTGTTGTTGATTGGTGGTTTATGGATTATGGCAGGTATCTGCTTACTGTGTTTTTTTATTATCTTCTTATTGTTTCAGCGAAAATAACTTTTCATAGTACAAAACATTCTTAGTCATTTATTGAATTACAATTATATTTCTGCTGTCAGTAATTTTATATATCAAAGCCTTTCCTCCTGATAGCTAAAGGCTGACAGCTGACAACAAAAGTTTAATATAATTTGACATTACACTAAACACCAATCATCTTTCCACCTTTTAACCTGATAATTCTTCCGGTTCTTGCCGCGAGGTCAAGGTCATGGGTTACAAGTATAAGCGTTGTGCCTGCTTCTTTGTTAAGGTTAAAGATAAGGTCGATAATTTTTTCACTTGTTTCCGCATCGAGGTTGCCCGTGGGTTCATCGGCAAATAGTATTCCCGGACTGTTAGAAAAAGCGCGCGCCAGAGATACTCTCTGCTGCTCGCCACCGCTTAGCTGGGCAGGGTAATGGTGACCACGATCTGAGAGCCCTACTTTATCTAACAGATCCTGTGCCCTTGGTTTTATATTTTTTTCACCACGTAATTCCAAAGGCACCATTACGTTCTCCAATGCGGTAAGCGTTGGCAACAAGTGAAAATTCTGAAAGATAAAACCAACATACTGATTTCTTACAGCAGCTCTCTCGTCTTCACTTAGCTGATCTAATTTAACACCATGTAATTCTACGGAACCTGCACTTGAGCGATCTAACCCGGCAGCTAGTCCGAGCAACGTTGTTTTACCGCTACCTGATGGCCCGACAATCGCCATCGTGGCGCCCGTTTCAACAGAAAAATTTATATCATCCAACACGTGCAATGTAGTTCCGGCGCTTTGATAATTTTTACTTACATGCTGAATATCCAGTATTGCTCCCATTAAATTATTTTAGTTTATGTTAAGCATGCAAGGGTCTTTTACAGATACTGTAAATAGTATTAATGTTTATTGTCTTAACGATAGTGTTATAAATGACGTAAATCATTCTATGTTTTAAATAGCATTATTTTTGAATTGTATATATAAACGAAATTATCCAACAATAAAAATAGCTCAATAGTTCGGTCATGCCTGTTAGCAACAAGTTTAAATATATCTTGCATTTATGAGAAACATGAAAACGTTCGGTTCCGTTTCATTGCTCGTTTTTACAATTTTGGTAGCTTCCTGTAACAATAATACAAAACCAGCGAAGAATGCAGAGAATGGCCGCACCAGGGATTCTTCTCTTGTAAAAGGAAAAGAAAAAATTATTATTTTTTTTGGTAACAGTATCACTGCAGGCTATGGCTTGAGTCCATCAGAGGCGTTTCCTGCATTGATTCAACACAAACTCGATTCGTTAAAACTATCTTTTAAAGTTATTAACGCGGGTGTAAGCGGGGAAACATCTTCGGGTGGCAATAGCCGGATTAGTTGGATCTTACATCAGCCTCCGGCAATTTTTATATTAGAGCTGGGCGGAAACGACGGACTGCGGGGTATTCCACTAGCTGAAACAAGAAAAAATTTACAGTCGATAATTGATAAAGTCCACGCCAAAAATCCTGCAACGAAAATTATTATCGCAGGCATGCAGATACCACCCAATATGGGACAAAAATATACCGCCGAGTTCCGAAGCATGTATCCTCAGCTGGCGAAGAAAAATGAGGTTCTCCTTATACCATTTTTACTGGAAGGAGTTGGTGGTGAAGAGAAATTAAACCAGCAGGATGGCATTCATCCCACTGCGGAAGGTGATAAAATTGTTGCTGAAAATGTGTGGAAAGAACTTGTAAAGGTTTTGTAAAAGGCGCGTGTAGTATTATGTTAATTAAAGATTGAGGCAAAAGGGCTATCAGCTATCAGCCATAGAATAACGCGGGCGTTATGTTTCGAATAAAATAACTTTGGAAATCATAATTAGTCGTTTAAAAATTACTAGTACAAAAGCCTTCAGGATAATAAAGTAATTAATCATATTTACAGCGGTTGTTCTGCTGGTTAAGATTTTAGATGTCAGGTAGGTTCCCCTCCTTTTTTTAAGGAGGGGAACTCCCTAAAATTTATTCATCAACTAAAATAATTTATCAATTAAAAACATTCATAATCAATGGTCAAATTTCCAGTTATATAAAGGAGCTTTTAGCCGTCAGCCATCATGGGAGATTCAAAAAATTTAATTAGTGATGGTCCACTTCTTGAAGAGAATGATAGAATGGAGACTTACTCATAACTCATAATTAATACTTATTTCATGACGCCACCCGATGAACCGATCCTCATTATAGATGATGACTTGGATGATCTGGAAATTATCAAAGAAGTTTTTTTATCCATTGACGTTAAAAATGAAATTTTATTTTTTCATTCCGGTCAGGAATTATTGCATTTCCTGCGGACTTCCGATAGGCAGCCCTTATTCATTCTATGTGATGTTAATATGCCGGTTATGAATGGCTTCGCTTTACGGGAAGAAATTAATAGCAATAAAGTTTTGATGTTGAAATCAATACCATTTTTGTTTTTGTCCACTTCGGCAAAACAGTCTGAGGTTCTCAAAGCCTATACCCTGACAGTTCAGGGTTATTTGAAAAAACCAAATAGCTTCACCGAATACCAGCAGGTACTGAGAGACACAGTAGCATATTGGCGTAATTGCCTGCATCCTAATTCTTTCAAATAAATTTTTTAACTTATAATCAAAGCTGAACCCGCTTTATTTGATACTACAATACCGGGGCTGCATATTCATCGCAATTCCTGCAATAAAAACTCCTAAGGATATTTACGAAACTGAATGATTTTTAAAATTAAAGTTGAATAAAGATCAGCCTACACTATAGAGGTATTATTTTTTTATTCTTTTTCATAAAATCAAAAGAAACAGTAGTAAAATTTTCATTTAAGAAGCTTATTTATCTAAAATAATATTAGTAAGTTTACTATGTGATACCGTAATTTTACGGTAGTGTTATAAGAACGATTGTTGTTTTAGAATTGATAACAGTTTGAATCATTGAAGAAATCCTCCCAGGTATGAATAACAAAGAATTCACAATAGATTACATGAAGGCTGGCTTTACAATTCCTATGATAACTAACCAGGAGCGCGGCTATGTTTCCGTTAATACTGATATGTACCGGGATGTAAAGGGTTTGGTGGCTACGGGCAAGTTTTGTGTTTATATGCTTCACCCGTGGGCAGGATCATCTTATTTTAAAATGGAAAAAATAAAAGATAGCTGGGTGGCGTTTAACGCACCAGCTTATGTTACCGATGAAATTATCAGATGGCTGGGGAATAAAATAATAGCACACCATCAATAGTGAAAGGCTATTAGCTGTCAGCTATCAGAGGTTCGTTGCCGACCTGGCTTCCTTCTCTGGATTTTCTTTTTATAGCGGATGGCTGATAGCAATAAGCCAATCTACGATTATCTGAATGTTAGTTTTCCGGTCCGGTAATTTCTTTTACATCTTCCTCTGCTTTTTTAAATTCCAGCTTTCCAAATTTGTACATGAAGCTTATACCAAACGAACGGAATGGAATGCGTTTGATACTGGTGAGCGCAAAGTTCGGTCCGGTTACCTCAATCAGCTGGTTAACATATTTATTAAACGGATTAGTAGTGGTGAAGCCTATACTGCCCTTGCGTTTGAGGACCATTTTTCTAAAAGCAAAATTATAGGTAGTGAATGATGGCATCTTACCCTGCACTTCATTGTGTGCCGAGCTGAAGTTTCCAAAGAATTCCGCGGTAAGATCGTGTGTAACCTGGTAAGTGGCGTTCAAATTGAGCCGGTAGTTAAAACTGGTAGTGGTGTTGCCCGCAATAAACCTGTTTATGATATCACGGTGAAAAGCAGATACGTTACTACGCAGGTTCAGCTTTGAGGTTACCGGCAGCGAGCCATAAAGATTGATTCCTATATTCTTTTCAAGACCAATATTCTCTGCTGTGCTAACAGAAACATTTTTGTATAATGAATCTCCTACAAGAAATTGAGGATAGTAAATAATATAAGGTTGTATATCCTGGTTGTTGTGCCTGTAGAATAATGATACGTTTACAGAACCGCCGTTTTCTAACGAGTTACTATAGCCGGCTTCAATATTATTACTTATCTCAGGCTTCAGATTTGGATTTCCGGTAAGAATATTTTTTGGATCTATCGCATTAACGAATGGATTTAAATCTCTATAACCCGGTCGTTGAATCCTCCTGTTGTAACTTACTTTTATTAACTGCTGATCATCCAGCTTGTGCGAAATGAAAAGGGAAGGCACAAAAGAATTATAACCGGGAATATTTACCTTTCCTGCATTTGAATAATCAGCGTTTGTTGAGGTATGCTCGAATCTTCCACCCGCCTTAATATTTATAAAATGTAATAAAGGAAACGCAACGGAAGCATACAGCGCATACACATCCCTGGCATATTTCAATGAATTAGACTGGCGGGTGTCATACGAGTAATTTTTTGAATTCAGGTTAAGAGAATATACGTCAGCATTACTGTTAAATGATCTTCGTGCGGATCTGCCACCAACTTCGAGATTTACTTTTCCGGAAACCGGTTGTGTATAATCTACCTGGATATTTCTTTCAAACTGCTTTCCCGGGTTGGTTGAGTTCAATCCGGAAAAAATAGAATCGTTGGCGATGAAATACTGGTACTGAGTATAATCGTTGTAATTTCTGCTGTTACTATGCTCATATTCCACTGTCAACTCATGGTCTTCACCAAACTTTTTCTTGTAATTTAAATTCCAGTCGGTAGTACCATTTTTCGTTTTACGTTGTGTCCTGCGTATGCTGTTAATATCGGATAGATAACCGGCAGATCCAACGTTGCCGACGGTTTGCTGCTGATTTGCAAACCCATGGGTCGGGTTACCAAAATGATCATAGACGATGTTTCCACTAAAATTATCAGTCTTGGTTACATCCCAGTCGAAACCGATTCCACCTTCATAACCTTCCCTTGTAAAATCATTACTACCGTTCTGTGTAAGCCTTGAATTTGTTTTGCCGGCAGTGTCAACGGTATTGCGTTCAAACTTCATTAAAGAAGTGGATTTCACCTGGGCGTTACCACTAAAAAAACCATGGAGTCCGAATTTACCTTTCCGTGCATTCAGGTTGATAGAGCCGTTTTCCTGGCGGCTTCCCCCGGAAAGACTTATGCTTCCGTTGATACCCTGGATGGTGGTCTTCTTTAAAATAATGTTGATTATTCCTCCCGTCCCTTCCGCATCATATTTAGCGCTTGGACTGGTGATCACTTCAATACTTTTTATCTGACTGGCAGGGAGCGATTGTAAAGCATCTGCCAGGTTGCTACCAAAAACGGTGGACGGCTTGCCATCAATTAAAAAAAGTACATTTGAATTACCCTGAAGTTCAACATTACCATCTACATCAACGGAAACCTGTGGTACTTTTCTAAGCATGTCTGTAGCCACACCCCCCTGGCTGGTGATGTCTTTTTCGGCGTTATAGATCATCTTATCTATCTTATTTTCAATCAACCCGGTTCTTCCGGTTACCACAACGGATTGCAGCGTTTGTGAAGTGCCGGCAATAGCAATATCACCAAGTTTCCTCGTAAAAGTTTTGTTGTCAATTATTATATTTTCAATATTCTTTGATCTGTATCCGATAAAGTCAACCACTATTTTATATTTAGCGGCGGGAAGATTTTCAATAGTAAAGCTGCCTTTCTGGTTAGAAGTGGTGCCTGTGATGGGTTTGGTGCCATTTGAAAGATAAACGCTTATGGTAGCATAGTCGATGATTTTCTTTGAAGCGGAGTCAATTATTTTCCCAACTATTTTACCATCACCTGCGGGTTTTTGAGCGTGAATTGTAAAAATTATAAATGTCATCACAACAGAAAAAAAATATTTCATCAGGTAGTCCTTGCTTTTAAGGTGCAAATCTACCAGATAATTCTGTTGAAAAATTGTAGTAAGACTTTGATTTTTTAAAGAATAAAACTTTTTCTATTGTTCTTTTATCTTTAGCACAGCTACCGTTAACCTGCTTATACAGACAAGCTTGCCTGATTCGTTGTGAATTTTTATGTCCCATACCTGCGTAGCACTGCCTGTATGAATTGGGGTACCTATACCTGTAACAAATCCTTCTTTTACACCCCTGATATGATTGGCATTTATTTCCAGTCCCACACAATAGTATTTATGATGATCTACTACCAGGGCAGCGGCAACGCTTCCGATGGTTTCTGCCAGAGCTACGGATGCGCCGCCATGCAACAATCCATAAGGTTGCCTGGTGCGGTGGTCAACAGGCATCCTTGCTTTAAGGTAGTTGTCGCCTATTTCTATCCATTCCATACCCAGGTGCTCGCCCAGTGTGAACTTTCCAAGCGGTAACAGGTCTTCGATTGTCAGGCCTTTATTAAACCAGATAGACATTGTATTTGATTGAATAAATGATAAGAAAATATAAAAAAGTGTTTTAGTTCAACACAGACTAACATATTTGCTATCGTCCGACATTAAGGCTTTGACCGACGGAGTCAGCCTTCAACTATCAATCATGGCACAACGCGGGCGATATGTTTCAAGTGAAGTAAGTAAATTTATAAAGTAATTATAATTAATCATTATTTAAAAAGCGATTGATTTGCTGGTTGAGATGTTGAGATGTTTAAATCACTGACCGCCGAATTTCTTCTGATAGCTGATTGCTTAGGCTGATAGCAATAACACCCGAAGACTACTTAATTTTTACAAGAGACTGCACCACGGGATCCGGAAGAAATTGCGAAGCATCGCCACCATTACGAATAACATCCCTTACCAGTGTAGACGCAACAGAAGTGTATTGAGGTAAACAGGTAAGAAAAACTGTTTCTATGTTATTATCCAGGCTCCTGTTCATATCGGCGATAGCCTTTTCATACTCAAAATCATTTACGTAACGAATGCCTCTTAATATAAAATGAGCGTTTACGCTTTTACAACATTCTACTGTTAAGCCGTCATAAACTACTACTTCCACTTTTGAATTGTCTTTGTATAGTTCCTGTATCCATATCTGCCGTTGTTCTTCTGAAAACATCGGAGCTTTATTGGCGTTTCGCCCGATTCCTATAACCAGTTTATCAAAGATTTTTAGTGAGCGGTTAATTATGTCCAGATGACCAATGGTGATAGGATCGAAGGTTCCAGGAAAAAGACAGATTCTATTCATGTTGTAATTTTTGACGGTCATCCGAATTATTTAATTCGTATCATTCAGCTTCCATAAATCCTACTTTATTAAGGCTGGTTTAAGTTACTCTCCCCCGCTTCCTGCCAGCAAATATAATACAGCCATTCTAACGGCTACGCCATTTTCTACCTGTTGCAAAATTATAGAACGGCTGCTATCGGCTACATCGCTGTCAATTTCTACTCCCCGGTTGATAGGTCCTGGATGCATGATAATAATTTCTTTGGCAAGGGAGTCGAGCATGCTCTTTTTTATTCCATAAGCAAGGTTGTACTCTCTCAGGGAGGAGAAGAGCACCTGGTTCTGTCTTTCCAGCTGGATGCGCAACACGTTGGCCACATCGCACCACTGCAATGCTTTTTTAAGATTGTACTCAACCTTCACATCGAAAGCTTCTTCAATATATGTTGGTATCAATGTAGGCGGACCTGCAAGCATCACTTCTGCACCCATTTTTTTTAACAAGTAGATATTACTCAGTGCTACCCGGGAATGCATGATGTCGCCGATTATAGCAATTTTTTTTCCTTCCAGGCTACCTAATTTTTCGCGGATAGAAAATGCATCGAGCAAAGCCTGGGTAGGATGTTCGTTAATGCCATCACCCGCATTAATGATTGAGGCTGAAATATGTTTTGCTAAAAAATGAGGCGCTCCACTTGCGCTATGTCGCATGACCACCATATCAACTTTCATGGACAGAATATTATTAACAGTGTCGAGCAGCGATTCTCCTTTTGAAGCGGAGGAATTGCCTGCTGCAAAATTGATAGTGTCTGCACTCAACCGTTTTTCCGCCAGTTCAAATGATATCCGCGTACGGGTAGAATTTTCATAAAAAAGATTTACAATAGTAACCTCTCTGAGTGAAGGTACTTTTTTAACAGGCCGTTGTAAAACTTCTTTGAATTGATTAGCTGTATCTAAAATCAGCTTTATATCGCGGGAGGCAAGGTTTCTAATGCCAAGAAGATGTTTTGTACTTAGTTGCATTAAAAAGCAAAATTAAGGTAAAAGATAAACATCAGGTAAGAATTACAGGTTCACTGTTATAGCGGTATCAGGCTAACTTACTATTAGAATTTTGCCATCAGCCATCAGCTATCAGGAGGAAAGACTTTATTAGATTGAATTACTGAATCTGACAGCAAATTTTTTAAGCATTTTATAATTGACATGGCAACTGGAAACTTGCTAAAGACTGAGTGATCAGATCAACAGCACTTCTTCCTTTCCGTCTTTTTCAAGCCAGCATACTTTTACTTTTTGAGAGATAATAGAATCAATTGCCTTTCCCGCATAATCAGGCTGAATAGGAAGTTCGCGGCTGAACCTTCTGTCTATAAGAACACAAAGTTCTACTTTAGCAGGTCTTCCATAATCAAGTAAAGCATCAAGGGCAGCGCGGATGGTACGGCCGGTATACAACACATCATCTATTAAAATAACATTTTTGTTCTGGATACTAAAGGGGATATCAGTTTGATTTGCCAGGTGAAGTTGCTTCCTGATATCATCCCGGTAAAAAGTGATATCAAGTTTACCATACAATACATTTTCAGGAAGGACCTGCTTTTTAAGTTGCTCAACGATTCTTTTAGAAAAAAAGATTCCTCTTGGTTGAAGACCTATCAATACAGTATTATTCAGCCCGAGGTGATCTTCGAGTATCTGGTGACATAATCGCCGGATCGTTATGGAGAGTTGCTCCTGGTTTAGAATAGTCTTCAGATAAAATTTTTTATAAAAATAGTTTAATCCTTTAAAACGCTGATTAAAACACTTTGAAGATAATCCAGGTGTATCAAAAGAATCCCGGATTACGCTATCCCAGGAATGGGTAACGGTAATCAGTAGGCGGAGTAAATGTTTCTTTGATGGTCCTCGCACTTAACCAACGGTATAAATTTAAAACAGAGCCTGCCTTGTCGTTAGTGCCCGAACCACGTGCGCCACCGAATGGCTGCTGTCCTACAACTGCGCCGGTTGGTTTGTCGTTGATATAAAAATTACCCGCAGCTTGTCTTAGTTTAAAGGTTGCCAGTTCAACGGCCTGCCTGTCCTGCGAAATGAAAGCGCCCGTTAGTGCGTACGGCGAGGTAGTATTGACTAACTCAAGCGTCTCCTCAAATGCATCAGCGGGATAAACATACATTGTCAGCACCGGACCAAACAATTCTTCACACATCGTAACATACCTGGGATCTTTTGTTTCAATAACAGTTGCTTCCACAAAATATCCGGTTGTTTTATCACAATTGCCACCCGCTATGATAGTAATATTTTCATTAGCCTTTGCTTTATCGATATAAGCTTTTATCTTATCGAAACTTCTTTCATCAATAACGGCATTGATGAAATTTGAAAAGTCTTCTACACTACCCATTTTTATTGTAGCAAGTGCGGCCTTTAGCTTTTCTTTTACTTCACCGGCAATGTTATCAGGAATGTATGCCCGGGAAGCCGCTGAGCATTTCTGCCCCTGGTATTCAAACGCACCTCTTACAAGGGCAGTAACAACTATGTCAACTGATGCAGATTTATGCGCAAGCACAAAATCCTTTCCACCGGTTTCTCCTACCACACGCGGATAGGATTTATAATTGCCGATATTAGCGCCTATGTCTTTCCAGATTGCATTAAATACGCTTGTGGATCCAGTGAAATGAATGCCGGCAAAATCAGGATGACTAAAACAAATCTTTCCCAGAACAGGCCCATCCACATAAATTAAATTGATCACACCGCCAGGCAAACCAGCTTCTATTAAAACTTTCATAATCATCTGTGCGCTGTAAACCTGTGTGTATGAGGGTTTCCACACCACAACGTTTCCGCACATAGCGGCAGCGGTAGGAAGATTCCCCGCTATTGCCGTAAAATTAAATGGAGTGACCGCAAGAACAAATCCTTCAAGCGGACGATACTCCATTTTATTATGCACCCCTGAACCACTTACTGGTTGCTGGAGGTAAATTTGACTTAGAAAATGAACATTGAACCTTAAAAAATCTATCAGTTCACAAGCCGAATCAATTTCCGCCTGGAAAGGATTTTTACTTTGTCCGAGCATGGTGGTACCGTTGATAAGAAAACGGTACTTTGTAGCGAAAAGATCAGCGGCTTTTAAAAAAATTGCTGCCCGATTTTCCCAGCTCAGGTTACTCCATGCTTCTTTTGCTTGCAGGGCCGCATCAATGGCCATGGTAACATGCAATTCATCGCCTTCATGAAAGTAACCAAGCGTATATGCAATTTCATGCGGTGGACGTAAGGCTATTTTAACACCTGTTCTTATTTCTTCACCGCCGATATACATAGGGACATCAATTGTTTCCTTCTTCAGTATAGCAAGCGCGTTTTCTATGTTTCCTCTTTCCGTGCTTCCGGGAGCATAAGACAAAACCGGTTCGTTAGCAGGCAGCGGATAATCAAAAGATCCAAAATTCATACAATATCTTTTAGTGTCAGGAAACCATTTTCAATCCTACAATGGAACCAATCAATACAAAAATGAAAAATATCCTCGCGGGAGAAGATGGTTCGTTAAAGAATAATATGCCTGTTATAACTGTGCCAGCGGCGCCGATACCTGTCCATACCGCATATCCTGTGCCTAAGGGTATGAGCTGTGTAGCTTTGTTAAGCAACATCAAACTCAACGTGATGCAGATAAAAAAACCAACACTCCATTTTAAGTGGGTAAAGTTTTGAGATAATTTAAGGCAGGTTGTAAATCCTACCTCAAATAAGCCGGCAGCTACCAGTGTAAGCCAGGAAAGGAAGGAATTCAAAATATACGTTTTAATGGTAAGAAAATTTTATAGAAGGCAGGCATTTCGGGATTTTGTACACTTAAGTTCTAATAAATTTTAATCATTCTTAGTGTCCCAAGGTCGTTTAACAGAAGGCAGGCATTTTGAAATTTTATACGCCATCAGTTTCGTAAATTTTATCCAGGAGTAATATTACTATTGCAAAGCAATTGCCAGTCTGGATCGTCTAAGTTATTTCCTTTTCCATCATAAGATATGCCTTGATGAATCCATCTAGTTCTCCATCCATCACCGGTTGCACATTGCCCACTTCGTAATCCGTACGATGGTCTTTGATCATTTTATAAGGATGGAAAACATAACTGCGGATCTGGCTTCCCCATTCAATTTTTTGCTTGTTGCTGTTGGCTGCGTTCTTAAGCTCTTCCCTTTTTCGGATCTCCTCTTCGTATAATTTGCTTTTCAGCATCTTCAACGCTTTCTCCCTGTTTTCACCTTGTGTTCTTGCCTGCTGACATTCGATGATGATGCCTGAGGGTAGATGCTTTAGGCGAACGGCTGTTTCTACTTTATTTACATTTTGTCCACCTGATCCGCCACTGCGGAAAAAAGCCCATTCAAGGTCTGAAGGATTAACTTCAACATTAATCGTATCATCTACTAACGGGTATACAAACACGGAGGCGAACGATGTGTGCCGCCGCGCATTGCTATCAAAGGGAGATATCCTTACCAGGCGATGCACCCCGCTTTCTGCTTTTAAAAAACCGTAAGCAAATGATCCGTCGAATTGTAAGGTTGCAGATTTTATGCCTGCACCTTCACCATCCTGGAAATCCAGTTCAGTAACAGTCCAGCCATGCTTTTCTCCATACATGCGGTACATACGCAACAGCATCTCCGCCCAGTCCTGACTTTCAGTGCCGCCAGCTCCGCTATTGATTTCAAGTACAGCAGGCATTTCATCTTCCGGTTGATTGAGGGTACTTTTAAATTCTGCTTCTTCAATATCATGAAGCGCTTTGTTATAGGCAAGCTTAACTTCTTCCTCATTGGATTCACCTTCTTTCCAGAATTCAAATAAGATAACAAAATCTTCCACAGCCATCTCCACTTTATCATAAAGCTTTACCCAATGTTCATCTGCCTTAATTTCTTTAAGTATAACGGTGGCGCGCTGATTATCATTCCAGAAGCCGGAAGCAAGTGTCAGTTGTTTGTCTTGTATAATCTTGTATTGGCGGTTCTCCACGTCAAAGAAACCTCCTCAGGACGGTAACTCGATCCCTCATATTCTTAATCTGTTCTTGTGTCATAGCCGGTGAAGTTAAGAGAATTTACGGATTGCAATGTTGGTAATAGTGAAAGATGATATTGGCAGGTTAGGTAAGAAACATAATAGAATTAGCCGTGAGTTATCATTAATAGAATAACCAACAAGCAAGGTATATTTTAAATGGCAGGATAAAGGTAAAAGCTGATTAACTTAATTATAACATGTCTTAACAATAAATTTTGATATCATTTTTCAATTTGCATCATCAAACATTATCAAAAATCTTTTTCTCATAAGCAGTTAGTTTTGGTTACGAGCCTTGTTTCTACAAGGCTCTTTTTTTTTAAAAAAATTTTAAAGCTTGCCGGATAGTATCATTATAGCACATCATAAAATGCAGTGGGTTCGGTCTTTATTAAATTATTTTTAGATTTATATTGATTATTCAGATATATTGAACTAAATTTATTAATACAATCTGTTAGAGTATATTTATTTCAAAACAGACAAATTGATCCCTGATAAGTTATCATGGTAACTTATCGTAAAACACGGGTTAATTCAGGTATAACATCACTTAACAAATTATTTAGATATGCTGACTTAATTTTATATTTTATTTTTAGTTAAATGTTTTTTTTCTCATAAGCAGTTAGTTTTGGTTACGAGCCTTGTTTCTACAAGGCTCTTTTTTTTTGCTAACCTTTTATTATTTATGTCTGATCATTTCATCTATTAGTTATAATGGTCACCGAACATTCCTGACTGTAATAAATCTATAATTATAAGGTGGTATTATTTCCTTCCGAAAATTTGAGAGTAATACTCTTCTCTTTGCGTATCTTGGCAAATACTTAAAACGACATACATCTATGAATCGCTTTGTAGTTATTACCGTTATTATTCTTCTAAATAATATTGGGTGCATTGCTCAGAAACCTGATATGACCATTCTTGCCAACGCGTTTTTAAAAAGCCTTGATAAGAACCAGCAATTAAAAGTCTCCTTTCCTTTTGAAGAAGAAGAACGCTACAATTTTCATTTCGTACCAAGGGATAACAGGAGAGGTATTTCAATCAATGAACTTAACCCTTCACAAAAAGAAGCGGCAATGGCTCTGATGAAATCCTGCCTTAGCAATGAAGGCTTCCGTAAGGCAGCGGATATCATGCAACTGGAAATTGTTTTGAAAGCTATCGAGGGTAGGAAAGAAGACGATCATTACCGTGACCCGGGGAAATATTTTTTTAGCGTCTTTGGTATCCCTGGCAATAAAACTATTTGGGGCTGGCGTATCGAAGGACACCATGTTGCTTTTAATTTTTCCGCCAGTAATAATATCCTGGTAGCTACTACCCCGGGATTCATGGGTTCTAATCCGGCTGTGGTACAGTCGGGCCCGCAAAAGGGAAAACAAATACTGGCCGAAGAAACAGATAAAGGTTTTGCTTTGCTGCATTCTTTTTCTCAGGGGCAGCTGAAAGATCTGATGATGGATACGATCGCGCCACCGGATATCTTTACTTTCGATTCTAGGAAAGCGCTGTTTGAACATTCTTCCGGTATCGCGTGGCCGGCAATGAACAGCATTCAGCAACAAAATTTACTTCAGCTTATAGGAGTTTACGTACACCGTTATACGAAACTTTTTGCCGATACCATGATGAAGGAAATACAGGATGCGGGATTGGAAAATTTACGGTTCGCATGGGCCGGCTCCACGCAACCTGGTATTGGACACCCGCATTATTACAGGGTTCAGGGACCTACTCTCATCATAGAATATGATAACACACAAAACAACGCAAATCATGTTCACGCCGTAATCCGTGATCTTAAACATGATTTTGGCGGTGATGAACTGTTTGAGCATTATAAGGCAGGACATAAGTAAACAATGGTGAAGTGCATCCTGCCATCATAAACAAATATTTAAAAATGTTAAAGTCATCATCATTCCTAAGAATGATTACTAAAAGACTAGTTATTATCAATTAGTGTGTTAATTTTACACATTATTTGGAGGTGCTTTAGAAACTTATAAAAACATTCAGACATTCCGTCTGAATCTAAGTACTCCATAAAGATTTAAATTAAAAAACATGAAGACATTTATCGTTCCTACTGATTTTTCTGAAACAGCAAGGAACGCGGCTATCTACGCCGTACAGATCGCAGCAGCAGTACAGGATTCCACTATCATCCTTTATAACGTATTTGAAAAAGATGGTGACAATGCAGCTTCCACAAAAGAAACGGTTGAAATGAGCATGGAGAGTATTAAAACGGAAATGCTTGAATACAACAACGCAGCTGTTATCAACTGTGTGGCAGAACAGAATAACTCGTTGTTAGATAGCCTGACAAATTTCGCTATCGATAAAGATGCAGACCTTATTATCATGGGTATTACCGAATCTAATCGTATGGAGCAGATGCTTGTTGGAAGTAATACACTTGAGATGGTTAACAGGAATGTATGCCCGGTAATAATCGTTCCCCCACATTCCAGGTTCAAAGGCATCAAAAAAATATTGTTGGCGTCCGATTTCAAAGATGTTGAAAATTCAATGCCTGCAAAATCTATCCAGACTTTGCTTAGCTTATTTAATTCTGATGTACACGTTGTGAATGTAGACAGCGATCATTTTGTTGAACTTACAAAAGAATACAAAGAAGAAAAAGCAAAAATGGAATTGATACTCGAAGGACATAACACGGAATATTCCTTTATCAGGCAGTATGATTTTATTGAAGCTATCGGACAGTTTGCCGCAGACCAAGACATTGACATGATTATGACATTACCGCGTAAACATTCTATCTTAAGCAAGATGTTTGTAACAAGTACTACAAAGAAGCTGGCTTATCAAAGTGAACTGGCAATAGTAGCTATTCATCAGTAAGCAATCACTTATTATTATTTATCCCTGTAAGTCATTTGATTTATGGGGATTTTTATTTCGTGACCATGATAAAGAAAGATGCCGGTACAAGC
>Ga0123338_10001486_pt1 | contig 22701 bp, 17 predicted proteins | sample grotaG_FD_89793 | JGI IMG/M metagenome (GOLD analysis project Ga0123338, IMG submission 89793) | Glacier valley bacterial and archeal communities from Borup Fiord, Nunavut, Canada, to study Microbial Dark Matter (Phase II) -... | ecosystem: Environmental > Aquatic > Freshwater > Ice > Glacier ...
GCTCTACCGCCGAGATGGTCAGCGAAACGGCAAGGTCGTCGACACGATCGGAATGCGTGCCGGTGTCGTCGCCGACGGCTGGTTGCCGCAGACCGCGCGCGCGATGGCGCACCACGTTCAGGGTGGCACCGCACGGGAGGCGAACGCCAGCGAGAGCGGCCGCCTCGTCTACTCGCGGTGCAGCTTCGACCGCGTCACCCATGCCGTCGGCGAGTTGTACGTCCCTCCGTCGCAAACGAAGGTGAAGTTAACAGCGTCATCTACGATGTTTTCGATGAGGTCAGCGGTGCGCCACTCGAAGATGGCTTCTACAATGTTCGTGTCTGGAGATTCGTAAAGGGGGCGATAGAGGTTGTTCTGCACGCCCGTTGAGATGGCGACGCGCGAGCCGGCTCTCAACGCTCCCCACTCGATCGGGCAGGCTAGCGCCGGCTTGCGCGTGGCTTGCGCGCGAAGCGAGTTTCAGAAGTAACAGGAGGGACGAACCCGAACATAACCGCGTGTGATCACTGCAAGCGCACGTTATGATTTCAGTTGTGTCGAGGTTGGATTCCTGTAGCGGTCACGTGAGAATGAAGAAGCTAGCGATGTGGACAGCGATCGCCACTCTTGCGATCGGCTGCGACAAGCTGCGCAAAAAAGAAGAGCCGGTGGCGGCAGCCGGATCCGGATCCGGATCCGGATCCGGATCCGGATCCGGATCTGGATCTGGATCCGGCGCACCCCGCGCGACCGGTCACTCGGTGACAAAGGTCAAGGATCCCGAGACCGGCTCGAATCACAACGTGGGCTCGAACGCGACGCCGACGATCAACAACGTACCGATCAAGAACGGCGGCCACATGATGGGCGGGGATGGCACGACCGCAGCGCGCGCCGACGACGGACGGGTCCATGGGCCCGGCGGGCCGGTGTTCATGGGCGTCGGCGTCGATTGCGATGCGGCGCACGATCACTGCTTGCGTGAAGGCGTGTGGTTTTCGGTCAGCAACATCCAGCCGGGCAAGCTCTATCGCGCGGTGCCAGTGTTCGAGTTCGAAAAAAAGTGGTTTACGTGGCGAGGCGAGCCTGCCGACACGCCCGGCAAGCTCTACAAGACGCAGATCGCGGGCAATGCGACGCTGTCGCCGGGCACCTCAGTGATCTGGTTCTCGACCGAGACCTCCGACAAGAAGTGGGCCGACTCGGAGTACGAAGCCTTGACGTCGAGCCGGTGGGAAGCCGGCGTACTCGAAGCGCAGAGCTCACCGACGGTCGTGATGATCAAAGGCTGGGGCGCGGCATCGCTGGACACGATCCGGCTGATCACCGAAGCCCGCAATCCTTAGCCGACGAGCTCCAGCAAACGCTCTGGATCATCGCTCTCGATCCAGTCGACGCCGAGCCCGACGAGCCGTTCCACTTCGCGCTCGGTCGAAGCGCTCGGCGCCAGCGGCTTGGTCCCCGCGGTGGAGCCGAGCGGGAATAGCGTGTGCGTGCCGATCGCGACGCCGCGTTTGTGCAGCGTAGTCACGGTGTCCCCGCCGACGAGCGTGTGATCGGCGCCGATCACGCGCGACTCGACGATCCGCGAGATCACGTGCGAATCGAGGATCCGATTGAGCACCCGCCGCGCGCGCTCGTTCGGATGGCGGTCGTGATCGCCGAGCCGGGCGCGCACCGGCGGCAAGCGCTCGAGGATGCCACTCGCGAAGTTGAGCATCGTGTCGTCGAAGCAGAACCCGAGCGCGAGGCCAGGGTGGGTGCGCTGTGCTTCGCGCAGCTTGCGCAGATCGAACGAGGTGACGATCACGCGGTCCTCGGCCTTGGCATCCGCGATCAACTTGGCCGCGACCGAGCCGATCGCGGTTGGCCACCAGCGCTCGAGGTCGAGCTTGAGCTCGACGTTGATCACGGCAGAGCTCGCGACCTCGGCGAGCACCTCGGCGAACAGCGGAATCGGCTCTTCGCGCTCGTAGCGCATGTGGATCGGGTTGCCACCCTCGTCGAGACCCATGCGGACGTCGCGTCGCAGCCGAAGCTTCGAGAGCTCGTCCCACGTGAGGTCGCTGACCGCACGTGGCTTGCCCGTCAGGCGATACAGCGTCGGATCGTGGAACACGACGGCTACCCCATCGCGCGTGAGCCGGACATCGAGCTCGACCGCCGGAATCCCGAGCTCGACCGCTCGGCGAAACCCGGCGAGCGAATTCTCCTGGTGGAGGTGCGGCACACCGCGGTGGCCGACCACCAGCGGCTTCTGCTTCGCGACCAGGAAGGGGTTCGCCGCCACCCCTCAGCTTGGCATAGTTACTTGACGTTGACGGTGATCGGCAGCGACGCGATGCCGTTTGCGATGACCTCGAAATCCGAGAGCCCGGGCTCGGCGGCGGCCGGCACCGAGAGGCTCGTCGTGCCGACATTGTCGGGCGCGATCGAGCGATTCGAGTGGTCGAAGGTCCGCAAGTAGGCGACGTGGCTGGTCGCGTGGTTCGTGACGCGGACGAGCGGGAAGTTGGTCGACATCTGCGCGTCGTCGCCGTAGTACGCACCGAAGTTGATGCCATTCATCCGCAGGACGGGAAGCGAGTAATCGCGGCCGCGATAAAGCGTCGGCAGATCGGTCTGTGGCTCGGGGTTCGTGGTGATCAAGCGCGGAGCCTGGAGGATGACCGGGCGCGAGCTCTCGATGACGCCCGGGTTCGGGGTGTAGATGAGCGGCGTCTGTTGCGAATCGGTGACGAGCACCTCGCCGGTCGGGAGCATCAGGAAATCCAGGAAGTATGCCGAATCTCCCTGCGCTTGCGCCGGCTGATCGACGAGCGCGGTGAACACCGAGCCGGTGAGCTCGATGAACGTGACCGGCGTGTTGAATACGTCGCCGCTCGTGCGCGCGGCGCCCACGGCCGGAATCGGATTGACCGCGAACATGATGTCGCCGTTCGGCATCACGACGCCGGGTGCGTCGGGGGCGCCAAGATCGCCGCCCGGCGTATCGGGCAACGCCGACCACGTGCCGCTCGCGATGTCATAGGCCGCGTTGTGCTTGGTGCCGCCGATCGCGACGACGGTGCCATCGGGGCGCAACATCTCGGGCCCGATCTCGTGCGAGGCCATCACGCCGCCGCCGATGGTATCGGCGAGCTTGACGGGCAGCTGGCCCGCCGAGCTCCACACCTGGGTTGCCGGATCATAGACTTCGCTGTGCAGCAAATCGCCGGCCGGTGCGTTCGCGTCGACGGTTAGGATCCGCCCGTCCGGAAGCATGGCCCAGCTCTCTTCGTCATGGATGTCGGCCTTGCCTGTGCCAACGCTCTCGGTCCATGCGAGCGTGACCGGATCGAGGATCGCCATCTCTTTGACCGAGCAACAGTCGGTCAGCATGAACCGACCATCCGCCAGCACGATACTCGATGCATCACCGATCTCGTGGAACGAGGTTGGCGGTGGGACAGACGTCCACGTGTTCGCGATCGGATCGTAAATCGCGCCCTTCTTCGTGGATGCGAACTGGCCACCGAGATACTCGCCGCCCTCGGCGATGAACCGACCATCCGGCAACACGGCGGAGCCGAAATAAAGCGGTGCATACGCGGGCGAGTCAGCGACGCCCACCCATGTCCCGTTCTCGTAGCTGCCGAATTGATCCGGCACGATCCGCCACCAGTGACCGCTGGTCTGGCTGTTCGTATCGGAGATCAGGATGCTGCCATCGGTGAGCTGGGTCGCGAGCCCCGGCGAGCTCGCACCGGGTGACGCGGTCGCCATCGGCCGGAACGTCCGCGGAGGTGCAACAGGTGCGAGCACCGCGATCGGCGTCACATCGGTCACATCGGTCACATCGGAGCCGGGTGCAGCGCACCCAGCGAGAGTCGAAATCCAAAGTGCGCGGCGCAGCATCGAGCTATCGCGACTGTAGCGCGTTTCGAGGTAGGGTACGGTCATTCGCGCGCTAGCTACATGGTTGATCCTGGTCGCCGCTTCTTGCGGCGGTGGTGATGATGCTCCGCCCTGTGACTACACCGAAGCTGCGGACGCGACGAACGGCACGACCGCCGAGGTCACGAATCTCACCGTCGGAAAAGACGGTCACATGATCTGCGGCACGTTCTCGCCGGATGGCGCGAACAGCACGCTGATGGTCGCCGATGACGATCGCTATCGCGTGAGCGTGACGGGCGCTGCACCGCTGTTGGTCGAGGTCGATGTCGGCACGGGCCTCGAGGTGCTGACCGGCGTGACGGTGCGGTTCTTCGATACGTCCGCCGCGCCCGAGCTCGTCGCGGAGGTCACGCCAACCTTTGCCGGATCGCTCGGTGCGTTCCTCGTGACACTCGATCCCAGCGACTACGACGTCGTCGTCGAGGCGCGGAGCGCGGGCGCGATCGCGGGCGGCATGATCGACTACAAGATCCGGTTCTCGCCGATGCCGAACTGCGACGAGACAACCGGTACCGCGAATTACACCGAGACGAACGATGCGGGCAACGGCATGGTCAGCGTCGACTACACGAAGGATCCGCAGTTCTCGTTGACCGAGCTGTCCTCGCCCGAGGCCACGAAGCTAACAATCAATACCGACAAGCACGTCTCGATCAGCGGCGCGATGGGTGACGGCGCGCAGAGCGATCAATATCTCGACCGCGACACGTACGAGATCACGACCGGCGATTCGACCCACGAGCTCGCGGTGCGCCTCACGTGGGAAGGCACGAGCTCGGACCTCGACTACATCCTGTTCGATGGCTCGACGACGTTGACGCCAGTCGCGGCGAGCAACCTCGCGAGCGAGACCGGCCCCGAGCTCGCGATGTTCGCGGTCGAACCGAAAACCAAGTACTGGTTGTGGGTCGGCGGTGTCGTGGGGAGCACCGCGACGAACTATCGCGCGACGCTCTGCGGCAACGGCGACGGTAGCTAGCGCGAACGTCGACATCGGGCCCGCGACGGGATGCCATTTTAGCTTCGGTGCTTGAATACCGGCGTGGTCGCGCGTGCAGCCGCGTAGAGCCGCTCGTACGTCTTGAAGTAGGCACTTGGCTGGCGCAGCGGATGGCTCATCCGATGGAGCTCGGCAAAGATGTCGAACGAAAACCGCCCGACGAGCGCGTTCCAGAGGCGCGCGCGCCCGAAGGTCAGCGCGATCGGCCCGAGGGCACCGTCGAACACCGCGAGCAGGTCGCTCGCCCAGACCTCGATCCCCGCGATGAAATCGATCTCCGGACGCGTCGATGGCACGAACCTGCACTCGGTCGAGACGTACTCGAACGTGCGACGAGCATCCCCATCGCGAACGACGATCGCGAACGTGCACAGCCGATCGCCGGCCTCGGTCGCGAGCACCGAGTGCAGGCTGCGAAACGTGTGGCCGCCGACCATCGAGCCGGCGAGCGCATCGAGATACGTCGCGAGGCGGAGGGGCTCGCCGGGGGCAAGCGCCAGCTGTCCGGTCGCAGGACCGAGCTCCTGGATCTCGACGTTGCCCTTCGCGCGCGAAGGCCAGCTCTCGCGTGGTGAAGTGCCGAGCCATGGCGTCGTCGCTTCGACCGAGACCAGCTTACTGGCCTTCATGATGAAGGTTTGACCGGGCGTGCCCGCATAGAACTTCTCCTTCTTGTAGAGCTTGCTCATGTTATCGACGACCTGGTCGGTATCGACGCAGAACACGCGCTGGTTGAGCCACGCCTTCGCGCCTTCGAACGCGAAGCCACCGGCACACATGATCATCGCGGCGGGCGTGCCCCAGATCGTGGTGATCAACTTGTGACCGACGCCCCAGTTCATGAACGCTTGCTGGGTTCCCTCGACCCGCGCCACCAGGTAGGACGCCATGTGGCTCCAATCCATCGCGTTGTTCGTCCAGCTGATCAGGCCGGGGCGCATCGCCTTGGCCGCGACCCACTCGACGTGGGCCTGCGAAATCGTGATGTCGACCATCGAGAAGAAGGATCCGTGACCTTCGGTCGATCGTACGAGGAAGGGCAGAGTGTCCCACTCGTCGCCGCAGTCCATCGCTTGATGATCGCCCGTAAACGCCGTGATCTCGAGGTCGCCAAGCACGATCGATGCACCCGGCATGAGCGGGTGCACGGTGAACCCCATCTGTCCGAGGATCCGCCGCGCCGCGATCGAGGAGCGCGATGACAAGTAGATCGGAATCGTCCGCTCGAGCTTCGCCAGGGACGGCAGATCGAAGTGGTCGTCGTGCTCGTGACTCAGGATCACCGCGTCGAGCAAAGGCATCGCCTCGGGATGCCACTGGCGCGGTGGATACACCCGGTAGCCGAGCGCGTGCGCATGGCCGAAGTCTTCACACAGCAACGGGTCGACGAGGATTGCCGCTTTCGGGGTCTGGAACATCCAGCCCTGGTGACCGAGAAACGTCGTAGAGAACACGACGGGAATGATACAATGTTGGTGATGAAGCGCCTGTTCCTGCTCGGTCTAGCCGTGTCTGCTCTGGTTGGCTGCAAGAAGGCTGACAACGGTGGTGATGATGGGACCGGCGGCTACGGTGGTGGTAGTGGCGGGACCATGGCGGATGCGTTCATCGCGCAGACCACCACGGATGTCTCGACCGACGTCACCACCGATACGACGTGGAGCGGGCTCGTGAAGGTCCACTCGTCGATCACGGTTGTCGCAGGCGTCACGCTCACGATCGAACCGAGCACGGTGGTCCAGTTCGATCAGAACCTCGGCATCACGGTCAAAGGCACCGTGCTCGCGAATGGCATCAAGGGCGGCACCATCGGCATGCAACCCGCGCCCGGCATCCAGTACTGGAACGCGTGGGAAGTGCCGACCGGCGGCACGGTCAACTTCAACTACGTCACCTCGCGCGGCGGCGGGATCACCGTGAGCGGCGGCACCGCGATCTCGCGCGACAGCGAGTTCTCGAACGTGACCCACGATCTGCTCGTGGTCTCGAGCGGCACGATCGATTTCGAATACTCGTGGATTGGCGTCCCCGCGGGCCAGACCGACACCACGCATTGCGACATGCACTTCGACGGCAACTCGACGATCAAGGTCAGCCACTCGAACCTGTCGACCGCGTCGTACGGGATCATGTTCTACGGCGGGCAAGACGCGGACTTCACGTACGACAACTGGTTCTCGAACTCGAAGAACATGGACCGCATGCCAGCCTCGACGACTGGCGATATCAGCAACAGCTACTTCGACACGGCGGCCCCGACCGGTACTGGGCTGACGAAGAACAACATGCAGACCGCGATGGTCGCAGACGCCGGACCGCGCTGAGAAGCTTTTCGTGCGGTGGCTACGAGTGGGGAATCGCCCGTAGCCCTTGAGCCGGAAGGCTGCGACCACTACGCTCCTCCGGTAGGCGTGAGGACGACGTGCCCAAATTGCGGCGCACCGATCGAGTTTCGTTACGACGACTCGTTCGTGCGGATCTGCAGCCACTGCAACTTCGCGGTGCAGCGCACCGATCGCGGCGTCGAATCGCTCGGCAAGGTCGCGGACCTCACACCGATCGAATCGCCGCTGCGGCTCTTTGCCGAAGGCCACTACGGCACCACGAGCTTCCTGCTCGTCGGCATGGCGCAGATCAGGCACGAGGCCGGCGGCATCTGGCAGGAGTGGTACGCGAAGCTTGATGGCGGGCAGTGGGGTTGGCTCGCCGAAGCGCAAGGCCGCTACTATCTGACGTTCGAGGTGCCGTGGCTCGCGGCGCCGTACGCGGTCACCGTTGGAGACACGCTCGAGGTTCCGACCCCTTCGGGACCCAAGACCATGACGGTCGGTGAAGCCACCGCGGCGACGTACGCGAGCGCCAAAGGCGAGCTGCCGTTCCGGCTGGTGCCGAACGAGACGTTCCGCTACGCGGATCTTTCGGACGGCGAAGGCGCGTTCGCGACGCTCGATTTCGGCGACGACGGCGAACCGCCGAGGCTCTACGTCGGCGCGCATGTCGAGCTCGCGGACCTGCGGCTCTCCGGCGGCGAAGTCGGACCGCCACCGAGCGAGAGCGGGATCACGTCCAAGGCGCTCGCGTGCCCGGTGTGCAGCGCGCCGATCGAGCTCCACGTCCCGGGCGAGACCCAGCGCGTGGTCTGCGGTCACTGCAATACGCTGCTCGATACCGGCAGCGATGCTCTCGCGATCCTCGGCCAGCTCGCATCACGTGCCTCGCCGACGATTCCGCTCGGCACCAAGGGCACGTTCAGCGAGGGCGAGCTCGCCGTCATCGGCTACGTCCAGCGCAGTGCGCTCGTCGAGGGCGATTGGTGGCCGTTCGAGGAATACTTGCTGTATCGCGCCGGCGTCGGCTACCGCTGGCTCGTTCGCTCCGACGGGCACTGGAGCTACGTCCAGCCGATCGCGACAGGTGCGGTAGAGACCACGGTCAAAGGTGCGCGCTACGACGGCGTCGAATTCTTGCGGTTCCAGAACGCGGATCTCCGCGTCGACGAAGTGCTCGGCGAGTTCTACTGGAAGGTCCAACAGGGCGAGCAGGTGAGCTCGGAGGATTGCATCGCACCGCCTGCGATGGTGTCGCGCGAGTCGAGCGCGACCGAGGAGAATTGGTCGCTCAGCGTGTTCATGACGTCGCAGGAAGTCATCGCGGCGTTCGCGCCGACAGACCTCCCGATCGGTGATGGCGACGGCATCGCGCCGAATCAACCGGATGCGTGGAAGGCCGCCGCCTCGGTGATGTCGATCGCGTACTTCGTGCTGCTGGTCCTCGGCCTGGTGTTCGCGATGGCCGCGAAGGATGGAACCGTGCTCTCGACAGTAATCAGCCTGGGCGGCGGTCCCGCTGGCGGAGCCGGTGTCGTCACGCCACCTTCGGAGCTACCGACCGCGGTCGCACAGCCAGCGACGGTCCCGGTGTGCGGCGAATTAAAGGCGGTGTACGTGGCCTTGGCTCGGTGCGAGCATCTCACGCAGACCGAGCTCGACACCTACGCGATGCTGTTCGACTCGACCTACCTCGCCAGCGATCGGTCGTTGCTCGAGCTCGGCTGCAAGTCGAGCCTCGATGCGATGAGGCAGGGCCTCGACACGAGGTGTACATTGCCGACGCACGACGACTACCTTGCCAAGCTCGCGGCCCCGCCCGCACCTGTAGCAACCGGGTCGGGCAACGCCGCACCCGAAAACGAAGTCACGACGGCACCCGCGGATTCGATCTGGTTCTCCGAGCCGCTGCAGATCGCGGGCGGTCGCAACATCGAGCTCGCGTTCGCGGCGAACAATCTGTCGAACGATTGGGTGTTCGTGTCGGCGGATCTCGTCGAGTCGTCGACCGGCGGCGTCGTCAGCGGCGAAGCCTCGATCGAGCACTACTCGGGCATCGACGATGGCGAGTCGTGGGCCGAGGGCAACTACACGTCGTCGACCGTGTTCGGGCCGCAACCCGCCGGCACGTACATCTTGCGGCTCGAAGCCCAGCACGGCAGCGCGGGCCTGATGCCGATCAACGTGACACTCAAGCAGGGCGTGTTCCGCGGCAAGTGGCTAGCGTGGGCGATGCTGATCCTCGGCATCCCACTCCTCGTGGTCGGCTTGACCTCGTACTTCCACGAGAAGAAGCGCTGGAAGAACAGCACCGCGGGCAAGGCGCCGTTCACCCCCGTCGCGATCCTCGTGGTCGCCATCCTCGGCGTCTTCATCGGGCTCGGCGCGATCCTCAAGGCCCTCCTGAATTCGAGCAGCAGCAGCGATGACTGAGCCCACCACCAAACTGCGCGCGCCGGATCACCCGATCGTGCCGCGCCCCCAGCGCTCGCCGCTCACGATCGTGATGATCGTGTTCTCGGTGATCGTGTGCGGCGGCTACACCGCAATGGCGGTTACCCAACGCGAAATCGGCGAGCCGGATCGCGAAGAAGTTCCCAAGTCCGTGCGAGCGTCGCCCGGCGGATATCGGTCGTACCACTTCTGGCACAGCGGTTACCACGGAGGTAAGTGATGAAGCTCTCGGATATGAGCGATGCGGTCGTGTCGTCGGCGGTGTTCGCGGGCATCGGGCTCGCAGTGTTCGGCATCGCGTTCTGGATCATGACGAAGGTCGCCCCGTTCTCCATGAAGAAGGAGATCGAGGAGGATCAGAACGTCGCGCTCGGTGTGATCGTCGCCGGAGTTTTGATTGGCATCGCCCTCATCATCTCAGCCGCCATCCACGGCTGAACGTCCACCGGTCCCCGCGACCGCGTTGTATCTCAACGTGTTCGTGGTCGCGATCTGTGGCCTCGTCTACGAGCTGCTCGCGGGCACGCTCGGCAGCTACCTGCTCGGCGATTCGGTCACGCAGTTCTCGCTCGTGATCGGGCTCTACCTCTCGGCGATGGGTGTCGGTGCGTGGATCTCGCGCCGGCTCGATGGCAACCTCGCGCGGCGATTCCTCGAGATCGAGCTCGCGGTCGCGGTCGTCGGCGGTGTCTCGGCGCCGGTGTTGTTCCTGTCGTTCGGTACGGTGGTTCATTTCCAGGTCGTGCTGCTCGGGTTCGTCTCGGCGATCGGCGTGCTTGTCGGGCTCGAGCTGCCGATCCTGATGCGTCTGCTCGAAGGCCAGATCGAGTTCAAGGATCTGATCTCGCGCGTCCTCACATTCGATTACATCGGCGCGCTCGCCGCGTCGTTGCTGTTCCCGCTCGTACTCGTGCCGAAGCTCGGCCTGGTGCGGAGCTCGCTGCTGATGGGCTGCGCGAATGCGGGCGTCGCGTTGTGGGGCACGTGGCTGCTGCGCTCGCGGCTCGATCGCAAAGAAGCGATCGGGCTGCGCGTCCGCGCGATCATCGTGCTGCTCGGCCTCGCGGTCGGGGTCGCGGCCGCGGACTATTTCACGACCTGGGCCGAGGACGAGATGTACGCGGATCCGGTCGTGTTCACCGAGACCACGCCGTATCAACGGATCGTCGTCACGCGCGGTCGCGCCGGGTTCCAGCTGTTCTTGAATGGCAATTTGCAGTTCTCGTCGGCCGACGAGTACCGTTATCACGAGGCGCTCGTGCATCCGGCGATGGCCGCGGCCGAGGCGACGCCGAAAAAGGTGCTCGTCCTCGGCGGCGGTGATGGCCTCGCCCTGCGCGAGATCCTCGAACATCCAGGGCTCGAGCAGGTCACGCTGGTCGATCTCGATCCCGCGATGACGAACCTGTCGAAGAAATTTCCGGCACTCGCGGAGCTCAACCATCATTCATTCTCGGATCCACGCGTCACGGTCGTCAACGACGATGCGATGGTGTGGCTCGACGGCCATCCCGGGCTCTACGACGTGATCGTCGTCGATTTTCCGGATCCGAATAACTTCGCGCTCGGCAAGCTCTACACCCGGTTGTTCTATCGCCGCGTGCTCGCGCATCTGTCGCCGGCCGGTGCGGCCGTGGTCCAGGCGACCTCGCCACTGTTCGCGCGCAAGTCCTACTGGTGCATCATCGAGACGATGCGCGCAGCGGGCTTCGCAGTGCAGCCGTATCAGGTCACCGTGCCTTCGTTCGGCGTATGGGGCTATGCGCTCGCGCGGCACGCGGCGTTCGAGCCGCCGACCCACGTTCCGAAGCTGCCGCTGCGCTACCTCAACGACGAGGCGCTCGTCGCGATGTTCGACATGCCGGCCGATATGAAGCCGGTGCCTGTCGAGATCAACCAGCTCGATAATCAAGCGCTCGTTCGCTATTACGAGCGCGAGTGGCGCAAGTGGGAGTAAGCAGGCGCGAGTTCGTCGCGATGATGCTCGGCGCACCCGCGGCTCTCTCGTTAGGTTGTCGTCCGCACGATCGCTCGCCACCTCCGGGTACGTTGCTCGAGCCCGGCATGGCGCGAGCACACGCCGTGATCCGCGATGGCAAGGTGCCGGCGGTGACTCGGTGGCGCGAGCATCGCGTCGTGATCGTCGGCGGTGGTGTCGCGGGCCTCGGCGCCGCGTGGGACTTGAAGAAGCGCGGCATCGACGATGTCGTCGTGCTCGAGCTCGACGAGGTGAGCGGCGGCACCGCGCGCGGCGGTGAATCCGAGGTCACACCGTACCCGTGGGGCGCGCACTACATCGTCGCACCGCAGGTCGAGCAGACCGAGATCACCTCGCTGCTCACCGAGATGGGAGCGATCGAGGGCTACGCGGCCGATGGGACCCCGATCGTCGACGAGGCGCTGCGCTGTCGCGAGCCCGAAGAGCGCGTGTGGCACCTCGGGCGCTGGTGGGAGGGCCTGTACCTCGAGGCCGGATCGAATGCACCCGATCGCAGGCAGCTCGCGCGGTTTCGCGCCGAGATCGATCGCTGGGCGGGCTGGAAGGATACTCAGGGCAGGCGCGCGTTCGCCATCCCACGCTCGCGCGGCAGCGACGATCCGGAGGTTACCGCGCTCGATCGGATCTCGTTCGCGACGTGGCTCGCGCAGCGCGGGCTGACCTCGGAGCGGCTGCGCTGGCTCGCAGACTACGCGTGCCGCGATGACTACGCGCTGACCGCTGCCGAGACCAGCGCGTGGGCCGGCATCTTCTACTTCGCGGCACGCCAGCGTGGTCCCGGGCTCGCCGCGCAGACGGTGGTGACCTGGCCGAACGGTAACGGCGCGCTCGTCACGCAGCTCGCGCAGGCTGCGACGATCGAGAAGGGCGTCGCGGTGGTCGACATCGCCGACGACGGCACGATCATCGCAGTCGGTCCGCAAGGTCCCTTCGGAATTCGTGCGCAGCACGTGATCGTCGCTGTGCCCAGCTTTGTCGCGAATCGGATCGTCGCCACGCGGCGGGGGCAGGGGCTCGGCACCGCGGACTACGGCGCCTGGGTCGTCGCGAACGTGCATCTTCACGATCGCCCACGCGAGCGCGGTCACGGCGCCCCACCCGCGTGGGACAACGTCTTTCGCGACAGCCCGAGCCTAGGCTACGTCTGCGCGACGCACCAGCGCGGCCGTGATCGCGGACCGACGGTCTGGACCTGGTACTACCCGTTCAGCGATGTGGATCCGATCGCGGTCCGCAAGCGCCTCGCGGGCGCGGGTCACGCGGAGTGGGCCGCCACGATCGTCGCAGACTTGTCTCGCGCGCATCCGGACATTCGCGACCTGATCGATCACATCGATGTCACGTTCTGGGGTCACGGCATGATCCGACCACGCGTCGGTGCGACGTGTGGTGCGGAGCGGCTCGCGCGGCTCCAGCCGCATGGTCGCGTGCACTTCGCACATACCGACCTATCGGGCATCGCGCTCTTCGAAGAAGCGTTCGATCACGGGCTGCGTGCGGCTCGCGAGATCAGCGCCTAGGTCGGCGGTACGAGTGTCCGCCACACCAGTTTTGTTGCATAGATAGATAAGTGAAGAAGTGGCTGTTCTCCGCGCCGATCGATCTCGCGGTCTTTGGCGGCACCGCGATCATCGCGCTGACCCTGGTCGCGCTCCTACCGGCTCACGAGTCCGGACCATTCACGTTCGTCGCCGGCGTGGTGCTCGTCGATGTCGCGCACGTGTGGTCGACCGCGTTCATCGTCTATCTCGACCCCGCGGAGTGGCGCCGCCGTCCGGCGATCTACGCGGGTGTGCCGATCGCATGCTTCCTCGCGGGGCTCGGGCTGTACGCGTGGGGCGAAGGGGCGTTCTGGCGCGCGATCGCATACCTCGCGGTGTTCCACTTTATTCGTCAGCAGTACGGCTGGGTGATGATGTATCGCGCGCGCAATGGCGAACGCGATCGGCTCGGCCGCATGCTCGACGGCGCAACGATCTACCTCGCCACGCTCTATCCGATCGCATGGTGGCACACGCAATTGCCGCGCGCGTTCAGCTGGATGAAGGAAGGCGACTTCGCGACCGGCCTGCCGGCCTGGATCGCGACCGTACTCGGCGTCGCATACGTCGTCGCGCTCGCGCTCTATCTCGTGCGTGCGATCTGGCAGCTCGCGACGCGCCAACCAATCACGTGGGGCAAGCACCTGATCGTCGTCACCACGGCCGCGTGCTGGTATGTCGGCATCGTCGCCACGAACAACGACTACGCATTTACGATCACGAACGTGTTCATCCACGGCATCCCGTACATGGTGCTCGTATTTCTCTACGCGCGCCGCGCCGCCGAGGAGCCGGGATCGCAAGCTGGCGTCGCCGCACGCATGCTCAAGAAGCGCGGCCTACTCGTGTTCGTCGCGACGCTGTGGTTCGTCGCGTATGTCGAGGAGCTGCTGTGGGACCGCGCGCTCTGGCACGATCACAGCGGCATCTTCGGCAGCGGCCTCCAGCTCGGCTGGCTCGCGATGGTCATCGCGCCGCTCCTCGCCGTGCCGCAGCTGACGCACTACGTGCTCGATGGCTTGCTGTGGCAGCGCGCGCGCAACCCGCGCCTCGGTCGCCTGTTCTAGCTGGTGTGAAGCGTCCAGTTGAGGCACGCGATCAGATCGTCGGCGTCCTCGAGCCCGATGCCGAGCCTGATCAACCGATCGATGCCGAGGCGTTCGACGGTCTCCTTCGGCGTGAAATACTCCGAGACCGTGCGGTGATGATTGACCTTGGTGACGAGGCCATCGAACGACAAGGCAAATCGCGGGACCCCGGTCGAGACCAGACGATCCGCGATCGCGCGGTGCGCTAGCTCGGTCGCGCCCTCGACGCGAAAGCTCATCAGCGACGCGGTGCGGGCGTAATCGCGCGCGATCACGGCGGCGTCGGGGTGCTCGGGCAGGCTCGGGTGAAACACCTGCTCGATCCGGGGATGGTGCGAAAGGAACGCCGCGATCTTCGCCGCGGTCGCGCAGCGTTGCGCATGATGACGCTCGGCGACCTCGAGGTTGGCAGTGACGCGCCGCGCACGCTCGTCATCGAGGATGCCGCCGCGCATCGCGATCGTGTCCATGATCTGATTCGCGAGCTCGGCGTGGTTCGTCGCGATGTAACCGCCGAGCGCAGCATCCTGGCCGCCGATCGCCTTCGTGAGCGAACCGACCACCACGTCGACGCCTTGCGCGAGCAGCGGCTGCTTGAGCCCCCACGGTGTCGCGATCGTCGAGTCGATCACGAGCAGCGCACCCTCGACCCGGCGGGTGAGGGCGACGAGCGTCGGGATATCCTGCGCGCGGACGAGCGGGTTCGTGAAGGTCTCGGCGAACACGAATCTGGTCTCGGGGCGGAGCGCGGCCGCGAGCGCGTCGTGATCGCCATCGTCGACGAGCGTGATCGTGGCACCGACTCGCTTCGCTTGGCCCTCGAAGAACGCGCGCGTCTTGTTATAGACCTGGCGCATCACGACCCCGTGCATGCCGCGCATCACGAGTTGATCCGCGACGAGCGCGACCGCCTGCATGCCGCAATCCGCGACGATCGCGCACATCGCGCCGCCCTCGAGCGCACGCAACTTGCCGATCAGCTCGGTCGTGCCTTCGGTGCCGTAGCGCGCGTAGAGATGGGGAAGCTCCGACCACGCGCCATCGCCGCGCAGCATGAAGCCGGCCTTGCCTTCCTGCCAGGCGACGACCTCGGCCGAGCTGCCGAGGTCACGCTGGATCGTGCGCAGCGACGAATGAAGCCACGGTGCGTTGCGATCGACCGACGCGTGGAGCTCGCGCGTCGCTGCGCCCATCTGGTTGCGCGGTGGGGGAGAGGCCGGCGCCCTCGCCGGATCGAGATAGTCACGGATCATTCGGCGACTCCGAGCACGAGCGTACTCTTGACGCGGCCGAGGTGCGCGAGCTGTTCGACGACCGCCGCGATCGCGGCATCGTCTGAGGGGCTGATCAGGAACCCGTGATGGGCAACCAGCGGCTCACCACGCGCGGCGCGATTCTGGACGACCAGGCCCGCGTGGCGGACGATCGATTCGACGCGACGCACGAGGCCCGGGTGGGGCTCGGCGCTGACGCGCACGTAGTGACGGCGAGGCGGTCCCTTGACGACGACAGTCTCGCGGGGCACGGGCCATTGCACGGAGTTATCCTGCGCGAGATCGATCAAGTCCCCAAGCACGGCCGAGGCTGTCGGCAACGCGCCCGCGCCCTTGCCGAACAGCGACAAGTCGCCCGACGACGAGGTCTTCATGTACACCGCGTTGTATTCCTCCTCGACAGAGGCGAGGAGGTGCCAATCGGGCAGCAGCACCGGCTCGACGCCAGCGGTCAGGCCTTCCGGTGCGCGCGCGGCGTGCGCGATCAAGCGGATCCGGAAGCCCATCGCCTCGGCCAGATCGCAATCCGCCGGCCACAGCTCGCGAATGCCGCGCACCGCGAGCTGATCCGGTGGAATCCACGCACCGAACGCGCGGTACGCGAGGATCGAGAGCTTCGCAGCAGCATCGTGACCGTCGAGATCCGCGGACGGATCCGCTTCGGCAAAGCCCAGACGTTGTGCCTCGGCGATCGCGGCATCGAGCGTCAACTCGTCTTGCTCGAGCCGCGAGATCACGAAGTTGCAGGTGCCGTTGACGATCGCCTGCAGCGCTTCGACTTCGTCGGCGCGATGGGAGAGATGTCGGATGATCGGCAGCGCTGCGGCGGCCGCAGCTTCGCAGAGGAGTGGCGTCTCCGCGCGTTGCGCGAGCGACCCGAGCGCAGCGAGCCGCTTCGCGAGCAGCGACTTGTTCGCGGTGACGACCGGCTTGCCGGCGGCGAGGGCGGCCGTCAACGCGGGCTCGACCGCATCCCCGCCCGCGACCTCGACGACGACATCGACAGCCGGATCACCCACGAGCTCCAGCGCACTCGCGCTGATCGGGATCCCCGCCGCGAGCGGTGACCGCGGCTTCGCCGGATCGCGCACCGCGAGCCGCGTGACCCGGAACCGCACGCCGTAGCGCTCGGCGAGCTGAGGCTCTTGGCGCTGCAAGAGATCCAGGACGCCACCACCGACGACACCACAGCCGATCATTCCGATCCGGATCTCGCGCAACGGCTTCGCGCCGAGCCCGACGTACGGTGCGCGTGCGATCTTGCCACCGAGCAACCCGCTCTCGCGCAGCAACGTCGCGAGCTTGTCCTGATCCGCGAGGAACGCGTCGTGACCGAACTCCGAATCGAGCTTCCACAAGGATGCGGAGGCGCCGGCTGCCTGGAGCTCGCGATAGAGCTCTTGTTGGAGCGCGTACGGGAACAAGAGATCACCCGGTACACCGACGACGATCACATCCGCGGTCACGCGCGAGAGCTCGGCGCGCATGCCCGTGCGGTCGGCGCCGAAGTGGGTGCGATCGATCGCTTCGCTCAACAACAGGAAGGTGCGCACCGGGAACCGCGCCGCGAACCGCTGGCCGTGATGATCGAGATACGCGGCCACCGGCGGCTGCGTGAGGCCCGGTGCGAGCACGCCGAACCGCGTATCGAGCTCGTCCCGACCTCGATACGTCAGCATGCCGAGCTGGCGCGCGCGCACCATGCCGGTGACCACATCGCCGGCGCGCTGGCCATCCTTGACGAGCTCGCGCTGCAGGTGACGCGTGGCGGTGCCCCAACCATCGGGGCGCAGCCCGGCGCTGATCGTGACCAACCGCTGGACGCGATCGGGATGGCGCACCGCGAGTGCGATGCCGACAAGTCCTCCGAGGCTCGCGCCAAGATACATGACCGGCCGAGTGACGCCGATACCTTCGAGCCAGGCCGCGATCAGGTCCGCGAGGCCGAGGGCCGAGAGCGCGGGCTGCGCACCGGTCTCGAAATCCCGCCAGGTCGATCCGTTGCCGGGCCAGCAGGGTGCGAGCACCGCGGTGTGCTCGAGATCGAGCAGCGGCCCGAGCGAGGGCCACCACGCCTCTTGATCGTTGCCCGAACCAAACGGAAACGGCGAGGCGGTGATGCCGCCGGCGATCACCGCGATCGGGGTGTGGGGGCCAAGCTCGGCACCTACCGCGAACCCCGCGAGTTCGACCTCGTGGAGGACATGGCCCTCGACCAGCATCTGGTCACGACGAACGACGAGGCGACGAGCAAACGGAAAAGGGCGGACAGGCGCTATCGCGGACACGCGTCCGCGATGGTGGACCAGACCGGGCCCGGTGTCACGTCGAGACCGGAACGTAGAACGACCGGCATTCGCCCCATCATGCTGATACGATCAAGCGCATGGAGCGCGGTCGGGCCACGAGCGCCAGGAACGACACCCCGCTCGCCCACGGCCCGACGCTTCCCCAGCCCGCGGGCACGGGCGACGGGCTCGGCGGCAAGCTACCACCCGGCATGCTGGTCGGCGAATACGTGCTCGATCACTTCCTCGGCGCGGGTGCGATGGGCGAGGTCTACGCCGGCCATCACCCCGTAATCGGCAAGAAGGTCGCGATCAAGATCCTGCGTCACGAGCTCGCCACGTCCGAAGAAGCGGCCGAGCGGTTTACCCGCGAAGCACGCGCGGTGAATCAAGTCGATCACCCGAACGTGATCGATACGTTCGCGTACGGCAGGCTCGGTGATGGCCGCTTGTACCTCGTGATGGCGCTCGTAGCAGGTGAGTCGTTACGCGCGCGGTTGCGTGACGGCGCGCTCGACATCAGCGAGGCACTGCTGATCCTCGAGCAGATCTGCGACGCGCTCGATGCCGCGCACGAACGCGGTGTCGTGCATCGCGATCTCAAACCCGACAACATCATGATCGCGCGGTCCCAACGCGTGCTCGTCCTCGATTTTGGAATCGCGAAGCTGGTCTCCGGCGATGCGAAGCCCGGCAACGGAACGCTGACCGGGCAGGGGACGTGGCTCGGCACGCCGGCCTACATGGCGCCGGAGCAATGGAGCACCGACGGCGCGGGACCTGCTTCGGATCGCTACGCGCTGGGCGTGATCGCTTTCGAGCTGCTCTCCGGTCATCTGCCGTTCTCGGCGTCGAGCGTGCCGGGGATGATGGAGCAACACTTTCGCGCGAAGGTGCCGGCGCTTTCGATGCGCGGTTCGACGAGCTCGGCTCTCGATGACGTGCTCGCGCGCGCGCTCGCGAAGGAACCAGATGCGCGTTATCCGAGTGCCGCGGCCTTCATCGCCGCGCTGCGCGGTGCCGCGGGCACGGCGGTCGGCAGGGGTGCAATCGAGACCACCTCGACGGGCGCACCGCGGCGCTGGATCTACGGTGCGATCGGCGCAGGCACGCTCGGACTGGCGATCGTTGGCGCGGTGTTGGTGCACGGTGACCATCCAGTCGCGGCGATGGCGGCGATCGAAACGCCGTCCGAACCAATCGCGGGATCGATCGCCGTCGAGGTCACGTCGACACCCGATCACGCCATCGTCGCGATCGGAGATCGGGTGGTCGGCACCACGCCGCACACGCTGCACGTCGCGATGAATGCGCAGCTCGAGCTGACCGTGAAGAAGCCTGGCTACTTGCCGAGCCATCGCACGTTCTCCGCGGGCAGCTCGGACTCGCAGCTCGCGATCAACCTCGGCGCGGTGTCTCGGTTCGAAGGCGTGTGGAAGCTGCCGACCGGCGAGCTGCGCGCGTTCGAACGCGATGGCGAGCGGGTCTCGATCTCGAAGCTGACCGAGGTCGATGGTCATCGCACGCTGTTCAAGAGCTACCCGTTCGTCGAGGCTGCCACCGGCATCGCATTTGCGACTGACGACGAAGTGATCGATCCTCGCGCCCCCGACGAGAAGAGCTGCCATATCCAGGTCCACGTCGAGTACCGCTACGACGCGGCGACCGACGAGCTCGCGTTGCGGCGGCCCACGGTCGCGATCGATTTCGTCGGCAGTCAGTGCGTCGCGCGCCACCAGGAGCTCGTGCCGCAGCCCTTGGTTCGGGTCGATTCCGCCCACGACAGCGTCGAGATCTCCGCGCCCGCGGGCAACTTCAGTAAGTTATTACCGCAGCCCCCGTCGAAAAAGTTCGCAAGCGTGAAACCGACGGCCCCTCCGAAGAAAGCAAAGAACTCGCCCTCGAACGGCGAGCCCGTAAATAGCGCGGAGAATAAGATCGACCTTCCCGAGCAGCAGTACCCGCGCCAGGCCCCTCCAAAGCCCTCCCAGAGCGATAACCAGGATAGAAATGGCATCGAACCGCAGGCTCACCAGAGCCGGTAGTAGCGAAAAACGCCAAGATCGAGCTAAGATTGCAGGTCCGTGGCTGGGGAGGAAGCTCGTGCGCGTTCGCTCTTGAGTGAGATGCAGCTTCGGCTCTCACGAGGGGCTCATATCGCACTCGGATTGCAAAACAGTGATCCGTCACCGCAGGACGTGCGCTCGGCGTTCCTGCAGCTGACCAAGCAGTTTCATCCCGCGCGGTTCGGTCGGCTCTCGACCGAGACCCAGAAGCTCTCGACCGAAGTCTTCCTCGGGATCAAGTCGGCCCACGAGAGCCTGTTGCGTGCGGTGGGCGGAGTAGTGCGGGGCGGCGGTCGCACGAATCAAAGCGGCGCCGTGCCCATGCTCAATAACGATCGGGACACGACGCGCCCGATCGCGACGCGTGCCGTCGGCACGCAGCAACCCGCGATCTCGCGAACGATGACCCCGACCAGGCATGGCGTCGGTTCCGGCGCGGGTGCTCACAACTTCGGCAGCCGCGCGGTCTCGCCGGTCCCAGCGGCACCGTTGCGCGGCGTGAGCCCCGTGGCGCAACGCCCCGGAACACCCCCCGGAACATCCCCAGGAACACCCCCACGAACACCCCCACGACCACCCCCACAAACACCGCCGATCACGCGCCCATCGCCCCCGATCATCGCGCCACCCGCACCGGCCGCGACTGATCCGGCGACCGACCGCGGAACGGGCGAGTGGCCGCCGCAGCTCAAGACCGCGCCGGCGTTCGACGAGCGCGTCGAGCTCGAGCAGGTGATCACCGCCCTCGCGACGAAGAACTGGGGCCAGGCAAAGACGCTCTTGAACAGCCTCGCTGCGCGCGTTCCATCGTCCAAGCAATATCGCGCGCTGCTCGCGTACACGCGTGGTCGCGAGGCACAGACCTCGGGGCGCGGCGAGGACGCCGTGACGGAGTTCCAGCGCGCCCTACAGTTCGATCCTGACCTCCAGCAGGCCAAATCGGCGATGGCAGAATTGCTGCGTCGACGTTAAAGCGGGCTATCATCTAGCCCAGCGATGGGCCGAGTCATCGGAATCGACCTCGGGACCACCAATTCGTGCGTTGCAGTGCTCGAAGGTGGTGAGCCGATAGTCATTCATAATCAGGAAGGTGTACGAACCACGCCGTCGATGGCGTCGTGGAACGTGGACGGCGAGGTCGTGGTCGGAGCGGCATCGAAACGCCAGATGGTCACGAACCCGCAGCGCACCGTGTTCGGGGTGAAGCGCCTGATCGGCCGCAAGGCGACTGACAAAGAAGTTCAAGATCTCGCGAGCCGCTTGCCGTACAAAATCGTCGCCGCGAAGAACGGCGATGCCTGGGTCGACATAGCAGGGACGCCGCGGTCGCCCCAGGAAATCTCGGCGCACGTGCTCGCGAAGATGAAGCGTGTCGCCGAGGACTATCTCGGCCAGCCCGTCACCGAAGCCGTGGTCACGGTGCCCGCGTACTTCGACGATGCGCAGCGCCAGGCGACCAAAGATGCCGGCAAGATTGCGGGGCTCACGGTCCGCCAGATCCTCAACGAGCCGACCGCAGCCGCACTCGCGTACGGCCTGCATCACACCGCGAACCAACGGCTCGCCGTGTTCGACCTCGGCGGTGGCACGTTCGATATCTCGATCCTCGCGATCGAAAACGGCGTGTTCGAAGTGCTGTCCACGTACGGTGATACTGCGCTCGGCGGCGATGACTTCGATCGCCTGATCATCGACATGCTCGCCGACGAGTTCGCGACCCAGAACAACAACCTCGATCTGCGCAGCGATTCGGTCGCTCTCCAGCGGCTCAAGGAAGCTGCCGAGCGCGCGAAGATCGAGCTGTCATCAGCGATGACAACCGATATCAACCTCCCGTTCATCGCGGCGGGTCCGGCGGGCCCGGTCCACTTGATGCGCGAGCTCGAGCGCGGTCAGCTCGAACGCGCGTGCAAGGTGCTGCTCGAGAAGCTCGAGGCGCCGTGTCGTAAGGCGCTCGAAGATGCGCACTGCACGCCGGCCGATATCGATCAGGTGATCCTCGTCGGTGGCATGACTCGCATGCCCGCGGTGCAAGAACGCGCCGAACGGATTTTCGGAAAGCCCGGATCGAAGGGTGTGAACCCCGACGAGATCGTCGCGATGGGCGCCGCGGTCCACTCCGGCATCATGGGTGGCGAGCTTCAAGAGGTCGTGCTGCTCGACGTCACGCCGCACAACATGGGCGTGAAGGTCGCCGGCGATCGGATGTCGGTCGTGATCCACTCGAACACCAGCATCCCGACACGGGCGAAGAAAGTCTTCGCGACGACCGAGGACAACCAGACGTACGTCGCGATCGAGATTCACCAGGGCGAGCACGAGGCGGCTTCGAAGAACCGTCGCGTGGGTCGGTTCGTGCTCGGTGATCTCGCGCCAGGTCCGCGTGGCCGCACGAAGGTCGAGGTCAGCTTCACGATGGACGCCGACGGCATCCTGGAGGTCAGCGCGACCGAGGTCGGCACCGGTCACGAGGCGACGGTCACGATCGAGGCATCGAGCGGTCTTACGAGCGACGAGATCCACGTTCTGAATCGCAGCGTCGGCCGCTAGCTCGCGCGGTTTTTTGATTCGCAGTGGATCGGTTGGCAGAGCGCGATCGAGGAATCGAGCCACGCCACCGCCGGATCTGCGTCTTTACGAGCCCAACGAAGCCCAACGAAGCCCAACGAAGCCCAACGAAGCCCAACGAAGCCCAACGAAGCCCAACGAAGCCCAACGAAGCCCAACGAAGCCCAACCAAGCC
>Ga0123338_10001489_pt1 | contig 22678 bp, 16 predicted proteins | sample grotaG_FD_89793 | JGI IMG/M metagenome (GOLD analysis project Ga0123338, IMG submission 89793) | Glacier valley bacterial and archeal communities from Borup Fiord, Nunavut, Canada, to study Microbial Dark Matter (Phase II) -... | ecosystem: Environmental > Aquatic > Freshwater > Ice > Glacier ...
CAACGCCGACAACGCCGACGACGAAATCTGCGGCGGCGACGGCGGCCGGCGCCGCAACGGCGAGCACAGCGACTGGCACGTCGGCGAAGCCGGCAGCCGGTCGACTCTCAGCAGGTGACGCCGTCGTCCTCGGCCTCGTCGAGGGCATTACCGAATACCTCCCCGTCAGTTCCACCGGTCACCTGATCGTCGTCGAACGGTTGCTCAAGGTCGTCCCCAAAGAGGGACTCGATCAGCAGTCGAAGGATGCCGTCGACTCCTACACCGTGATCATCCAGCTCGGTGCCATTCTGGCGGTGCTGGTCATCTTCTGGAAGCGGATCGTCGAAATCGTCCAGGGTCTGCTCGGCAAGAGCGCAGGCGGACGACAGCTGTTGATCGGTTTGGTGATCGCCTTCATTCCCGCTGCGGTCTTCGGCAAAGCGCTCGAGCACTCGATCACCGATCATCTACTCAAGCCGCTCCCCGTTGCCGAAGCGTGGCTCGTCGGTGGCGCCGTGATCTTTGCCTTCATCCGCTGGTTCGGGCCGACGCACCGTGACGGAAAGGGTGCAACGCTCGAGTCGATCACCATCAAGCAGGCGGCGATCATCGGCAGTGCGCAGATCCTCGCTCTGTGGCCAGGCACGAGCCGCAGCCTCGTCACCATCCTCGCGGCACTGCTCGTCGGGCTGTCCCTGTCGGCGGCGGTCGAGTTCAGCTTCCTGCTCGGCCTACTGACCTTGACGGCCGCGACCGGATACGAACTGCTGAAGAACGGCAGCACTGTCCATCAGGTCTATGGCATCGGGACGCCACTGATCGGCATCCTCGTCGCCGCCGTCGCTGCCGTCGCTGCCGTGAAATGGATGGTCGGCTACCTCAACCGCCACGACCTGTCGCTGTTCGGCTACTACCGCATCGTCGTCGGCATCGTCACGCTGATCTTCATCGGCACGAAGGTCATCGGCAAGAACTAGGTCAGAACCACGCCTTGAACTCGACCGGCAGTCGGCACGCACAACGACTCAGGCGAGTGCGGACTCAGGCTCGGCCACGAAGCCCTGCCAGGTCTGCATGTACTTCACGAACGCCGGTCCGAGGCCCTCGGCTCGTAGGTAGTCGGCACTGACCGGGGTGGCGATGTGGGTGAATCCCGGATCGGCCGCAAGCCTCTGCGGATAATCGTGGTGCAGGATTGCGGCTCGGCCGAGGAGCACGAAATCGATGCCGCGTTGCAGGCAGGCCAGCGCATCGTCCGGTGTCATGATCTTGCCGGCGCACCCCAGGCGGACGTCCCCACGCGGCAGGTCGGTGAACCATGCCATCAGGGTGCGGTCCTGGTAGGCCTCGTCGACCGGCAGCTTGGAATAGTCCCACAGTGACAGGTCGAGGTAGTCGATCGCGCCCTCCGCCAATACATGGCGCGCCAACTCGCGGATCTCCATCAGCTTCAGCCCGAACCGCTCGGGCGACAGGCGCAGGCCGAGACTGAAATCGGGTCGGCAACGAGCGCGGATGCCGTGGATGATGTCGTTGAGCAGGCGGGCGCGATTCTCTGCGGATCCGCCATAGCGATCGTCGCGGCGATTCAGCCCCTCGGTCAGGAACTGACAGAGGATGTAGGAGTGTGCCCCGTGGATCTCGATACCGTCGAAGCCCGCCTGCTCGGCTCGCAGCGCGGCAACGATGAAGTCCTCTGCCAGCTGTTCGACCTCGGCTGTCGACAGCCCTCGCGAACCGGTCGTCTCGTCGTGCGACGGCGCAACAGGCGCCTGGCCGATCAGATCATTCGGGCTACGCATCCCGGCGTGGTGCAGTTGGACAACGGCAACGGAGTCGTTGCGTTTGATCTCGGCTGCGAGCCGGGTCAGCCCAGTGAGGTGCTCGTCGCCGAATATCCCGAGTTGGCCGCTGAACCCCTGGCCAATCCGCTGCACGTGCGCGGCGCAGGTCATGGTCAGCGCAAAGCCGCCCTCGGCCCGATAGGTCAGCCATCTGAACTCGTCGTCGGACAAGGTGCCGTCCGGGTTGCTCTGCTGATTGGTCAGCGGTGCGAGCGCAAAGCGCGACTTCATCGCCGGTCCGTGGGCGAGTGTCATGGGAGCGAAAAGATCAGGCAAGGAACACCCTCCGAACTGGTGTGAAAGGCTGACGTTAGCGAGAGCTCCGCAGCGGTTCCACCGTCACGTCCTGCGCCGAGTTTCCACCGACCGCCCCTGATCGGCGATGATCTGCGTTGTGCGTGTGCTCGAACCGTTGACCATCGGAACAGCGACAGCTCCGAATCGGGTGATGTTCGGGCCGATCGTCACCAACCTCGCCGACGACGACCGGGCCTTCACCGCTCGCCATCTCGCCTTCTATCGCGCCAGGTCTGCAGGCGGTTGCGGCATCATCGTCACCGAGGAGGCCAGTGTCCATCCCTCCGATTGGCCATACGAACGCGCACCGCTTGCAGCGAACTGTCTCGCCGGCTGGAAACCGATCGCCGATGCCTGCCATCGCGACGGTTCGCTCGTCATCGCCGCCCTCGGTCATAGCGGCGGGCAGGGATCGAGTGCCTACAGCCAGTCCCCCCTCTTGGCGCCGTCACGGGTCGCCGAGGTCAACACCCGCGAGGTCCCGAAGTCGATGGAGGTCGACGACATCCGCGCCGTGATCGCCGGCTTCGTCACAGCTGCCAGAACGGCGATCGCCGCGGGGTGCGACGGTGTCGAGATCAACGCCGGCCAGCACAGCCTCATACGTCAATTCCTCTCAGGACTGACGAATCAGCGCACTGACGGGTGGGGATCTGACCGACTGAAATTCGCCACCGAAATACTCTCCGGAGTGCGAGCCGCGGTCGGTGCCGACCGTGTCGTCGGGCTGCGTTTGTCATGTGATGAACTGGCACCATGGGCCGGCATCACGCCGGAGATGGCACCGGAGATCACCGTCACACTCTCCGAACACATCGACTACCTCACCGTCGTCAGGGGTTCGATCTACACTGTCGAGAAGACCCGCCCGGATTTCCACGAGCCGCCCGGATTCAACATCGACCTGTGTCGCTCCATCAGGTCGTCGCTCGACCCCTCGATCGTCGTATTCCTGCAAGGATCGGTCGTCGACAGCGGACAGGCAGAGTGGGCCGTGAACGATGGCGTCTGCGACGGGGTCGAGATGACGCGGGCGCAACTCGCGGACCCACAACTCGTCGCCAAACTTCGAGCAGGTCACGCCGAACGGATCAGGCCGTGCATCCGCTGCAACCAGACCTGCCAGGCACGCGATGCCCGCAACCCGATCATCACCTGCGTCGTCGAGCCGTCGACCGGCCACGAATCCTCTGATCCGGACTGGTACCTGCCGACACAGCACCGGCGAGATGTGCTCGTCGTCGGCGGAGGCCCAGCAGGACTGGAAGCAGCACGAGTCGCCGCTGTCAAGGGCCACCGCGTGCAACTCGTCGAAGCAGCAGGTCACGTCGGCGGGAACGCCGCCTACATCGCCAACGTCACTCCGTTCATGGACTGGTTGGCAGCCGAAGTCAGCCGTCTCGGCGTGGGCGTCACACTCGGCACGCGCATCGACGCACGACCGACGGCGACCAAGCCGGCAATGGCAACGAGCGCACACGCCGGCGCGGCAGGTGGTTTCAAGGGTGCGGATGCCGCCAAGGTTGAGGATCGCCAGATTTTGCTGCAGGCCACCGGCTCGGTGCGAGGAGCGCGCCCCTTCACGAGCGACGAACACGCGAACATCGTCGACATCGCCGACGTGCGTTCAGGCGTCGTCACGATCCCCGGAGACGGGCCTGTCGTACTGTTCGATCCGATTGGCGGGCCGATCGCCGTGGCGATGGCTGAACATTTCGGCAGCCGCGCGAGCTTGTTGACGCAGGATCAGATCTCCGGCAACGAACTGTCGCGCAGCGGCGACCTCGCACCTGCGAACGCCCGTCTGCAACAGGCTGGCGTGTGCATCGAGCGACGGACGATTCTGCGCCACGTCGCTGCTGACCACGTCGTCGTCGAGGATCGTTTCACGGGCGAGCAGCGGAACATTCCGTGCGTCGCGCTGATCGACTGCGGCTTCCGGCTTCCGGCGCCGCCGATCCCCGGTGCCGATATCGCCGCCGGCGATTGCGTCGCCCCCCGGACGATCCTCGAAGCCGTCCTCGAAGGTCGCCGCGCCGCCAACAGCCTCGACACCGTCGCCGCAAACTGAGTCCGTGCCCTGCAGCGTTGAGTATCGTTAGGGTCCAAACGTTCGAGCGATCTTCGAGCCATCGTCGAGCCATCGTCGAAAATCAAAGGAGGGCCACGATGCACATCCGGGACGAACGCAGCGAGCGACTCACGGAGCGGGTCGTCGCCTACGCCCTCGAACGCATCCACCAGCCGATGGATCCGCGTTGGGGGGCGAGGCCGGCACCGGTATTGGCACGTGAACTGACCGGCGCGATCTGCGCCGACGGCATCGGTGGAGACGCTGCACTCGCATTGTTCGACGAAGTCCTGCTGCCGGCGTGCCGCCCGATGGACAATGCGATGGACCTCGCCTACGTGCCGACGGCACCGAGTGACGCCTCGATGCTCTTCGACATGGTGGTCAGTGTCAGCGCCATCTTCGCCGGCACGTGGGAGGCTGGAGCTGGAGCGATCGCTGCCGAGAATCAGGCACTGCAATGGCTGGCCGGTCTCGCCGGATATCCGGGTGGCGCCGGTGGATGCTTCGTCTCCGGTGGGTCGAGCGGCAACCTCAGCGCACTCGTCACCGCCCGGCACCGCGCTCGCACCCGGCGGACCGGGCCACCCCCTGCCCGGTGGAAGTTCGCCGCCACCACCCAGGTGCACTCCTCGGTCAGAGCCGCTGCGCGGGTCATGGATGTCGACATCGTCAGCGTGCAGGCAGACGAAATCGGGCGGATGACCGGAGCTGCGCTCGCCGAAGCGCTGGCGAGCGATCCCGAAGGGCTCGATGGTCTGTTCGCCGTGTGCGCGACGCTCGGCACCACCAATGTCGGCGCAGTCGACGACTTCGACGGCATCGCCGACGTGTGCCAAACGCACGGTCTGTGGTTGCATGTCGACGGGGCCTACGGCGGTGCCGTACTCTGCGCGCCATCGGTAGGGCCTCTGCTCAAGGGATTCGAGCGGTCGGACAGTTTCGGCGTCGATCCGCACAAATGGCTGTTCGCCCCGTACGACTGTGCGGCGCTCGTCTACCGCGATCCGTCGATCGCCTCCGACGCCCACGCCCAGCACGGCGAGTACCTCGACATGGTGGATCGGGGTGAGTGGAACCCTGCAGACTTCGCCTATCACCTGTCCCGGCGCGCCCGCGGCCTGCCACTGTGGTTCTCCTTGGCGACGTATGGAACCAACGCCTATACGGCCGCCGTCGAGCAGACGCTGACGACGGCCCGAGCGTTCGCGCAGGCGATCCGTGAACGGCCGGAGAGCTTCACGCTGCTCCTCGATCCGAGCCTCAGCGTCGTCGTCTTCGAGTGCAACGGGTGGGATCTGGAGCGGTACCGATCGTGGACCATCACGCGCGCCAAGGAGGGGCTGGCGCTGATCGTTCCGACGACGTGGAATAGTCGGCCGTGTTATCGGGTATGTCTGGTGAACCCCGTCACGACGGCCAGCGCTCTGACCGATTTACTCGATGACATGGCACAGTGGAATCCACAGGGCGGTTGAAGCACCCCCTTCAACAGCTCTCACCCAACCCAAGGAGATTTTCGATGTACACCCTTCCCGAACTTCCATACGATCTCGCGGCACTCGAGCCGCATTACTCGGCAAAAGTCCTCGAATTGCATCATGACAAGCATCACGCCACCTACGTCAAGGGCCTCAACGAGACCCTCGAGAAACTCGATGCTGTGCGCACCTCCGGCGACTACTCGTCGATCGTCGGCCTGCAGCGAACGCTCGCTTTCAACCTTTCGGGCCACGTGTTGCACTCGATCTTCTGGAAGAACCTGTCACCCGAGGGTGGCGGCGAGCCGTCAGGCGAACTCGGCGACGCCATCGAACGTGACTTCGGTTCCTTCGAGCGGTTCAAGGCCCACCTGACCCAGGCGACGACGACGGTTCAGGGTTCCGGTTGGGGCGCACTGGCGTATGACGGATACGGCGAGCGTCTGTACATCGAGCAGGTCTACGACCATCAGGGCAACGTCGGCCAGAGCGGCACGCCGCTGCTCGTGCTGGACGCCTGGGAGCACGCCTACTACCTGCAGTACCTCAACGTCCGCCCCGACTACGTCAACGCGATCTGGAACATCATCAACTGGGACGACGTCTCCAAGCGCTACCTCGACGCCAAATCTTGACGCCTTTCTGGCCCACGCTTGCCGATCTTCTGTGGACCGATTTGCACCGCCGGCGGTGCATAGATGGACTCAGTTTCGGACCTGGCGACCGGGTAGCTTGAGATTCCATGGCGTACCGGTATCTCTGGACACCGCTCGAACTCGGGCCGGTCACGACACGTAACCGCATCATCTTCAGCGCCCACCTGACGAACTACGCCCGCAATGGCAAGCCGACCGAGCAGCATGCCGCCTACTACGGGGCGCGGGCTGCAGGCGGTGCCGGGCTGATCATCACCGAGGAGCACTCGACACATCCGACCGACTGGCCGTACGAGAAGCTGATCCACGGCTTCCACCGCGACGTCATCCCCGGCTACCGGGCGATGACCGATGCGGTGCACCGCCACCGGGTGCCGATCTTTGCGCAGATCAACCACAACGGGGGTCAGGCGTCTTCGATGTTCTCCCGTCTGCCCGTGTGGGCACCGTCGGCCGTCGCCGATCCACTCTTCCGCGAAGTTCCGAAGGCCGTCACGCAATCGGAGATCGACGAGATCGTCGCCGGCTACGCGCTCGTCGCCGAGCACTGTGCGGAGGGCGGCTTCGACGGTATCGAACTGCAGTGCTCGCACTCCTCGATCGTGCGCGGCTTCCTCTCACCGGCGACCAACAAACGAACGGACAGCTACGGCGGTTCGTTGGTCAACAGGACGACGTTGATGTTGCAGATCGTCGCCGCCGTTCGCAAGGTCATCGGCAGCCGCATGGCGCTCGGCGTGCGGATCTGCGGCGACGAGTTGATCGAGGGTGGCACGACGATCGACGACGCCGTGGAGATCGCCAAACTCGTCGAGGCGAGCGGCCAGGTCGACTACATCAACACCTCGATCGGGGTCGCCACGGCGAGTCTGTTCATGATCGAGGCATCGATGCACATCCCGCCGAACTACGCGATGTTCATCCCGTCAGCGCTGCGCAAGGCGGTCGAACTGCCGGTCGTGGGCGTCGGGCGGTTCAAGGATCCGCTGCAGGCAGAACGGGCGCTGGCAGAGGGCCACTGCGATCTCGTCGGCATCGTCCGTGGACAGATCGCCGACGCTGACTTCGCCGCCAAGGCCCGTGCGGGGGCAACCGACGACATCCGGCTGTGCCTCAGCTGCAACCAGGAGTGCGTCGGCCGGATGGGCCTCAACCGCTGGCTCGGTTGCATCGAGAACCCGAGGACGGGGCGCGAAGCCGAACGATCCGCAGCTGCGCTGGCGATCACCCAGAAGCCATCGAAGCCGAAGCGCGTGATGGTGGTCGGAGCAGGACCGGCCGGTCTCCAGGCGGCCATCGCTGCGGCGCGCAACGGCCATTCGGTGACGGTCTACGAGAAGGAACCACACGCTGGTGGGCAGGTCCGACTCGCCGCCTCGGTCCCGAATCGTGCCGAGTTCGGCGACATGATCCGCAACCAGTTGACCGAGTGCAAGCGCCTCGGCGTGGCGATCGAATACGGCGTCGGTGTATGGCCCGGGTTCGTCGACGAGCAGCGGCCAGACCATGTGATCGTTGCTACGGGTGCTGAACCGCAGCGGCCGTGGTGGGCAGCGGCAGAGGCCCACAACGTCTGCGATGTTCGTGACGTGTTGACAGGCGATGCCGATCCGTTCGGTGACGTCGTCGTGATCGACGAGGTCGGCTTCCATCAGTCGACCTCGGTCGCCGAGCTACTCGCAGACCGAGGCTGCACGGTCGAGGTGATCACCAACGGCATGGTCGTCGGCCAGGACCTCGGCATCACCCTCGACATGGAGAACTGGTGGATGCGGGCGTCCGCCAAAGGCATCACCCAGACTGTCGAGCTCGTGCCGATGGGGATGGACGGTGTGACCCTCAGCCTGCTGCACCACCCGACCGGCACGAACGTGACGCGGACACCCGACTGGGTCGTGTTGGCGACGCACGCCAGCCCCGTCGAATGGCTGTATCTCGACCTCAAAGCGGCGGGCCGCAGTGTCGAGCGGATCGGCGACTGCGTCGCACCCCGGCGGGCCCACGCCGCCGTCGTCGAAGGTGAACGCGCCGGCGCAAGCGTCTGACAGCGCGTCCCGGGCCGTCCGAGAACGCACGACCATCGCCGTAAAGTCGTAGCCTGCGTATCGTCATGATCGCCATCATTCCCGTCCGCAACGGAGTCGCGCCGATCGGCGCCGCCGAGGCTGCGTGCGAGGCCGGAGAGGCACTCGTCGTCGGCACGGGCACGCTCGCCGTCGCCCATGAATTGCTGGCCTATGTCCCGACGGTTCGCTACCTCGAACATGCCTATCAGCCGCACGAGCTGAGCGCAGTCGTCGCCGGCGTCTTCTTTACGGCGACGAAACAGCGTTCCGTGATCCTTCCCGGTTCCCCTGACGGCCGCGACCTTGCTCCGCTGCTCGCACTGCAACTCGGCTGGCCATTGTTCGCCGGCGCCATCGAGGTGCGCGCCAACAGGGTTCGCCTTGCTCGCCTCGGCGGCACCGCCATCGAACAGGTGCAGTCCGATGGACCGTTCGTCGCCACGTTGATCCCCGGCGTGCGCGGCGCAACACCGATCGCCGTGATCACTGACACTAGCAACGGCACGGTGACGACGAAGGCGACACCGAGGCTGAAGCAGGTCAAGCGGGCCACGAGCGAGTCCGGCACCCGCACCTCGACCGATCGTCCACCGAGCGTCGACGCAACGTCGCTGGAGGTACTGCCGCCGGACGCAGCAACGATGGATTTGAGCGAGGCGTCACGCATTCTCGGAGGCGGTGCCGGTTTGAACAACGAGCAACGGTTCCGGCAGTTGGGGAACGTTGCTTCGCTGCTCGACGCCTCGATGGGGGCGACCAGGGTGATCACCGACCACGGATGGGTTGGACACGAACGCCAGATCGGCACGACCGGCGTCGTCGTCGACCCCGACCTCTACATCGCCTTCGGAATCAGCGGTGCCGTGCAGCACACCAGCGGGCTCGGCCATCCTGAGCACATCATCAGTGTCAACACCGACGAGCACTGCCCGATGATGCAACTCGCCGATCTGGCCATCGTCGCCGATGCCAATGCCACCCTCGACGAACTCGCAGCACTCCTCTCGAAGCTCGCGGCAAACGACGGTTCGGACATCGCGGCACAGTCTGGAACGTACCTTGCAGCGAACGACGGACCGAAGATCACCGCGAGGGACGTATCGAAGATCGTTGCGGACTTCCCAGCGCCCCTCGCCACAACACCCGGTGGCAGCTCATGAGCGCGACGGACTTCGACGTCGTCGTCGTCGGCGCAGGGCCAGCCGGATCGTGCGCTGCGCTGTCGCTTGCCAAGGCCGGACACTCTGTCCTGCTGGTCGAGCGCGGCCCCTTCGCCGGGTCGAAGAACATGTACGGCGGAGTTGTCTACCCGCGCATCCTCGACGCCTTGATCCCCAACTGGTGGGAGGAGGCGCCGATCCAACGTTGGGTCACGCGTCGCCAGACGATGGTGATGACACCGACGCAGTCGTTGACGATTGACTATCGCAGCGATACCTGGGGAAAGCCGCCGTACAACGGCGCAACCGCCTATCGGCCGGACTTCGACTTCTGGCTCGCCGGAAAGGCAGAAGCTGCCGGAGCGCAGTTGGTCTGCTCGACGACCGTGACCGGACTCCTTCGTGACGGTAAGGGCAAGACCATCGGCGTACGGACCGATCGGCCGGACGGCGACATCACCGCTCGGCTCGTCATCGCCTGCGACGGAGTCAACAGTTTCCTCGCGAAAGAGGCGGGGCTCTATCGCAGTGACGTCGACGCGAGCAGCTTCACACTCGGGGTCAAAGAGACGATTGCGCTACCGACGGACGTCATCAACGAGCGTTTCGGCGTACGCGGTCGGGAAGGCGTCGACATCGAGATCATCGGCTGCACCGGCGAGGTCAACGGCGGCGGTTTCATCTACACGAACCTCGACACCATCGGCGTCGGTGTCGTGCTCAAACTCTCCAAGCTCGGCGCCCAACGGCAACGACCCGAGGAGATCATCGCCAACCTCAAAGCGCATCCGTCCATTGCTCCGCTCGTCGAAGGTGGCGAGGTCAAGGAATATTCTGCACATCTCATTCCCGAGGCCGGCTACGACATGATTCCGACGCTCGCGGGCGACGGACTACTGATCGCCGGTGACGCCGCCGGCCTCTGTCTTGCCGCCGGGATCTGGCTCGAAGGCGTCAACTTCGCACTGGCCAGCGGAATGTATGCCGGCGATGCCGCCGCCGATGCGCTACGCAGCGACGATACGTCGGCGGCCGGTCTGGCGGGATATCGTCAGCGTTTGGAGCGCACCTTCGTCCTCAAGGACCACGCCAAGTTACGCCATATACCGCATCTCGTGCTCGGTGATCGGCTGCAGCAGGAGTACCCGCAGATGGTCGCCAATATCGTCGAGCGGATGTTCGGCGTCGACAACCCGCGACCGAAGCCCGGCATCAGGCGGATCCTCACGCAGGAGCGCAGACGTGCCGGAATCCGTTGGCGCGATCTCGCCAAGGACACATGGACAGCGATGCGAGGATTCGGATGAATCGATGGCCGGAGATCTCCTTCGAGGACCGCATGTCGACCGTCCATTTCGACGTCCACGAACGCGCCCACATCACCGTCGACGGCGATTCCTGCCACGGCTGCACGACGAAGGCTTGCGTCGTCGCCTGTCCGGCAAACCTCTTCGTGCCGACCTCGGACGGAGGCATCGTCTTCAACTACGAGCAGTGCTTCGAATGTGGTACCTGCTACATGGTCTGCAACGTCGAAGGTGCGATCACCTGGACCTACCCCGATGGCGGCCACGGCGTCGTCTTCCGGCGGACATGAGCGTCCGGGGACTGGCCGCAGGGCGGTCCGAGCCGTGATCGTCACCTGCCAGAAATGGGTTGCTCTCGGTGTTGCCGATGCCGACAGTGCCGATCACAACGCTGCGGATCAGCGATTCGGGGGGACCTCAGCCGCAGACCAGGCTGCGCTCGAATGGGCGCTGCGACTCGGCGCCGCTCGTTCGGAGACGGTGACGGTGATCGCCGTGGGCCCAGACGAAGCCTCGAAGGCATTGCGCGAAGCCGCCGCTGCCGGAGCGGACCGGCTCCTTCGTGTCGACAGTTCGACTTCGATCGACAGTGTCGATGTCGCCGCCGCGATCGCCTCGGCACTCCAGTCTCTCGGCGCGGCAGATGTCTCCTTCATCGTCTGCGGGGACTACTCACTCGACCGCGGCAGCGGATCGGTCCCTGCGTTCCTGGCGGCGATGCTCGGTCTGGCGATGGCGCTCGGAGCCGTCGGGATCGATCTCGCTGATGGGACCGATGTCGAGGTACTCCGCCGTCTCGATGGTGGCCGTCGAGAACGGCTCCGCCTCCACGACAGCGGCGTCATCTCCGTCGAGGGATCGACGGCGAGGCTACGCAGAGCGCCGCTCTCCGGTGTACTGGCGTCGAAGGCGAAGCAGATCGAAGTGCACACGCCAACCCGCTCCATCGATCACGTAGCACGAGCGACGACAATGTCGCCGTACCGTCCGAGAGCCCGGCAACTGGCACCGCCCGTTGGGGACAATCCGCTCGCCCGGCTGCACGCGCTGACGAGCGCCGAAGAACGCTCGACCCACGGTGAGACCGTTGTCCTCGATCCGCAGATGGCCGCTCGACGAATCGTCGAGGCGCTCACGGTATGGGGTTACCTGAATGGCGAATCTGGTCCTGCCGCTGACGCCTCGACTCGTTGAGCGGGTGGGCAGGAGAGCAGGTGGGCAGGTGAGCAATCTGCCGGCAGACTCCGGACCGGCGACCGCTGATCGCCGATCGGCTGTGCTGCTCGGCGACTGCGCCTGGCCGGATTTCGACGGGGACGAGGTACTGCTCATCCCACTCGGATCCTGCGAGCAACACGGTCCTCACCTGCCGCTGGACACGGACTCGCGGATAGCCATCGCCGTTGCGACCATGGCGGTACGACGTCATACGAAGGCTGTCGTCGCTCCGGCGTTGCATTTCGGTGCCAGCTGGGAACACCACGGATTCGCCGGTCTGCTGTCACTCAACGCCGAGGTGTTGACCAGCGTGCTCGTCGAGTTGGGTCACTCCGCCGACTGGGCGTCCGGCATCGTCTTCGTCAACGGGCACGGCGGCAACGTCCTCGCTGTCGAGCGGGCCGTGGCCGTCCTGGTCGACGAGGGCCGAAACGTTCGTTGCTGGTCTCCGTCGTACACGAATGCCGATGGCTCTGCGGACTTCCATGCTGGTGTGTCGGAGACCTCGATGATGCTGGCGATCGAACCGGCGCTCGTTCGTTCGGAACTCGCAGCAACTGGATGGACGGGATCGATCGACGTACTGCGTTGTCGACCAGTGATCGACCTCAGCCCGAACGGCGTACTCGGCGACCCGATCGGTGCCAGCGCCGAAGCCGGCGACGTGCTGCTTACGGCGCTGGCCGACGACCTCTCGCAGTTGATCACCAGCCTGCTGGCCGAGGTCGATCGGCGACGGCAGCTCGGCTGAGCCCGCTCAAACGGTACGAGCCGACCCGACCGGCGGGGGTTGCAACGTCGATGTCCGTGCATCCGTGAACCAGGCAACGCCGTACGGTGCCACCACGAGCTCGTTGCCGTCGCGCCGGATGTCACGCCATCCGAGCAGATCGGTTGCCTCCTCGATGCCACACCACGCCAGCGCCTCGAACGGGAGGCGGGCGTGGCGCGCTGCAACGTTGGCGACACCGAGCAGGCGCCCGTGGACGTCGTGTTCGCGTACCCACCCGAGGATCGCCGGGTCATCGTACGCGGCTATGTATGTACGGCCGCCCGTCGATAGTGCAGGCGCACCTTTGCGAGCCGACATCAGGCGCTGGAACGACTCGAACACCCGCTGTTCGACGCTGCCGTCCGTGTGTCTTCGGGATGCGCAGCTCCAGTCCATCCGCGGTCGATGAATCCAACGCGAATCGTCAGCGTGCAGAACGTCATCGGCATAGTCCTCGTCGTTACCGATGCCGAGCTCGTCTCCCATATAGATCAACGGGATCCCGCCGAAGCCGAGGCTGACGCCGTAGAGCAGTTCGACACGACGCACGGCCAGGTCGAGTTCGTGCACAGATCCGGACCTCAACGCCTTCTGTACACCACACAGTTCGGCGGTGGTGCCACACGTGCGCTCGTCGCCGACGTCGTCGTTCGTCGAGAAGGCGACCCCCGCAGCGAACGAATCACGGAAGTCGCCGCGATAGAACGCTGCCAGAAAGGCACGGTGTGCCGGGCCGTCGAGTCCGACCGAGGCCGCAAGGGCGTCGTCGACTGCCCAACCGATGTCGTCGTGGCAGCGGACATAGGTGCAGAACGCAGCGTCGACAGGCGTCGGTGGCAACGACGCCAGCGAGGCTGCAGCGAGGCGCGTCTCGCCGGAGGCGATGGCCGACCACAGCATCACCATCAACTGGTTGTGATAGGCGAGGTGGCATTCGCGTCGCTCCGAGGGATACGCCCCGAGGTACGCCGACAGGTCCGACGGCGCGACGATCGCCTCGGCCTTGACCAAGACGCCGGGGGCGGCGACATCGAGCAGCGAGCGGAAGGCCTGCGCGAGGTAGTGCGCCTCCGGCTGGTTCTGGCAGTTCGTGCCGAGCCGCTTCCAGGTGAAGGCAACGGCATCGATACGCAGCACCTCGACACCGGCGTTCGCCAATGTCAGCATCACCTCGAGCATCTCGACGAAGACGTCGGGATTGGCGTAGTTGAGGTCCCACTGGTAGCTGTTGAACGTTGTCCAGACCCACGCCGCAGCGTCAGCGTCCCACGTGAAGTTGCCAGGCGCCATCTGCGGGAATACCTCCGGCAACGTCTCCTCGTACCGATCGGGCATCGTCCTATCCGGAAACATGAGATAGAACTGGCGATAGTGAGGGTCGCCTGCCCTGGCCGCCTTCGCCCACCTGTGCTCGTAGGCGGTGTGATTGACGACGACGTCGATACATGGGCTGATGCCGCGCTGGCGCAACCCGGTCGTCAGGTTGACGAAATCGTCCCAGGTCCCGAGTTGGGGATCGACGTCGACGTAGTCGACGACCGCGTACCCGCCGTCGTTCTGGCCGTCTCTGGCGCGCAAAACGCTCATCAGGTGCAGGTAGTTGACTCCGAGTTCGTCGAGGTAGTCGAGGTGTTCTGCGACTGCGTCGAGTGTCCCGCACAGCCTCGAGACGTAGGCGACATAGCCGACGCGGTCAGGAGCGTGGAACCAGTCCGGAGTCGCCTGACGGCGTGCGTCCATCGCCCGCAGATCCACCGGCCGCCTGACCGTAGCCTGCGCCACTGCGACGAGTACGGCATCGAGCAATCGATGCGCATCGCCGAACAACGCCTCGAACAACGCCGACAGTTCGCTGGCTGCCCTGTCAGCGCGCGACCACCACGATGCGGATTCGACCGTGCCGAGGTGAGGTTCGAGGATCGTCTCGATCTGCGCCACGGTCGCAGACGCAAGCATCAACGGGGGCCGCCCAGTGTCTGACGGCGGATGGTCGGACGGCGGATGGTCGGACGGAGTAGAGATTGAAGGTTCGGCGTCTGCGACTCGGGTGCTCAGAGGGCCTCAGCCCTTGACGGCACCGGCCGTGAGGCCACGAACGAAGTAGCGCTGCAGCGAGAAGAACACGCCGAGCGGAACGATCATCGAGATGAAGGCACCGGCAGTCAGTCGCTGCCATTCGGTGCCCTTCGTGCCGACGAGGTCGTTGAGTTTCCATGTCAGCGGCTTGAGGTCGCTCGGACCGAACACCGTGGCGACGAGGAAGTCGTTCCATACCCAGAGGAACTGGAAGATCGCCAGCGAGGCGAGCGCGGGAACGGCGAGTGGCAGTACAACTCTGGTAAAGATCACCAGGTGGCTCGCGCCGTCGATCCGCGCCGCTTCAATGAGGTCGCGAGGCAGTGCCTGGACGAAGTTCTTCAGCAGGAAGATCGCCAGCGGCAGGGCGAAACAGGTGTGGGCGATCCAGACCGAGACCACCGAGCCCTTGACGCCTGGGATGACGAAGAGCGTGAACGTGTGGCCACTGATGGTCAGGTGAGCACCCTGGTTGATCAGACTCAGCAGTGGAACCATCGCCATCTGAATCGGAACGACCATCAGTGCGACGACGCCGACGAAGACCCAGTCGCGTCCTTTGAAATCCATCCACGACAGCGCGTACGCCGCCAGCGCGGCAATCACGATCGGAATGAACGTCGCCGGCACGGTGATCTTGACGGTGTTGAAGAAATACTGGCCGAGGCTGGTGCCACCGGTCGTCGACCACACGTCCCTGTAGTTCGCCAATGTGAACTGCGGATGGCGGACGACGGTCCACCAGCCGGTCGTGAGGATCTTGTTCGCCGGCCGGAACGACGAGACGAACAACCCGACGGTCGGGATGGTCCACAGGATGCACAGCAGGCCGACGCCGATCTTGCCGGAGCGGGTACCGAGGAAGGTGGCGATCCGGCGACCGAGCGGCGGCTCCGGACCACGCTCGGAGCCCCGCGGCGGCGCGTCCGACAGCGGGAGGGAATCCGAAAGAGGCAGAGAGATAGCCATGGTTATCCAAGCTCCCGGGCACGGCGCTGGCTGCGCAGGTTGAGAATGACGACCGGGACGACGACGACGAAGAGGATCACGGCGAGTGCAGACCCATAACCGGGCCGGTTCTGCGGAATTGCCTTGTCGAACATCTCGTTGGCCAACACGTTCGTGTTGTAGTTACCGCCCGTCATCGACTGGACGATGTCGAACACTTTGAGGACGGCGATGATCGTGGTCGTCGTCACGGCGATGATCGTCGGCATGACGTAGGGGATCGTGATCTTGCGGAACACCTGGAATTCCGTTGCCCCGTCGATTCGTCCCGCTTCGCCGAGCGAGTCCGGCACGCCCTTGACGGCGGCCGACAGCACCGTGGTGCAGAACCCGGCCTGAATCCAGACGAAGACGATGATCAAGAGTGACGTGTTGACGTGCGGCAGGCCCGGCAGGTAGTTCTGCTGCTGCAGCAGCCACGCCCTCGGCTTCGCTCCGAAGACCCCGGTCAACGAGTTCAGAAGACCGAACTCGTGCTTCGGGTCGGAGGACTTGGTGAGGATGAATCTCCAGATGATGCCGGCACCGACCATCGAGATGACGGTCGGCAGGAAGATCAACGTCTTCCACAGGCGCTCGTTCTTCATGTTGTCGGCGGTTCGGGCGACGACGAGGCCGACGCCGACGCTGAAGCCGGTTCCGAGAATCACCCACCACAGATTGTTCAGCAACGTCATGCGGGTCTTCGGGTCGGCGAAGATCTGCCGGTAGTTCTTCAACCCGATGTACGTATCGACGTTGAGGCCGGTGCCACCCTTGTTGGTATAGAAGCTGGTGATGATCGTGCGGATGGCAGGGATCGCCAGCCCGACGATGAGGAAGATGACGGCGAATCCGAGGAACGGAACGATCTGCGCCCGCTCTTTCGCTCGACCGCGTAGGAGCGTCGTGAGCGCGTAGATCAGCAGGATGATGGCGAGGAAGGCGCCGATACCGATCGCAGCCTGCAGAAACGTTTTCCCCAACTCGACCACGATCAGGTCCCCCCATATGAGACGTTCATCAAGATGATGTATAGCAGTACGACCCACAGCACTTCGACATGCAGCACTTGCATATGCAGCGATTCGACATGCCATGCGGACTGCTCGGCATGGGGCGCGTCGACGGATCGGATGACGTCAGACGGAGCAGGTACCAAGGCACCTGCTCCGTCATGACGATGTGCGGCTAGATCAGGAAGGCCAGCTCTTCTGGATGTTGTCCAGCGTGTCCTTCGTGCTCTGACCGGTGACCCATGCGGTCAATTCTTTCCACTCGGTGCCGGATCCGACTGCGGCCGGCATCAGGTCTGATGCGTCGAAGCGGAAGACCGTGGCGGCCTTGAGTTGCTCGGCGAGCGTCTTCTCGAACGGATCCTTGTAGTTCGACAGGTCGACCTTGTTGTTCGAGGTGAACCAGCCGCCCTGGGCGGCACGAGCATTGGCGAAGTCTGCCGATGTCGTGTAGTCCTGGACCGCTTTGACTTCGGGAGCGTCACGCAGTGCCGTCACGAACTCGCCGCCACCCTCGATCGCACCCTTGTTTGCGGGGTTGATCGTCGGGAACGCGAACGTCGCAGCTGTTCCGGTGGGTCCGAGCACGCCGCCAGCCTTGACCAGGTCGTTGGCAACGAAGTTGGCCATCTGGTACATGTAGCACGACGAATCGAGGATGCCTGTTGCGGCGGTCCCGAAGGCGGTCGTGGCGATGCCGTCGGTGCCACCCTTGACGTAGCCCTTGGTCTTCCAGATCTTCCCGACCTGGTCGAGGTCTGCCACGATCCGCGGGTCGTTGAACTTGATCTTGTTGGAGATCCACTGGTCGTAGACGTCGGGGCCGTCGTTGGACAGCACGACTTCTTCGAGGAAGTCGGTTGCCGGCCAACCGGTTGCAGTACCCGACTCGATACCGGCACACCACGGCGTGCCGCCGTCGGCGACGATCTTGTCTGACAGCTTGAGGAGCTCGTCCCACGTTTTCGGGATGGCATAGCCCTTGGCAGTGAATGCCTTCGGGTTGTACCACACGAGGCTCTTGAGGTTGGCGCTGAGCGGTGGTGCGTAGAACTTGCCGCTCACCGTGCCGTACGACAGCCAGCCGGTCCCGTTGTTGGCGGTGACCGAGGCGACGAGGTCATCGCGGGCGACGACCTTGCCACTGGCGACGAGGGTGGCGAGCAGACCTGGCTGCGGAACGATGGCGATGTCCGGCTGACTGCCACCCTGGACGGCTGTCTTGATATCGGCCTCGAACGATCCGGAACCGGTGTGCTTGATGGACACACCCGTGCAGGTCTCGAACGGCTTCCAGGCGACGACCAGCTTGTCGGCTTCAGTGTCACGGATCGATGAGCTGATGGTGACCGTCTTGCCCTGGAGCGAGCCGTCACATTTGTGTCCGCCGAGGCTGCTCGGGTTGCTGCCGGCACTGGTCGCTGCCGACCCTGCAGCCGTACCTGCTGATGAGCCGGCGACCGTGGTCGCTCCGGCCACCGTGGTGGCGGCTGCGCCAGCTGGAGTCGTCGATGACGACGTCGATGTGGACTTCGAGCTGCCACATGCCGTGGCGATGAATGCTGTCGCGGCCAAGAGCCCGACAACACGCTTGCGGTGATTCATGCTTCCCCCTTCGGAAGTGTCCGTGGCCTGCAATGACAGCGGCCCGAACTCAATGTTTTTTACTTTTTGGAAATGACGCTGGAATCTCGTGGAAGATTCCATGCATAGTTGTAGCACATCTCCTGCCCGGATGTGCCAAGATTCACCAACTCGGGTGAAAAACACCGAGACGCACGGACTTCAGACCAAGGGGGGTCGTTCGGGTGTGACAGCTTCAGGTCACGCCCCGACGGTCTTGACGAAAGGAACAAACCACAATGGCTCAGATCACGCTCGACAAGATGAGCAAGACCTACGAGAACGGCTTCCACGCCGTCAACGACCTCTCGCTGGAGATCGCCGACGGCGAATTCCTCGTGCTCGTCGGTCCCTCGGGGTGTGGCAAGTCGACGGCGCTGCGAATGATCGCCGGACTCGAATCGATCTCCGGTGGCGAAATGCTGATCGGCGGCCGAGTCGTCAACGACGTTCCTTCCAAAGATCGCGACATCGCCATGGTGTTCCAGAGCTATGCGCTGTACCCGCACCTGTCGGTGCGCGACAACATCGCCTTCCCACTGAAGCTGCGCAAGACCCCGAAGGAAGAGATCAAGCGTCGGGTCGACGAGGCGTCGAAACTGCTCGAGCTCGACGAGTACATCGACCGCAAACCAGGCCAGTTGTCCGGCGGCCAGCGCCAGCGCGTCGCCATGGGACGAGCGATCGTGCGTCAGCCGCAGGCCTTTTTGATGGACGAGCCGCTGTCGAACCTCGATGCCAAGCTCCGAGTCCAGATGCGTTCGGAGATCGCCAAACTGCAGCGTTCACTCAAGGTGACCACGGTCTACGTCACCCACGACCAGGTCGAGGCGATGACGATGGGCGACCGAGTCGCCGTGCTGTCCCGCGGCAATCTGATGCAGGTCGATTCGCCGCAGAACCTTTACGATCATCCCGACAACCTCTTCGTCGCCGCCTTCATCGGCTCGCCGCAGATGAACCTCGTCGAGGGCGTGCTCCACCTGACGGGCGACAGCGGCAGCGTCGACCTCGGGACACAGTCGTTCACGGTGCCGACACGGGTCGTGTCCGCCTACCCAGGCCTTCGCCGTTACGACGGGATGCGGGTCGCCGTCGGTGTCCGCCCGGAGGACGTGCACGACGCAGCGATGGGTGGCAGCGACGTCAGCACGATCAGCGGCACGGTAGAGGTCCGCGAGGGTCTCGGGTCGGAGATCGTCGTCCACGTCCGTGTCGATGCTCGATCGGTCACACCAAGCGATGTCGACACGCTTTCAGAAGCTGACGGCACGCTGTTCGTCGGCCGCCTCGATCCACGTTCGAAGCTGCAGATCGGCGACGAGGCCGTGCTCGGCGTGTCGACAGAGCACCTGCATTTCTTCGACCTCGAAAGCACCCAGGCAATCCGGGACTAGCTCTCTTGCCTCGCACGGGATCTCCGGTCGGAGGCGACGCTGACCAGTCGGTTCAGGCGCTGCGTCCCACACGGCGCTGATGTAGCCGCGGCACGTCGCTCGCCGAGGTCATCGGTGCTGTCGTGGTCCGGGCGATGAGCTCGAGTCCCAACTGTTCGGTGAACGGTCGCGACCCCTCAGAAGCCAGGAGGCCGAGCAGCACCTCTGCACCTCGAACACCTGACAGGAACAGCGGCTGGCGAATGGTCGTCAAACCGACGTAGGAGGAGAACTCGATGTCGTCGTACCCGATCAACGAAAAGTGCTCAGGCACCGAATGACCCGTTGAAGCAGCCGCTTCGAGGACGCCGAGCGCCTGCACATCGCTGGCGGCGACGATCGCCGTCGGGGGCACCGGGAGCGACAACAGTTCGATCGCCATCGCTCTTGCAGCGGAACGGAGATGCGGCCCGTACTTGACGTAGCTGGGCAGCACCTCGAGACCGGCCGTCGACATCGCATGCAGGTAGCCGTCTTCGCGGTGTCCGCTCGAGTTAAAACCGAACGGATTCTGACGAGGTTCGCCGATGAACGCAATACGTTCGTGGCGGAGGTCGATCAGGTGGTTGGTCGCCAGTTGCCCACCAAGACGATCGTCGATGACGATGCTCGGCAACGCTGCGTGTCGAGTGTCGACGAGCACCGTCCGGAACGGTGAAGCAGCAAGTCGTTCGCCTTCTTCGTCACTGAGCGGAAGCGAAATGACGAGCAGTCCATCGATGTCGCGTCGGCGTGGAAGTTCCATCAGTCTACTGCGAGCCTGCGCCGTCGATTCGACGTTCATCAGCACGATTTCGAAACCGTGCGGCTGCAATTGCCCGACGATGCCACGGAGTCGTTGATAGGCGGCGGGCTGATCGAAAAACGGTACGAGCACAGCGATCGACTGGCTCGAACGCCTTCCAGAAGATTTCGCTGCTCGCGAGGAAGAATAGTCGAGTTCCTGGATGGCCTCCAGCACGCGAGCTCGGGTCGCGGGGCGTACCTGCGGGCTGTCGTTGAGGACGCGCGAGACGGTGCCGATGCCGACACCGGCGCGTGCTGCGACATCTTCGATGGTGGCCAACCAATCCCCTCTTTCATCGGAAGTCCATCGCCGCCAGGAGCGACAATGGAAACTGTAACCCCTTTCTTCCATGGCGGAGTACCGGGACCATGGAAACTGTTCGGGAGCGGGCCGGACCGACCGTCACCGGTCGACCTGCCGCGAGCCCTACAGTCGCGCAATGGCCGCCTTTTCCCTCGACAGCAGTTGTCGGCGCGTCGGTCGATCCGTGCTGATCGGGGGTTCGCCGCTGCGAATCTTCAGGCTCAGGTCCGCCGGCGCCGACATCGTCGACGCCATCGAAGACCGCCGACGACTCCCGGCGAATCATCGCCAGGTGACGGACCGGTTGCTCGATGCCGGCGTAATCCACCCGCTACTCGACCCGCTACTCGACCCGCTACTCGATCCTGCGAAGACCACGACTTCGGCCACGGCGTTGGATGTCACGGTCGTCATCCCGGTCTACGGCACTGATCCGTCGACGACCGTTGCCGCATGCCTTGCCTGCGGCGTCCACAGCATTATCGTCGTCGATGACGCTTCTTTCGTTGCGGTCACGCCGTCAACGGACATCTCCGGTTCAGTGTCCGTCGGTCTCGTACGCCACGCCGTCAACCGTGGTCCGGCCGCCGCGCGCAACACCGGGATGGCGTTGGTGACGACACCATTCGTTGCCTTCGTCGACGCCGACGCAGAGCCGGACCCCGATTGGTTGTGGCGATTGCTGTGGATGTTCGAAGACGACCGCCTGGCGCTTGCTGCACCGCGGGTGCGCAGCCGGCCGACGGCGTCACGACTCGGACGATACGAGCAATGGCGATCTCCGCTGGATCTCGGACAGCAGCCGGCGCGGATCCGGGTCGGTTCGAGGGTGAGCTACGTCCCGGCTGCGGCACTCGTCGTCAGGACTTCGGCGATCAGGTCGGTCGGCGGCTTCGACGAAGCATTGCGATACGGGGAAGATGTCGACCTCGTCTGGCGCCTCGACGCCGCCGGGTTCGGATGCCGCTATGCGCCGGATGCCGGGGTGGTGCACGATGTCCGCCCGACCTTGGCGGCGTGGTGGCGACAGAGGGTCAGCTACGGCTCGGCCGCCGCAGCGCTCGATCGCCGCCATCCCGGTGCCGTCGCGCCGACGAGTACGAGTCGATGGAGCGCGCTCGTCTGGGTGCTGGTGGCCAGCGGGCGGCCGCTTGCTGGCGCCGGGGTCGGGCTCGCAACAGTCGGAGCCCTCGCCCGCAAACTCGCCGGTGTCCCCGCACCGTTCGTCGAGGCGCTGCGTCTCGCTGGACGCGGCAACCTGTTCAGCGGCCGTCTCTATGCGGCCGGCATCACGAGGGCGTGGTGGCCGATCGCCGCATTCGCCGCTGTGGTCTCGGCCCGGGCCCGCAGGGTGTTGTTGGCGGCAGCGATCGCCCCGGCGCTGTACGACTGGATGACGCAACGACCGGCCCTCGATCCGCTGACGGCCGTGACGCTTCGGCTGGCGGACGACATCAGCTACGGCACCGGCGTCTGGCTCGGGATGTTCCGCGAGCGACGTCTCGGTCCGATCGTGCCGTCGTTTCCCGAACTGACAGCAGCGACATGGCCACATCGCCTGCGAACACTCAGCCTGCGAACACTCAGCCTGCGAAC